>JAESGE010000083.1_pt1 | contig 105059 bp, 96 predicted proteins | sample 9269601 | NCBI WGS metagenome assembly JAESGE01 (sample SAMN14515569, study PRJNA621662) | algae metagenome | isolation source: Tolypothrix brevis GSE-NOS-MK-07-07A and co-occurring heterotrophs from wet... | place: USA: Grand Staircase Escalante National Monument, Utah | collected 2006-04-16
CAATCTTCTGCCACTGCGCCTCGCTCAACTCATACCGCTTGATACCCATCACAACCTCCGCAAATCGCGGAAACCTATGAATCAGACACGCAACGCTTTGGGAATCCCTGAATGTCGATACAACCTAAACCCTACCCACGCTCACATAGGTAAACCCGGCCGCCGCCATATCTTCGGGGTTGTAGATGTTCCGCAGGTCGACCAGCACCGGGGCGTTGGCCAGTTCCTTGACCCGCTTGAAATCGAGCGCGCGGAAGGCGTCCCATTCGGTCACGATCACCACCGCGTCCGCGCCTGCGATCGCGGCATAAGGGCTGTCACACATGGTCACCTCGGGCAGCAGCGGGCGGGCCTGCTCCATGCCTTCTGGGTCATAGGCGCTGACCGCGACGCCCGCGTCCATCAGCGTCTGCGCCACGGCAATTGCGGGGCTGTCGCGCATGTCATCGGTGTTGGGCTTGAAGGTCAGGCCGAGCAGCGCCGCCTTCTTGCCGCGCGCTGCCTCAACCCCGCCCAATGCATCGATGACCTTGCGGCCCATCGCGCGCTTACGGCTGTCATTGACCTTGACCACGGCTTCCACGATCCGCGTGGGGCTGTCGTAATCCTCAGCGGTCTTGAGCAGCGCGAGCGTGTCCTTGGGGAAGCAGCTGCCGCCATAGCCGGGGCCGGCGTGGAGGAACTTGGCGCCGATGCGGTTGTCCATCCCGATCCCGCGGGAAACGTCCTGCACATTCGCGCCGACCTTTTCGCACAGATCGGCCATTTCGTTGATGAAGGTGATCTTGGTCGCGAGGAAGGCGTTGGCGGCGTATTTGATCAGCTCGCTGGTGCGGCGCGACACGAACAGGATCGGGCTTTCGTTGAGGAACAGCGGGCGATAGACCTCGCGCATCACGTCGCGGCCGAACTCATCCTCGGCCCCGATCACGATGCGGTCGGGGCGCTTGAAGTCGCCGATCGCGGCGCCTTCGCGGAGGAATTCGGGGTTGGAGACGACTGCAAACCGGTGGCCGGTTCCGGTTTCACGGATGATCCGCTCGACCTCGTCACCGGTGCCGACCGGCACCGTGGATTTGGTGACCACCACCGCATCGCCCGCCAGATGCTCGCCCACTTCGCGCGCGACTTCGTAAACGAAGGTCAGGTCCGCATGGCCATCGCCCCGGCGGCTCGGCGTGCCGACCGCGATGAAGATCGCAGCCGCGCCCTTGATCCCTTCGGCCAGCGAAGTGGTGAAGCTGAGGCGGCCCGACTTCACGTTGCTTTCGACCAAGGCCTCCAGCCCTGGCTCGTAGATCGGCATGACCCCGGCATGCAGCCGGTCAATCTTGCTCTGATCCTTGTCGATGCAGACCACATCATGCCCGAAATCAGCGAAACATGCCCCCGACACGAGCCCGACATAGCCCGAACCCACCATCGCAATCTTCATGGAAACCTGCCCTTGACCGAAATCTGCCTGTCGCCCGCGCGGCGTCCAGCGCGACTAGCGTTCCCGCTCGCCCTGACAGACTTCCACCGGCCCGCCTTTGCTGGCGCAGGCTTGCAAAATCCGTCGCTGATTGCCTTCAAGCACCAGCGCTGTAAGCACACCTGAACGGAACGCGCCAGTGTCAATCCCGATGCGGTTGCCGCAATCCATCACCCGGTCAAAGATGGTGTGGCCGTGCACCACCACCTTTTCCAGCGGGCCATCGTGATCGAGAAACCGGTCGCGGATCCAGCGCAGATCGCTGCGCTTCTGATCGGCCAGCGGGCGTTCGGGATCGATCCCGGCGTGGACGAACGCATAATCGCCCGCGATGATCATCGCCTCGAACCCATCGATATAATCGCGCACCGCTTGGGGCACGAGGCGCGGCAGGCGTTCGAACAGGTCTTCCAGCGTCAGCGTGGCCAGCTGCTTCGACGATAGACCATAGCTCAAAATGGTCTCGCGCCCGCCATGCTTGATGAAATGACGCAAGGCTTCGGGCTGTTCGAAGGCGGCAAGGAACATTTCTTCGTGATTGCCGGCCAGCACGCGGACATGGCGCAGCTGCTGCCATTGCCGGGTGCGTTCGATCACGCCGGCGCTGTCTGGCCCGCGATCGACGAGATCACCGAGCAGGATGATCCGGCATTCAAGGCCGCGGGTGGCCATGATTTCGCTCTCGATCTCGGCGATCATCGCCGTGTAGAGATCAAGCCGGCCGTGGATGTCGCCGATCACATAGTAGCGCGTGCCGGACGGCACCATCGGCAGCCGGGGCGGTTCGGGTTTCCGGAACAGGTCGCGCAATCTCTGAAACATGGACTCGGTGATTTTCCAGTGGGGCGACCCTGGGCGGGTGACAACGAAGGCGCTGAGGCATCACCCATACCCGCGGGTGATCCGCCCCATAACCTTCGCAACGCTGATCGGCAACCAACCCTCTGCCCTGCACGACCAATGGTGCAAGAATATCGTTCAGAGGTTGGCGCAAATTACACGTCAATCGAGCGAAAAGCTGACCGTGGTCACCACGCGCACCTTCTTGTAGGGGCTGTCGGCATTGCCCCAGCCGCCGGCCTCGCCATCGCGCGCCTCGATCTCGAAATAACCCTGGGTGGCGTCCTTGATCTTGCCCACGCCGGAATTGGAGTCCTCGGCAAATTGCTGGGCCGATGCGCGCGCGTCCTTGGTGGCTTCGGCGACCATTTCGGGCTTGATATCGTTGAGCTTGGTGAAGGTGTAGGCCATGCCCGATCCTTCTTCCAGAAACACCCCGCGCCCCACCAGATCGAACTGCCGCGCGACCGCCTTTTGCGCGCGCTTGATGTCCGTGGTCCGCAGCGCAAGCCGCTGGCGCACGGTGAAGGTGGTCAGCCCTTCATTGGTGAAGCTGGAGACGTTGGCCCCGGTCGGCTGGAGCGCATCGGCCGGAAAGCCGAGCTCCTTGAAGAAGGCTTCGATCGCCTGTGTGTCGCGCCGCACCTTGGCCTGGGCTTCGGCCAGATCGGTGGAAGACGCGGAATAGGAAATCGTCCAGGTGGCAAGGTCCGCGGTGACATCGCGCTCCGCCAACCCGCGCACGGTGACGGCGCGCTCGGCGTCCTTGGCACGCAGCAGTCCGTCGCCGAGCAGATAGCCGCCGGCGATCATTCCGAAAGCGGCGATGGCGGCGGTGCCGAACCAGCGGATGGTGGCGGGCTGGCGCAGCACTCCGTTCGTCGCGTTTGCCGGTTGAACTTCCTGATCGATCATTCCATTGTCCTCATGAGCAAGTTTGTGCGACGAGTTGTGCAATATCGTCGATGAACTGAGTTTGAATGAAGGGTGGCGTTTTGTAGTCCGCACGACATCCGGCGTGCGAAATCCTCGCTCATGCGACCTGAAGGTCGCGTCGCTGCGGGCGGGCAGTCGGCCTTGCGGTCGCTAACGCGACCGACTAGCATTTTCGGGCAAAGGAACCCGTTATGACCAAGTTTCTTCACACCATGATCCGCGTCACTGATCCCGATGCGACGGTCGATTTCTTCAAGTTGATCGGCTTGAAGGAAGTGCGCCGCTTTGATGTCGAGGCGGGGCGGTTCACGTTGATTTTCCTCGCCGCGCCGGGGCAGGACGGGGTGGCTGAAGTGGAATTGACCTATAACTGGCCCCCCGCCGATGGCAGCGCGGGCGAGCAGTACGATGGCGGGCGCAATTTCGGGCACCTCGCCTACCGGGTCGAGAATATCTATGACACGTGTCAGCGGCTGGCCGAAGCAGGCCATATCATCCACCGCCCTCCGCGCGACGGGCACATGGCCTTCGTCAAATCGCCGGACGGAATCTCGATCGAGCTGTTGCAGGAAGGTCATCTTGAACCGGCCGAACCATGGCTGAGTATGCCCAATGTCGGCAGTTGGTAATCGGGCGATTGTTTTCCTTGGGCCGAGAGTAACCTCTACCCAAATAATCAAAAACAAATTCTGACAGTTGCGTCCACCGAAATAGCACGATAGTCTGGCGACTTACTTGGGGGAGGGGGTCGCCTTGTCCATCTATGATCTGACTGTGTGGCAATGGTTGGCATTGCTGCAACACGAAGCCTTGCTGTTCGCCGGGGTGTTTTTCCTGATCGGCGCGCTGGATGATCTTGCGGTCGATGCCGCTTGGCTTTGGCTCAGGGTGCGCGGGCGGTCCTTGACTGCGCGGCGTGATCACCATGCCTTGCGCAACCGCAAGTTGCACGGCCCCGCTGCCGTGTTGATCCCGGCGTGGCAGGAAGCGGCCGTGATCGGCCAGACCATCCGCCATCTGTTCGAAAGCTGGCCGCAGTCGGAACTGCGCCTCTATGTCGGCTGCTATCGCAATGATCCGGCCACGCTGGCGGCTGGGATCGCGGCGGCGCAGGGTGATCCGCGGCTGCGGTTGGTGATCCATGATCGCGATGGCCCCAGCACCAAGGCCGATTGCCTCAACCGCCTCTATGGCGCGCTGGCGCTGGACGAGGCGCGCAGCGGGCAGCGCTTTGCCAGCGTGGTGTTCCACGATGCCGAGGACATGGTTGATCCAGCCGCGCTGGGATTGCTGGATGAAACCATCGCTGCCGGGGTCGATTTCGTGCAGCTGCCAGTCGAACCCTTGATCCCGCGCCGCGCGGGCTGGTTCGCGCGGCATATTGCCAGCCATTACTGCGAAGAATTTGCCGAAGCTCATGGCAAGGCGATGGTGGTGCGCGATGCCTTGGGGGCGAGCTTGCCGGGTGCCGGGGTGGGTTGCGGCGCGGCGCGCGGCGCGCTTGACCGGTTGGCAGCCCGCCGCGCTGATGGCTTACCCTTTGCCGAGGACTCCCTGACCGAAGATTACGAGCTGGGTCTCGCAATTGGTGCCAGTGGCGGGCGTTGCCGCTTTGTCCGGGCCCGGGCCGAAGATGGGCGCTTGATCGCGACCCGCGCGTTCTTCCCCCATCGCTTCGATCCGGCGGTGCGCCAGAAGACGCGCTGGGTGCTGGGGATTGCCTATCAGGGTTGGGACCGCGTGGGCTGGTCGGGCGGAGTGATCGAACGGTGGATGCGCGCGCGCGATCGGCGCGGGCCGCTGACGGCGCTGGTGTTGTTGGCGGGCTATCTGCTGGTGGTGCTGACCGGGCTGATGGGCATTGCCGTGGCGAGCGGGCTGACCGATCCGGTGCCGCTCACCCCGCTGCTCAGGGGGCTGCTGATCGCCAATGCGCTGACCTTCCTGTGGCGAATGGCGTTCCGCTTCGCCTTCACCGCGCGCGAATATGGATTGGCCGAAGGGCTGTGGGCGGTGCTGCGCGTTCCGCTTGCCAATGTCATCGCGATCATTGCCGGGCGGCGGGCGTTGTTCGAATATGTCCGAACTCTGGGCGGGCGGATGGCAGCATGGGACAAGACCGAACATGACGCACATCCCACGCAGCTTGGCTATGCCGGAGCGGGGGGATCATGACGCGCACAGTGGGTGCCATCCGGCCGCGCGGTAGCCCGCTGATCATGCTGGTTTTGGTGCTGGGCGCGTGGACTGGCACGCGGGCCATGTGGTGGGAGAACCCCTTTGCCGTCATCAGCGATGTGGTGGGCACAACTTTCGCAGCGACCGCGCCCTCACCCGACCGAGGGCTGGTCGGAATGGAGGGGCCTGCACCGCCAGAGCGCACTGAAAACCTCCAAAGGCTGGCGGTGTCAGCGGCAGATTTCGGGCGGAATGGCCTGCGTCTCGCCATTCCCCTACGCGCGCCGGGGGCGGACCCGCAAAAGGCAGCGGCGCACCATATGCTTTGGTATGCAGCGATGCACGAACCCATCCCGAGAGACGCGATCATAGAGGCGTCCTATGCAGCGCCGCGCCCGGCGACCCGCGATGGCAATGCGCCTTTCCTGCCGTCCCCATCGCGGACGCAGCGCGGACTAGGGCGGTGGTCGCTGGATGCCTGGGCGTTCTGGCGGCAGGGCTCTAACGCGGCGCAAGTATCGGTAGGGCGGGTGCCGATCTATGGCGCAAGTCAGGCAGGCGCGGTGCTGCAATACCGCCTCGCCCCGGCCGCCCGGCGTGATCCGCGCCTCTATACGCGGGCCTATCGCGCCTTGGTGCGGCAGGGAGAGAGCGAATTGGCTCTAGGAGCCTCGGCCCGCCCGCTGGGCACAGTGCCGCTGAGGTTGGCGGGCGAGGTGCGGGTGACGGACAGCGCGTTTGGCACCGCGCTGCGCCCGGCGGCCATTGCCGTGACCGAACTGGCTCCGCTGGCCTTGCCGCTCGAAACGGAGCTGGAGGCCTATGTTCAGGCCGGTTGGGTTGGCGGGGAGGGGGCAACCGGTTTTGCCGATGGGCAGGCCAGCCTGACCCGCGAGGTTAAGCAGGTGGCGGCGACAACCGCCAATGCCGTCCGGCTCAGGATTGGTGCGGGGGCATGGGGCGGGGCGCAGGATGGGGCGCAGCGGATCGATATCGGCCCGACCATGCGGGTTGATCTGACGCTCGGCACCGTGCCCGCCCGGCTTTCGCTCGACTGGCGTGAGCGGGTGGGCGGCACCGCCGGACCCGAATCCGGACTTGCCGCGACGCTTTCGACCCGGTTTTAGTTGCAGGTCGCGTCGCCGCACCGCGCGGCCCCTTTCGGCCTTCACCAACAATGCCGCCACAGGTGCGGCGCAAACAGGAATAACCTGCCTTACGCGGCTTTCATCGCCTTGCGCGCTGGTCTAGTCACATCGGCATGGACGTCTACTTGCCCATCGCGAATCTCTCGGTCAACGGCCTGTTTATCGTGCTGCTGGGCGGGCTGACGGGTATCCTGTCAGGCCTGTTCGGCGTTGGCGGCGGGTTTCTGACGACACCGCTGCTGATCTTCTACGGTATTCCACCAACAGTCGCCGCCGCGTCCGCGGCGACGCAGGTGACGGGGGCAAGCGTATCCGGCGTGATCGCCCATTCGCGCCGCAAGGGCGTGGATTACCGCATGGGCGCAGTGCTGGTGGGCGGCGGGATTGTCGGCGCGCTGCTGGGGGCGCTATTGTTCCGCGCGCTGCAATCGCTGGGGCAAATCGATGTCGTGATCTCGATCCTCTATGTGCTGATGCTGGGATCGATCGGCACGTTGATGATGCGCGAGGCGATCAGCGCTGTGCGGCCCGGCTTGCTTGGCAAGGCGGCAGCCCCGGTGCGCAAGCGCCGCCACCACCCGTTGGTCGCCAGCCTGCCCTATCGCTGGCGGTTCTACGCTTCGGGCCTGTATATCTCGCCGCTCGCTCCGGCACTGCTGGGGCTGGCGGTGGGTGTGCTGACGATGCTGATGGGGGTCGGCGGCGGATTTCTGCTGGTGCCCGCGATGCTCTACATCCTCGGGATGAGCGGCAATGTGGTGGTTGGGACCTCGCTGTTCCAGATCCTGTTCGTGACCATGGTGACCACCATGACCCACGCGCTCACCACCAAGGCGGTGGATCTGGTGCTGGCCGGGTTGCTGCTGCTGGGATCGGTGCTGGGCGCGCAGTTCGGCACGCAGATTGCCCTGAAGGCGCGGCCCGAATATTTGCGGCTGGCGCTGGCGGCGCTGGTGTTGCTGATTGCGCTGAGGATGCTCTACGGGCTGGGTGTGCAGCCCGATGAGATTTACACCGTGGTGCCGCTATGAGCGCTGGCCGGTGCGGGTAGCTGCGCGGCTGACGCTGGCGCTGTTGGCGTGGCTGGCGCTTTCCGCCCAGCGCGAACCGGTGCTGGTGCCCGCCGTCAGCCAGTCGCTGATCGAGGTGCGGCAAGGCTTCACCGGCGCAAGGCTGCTGCTGTACGGCGCGGTGATCGATCCCGAAGGCGCGGGCCGCACCGGCGATTATGATATTGTCGTGGTGCTGAAGGGCCCGACCGAACCCGTGCGGATCCGCGAGAAAGAGCGGATTGCGGGCATCTGGGCCAATGCGGGTCTCAGCGATTTCCGATCTGCTCCGTCATTTTTCGCCGTCGTCTCCTCGCGTCCGATCGCGGAGATCGTGGATGAACGGACCGCCACGATCTATGAACTCGGCACCGACTTCATCCAGCTCAGTCCTTCGGGGCAGATCGAGCCGGAGACACAGGCGCGTTTTGCGCAAGGCCTGGTCGAATTGCGGCGCAAGCAGGGGCTTTATCAGGAAAACCCCGGCGGCGTGCAGATCAGCGAAAAGGTGCTGTATCAGGCGCGCATCAACCTGCCTTCCAACGTCACCACCGGACGCTACACTGCTGAAACCTTTGCGATTGCGCGCGGACGGGTGTTGGCCAGCGCGACCGCGCGGATCGAAGTGGTGAAGGCTGGGCTGGAAGGGCAGGTGGTCACCGCCGCACAGCGCTGGTCGTTCCTATATGGGCTTGGTGCGATAGCGCTTTCGCTTGGCATGGGCTGGCTGGCCGGGCGGCTATTTGCCCGTAGCTGAGATGGTTTTTGCGGCATTTGTTGACCCGATTTTAACCTAACCTTCCCTATCCCGTGCCGTCAGACCCATCTGGCGCAGGGAAGGCGCAAATGACCGATCATACCAGGCATGATTTCGAACGTTTCACCGGCCCCAACCCGGGCGGCGAAGCAGAATATGCTGCGGCAGTGGCGGGCGGTCATGATAATGCTCGGCTGCCAATCGGCGTGGTGCTGGAAATTTCCGGGTCCGGTTCGCAAATCGCGCTGGATTTGCAGCGCCTAAATGAATGCATGGAGGATGACGATCCGTCGATTGCGCTAACCGGGCAGGTCGGCAGCCAGATCAAGATCCGCGTGGGCGACGCCTGGCTGCTCGCCAGCGTTCGCGATCAGCGCAAGGATCGGCGCACCGAGGGCGGGATCATCGCCCATATCGACTTTCTGGGTGAAGGCGGCGAAGAAAAGCTGACCGGCCGCATCAACGCGTTTAAACGCGGGGTGACGCGCTATCCCATTCCCGGCTCGCTGATCTATCCGACCACCACCCAGGATCTTGAACAGATCTACGCAAGCGATGGCCGTGCGAGCATCTCCATCGGCCGGGTGTTCCCGACCAAGGATATCCGCGCGGGCCTTTATATCGACGCCATGCTGGGCAAGCACTTCGCGCTGCTGGGTTCGACCGGGACGGGTAAATCGACCAGCGCCGCGCTGATCCTGCACCGCATCTGCGAAGCCGCGCCCAAGGGCCATATCGTGATGATCGACCCGCACGGCGAATATTCCGCCGCGTTCCGCCAGACCGGGCAGATCCTTGACGTCTCCAACCTGCAGATGCCCTACTGGCTGATGAACTTTGAAGAACATTGCGAAGTGCTGCTGACCGGCAGCGGCAATGACCGGCAGGTGGATGCCGATATTCTCGCCAAATGCCTGCTCGGCGCGCGGTCGAAGAACCGGCTGGCGCAGACGATGGGCAAGATCACGGTGGATTCGCCGATCCCCTACCTCTTGTCCGATCTCGGCAACATCATTCAGGACGAGATGGGCAAGCTTGACAAGGCGACCTCGTCCGCGCCGTTCATGCGGATCAAGGGCAAGCTTGACGAGATCAAGGCCGATCCGCGTTACCAGTTCATGTTCTCAGGGATGCTGGTGGGCGACACCATGGCCGATTTCATCGGCAAGGTGTTCCGTATGCCCGGCAATGGCAAGCCGATCTCGATCATTGACGTTTCGGGCGTGCCATCGGACATCACCTCGACCGTGGTCGCGGTGCTGAGCCGGTTGGTGTTCGACTTTGCCATCTGGGGGCGCGAGGAAAAAAACCGCCCGGTGCTGCTGGTGTGCGAAGAGGCGCACCGTTATGTGCCCAATGAGAAGAATGCCGATGGATCATCGGTCGGCAAGATCCTCAGCCGCATCGCCAAGGAAGGCCGCAAATACGGCATCAGCCTTGGTCTGATCACGCAGCGCCCGTCCGATTTGGCCGAAGGCGTATTGTCACAGTGCGGCACGATCATCTCGATGCGCCTCAACAATGATCGCGACCAGGCCTTCGTGCGCGCCGCCATGCCCGAAGGCGCGCGCGGGTTCCTCGACTCGATCCCGGCGCTGCGCAATCGCGAATGCATCATCTGCGGCGAGGGCGTGTCGATCCCGATCCGCGTTACCTTCGACAATCTTGAAGAACACAAGCGCCCGGCATCAGAAGACCCGAGCTTCGTTGAATTGTGGAGCACAGATGGCGGCGAGCAAGAGCTGGTGGACCGCGTGGTGATGCGGTGGAGATCGCAGGGGTAGAGATTCTCTTTCGTCATTGCGAGGAGCCGAAGGCGACGCGGCAATCCATGACCTTCGGTCGATCCTGAGTGCACCGTCCGTCCATGGATTGCTTCGCCTGCGGCTCGCAATGACGAGTATCTAGGTCCCCCTAGTATCGCCATAAAGGTGAATATGCAGCCGGTCGCTCATCCGGAAACCGTGCTGGAGGCATAGCCCGCTCAGCCACGCCTGCCGTTCGCGCTGGACGACGCTGTCGGTGCCTTCCGCCATCAGAAACACCCGCTCCGGGCGGAAGCGGTAGCGGCTCTGGAGCGCCAGCACCTCGTCCACATCCTCAGGCGCAGCGATCACGAACTTCAGGAACGCGCGCGGCTCAGCCGCCCATGCCTCAAGCCGTTCAGGGATCAGGGCGAGGTCTGCCGGGTTGCCGCTATGCGCCAGTTTGGGGCTGACATTGTACTGATCGACCCGGATATCGAGCCGAGCGGGCGGGGCGACCGTGCCGTTGGTCTCGATCTCGACGCTGATGTCCGGCAGTTGCGCCAGCATCTCGGTCAGCGCAGGGGCCTGAAGCAGCGGTTCACCCCCGGTGATGACGAGGCGGTTATGGCCCAACGCTGCGATCCGCTCCGCAACCTCACCGGGCGAAAGTGTTACCTGATTGGCCTTGCGGTCAAAGGCGATGCCGTCACGGTGCGGCCGGTTGTCGCCTTCAAACCGCCAAGTGTACGCCGTGTCGCACCAGGTGCAGGCGAGGTTGCAACGGCTGAGGCGCACGAACGCCACTGGCATCCCGGCGGAAGGCCCTTCGCCTTGCAGGCTGGCGAAAATCTCCGGTCCGCCGGTGTCGTCGGTGGCGAGAACTAGCTGCAAAACACACTCCGTTCGCCCGTCTTGCCCCCTCCTCTTCAGAGGAGGGGGTTGGGGGTGGTGGAGGGCAGCGCGGTGCTGGCGCACCGCAACCACCCCTCGATCCCCTCCTTTGAAAAGGAGGGGAGGTTAACCCAGCCGCGCCAGCGCCGCCGTCAACCGCTCGACTTCGCCCGTGTGGTGGGCGAGATCGGCGCGGGCTTTTTCGACCGCTTCGGGCTTGGCCTTCTCGGCGAAGGCGGGGTTGGAAAGGCGACCGCCCAGCGACTTGGCTTCCTTGTCCGAAGCCGCCAGCGCCTTTTCGAGTCGCGCCTTTTCGCCTGCGATGTCGATGATCCCTTCGAGCGGGATCACGAACACGTCGCTGCCTGCAATCACCTGCATCGCGGGGCCAGCGGGCGCTTCGCCGATGGTCACTGGGGTCAGACGGGCGAGGCGCTCAATAGCCGCGCTGCTGCGCACAATGGTGCGTGTCGCCACGTCCGAGGGTGCTGCAAGGTAAGCCGCCAGCTTCGCGCCCGGCGCAATGCCGAGTTCGTTCTTGGCCGAGCGGGTGTTGGTGGTGAGGTCGATCACCCAGTCGATCGCGTCGGTCGCCTCTTTCGAGATTTCCGCCTCCGGCTTGGGCCAATCAGCAATGATTAGCTCCTTTTCACGATCACCTAGCTTGTGCCACAGTTCCTCGGTGATGAACGGCATAAATGGGTGCAGCATGACGAGAATTTGGTCGAGCGCCCAGCCGGCGACTTCGCGGGTTTCCACGGCGGGCGAAAACGCCCCCTCCCCTTGCGGGAGGGGGTTGGGGGAGGGGGCTGCCGCGTCAGCGGCGGCTTGCGCTGCAGACCCCTCTCCCTCCGCGCCTGACGGCGCTCCCCCCTCTCCCGCAAGGGGAGAGGGCTTTTGCGCCAGAACGGGCTTCACCAATTCGAGATACCAGTCGCAGAACTTGCTCCATGTGAACTGGTAGATCGCATTGGCCGCCGCGTCGAAGCGCAGATCGGCCATCGCGCGTTCGATCTCGGTCACGCAGGCCGCGACTTCGCCGATGATCCATTGGTTGGCGGCGAGGCGGGCTTGCGGGGCCTTCACCTGCGAGGACGCACCGATGCCGTTCGACTGGCAGAAGCGCGCCGCGTTCCACAGCTTGGTGGCGAAGTTGCGATAGCCCTCGACCCGCTTTTCATCCATCTTGATGTCGCGGCCCTGGCTTTCCATTGCCGCCATGAAGAACCGCAGCGCATCCGCGCCGTACTGGTCGATCAGGCCGAGTGGATCGACGACATTGCCCTTGGACTTCGACATCTTCGCCCCGTCAGCCGCGCGCACGAGGCCGTGGAGGTAGAGCGTGTCCCAGGGCTTTTGCCCCATGTTGTAGAACCCCATCATCATCATCCGCGCATCCCAGAAGAACAGGATGTCGAAGCCAGAGATGAGGAGCGAGTTGGGGAAGTGCTTGGCCAAAAGCCCCCCACCCTTCAGGGGGGAGGGTTGGGAGGGGGGGCTATCCGCAAACGCAGTGCCAGCGGGCACGCCCCCTCCCCCAACCCCCTCCCCTGAAGGGGAGGGGGCTATGGCGTCCGGCCACCCCAGCGTGGCGAAGGGCCACAGCGCGGAGGAGAACCACGTGTCGAGGACGTCGGGGTCGCGCATGATGGGATAATTGCCGCGCACAAACATCGCATCGTCGTCCGCATCCCAGTCACCATACTCAATCAATTCGGGCTCGCAGCCGTCCAGAAGAGTATGGGGACGCAGCGTATCGAGATATTTTGATGCCTGTAATTTGGCTTCTTCTTCAGTCTCAGCGACGAAGACCTTAATGCCGACAAGCCTGAGCTTGGTCTCGTTAACGACCTCATACTCTGTGCCAAACCACGCCGGAATCCGGTGCCCCCACCACAGTTGGCGCGACACACACCACGGCTGGATGTTTTCCATCCAGTTGAAGAAGGTCTTTTCCCACGTCTTGGGCACGATCTGGATTTCGCCAGACTTCACGGCTTCAATCGGCTTCTTCGCCAGTTCTGCCGCGTTCACATACCACTGGTCGGTCAGCCAAGGCTCGATCACCACGCCGCCGCGGTCTCCGAAGGGCGTCGCGATCTGGCGGGGTTCGGCGTCATGCGCGACCTCCTCGCCGTCCTTCGACTTGGTGACGTGGGGGATGAGGAAGCCCGCTTCCTTCAGCCGCTGGACGACCAGCTCGCGCGCACCGTCGACACCGTCGCGTTTGAAGCGGTGCAGGCCGAGGAATTCGTCAGGCACCAAGCCGTCCGCCGTCTGGCAAACGTTGGCCTCGGCATCGAGCATGTTCAGCATCTCGCCTGCCGCAAAGCCCGCGCGCTTGCCGACTTCGAAGTCGTTGAAGTCATGCCCCGGGGTGATCTTGACGCAGCCACTGCCAAGCTCGGGATCGGCGTGTTCGTCGGCGATCACCGGAATGCGGCGACCGGTCAGCGGCAGGATGACATGTTTGCCCACGACGCTCGCATAGCGTTCGTCCGCCGGGTTCACCGCCACGGCCATATCGGCGAGCATCGTTTCGGGCCGGGTGGTAGCGACTTCGAGATAGTCGCGGCCATCGGGCAGGGTTGCGCCGTCCGCGAGCGGATAGCGCAGGTGCCAGAAGCTGCCGGCAATCGTCTGCGTCTCCACCTCAAGATCGCTGATCGCGGTCTTCAGCTTCGGGTCCCAGTTCACCAACCGCTTGTCGCGGTAGATCAGCTCGTCGTTATACAGGTCAACGAAGGTCTTGATCACCGCCTTGGTGAAGTGCGGGTCCATGGTGAACTGCTCGCGGCTCCAGTCCATCGAGCAGCCGAGGCGGCGCAGCTGGTGCGTGATGCTGCCGCCGCTTTCCGCCTTCCACTCCCACACCTTCGCGATGAATTCTTCGCGGGTGTAATTGGTGCGCTTGTCCTGCGCCGCTTCCATCTGGCGCTCGACCACCATTTGCGTGGCGATCCCGGCGTGGTCCATCCCGACCACCCACAGTGCGTCCTTGCCGCGAAGGCGTTCGTAGCGCGTCACCACGTCCTGCAAGGTGTTATCGAGCGCATGGCCGATATGCAGGCTGCCCGTCACATTCGGCGGCGGGTTGACGATGGTGAAGGCTTCGGCGTCAGGCCGCTCGGGCCGGAACAACCCGTTCGCTTCCCAATGGGCGTACCAGCGCGCCTCGATATCGGCGGGGTCGAAAGTGGTGGCCAGAGCAGGCTGCGTCGTGTCGGTCATAATGCCCCGCGCCATGCCAGCAGGCTTTGCGTGATGCAATCGCGGACACGTGCTGCCGCGCCGAGAGAGCCTTGCCCGTGACGGAAAATCTCCCCATAGCTGCAATCTGATGCAGGATAGCGCGCAATACACGTTGGATGATCAAGGCGCGGACGGCACCCGTCTGATCCTGTCGGGGCAGCTGACGCTGGCCAGCATCGCCCCGATTGACCGCGGCGTGAGAGACATTGACGGCCCGATCCGCAGCGTCGATCTGGCTGGGGTCGACGAGATCGATACGGTCGGTGCCTGGGTCGTGTGCCGCTTTGCCAAGCGCATTGGCTGCGACATCACCGGCGCAAGTCCCGAGGCGGAACGCCTGCTGGCGGCTGTGCGCGATATCGACACCAGCGGCTCCATGCACCCGCCCCGTCCGCCGGTATGGGAACGCGTGCCCTTGGCGGTGGGTGACAAGGTCTATGCCACCCGTTCGGGCATCTATGGCGTGGTCGGGTTTCTGGGGCAGATCCTGATCGCCGCCGCCACGCTGCTGCGCCACCCATCGCGCTTTCCGATCCGGGCGCTGGTGCACCAGATGGAGCTGGTCGGCGTCACCGCGCTGCCGATCATCGGCCTGATGAGCTTCCTGATCGGGATCGTGATTGCGCAGCAAGGCTCGGTGCAGCTGGAGCAGTTCGGCGCGGAATCGCTGACCGTGAACCTCGTCGGGCGGATCACCTTGCGCGAGCTTGGCGTGTTGATGACCGCGATCATGGTGGCGGGCCGATCGGGCAGCGCCTTTGCCGCGCAGCTTGGCACGATGAAGCTGACCGAGGAAATTGACGCGATGCGCACCATCGGCATTTCGCCGGTCGAAGTGCTGGTGATCCCGCGCATTCTGGCAGCAACGATGATGATGGTGCTGCTGGGCTTCTATGCCTCGGCCGCGGCGATCATCGGCGGGGCGGTGGTTGGTGATCTGACGCTGGGCATACCGTTCTGGACCTTCCTAGAACGGATCAAGGAGGTTGTCCCGGCGCATGATCTGTGGGTCGGGCTGATCAAGGCCCCGGTGTTCGGGCTGATCGTGGCGCTGGCGGGGTGTTATCACGGGCTGCAAGTGCGCGGCAATTCCGAGGAAGTCGGCCGCCGCACGACGATGGCGGTGGTCTCGGCAATCTTTGCAGTGATCGTGATCGATGCGTTTTTCGCGGTGTTCTTCACCGAAATCGGGTGGGGCTGAGCGATGCGGCACGATGATGATACGCCGCCGATCGTGATTGAGGGGCTGGTCAATCGCTTTGGCGATTTTGCCGTCCACGAAGGGCTTGACCTGACCGTGCGGCGCGGCGAGATTCTGGGTGTGGTGGGGGGCTCTGGCACGGGCAAATCGGTGCTGATGCGCTCGATCATCGGGCTGCAACGGCCGTCCGAAGGGCGGATCGATGTGCTGGGGCGCACCATTACCGAACTGGACCTTGAACAGGGCGTGGGCGTCCGCCGCCGCTGGGGTGTGCTGTTTCAAGGGGGCGCGCTGTTCTCAACCCTGACGGTGGGCGAGAATGTCGAGGTGCCGCTGCGGAAATACTATCCTGAGCTCAGCACCGAATTGCGGCAGCAGATTGCCCGCTACAAGGTGATCTTGACCGGCCTGCCCGAAAGCGCCGTGGCCAAATATCCTTCGGAATTGTCAGGCGGGATGCGCAAGCGCGCCGGCCTTGCGCGCGCGCTTGCGCTTGATCCCGAACTGCTGTTTCTGGATGAGCCGACCGCGGGCCTCGACCCGATTGGCGCGGCCAATTTCGACCGGCTGACCCGCGAGTTGAAGGAAACGCTGGGCCTTACCGTGTTCCTGATCACCCATGATCTCGATACGCTGTATGAAATCTGCGACCGGGTGGCGGTGATTGCTGACAAGAAGATCATCGCGGTCGGCACCATCCCCGAACTGATCGCCACCAAGCATCCGTGGATCGAGGAATATTTCAACGGCCCGCGCGGACGCGCCGCGTTGGCTTCGCACCTCAGGAGCGCGGGGTGATCGGGATAATGTTGGACAGGGACGCCCGCCGGGCTTCATAGGGACAGGCACATGGAAACCAGAGCCAATCATCTGTGGGTCGGAGCTGTCACGCTGGTATTGCTGGCGGCGCTGGCGGCCTTCATCGTCTGGATCGCGCGGCTGGGGCAGGGCGAGCAGGACGAGTTCGACATCTTCTACGCGCAGTCCGTGTCGGGCCTGGCCAATGGCAGCGAGGTCAGCTTTGCCGGGGTGCCGGTCGGGCAGGTGCAGGAAATCGCGCTGGCCGATGGCAACCCCGAATTTGTGCGGGTGCGGATCAAGGTCAAAGGCGACGTGCCGATTCTGGTGGGCACGCAGGCGACCATTCAGGCAAGCTTTACCGGGGTCTCCACCATCCTGCTCGATGGCGCGCGCAAGGATGCGCCGCCAATCACCTGCGAAACCACCGCTTGCCCCGAAGGCCGCCCGGTGATCCCGCCCGGGCGCGGCGGCTTTGGCGAGATCGTCGCCAACGCGCCGCTGCTGCTCGAACGGCTGGCGACCCTGACCGAACAATTGAACACCATCCTTGGCCCCGATAATCAGGCGGAGATTTCGGGCATTCTCAAGAACACCAACCGCCTGACCGGAGGGCTGGCCGATGCGACGCCGGAGTTGACGCAGAATCTCAAGGATTTCCGGGTGACGATTGCCGAGTTCAACCAGACGCTCGACGCGGTTGAAAAGGTGGCAGTGTCGACCGATCAGCTCGTGAATAAAGAGGGCTCGCCCTTGGCCGAGGAGCTGCGCGGAACGCTAAAATCAGCCAATGCGGCGCTCGCATCATTGGCGGCGACTCTGGAAGACACGCGCCCCGCCGCGCGGCAATTGCGCACCTCGACGCTGCCCAATGCCGAAGCCACGCTGGAAGACCTGCGCGCCACCAGCCGCAGCTTGCGGGCGATCACCGAAAAGCTCGAAAGCGAAGGCGCGGGCGCTCTGGTGGGCGGCAAGACGCTGCCTGATTATAAGCCTGAATAAAGGACGGACCGCATGCCCTTGAAACACCGTTCGATCCTTATTGCCCCGCTGCTGTTGGCGCTGGCGGGTTGTATCAGCCTTGGCGGCCCACCGCCCGAAAGCCTGCTGACGCTCAGCCCGACAGCCCGTGCGCCCGCGGGCGACGGCGCGGCTGGGGCAGGCCGGCCAGTGATCGCGGTGCTCGCCATCGACACCCCGGCCAAGCTTGATGTGCTGCGCGTGCCGGTTGCGGTGAGCGATACGGAACTGGCTTACCTGCAAGAAGCCTTCTGGGTCGAAAAGCCTGCGCGCCTGTTCCGGCGGCTGGTGGGCGAAACCATCCGTGCGCGTGGCACCGCGATGGTGGTCGACGGCGATGACACCTCCACGCTCGCCACGACGCGGGTGCGTGGCACGCTGATCGACATGGGTTATGAAACGGCTGGCTCGGCTGCGGTGGTGCGGTTCGATGCGGTGCGGATTGACGGCGAAGGCACAGTCACCACCCGCCGCTTCGAAGCGCGCGAGACCGGCGTTCCGGCAGAGGGGCGCGCGGTCGGCGCGGCGCTCAACCGCGCGGCGAACACAATCGCGGCGGACGTTGCGGATTGGGTCGCGGGGGGTTAGGGTGCCAACCCGTTCGCCCTGAGCTTGTCGAAGGGTTGCTCTTCTTATTGGGGCTTTCGGTGCCTCAAGAAAGACGGTCCTTCGACAAGCTCAGGATGAACGGGTTGATTTTTGTTCGCTCACCAATCTCACAAACCCGCAGGCGCGCAGGAAATAGGCTTCGCGCCGGGCGCGGCGTTCTTCGGCCTCTTCCTCGCGGCCCCACAGCTCGGCCTGCCATTCTTCTTCAAGGCATGCGGCCTGCCACAGCGCTCGCGCATCATCCTCGCGCGCATCGAGCGCGGCGAGCGCAGTGACGAGCGAGGCGGCGAGCGTTGTCATCGTTTCCACCCCGGCGAGCGTAAAGGGATCGAGCAGCGCCAGCCGCGCGCGCAAGGCTGCGAGCGTTTCGGGCGGCTGCGGGCGGTGGAGAATGCCGCTCACCCGCACCAGACGGACGCTGTGATCGGCCTCGAACCGCGCCAGCAGTGGTTCCCACACCGCCATCTGGCGCGCATGGAGCGGCTCGTCAGGGTCGGCGCGGTAGCACAGGGTATCGGTTTCGGCGTAGCTGATCATGCCATCCGCGATTCCTGCGGGATCGCCTGCCACAACGTCGATCACGTAATCGGTCATGTCGCGCAAGGGCAGGCTGGCGGGGTCGATCTGATCGCCCTGCCGCCGCCATTCGGCCGCCAAGGCCTCTCCCAACGCCTGCGTCGGGGCGACCTGCGCCGCGCCGCTCACGGTCTTGACGCCGCGCCCGTCGAGCAGCACCTGCGACCCGCCGGGCACGTCTGCCAGCGTCACATCCTTGTAGAACCGGCGGATCATCGGCGGTGGTTGTCTTTCATCCGGTCGATCGCCTTGAAGCGCTTGGCGATGATCACGGGCAGGAAGAAGAATTCCAGCAAGCCCAGCACCGCCAGCACAGCCCCCGCAATCCACTGCGCCGACAAGTGCGGCGCGCTGCGGGCCAGGACGATCCCGATCAGCACCAGCGCGAGCCCGCCGACGCGGGCAAAGTTCATCACGATAAAGCGGGTGCGCGCCGCCTTTTCAGCGGTTTCGCGGGGGGAGAGGGTCATTCCAAGGCATCCTCCAGCGCGGCGGCAAGCGCGGCGGCGCTGTCGGCCACACTCAGCGCGCCGCTTGCCAGCAATTCGTGCGGGGCGTGGTAACCCCAGCTCACCCCAACCGCGCGCACCCCGGCGCTGCGGGCCATCAGCATGTCGAAGCTGGTATCGCCGATCATCACGGCCTGATGCGGCTGCGCACCCGCTTCGACCAGCGCGGCTTCGAGCATGGCGGGATGGGGTTTGGAGGGGTGGCGGTCGGCAGTCTGGAGCGAGACGAACAGATCGGCGATCCCGTGGGTTGCCAGACACGCCGCCAGCCCGCGATCCGATTTGCCGGTGGCGACCGCGAGGTGCCAGCCATCGCGGTGCAGCGCGGCAAGCAAATCGGCGATGCCATCATAGAGCGGCTCGTCCACCAGCCCTTCCTCGCGCCGCGCGCGGTAGCTGGAGCGGTAGAATTCGCTCACCGCGGCGACCCCTGTCGTCGGCAAGGGCAGGGGCGAGCGCGCGGACGGCGGCGGGCAGGCTCAGCCCGACGATGCGCCGCACCGCGGCGGGATCAGGCGCTTCGAGACGTGCGCGCGTAAAGGCCCGCTCCATCGCCCAGCAGACATCGGCCTGCCCATCGACCAGCGTGCCGTCGCAATCGAATACGGCGAGCTTCATGGGGCAAAAGTCCGGATACGATCGGCCAGCGCCGCATGACCTGCGGCTTCCAGCCCATCGGCAATCGAGGCGCGTTCATCGGCGGACTTCTTCTGCGACAGCTTGAAGGTTGGCCGCCACTCCTGAACCTCCAGCGCGAACCCGGCGATGCCGCGGAACAGTCCGGCCCACAACGCTTCGGAGGATTCCTCCGCCAGCCACGGCGCACCGCCCAGCTTGCCTTCGTGCTTGGTAATGGCGGCATGGAGGAAGGCTTCGAGCCCCGCATCATCCATCCGCCGCACCCGGCCTTCCAGCTCCAGCGCAACATAATCCCACGTCGGCACGGTGTCGCGGTTGGCGTACCAGCGCGGGCTGATATAGCCGTCAGGTCCATTGACCACGATCAGCGCGGTCGCTCCGTCCAGATGCCGGGTAAGGGCATTGCTGCGCGCAAGGTGGAACCGGACCGTCCAAGTGCCTTCCCCGTCACCGCCGACAGACAGCAGCGGCGTATGCGCCACGCGCGGCCCATCGGGCGTGGCGGCGAACACCATGCCGAAGCCGATATCGTCGATCAGGCGTTCGCAGGCGCTGCGGTCTTCGGTGCGGAACAGCGGATTGGGGTGCATCAGCGGCGGCCCCTACCTCCAGCGCCCTTGGGAGGCGCTTTGGGGGCGGGCCGGGCGCGATTGGCGGGCGGCTTGGCGGGCTTGGGCGCGGGCTTCCCTGACGCTTTGCCCGCAGGCTTCTTCGTCTTGGGAGCTGCCACATCACCGCGCGACCGACGGGGGGCGCGGGCTTCTTTGCGCGCCTGCTTGAAGTGGCGGCGGGCGGCCTGCTTCTTTTCCTCACCGGAGCGTTCAGGCGCTTCGTCGCGCATCGGCGAGGCGTCGGACAGCCCTTGATCAAAGCCCAAGACCTCCATGCTCATCGCGAAATGCGGCGGCAGTTCGGCGGTGACGTCCAGTTTGCCGCCCGTGCCTTCGCCAACTTTGGGTTCGGAGATGATCAACCGGCGCGCATGCAGGTGCATCTTGCGACTGACTGCGCCAGTCAGGAAGGAATCCGGCCCGCCATATTTGCCGTCGCCGACAATCGGGTGACCGATCGCGGCCATATGCACGCGCAATTGGTGCGTGCGCCCGGTCAGCGGTTCCAGCTCAACCCAGGCGGCGCGCTCCCCGGCGTGATCGACGACGCGGTAGCGCGTCTTGGCCGCCGCGCCGTTTTCCTCATCAATATGCATCTTTTCGCCGCCGGTGCCCGGCTGCTTGGCGAGGGCTGCGTCGATCACGCCTTCGGACAGCGCCGGATTGCCGACCACCAGCGCCCAATAGACTTTACGTGCGCTGCGGCTGGCAAAGCGCTTGGAGAAACTCGCAGCAGCCCCCGGCGTGCGCGCGATCAGCAGCACGCCCGAAGTGTCCTTGTCCAACCGGTGGACGAGGCGCGGGCGGGGCGTCTTCTCGCCTTCGACAAAGGCGTCGAGCAGCCCATCGACATGCTTGGTCGTCTTGCTCCCCCCTTGCGTCGCAAGGCCGGGGGGCTTGTTGAGCACGATGGCGGAGGGCGTCTCGCGGATCACCATCGCCTTGGCCTCGGCAATCTGCTCGGGGCTCAGGGTGCGGACGCGCACCTTTGGCTTGCGCTCGCCCGTCGCGGGCGGCTCTTCGCCGCCGGGCGGCACGCGCAGCTGTTGGCCTTGTTCCAGCCGATCTTCGGGCTTCACCCGCTTGCCATCGACCCGGATCTGCCCGGTCCGCGCCCAGCGCGACACGGTGGCAAAGCCGATTTGCGGCAGATTGCGCTTGAACCAGCGGTCAAGCCGGATTCCGTCATCATCCTCGGTGACGGTGAATTGCCGGACGTTGTCGGCCGGTTCGGGTGGGACTGCGCCGCTCATGGCACGCTCTGCGCGATGATCAGGCCGGTGAACAGGGCGGCCATTCCGGCTACCAGCGAAGCCGCGCCATACAGCGCCGCGTCGACCATCTGTCCGCGGTGGAGCATCGTCACCAGCTCCGCGCTAAAGGCGCTGAAGGTGGTGAAGCCGCCCAGCAGGCCGACGCCCACCAGCAGGCGAAAGGTCTCAGCGGTCTCGCCTGCGATCTGTCCGCGCGCGAACCAGCCCAGCAGCCCGCCCATCAGCAGGCTGCCGATCAGGTTGACGCTGAGCGTCCCCCACGGAAATGTGTTGGCAGGGCCGGTGAGATGGGTGACCAAGCGGCCGAGCTGATAGCGAGCGAGCGCGCCGACAGCGCCGCCAGTGGCGACCAGCGCCGAAGCGGCCAGCGGGGAGGGGGCAGTTAAGGTCATCCTTTAGCCCTTTAGCGAGGGCATCGCAATCTGCCTAGCAGGGGCGAAGATTGCCCCGAATTGCGCTGGCGGCTTGCCTTTGGCACCGTGTTGGACTATCGGGGCGCCGCAATGCGGGCGATCCTGAGTGGGAATCGCCCTCGTATCATTGGTGTTTCATTGGAAATTCACCGCGTATTCCCGCGTGATTCGTGCGGGCTCTGGCGTTTTGAGATTGAGGTAGTCGTCGTTTATGCAAATCATGGTTCGCGATAATAATGTCGATCAGGCCCTGCGCGCGCTCAAGAAGAAGCTGCAGCGCGAAGGCGTTTATCGCGAAATGAAGCTGCGTCGCCACTTTGAAAAGCCGAGCGAAAAGCGCGCCCGGGAAAAGGCCGCCGCCGTGCGCCGCGCCCGCAAGATGGAGCGCAAGCGGATGGAGCGTGACGGGAGCAAATAATCCCGTTGCCAAGCGGCCTTCCGCGCGTGGAACCGCTTGAATCCCCCTTTCCGATCAGCCATCAGGGCGCGGTTTCATTCCGCGCCCTTTTGCCGTCACAACACAGCGCATAGCGCGCTGCCACGCAGGACACCGTCATGACCGAGATTACCGCCGTTCCGATCAAGCCCGTTGCCAAGGGTTCGCTGACCAAGCTGTGGGTGGGCGTTGCCCTTGCCATCGCGGTTGGCGGCGGGCTGGCCTGGTCTGCCATTCCGCGCGGAGTTGATCTCGACACCGAAGTGGCCGGCTCTGGCCCGACGCCCAAGGTTGGCGACGTGGTGTTCATGAATTACAAGGGCAAGCTGGCCGCCGATGGCACGGTGTTTGACGAATCGCGCGACATTCCGCTGCCGGTCGAAGGTATCTTCCCCAAGGGCACGCCCTTCCCGATCGAAGAAGGCGCAACCATCCCCGGCTTTTTCGAAGGCCTCCAGCAGATGCAGAAGGGCGGCAAATACACGCTCTTCATTCCGGCCGACAAGGCTTACGGGGCCGAGCCGCCGCAGGGCGCGCCGATCCCGCCCAACGCCGATCTGGAATTCGAGATCGAAGTGATCGACATCATGAGCCAGAAGACGTTCGAGCGGAACCTGCAGATCCTGCAGCAAGCGATGCAGAGCCAAGGCGCGCCGGGTGGTGCTCCGGGGGGCGATACCCCCGTGCCGGGTGGCTCGCCTGAGGCCACACCGGCACCGGGCCAGTAAGGGGCACGCAGCCCATGTCGGTGGACAAGGCAACCGTCGCCAAGATCGCCAGCCTCGCGCGCATCCAGATGGATGACGCCGCGCTTGAACAGATGGTGCCGGAATTGAACGGCATCCTCCAATGGGTTGAACAATTGGGCGAAGTCGATGTGACCGGGATCGAGCCGATGGCGGCGGTGATCCCGAACACCTTGCGGCTGCGCGTTGATGTGGTCGATGCCGATCCGCTGACCGGCGGGGGCAAGCAGAGCGACGTCCTCGCCAATGCGCCTGCGGCCGAGCACGGGTTCTTTGGCGTGCCTAAAGTCATTGAATAGGGGCAGGACTTTGGTCTTTTCCCGTTCGCCCTGAGCTTGTCGAAGGGCTGCTTTTCTTTCAGTGCGGTGTCGAAGAAGCGAAAGACGGTGCTTCGACAAGCTCAGCACGAACGGAGTTGTTTGTGAGTGACCTGACCCAACTCGGCGTAAAAGACATCCGTGACGGTGTGCGCGCTGGTGATTTCACCGCGCGCGAAGTGGCCGAAAGCTTCAACGCCGCCGTGGCCGATGCTGCTGCGCTCAACGCCTTTATCGTCACCACCCCCGACCATGCGCTTGCCGCCGCCGACACAGTGGATGCCGCGCGCGCTGCGGGCGAGACTTTGGGCGCAATGGCGGGCGTGCCGATTGGGATGAAGGACCTGTTCGCCACCCACGGCGTGCAGACCACCGCGGCGTCCCACATCCTCGAAGGCTTCACCCCCCGCTACGAATCGACGGTTTCGCAGAAGCTGTGGGATGCGGGTGCGGGGATGCTGGGCAAGCTCAATCTCGATCAGTTCGCGATGGGCTCGTCCAATGAGACCTCCTATTTCGGCAATGTCAGCTCCCCGTGGCGCAAGGCTGGCAGCAACCAGCCGATGAGCCCCGGCGGCTCCTCTGGCGGTTCGTCCTCGGCGGTCGCCGCGCGCATCGCGCCTGCGGCGACCGGCACCGACACTGGCGGATCGATCCGCCAGCCCGCCGCCTTCACCGGCATTTGCGGGATCAAGCCGACCTACGGCCGGTGCTCGCGCTGGGGCATCGTCGCCTTCGCCTCCTCGCTCGATCAGGCCGGCCCGATGGCGCGCTCGGTTGAGGATTGCGCGATCATGCTCGGCGCGATGGCGGGGTTTGACCCGAAGGATTCGACCAGCCTTCAGATGGACGTGCCCGATTGGGAGGCCGCCCTTAACAGTGACCTGCGCGGCAAGAAGGTCGGTATCCCCCGCGAATACCGCATGGAGGGCACCGATCAGGCGATCCTTGATAGCTGGGAGCAGGGCAAGGCGTGGCTGAAAGACGCAGGCGCGGAGATCGTCGATGTCTCGCTGCCGCAAACCAAATACGCGCTGCCCGCCTATTACATCGTCGCCCCCGCCGAAGCATCGAGCAACCTCGCCCGCTATGACGGGGTGCGTTATGGCTTGCGCGATCTGCCCGATGGCAGCGGCTTGCAGGACATGTACGCCGCCACCCGCGCCGCAGGCTTCGGCGACGAGGTCAAGCGCCGCATCCTGATCGGCACCTATGTGCTCTCGGCCGGTTTCTATGACGCCTATTACACCCAGGCCCAGAAGGTCCGCGCGCTGGTCGCCCGCGATTTCGAGCGTGCTTTCGAACAGTGCGACGTGATCCTCGCCCCGACCACGCCAACGGCCAGCTTTCCGCTGGGTTCGATGAACGAAGACCCGCTGACGATGTATTTGAACGATGTTTTCGCGGTGCCAGCGTCGCTCGCGGGCCTTCCGGCGATGAGCGTGCCTGCCACGATAAACGCCGACGGCCTGCCGCTGGGCCTCCAACTGGTCGGCCGCCCGTTTGACGAGCAGGGCGTGCTGAATGCTGGCCTCGCGATCCAGCAGCGCGCGGGATTCAGCGCCAAGCCAGAGAAGTGGTGGTAGTTTCTCTTTTTCCGTTTGCCCTGAGCTTGTCGAAGGGCTCTCTTTCTCTTTGAGCGCAGGAGCCCAAGTGAAGTACAGTGCTTCGACAGGTTCAGCACGAACGGGGATGTGAAACATGAATGCCGACCTGCCGCTGTGGATCGCCGGGATCGGCATCATCCTCGCGCTGCCGCTGACCGTCATGGTCGCCAACTGGGTGCGCAAGAATGTCGATCACGGCGAGGCGCGGTTCGATACGCGCAATCGCGACGAAACCCCGCCAGATGAGGGCTGATTGCGGCACCGTCTGATTGACAGTAATACCTCGACGCGGTAATACTTCACCTATGCGCTACCAAACCAGCATGACCATCAAAGGCCAGATCACCGTGCCCAAGGATGTTCGTGACCTGCTCGGTCTCAAACCAGGGCAGAAGGTGCAGATCGAAATGGGCGAGGATGGCGTGGTGCGGATTCTGCGCGCCGATGCCGATGCCGAGCGTGAAGCCCGTCTGGCTCGGGTGCGCGAGGCGCAGGCCGCGTTCAAGGCGCAGGATCCGATGCCGGGGATGGATGGCCTGACGTTTCAGCGTTGGATACGTGGCGACGGGCCCGAAGTTTGATATTCGACAGCAACATCGTCCTCGATCTGCTGGACGACCCGCCCGGATCGCCACTTTATAGCGCCATCGACGCGGTGCGAATGCCTCGCGTGTATGTAAACGAAATCGTTTTTGCCGAGGTGGCAGCGCGGTTCGTCTCGCCGGGCTTGCTTGAAACGAGCCTTGCGGCGCTTGAACTTTCGGTGGAGCGATTGACGCTAGTGGAATGTCACCGTGCAGGGCAGGCCTTCGCCGAATACCGGCGTCGCGGCGGGGCGCGCGCCGCAATCCTTCCCGATTTCCTGATCGGCGCGCAGGCCGCGACAAGGGGCTGGCCGCTCGTCACGCGTGACCGTAAGGGATTCGCCAGCTATTTCCCCGAACTCACCATCATCGATCCTTTGGAAGACCAAGCATGAGCAACTACCGCATTCAGGGCGCAACCGGCGAATGGGAGGTCGTGATCGGCCTCGAAGTCCACGCGCAGGTGACGTCGCATTCCAAGCTGTTTTCGGGCGCGGCGACCGCGTTTGGCGCGGAGCCGAACTCGCAGGTCAGCCTCGTCGATGCCGCGATGCCGGGGATGCTGCCTGTGCCGAACGCTGAGTGCATCCGTCAAGCGGTGCGCACCGGCATGGCGATTGAGGCGCAGATCAACGCGTGGAGCCGGTTCGATCGCAAGAACTACTTCTACGCCGATCTTCCGCAGGGCTACCAGATCAGCCAGCTTTATCATCCGATTGTCGGCGAAGGCTCGCTGCTGATCGAGGCGGACGAGAAGGCCGGCATTCCCGAAGACAAGGTGATCGGGATCGAGCGCATTCACGTCGAGCAGGATGCGGGCAAGCTGATGCACGATCAGCACCCGACCATGTCCTATGTCGACTTAAACCGCTCGGGCGTGGCGCTGATGGAGATCGTCAGCCGCCCCGATATGGCCTCGCCCGCCGAGGCCGGGGCGTACCTGCGCAAGCTGCGCGCGATCCTGCGCTATGTCGGAAGCTGCGACGGCAACATGGAAGAAGGCTCGATGCGCGCCGACGTGAACGTCAGCGTGCGCAAGGCGGGCGATAAACTCGGCACCCGCACGGAGACCAAGAACGTCAACTCCGTGCGCTTCGTGATGCACGCGATCGAGCATGAGGCGATGCGGCAGGTCGATGTGCTCGAAGCGGGCGGCGCTATCGTGCAGGAAACCCGACTGTTCGATCCCGGCACCGGCACCACCCGCACGATGCGCAGCAAGGAAGACGCGCACGATTATCGCTACTTCCCCGATCCTGATCTTTTGCCGCTGGTGCTGGAGGAGGATTTCCTCGCCGAATGCCGCGCCTCGCTGCCGGAGCTGCCCGATGCCAAGCGCACCCGTTACACCGATGTGCTGGGCCTCACCCCCTACAACGCGCGCGAGCTGACCGCCGAGGTCGAGACCTTCGCGCGGTTCGAAACGCTGCTGGCCGAAACCGCCAAGGTGATCGGCAAGGACGAGGCGGCAGTTGCCACGCAGGTCGCCAACTGGTCGCTCTCGGTCGCGCCGGGGGTGGTCAAGGCTTTGGGTGACGGCGCTGACCTCATCAACGCTACGGCGGCCGCGCAGGCGAGCATCCTCGCCATGGCCGACAAGGGCGAAATCAGCGGCGGTCAGGCCAAGGAAATCTTCGAAATCGTCCTCAAGACCGGCCGCGATCCCGCTGAAATCGCGGATGCGGAAGGGCTGAAGCAGGTCAGCGACACCGGCGCGATCGAAGCTGCCGTGGACGCGATCATCGCCGCCAACGCCGACAAGGTCGAACAATACCGCGGCGGCAAGGAGGCGTTGTTTGGCTTCTTCGTCGGCCAGACGATGAAGGCAATGCAGGGCAAGGCCAATCCGGGCGTGGTGAACGCGCTGCTCAAGGAAAAGCTGGGGTGATTGGAGCGGTGGCAGTGCGGCATTGCCATGGGGTACCGCGCTTGTTACGCCTCGCACCAGTTAATCCTGGTGGGACGCACAATGACCAGAATTCTCGCGATTTTTTGTGTCGGCGCGGCAGCGCTGATGATGGTGGCATGCGACGGCGTCGGGCGTAAATACCCGCCCGGATATACTGACGACGGGGTCAAATTCAAAGAGGATGGCTGGCGCTACTATCCTAGTGATAAGCGGGCAATGATCAGCTACGAGCCGGTAACGGGAGAGGAACATGTGAGGTTCCGGTGCGATTTGCCTGACAACAATTCCTCGTTGGGCGAGCTATTGGATCTGGATCGGCTGGAAATCTCGACCGCAGAATTTGAACCCTTGCAGCAATGGCCGCAGCCCCCGATTGGTGTCCTGATTGGGCAGACGCAAGCATCCGAATTGGCGACTCTTCTCCCACAGCAAAACGGCAACCCGGACATGTCGATCACAATTGACGGCCGAACTCGCGATCAGCTTCTGGCCGGCATCCGTCGCGGCCTGCCAGTGACGCTGTCATTTGCCGACCAGAAACGCGAAATTCCCGGCCCGCCGCAATCCATGCGTGAGGCCTTTGCTGACAAGTGCCGGGGCGAGCGCTAACCGATCAATCGTGCCCGTCGCCATCATCCTGATCCAGCCTGAAATCCCCGGCAACACCGGCGCAATCGGGCGCACTTGTGTGGCGTTGGGGATGGAGCTGATCCTGATCCACCCGCTCGGCTTCGACATTTCGGACAAGCGGGTGAAGCGTTCGGGCCTCGATTACTGGCCGCATGTGCATCTCACCGAATATGCCAGCTGGGACGCGTTTCTCACCGCCCGCACCCCGCGCGCCGACCAGCTGTTCCTGTTCGAGGAATTCGGCAGCCGCAGCTTTTACGAGCCTGACTATCCGGATGACGCGATGCTGGTATTTGGTCAGGAAACCAAAGGTATACCGCGCAGCATTATCGCGCAGCATGAAGGCCGGTTGTTCCACCTGCCGATGCGGTCAGAGGCGATCCGCTCGCTCAATCTCGCCAATACGGTAACGGCGGCGGCCTATCAGGCGCTGCGGGGGAAGATTTAAATCTCCCCTCCCCGTGGGGAGGGGTTGGGGGTGGGGGTACTGCACTCCGAGGTGTCGAACCCCCATCCCAACCCTTCCCCAAGGGGAAGGGCTATTTTGGATCAGGCAAATCAGGAAGGATTCAGCCCCGCCGCTGCCCGACCAACAGGCCTTTGGTGCCCGCCCCCTCGTAATGAAAGTCAAAATCGGGCCAGGCTTCCTTCCACCGCCGCGCCACATATCGCTCCCCCGGCCGTGCCGCATCGTCGAGCAGCACCGTGCCGCCGGGCGCGATCAGCGGGAACAGGCGTTCGGCCATGCCGCGCGCGAAGGGGTGGACGGCCCAGGGCGGGCCATCAATCACCAGCAGGTCGATCGACCCCGGCACCGCCGTGAGCTGATACCACAGTCCCGGCCAGCGCACATCGCGCTGCCCCAGCGGCGCGTGGTGGAAGGCGGCGTCGCAATCATTCTCGGCCAGCCAGCCCGCCATTGCATCGACGAATGGCGCATGCTGATCATAGGAGTGCAACCGGCCCCCGCCATTTGCGCTGAGCGCCTTGGCAATCACCAGCGAGGTCGCGCCCGAGCCGAGCTCGACCACCTGCGCCGGGCGCGAATCTTCGATGATGTCGACGATGCGGTGGAGCAGGAAGGTATCGGCCTTCCAGCTGCCGAGATGCGGCAGCGCGCCATCCTGCAATCCGACCCGCGCCAGCAGCGCAGCCTTCTGCGCCTGCGTCCCGCCATACAGGCTGCGCAGCAACCACGGCCACTGGACCGCGCCAAAGGCAATCTGGAACGCCCTTTCGCTGCGGGTGCAGCGCGCTGCAAGGTCTGCGTCGCTTGGTTTGGCCAGCAGGCCCGTCAGCAATTTTGTTGTCATGGACCGGGGCGCTCGACCAGAGGTGCATGCCGCCTTGATGAGACGATCATGTTTCCGCAATCGGATATGGCCGAAAGGTGACGCGCCAGCGACAAAGCGTCACAGTTGCGGGTAATTTCCGGCTTTAGGCGAAGTTGCAATTGCTGGGTTGGCACGTGTCACGAGGGTGGGGCCAGGGGCGTGCATGTTCGACTTCACAGTGACGTGAAGCCTAATCCAGCCCCAGCGCCGTAAGGTTCATCGTCGCCGCGCTGTAGCTGGCTTCGGCAAGCCGAGCGCTCAGATCGGCGCGGATGGCGTTGATCTGGGCGTTGGCGGCGGTTTCCTCGCGCGCGTTGACGAGGAAGAATTCGCCCGCACCCAGCCGGAACCGGGTGCGTTCGGCCTGCACCATCGTATTCGCTTGGCTGACCTCGGCATTGGCGAGCTCGCCTTGTTTCAGCGCCGCGGTGAGGTTGGCGAGGATGTTGGCGATATCGGTCGTCAGCTGATCGGCGATCCGGCGCTGGCGCAGCTCGGTCTCGCGCAGTTCCGCCTCGGCGCGTTGCAGGGCGCCGCGCGCCTGGCGGCGTTGCAAGGGGACGGAGAAGGTCACGCCGACCACGGTGTCGGTCGAATCGAAGGTCGGCCCACCATCGCCCACCGCGCCAAAATCGCGCGACAGCTCGACACTGGCATCCAGCCGCGGTTGCAGATCATTGCGCCGCAATTCGACTTTGTTGGCCGCGCGTTCGAGCGCGAGTTTGAAGGTCTGGAGTTCGGGCCGATTCTGGATCACCTCGCTCAGCGGCGTCGCCAGCAAGCGATCTGCCGGTACGACCGCCTTGAGACGCGCCGTTTCGGGCAGCTGATCGCGGGTCGGCACGATCAACCGTCCATCGCCGCCGCGCAGATAAAAGCCGAGGCTGTTCGATGTCACCGCGAAATTGCGTTTCGCCTCTTCCAGCAGCGTGCGGCGGCGCAGCAGGTTCTGTTCGTTTTCGGTCAGCGCAATCCGCGCCCGGGCGCCTTCGTTCACTTCGCGCGTCAGGCCGATCTGGCGCGCTTCGGCGATTTCGAGCAGTTCCTCGAACACGCGGATTTCCGCGCCCGCCGCGACCCAGCGCCAATAGGCGCGCAGAGCTTCGTGCTGGACGTTGAGCTTGACCAGCATCACATCCAGCTGCGCCTGACTGGCGGCGAGCCGGGTGTCTTCGATCCCGAAGCGGCGCTGATCAATATTCTTGTCGCGCAGCAGCGAAAACAGCGCGCCGATTTTCACTTCGCCCAGCTGGTTGGTGTTGTTGATGTTCTCGTAAATCGGGAAGCGCCCGTCCGACAGGCGGTAGGAACCGAACACCTCGGCGCCCAGCGGGCGCAGTGGTTGGCGCGCTTCGGCCTTGGCGAACCCGCCCGAAAACGTGCCGGTCAGGCGGTCATAGGCCTCACCCTTCAAAAGCAGATCGAACGCGCCGTCGGCGGCGAGCTGATCGCTGCGCGCCGCAGCCTCGCGCTCGAAGGCTTCGAGGATCGAAGGAAAGGTCAGCGCTGACGAACGCAGCACTTCATCGGGCGTCAAAGGGCCCGTGGTGAGCGCGGTATCGAGCGATTCGCTGAGCGGCACGATATCCTGCGCCGCCGCTGCGCCCGGCAGTGTCAGCGCGATCAACGCCGCCCCTCCCAATGCCATAGCCCAAGCGCGGCACATGGTCAGTTCGCCTGTCCATTGGCGGGGCCAGCCGTGGCCGGCGGCAGTTGCGGCGGGAAATTGTTGAGCTGACGCCAGATTTCATAGCCAACCGGCACGGTTTCGAGCAGCACCCACGCCTGCACGGCTGCGCCAAAGCGGACATAGCGTTCCTCAGGCCAGTCTTCTCCGTCGAGGGTCTCTTCGGCGATCAGCACCCGGAACCGGCCATCGACCTGCGCCGAATGATCGACCGAGATCACGCGCCCGCCAAAGGTGCCGATCGCGACCGATGGCCAGCCGGAAAACTGCACCGCGGGCCAGCCTTCAAACTGGATACGGGTGACATCGCCGGGCTTGACCAGCGCAACATCGCGTCCGTCGATAAAGATCTCGATCACGCGTTGGGTGTTGGCCGGAACGAAGGTCGCCAGCACTGCGCCTGCGCTGATATAGGTGGCGGCGTCGCCGGCATTGACGCTCTGGATAAAGCCATCGCGCGGCGCGCGCACGATCTGGACTGACTGCCGCGAAATGCTCACATCAGCGCGGTTGAGATCGGCCTGCGCGGCGGCGACGCGCCCCTGCATTTCGGCGACCTTGATCTGTGCCAATTCGTAATCGCGCCGCGCCGAGAGCCCGGCTTCGAACAATTCGCGCGACCGGCGTTCATCGATCTGCGCAGTGGCGAGCGCGGACTGCGCCGCCTGCAATTGCAGGGCCATCTGCCCGCGTTCAGCCTGAAGCCGCTCGATCAGCTGCGGATCAATATCGGCGATGCGGACGATCGGATCGCCTTTTTTGACCGTGCTGCCATCGCGCACGAACCATTCCTCGATCCGGCCCGGCACCAGCGCATTGATATCCTGCCGTCGTTCATTGGGGTTGAGCGTGGTCACCACCCCGCGGCCCGAGGTGGTCTGCACCCACGGGGCATAGATCAAGAACGCCGCCGCTATGACGATTGCGATCAGCAGCATCACGAACACCGTGCGCATTACCCGAGGGGTCTTGATGCTGGCGAGCGTGGTGAAATGGCTCATGTCTTCTTTGCGCGTGGCCATGATCAGGCGCCTCCTGCCGATGAGGACTCTGGGGCGGTGGCTTTCGCAGCAGCGCGGAACTGTTCGAAGGTAGCGAAATAGGTCTGCCGCCGCGCTTCCATGAACAGGAACCGGTCAAATCCCAGATCAAGGCTGCGGTTGGAAAAATAGATCACGGTCGTGAAGGCCTGCGCGCGCAATTCGTGGATCGCGGCTTGCAGGGGTTCGGGTTCAAGCAGGTCGAACAGGCGTGACAGCACCAGAATGCGCGGCTGTTCCAGCAGTGCATTGGCCAGCTTCAATTGCTGCAATTCCACCGCCGACAGCGGATAGCCGGTCGTCGCCAGCGGCGTATCCAGCCCTTTTTCAAAGGTGGCGATGGTATCGGCCAGCCCCACGGTTTCCAGCGCCGCCACCATCCGCTGCGGCGCGGTTTCCTTGCACGACAGCGCCAGATATTCGCGGATGGTCATTTCCACGATGGTCGGGCGGTCGAGCACGTGGACGTTCTTGCGCAGATGGTGCGCTTCGATGTCTTTCACATCGATCCCGCCCATCGTGGCATAGCCGCCTTGCGGCAGCACATGCATCTTGAGCAGGTTCTTGAACAGGCGTTGCACCCCGTGGTGGCTGGCCGCCGCCATGATGATCGCGCCGGTGGGGATTTCCAGATCGAACTGCGCCACCTCATGCCGCGCATCGCCGCGCACCGCCTTCATCACGATGGTGTGGTCTGGCCCTTCAAACGGATCGGCGCCTTTGGGCTGTTCCTGTTCGACATCGTAGAACTGCGAGATTTCCTCCACCGCGGCAAACAGATCGTAGAAATAGCCAAGATAGCTGCCCAACTGCGCAATGCCGACAAAGGCCGCCGACAACACCAGCTCTGCCGCGACCAATTGGCCCAGGGTCAGCTGGTTCTGGATCACCAGCCACCCGCCCAGCCCCAGCAGCGCGGCGCTGGCCGCGGCATAGAGGAACAGGAACGCGATGGTCTGCGAAAACAGATGCCGGAAATGGCGGCGGCGGTGCAGGATGTAATCGCGGGTGTAGCTATCGGTCTTGTCGAGCGCGTAATCGATCCGGCGCTGCGATTTGAAGAACCCGTTCGATCCGCCGATGCTTTGCAGCCAGCCTGCGGTCTTGTGCTTGGCATGGCTGAGGTCGATCCCGGTGCGCAGCGCGCGGGCACCCCAAGTCAGCCAGATCACCCAGATCAGCGCAATCATCACCAGCGTAAAGCCGAGGAAATAGGGGTGGTACAGCGAGACCAGCACAAACCCGACCGCAATCTGCAACAGCGTGGTGAACCCGCCGATAAACAGGATCGGGATCGCGGTCTGGACATAGACCACATCGAAATAGCGGTTGAACAGCGGGCTGGCTTTCAGATCGCCGAAAAACGGGTTTTGCGCATAGACCGAGATCAAAGATATTTCGGCCACCATGCGGGCGTAGAACCGCCGGGCGAACACCTCCATCAGATGCACCCGCAGCGCATAGATCAGGCTTGAGATCAGCAGCAGGCCAAACAAGGTCAGCGCCAGCAACACCAGCGGCGCGGTGAGCGCGGTGTTGGCGATGGTGTTGATCAGCATCTGCACCGAAATCGGCGTAGCGAGGCTCAGCAGGCTGATCGCCACACCGTAAACCGCCGATAGCCAGTAGAAATTGGCTTCAGGCTTGAGGATATCGAAGAAAATCCTGAAGAATTTTGCCAGCGGTATCTGTGAGCCATAGGATTGGCTGCTATTTGCCCCACTATCTGCCATGGCAGCCTTTCATATCGAAACCCGTTTCATGCGATGCCGGCGCGTCTGCCTCGCCTCGCTGATGCCGATGCATTTTGCAACCGAACCTTCGCGCTTGCAGGTTCCGATGCGTTGCGTGCAACATCAGTGGGGCCACACAGGCTCAATCGCTCAGCGCGCCAGCGGTTCCACCCGGACTTTACCTGCACTTTCCTGCAGATAAGCCCGAGTGACGATCATTCTCTGTGATATTATCACATCTCGCGCCGGATAGCGCTGCAAGCTTGCTGGATGCTGAACCATGCGCGATGAAGCGGTGATGGCTTTGTTGGCCGATAGAGGGTGCGCGGTGACCAAGACAGTGCTGCTGATCGGCGGGGGGCATGCCCACGTGGCGGTGCTGGCCGACTGGATCGCGAATGGCGTCCCACCGGGCGCGCGGGCGGTGCTGCTGACGCCGGATCGGCACTTGCGCTATTCGGGCATGGTGCCGGGCTGGATGGCGGGGCAACATGGGCGGAATGACGGGCTGGTTGAGCTCGCGGAGTTGGCGGCGCGCGCGGGGGTGGAGTGGATCGCGGATCGCTGCGCCGCGATTGATCCGGAGGCGCGGGTGGTGCGCACCGAAAGCGGGGCGGAGATTGCCTTCGACATCGCCTCGCTCGATACCGGCGGGGTGGCGCGTGCGGCTGCGGTGCTGGGGGACGATCCGCGTCTGATCGACGTTCGCCCGATTGCGGGTTTCGTCGATCGCCTCGCCGAGCAGCCCGCGCCGCGCCACGCGGTGGTGGCGGGCGGCGGCGCGGGCGGGGTGGAGCTGGCGTTTGGCCTGCGCAACATCGCTTGGGGCCAGCCGCGCCCGGCGGTGACGCTGGTGACGGGCGCGGGCGGGGTGCTCCCCGGCTTTGCGCCTGCTGTGCAGCGACGGGTTGTCAAGGCGCTGGCGCGGCAGGGGATCGCGGTGGCGGCAGGGCGAGCGCGGTTCGATGCGAGAGCGATCATGGCAGGTGAGGTGTCGCTCGAACCCGCCGATTGCATCATTGCCGCGATTGGCAGCGCTGCGCCCGCATGGCTGGCGGCGAGCGGGCTGGCGGTGGATGCGGCAGGCTTCGCACTGGTGGATGCCCGGCAGCGATCAACTTCGCACCCGCACATCTTTGCCGCCGGAGACATCGCCGCGCGCGCTGACCGGCAGCTCCCCCATTCGGGCGTGCATGCGGTGTTTGCCGGGCCGGTCCTCGCCGCCAATCTGCGCCGCGCCGTGGCGGACGAGGCACCGCGCGCCGCCTATCGCCCGCGCTGGAACAACCTATACCTGCTCAACACGGGCGACGGCTCCGCGATTGCCAGCTATGGTCGGCTCGCTGCTGATGGCGCATGGGTGCTCGCGCTCAAGCATTGGATCGACAAGCGGTGGATTGCGAAATACGCTGCACTTGCGAAGGGCGAGTAACGACACGGGGACAGCCTGCGAATGACGGGCAAGGGAGTTGAGGGTCTGTCCTGTTTAGGTGGAAGCATTGGCACGGAGCCGATTTTGGCCCAGCGCGAGGAGAGAGGAGGGAGCCATGCCAAAGCATAGTGACCGACGCCAGAATGCTTTGGCTCCGCGGCGATGGGCCAAAAGTGGCCCGCCCCACAGGGGTCGCGTCAGGAAGCCCGCTGGCTTCGTCGCGGCGCTTGCCCGGGGGCCGATAGGCCCGCGCTGCGCGCCACTCCTGTCCAGCGGGCTTCCTGACGCGATGACAATGTTTCCACCTAAACAGGGCAGACCGTAAAATGAAGAAGCTTGCCATCCTCGCCGCGCTGGCCGCGCTGGTTGCTGCCTATTTCCTGTTTGATCTGGGGCAATATCTGACGCTGGACGGGATCAAGGCGCTTGCCGCCGATCTCGCCGCGTTTCAGGAACGCAATGCAATTGCGGTGATCGTCGGCTTCTTCCTCGCCTATGTGGCGGTGACTGCCGCCTCGCTTCCGGGCGCGGCGATCATGACATTGGCAGCGGGCGCGCTGTTCGGGCTGGTAGGCGGCACGATCCTCGTATCCTTCGCCTCAACCATCGGGGCGACGCTGGCGTTCCTGTCATCACGCTATGTGCTGCGGGATACGGTGGAGGCGCGGTTTGGTGAGCGGCTGAAAGCTATCAATAGCGGATTGGAGCGCGATGGCCCGTTCTACCTCTTTACCCTGCGGATGATCCCCTACATTCCCTTCTTCGCGGTCAATCTGGTGATGGGCCTGACCCGTATTCGCACGCTGACCTATGTCTGGGTCAGCCAGATCGGGATGCTGCTGGGCACCATCGTCTATGTGAATGCCGGAACGCAGCTTGCGCAAATCAGTGACCCGCGCGACCTGCTTTCGCCCTTGCTGCTCGCTTCTTTTGTGTTGCTCGCCATCGTCCCGTGGATCGCCAAGGGCATCATCGGGATCATTCAGCGCCGCAAGGTCTATGCCGGGTTCACCAAGCCCAAGACATTCGACCGGAATCTGGTGGTGATCGGTGCGGGTTCGGCGGGGCTCGTGTCCTCGTTGATTGCCGCGACGGTGAAAGCCAAGGTAACGCTGGTCGAAGCCCACGAAATGGGCGGCGATTGCCTCAACACCGGCTGCGTGCCGTCGAAAGCGGTGATCAAGAGCGCCAAGGTCGCCGCGATGATGCGCCACGCTGACAAATATGGGCTGGAGCCGACCACGCCCAAGGTGCCGTTCAAGGCGGTGATGGCGCGGGTGCTCGATACCATCAAGACCATCGAACCGCATGATTCTGTGGAACGCTACGAAGGCCTCGGCGTCGATGTGGTCAAGGGTTACGCCACGATCATTGATCCCTGGACGGTCGAGATCGCACGCAATGATGGCGGCACCCAGCGGCTGACGACGCGCAGCATCATTATTGCCTCGGGCGCGGAGCCGCTGGTGCCAGACATTCCGGGGATGGCCGAGAGCGGCTATCTGACCAGCGAATCCATGTGGAATGCCTTTGCCCAGATGGACACGGCCCCAGCGCGGGTGGTGATCCTTGGTGGTGGGCCGATCGGGTGCGAGCTTTCCCAGGCGCTTGCTCGGCTCGGCTCGAAAGTGACTCAGGTCGAAATGGCCGATAGCGTGCTGGGGCGCGAAGACGCCGATGTCTCCGCCCTCGCCCGTGCGGTGTTGGAAGCGGACGGCGTGACCGTGCTCACAGGACACAAGGCGGTGCGGATCGAGGGGCGCGAGCTTTTCGCCGAACATGATGCTGCGGAGGTGTGCATCGCCTTCGACGCGCTGATCGTCGCGGTCGGGCGCAAGGCGCGGCTCACCGGCTTCGGGCTCGAAACCATCGGGGTGGACACCGCCAAGACCGTCGTCACCGACGAATTCCTCGCGACCAAGTTCCCCAATATCTTCGCTGCCGGAGACGTCGCCGGCCCCTACCAATTCACCCACACCGCCAGCCATCAGGCGTGGTACGCCAGCGTCAACGCGCTGTTCGGCACGTTCCGCAAGTTCAAGGCCGATTACCGCGTGATCCCTGCGGTCACCTTCCTCGACCCAGAGGTCGCGCGCGTGGGGATCAACGAGCGCGAAGCCGCCGAGCAGGGTATCGCGGTCGAAGTCACCCGCTACGACCTCGACGATCTCGACCGCGCGATTGCCGAGAGCGAGACCACGGGCTTCGTCAAGGTGCTGACCCCGGCGGGCGGCAAAGACACGGTGCTGGGCGCGACCATCGTCGGCGCGCACGCAGGGGAGCTGCTGGGCGAATATGTGCTGGCGATGAAGCACGGCCTCGGCCTCAACAAGATCCTCGGCACGATCCACGCCTATCCGACCATGGTGGAAGCCAACAAATTTGCCGCGGGCAACTGGAAGAAGGCGCACAAGCCCGAAGGCCTGCTCAAATGGGTTGAACGCTACCATGCGTGGATGCGGGGTTGATGGGGGCTGGGGGATTGGAACTGTTTGACCAACTGCGGGGCATCATCGGTCTTGCGGTCTTGATCGGGGTGGCCTGGGCGATCAGCGAAAACCGCGCGGGCCATCCCGGCTGGCGCTGGATGCTGGGGGCGCTGGCACTGCAGGGCGTGCTCGCGCTGCTGATCGTGCGCGTGCCGATCGTGTGGGAGGCGGTCGGCCTCGTCAACAATGCGGTCAGCGCGGTTGAGGCGGCGACGCTCAAGGGATCATCCTACATGTTCGGCTATATCGGCGGGGCAGAGCTGCCCTTTGCCTTGAAGCCGGGCGCGCAGCCGCCGCTGGTGATTGCCTTCCAGATCCTGCCGCTCGTGATCGTGTTTTCAGCGCTTGCCGCGCTGTTGTGGCATTGGGGGGTGCTGCGCTGGATCGTCAATGGCCTCAGTTTCCTGCTGCGCCGCTCGCTGGGCGTATCGGGCGTGGTGGGACTTTCAGGGGGCGCGAGCGTGTTTCTCGGCGTGGTCGAAGCGCCCTTGGTGACCCGCGCCTATTTTGGCCGGATGAGCCGCACCGAACTGTTTCAGGTGATGACGCTGACGATGGCGACCATCAGCGGCGCGATCCTGATCCTCTATGCCACCACCTTGCGCGATACCGTGCCCGACGCGGTCGGCCACATGATCTCCGCCTCGCTGATCTCGCTCCCCGCGGCGTTGCTGGTGGCGCGGCTGATGGTGCCGGGGACCGAGGCGGACACCGCCACCGAGGTCGATGCTGGCGCGCACACGGGCGATGAGGGCCTGCGCTACGAATCCAGCATCGATGCCATCATCAAGGGCGCGATGGACGGGATGCAGCTGTTCCTCGCGGTGATTGCGGTGATCATAACCGTCTTCGCGCTGGTGGCGTTGGTGGACGGCATGCTGGCGGCGCTGCCGCTGGTCGACGGGGAGGCGCTGAGCCTCAAGCGCCTGATGGGCTGGCTGCTCGCGCCCTTCATGTGGCTGCTGGGCGTGCCATGGAGCGAGGCGCAGGCGGCGGGCGGGCTGATGGGCACCAAGGCGGTGCTCAACGAATACGTCGCCTATCTCGAACTCGCCGCGTTGCCCGAAGGCACCCTCAGCCCGAGGAGCCTGCTGATCGTGACCTATGCGCTGTGCGGGGTAGCGAACCTTGCCAGCGTGGGCCTGCTGGTCTCGACCATCGGCACCCTCTGCCCCGAACGCCGCGCGGAAGCCGCCGGCTTGGGGATGAAGAGCTGGATTTCGGGCAACCTCGCCAGCGCGATGACGGGGGCTTGGATCGGGTTGGTGAGTTGGGGCGGGTAGGGCATGCTTGACGCCCGCCTCCGCCCGCTGATCGATCCGCCGCTCAATGCGGTGGGGCAGAAACTCGCCAGCATTGGCGTCACTGCCAACGGTCTTACCTTTACCGGCCTCGCGCTCGGCCTCGTGGGCGCGGCCTCCATTGCTTTTGGCCACATCGGCTGGGGGCTGGCGCTGATCATCGCCAACCGGATGTGCGACGGGCTGGATGGCGCGGTGGCGCGGGTGCGGGGGCCGAGCGACCTTGGCGGCTATTTCGATATCGTCGCTGATTTCGCCTTTTATGTCAGCATCCCGCTCGGCTTCGGCATCCTCAGCCCGGCCAATACCCTGCCTGCGCTGGTGCTGGTCGCGAGTTTCGTGCTGACCGGCGTGAGCTTCCTCGCCTTTGCCGTCATCGCCGCCAAGCGCGGGGACAAGACCGAGGCCCACGGCAAGAAGAGCTTCTTCTACTCAACCGGATTGGCCGAGGGCACCGAAACCATCGCGGTGTTTATCGCCATGTGCCTGTTTCCCGCATGGTTCGCGTGGATGGCCTATGGCTACGCCGCGCTCTGCGTGCTGACTGTGTTCCAGCGCAGCCTTATGGCGCGGTTGGCGTTCCGCGACTAGCGGTGCCGAGCAGCGCTTCGGTGCGGGTCCGCAGTTCTGCAATCCGTGCGGTGTTCGCGCCCAGATCGCTGATCCCCACCCGGCTGACCGAGCGGAAATCGACCTGCGCATCGCCAACTCGCGCGACCACATCATCCTTGAAGCCAAACCAGAAGCTTTCTGACACGCCTTCGACCATGCCCGCGTCCAGATTGGTGCGGATGTCGGAAAGGCCCATCGCACCCATCGCGGCGGCGACCGCGGCTACGCCTTCGGCCTTGGTTGCGCCCCCGAGTGGCAGCGGGGCTGGGCGGTCGGTGCGATCAGTGATGATCTGCGCGTGCGATTTGACCTTGAGTTCGTCAGGCGCGCGCTCAGCATAAAGCGGCAACTGGCCCAGCGGCGTCTGGTAATCGCTCAGTGGATTGGCGCCTTCGGCCTCCCGCTCTGCCATGGTCGCGGCCGAAAGGGCGGGCGGATTGGCGGTGTCGGTGGCGATATCGTGGATCGGGTTCTCGCTGCCCTTGGCCCCTGCAGAAAGGAACATCACAAACGCCGCCGCCGGTGCCAGCAGGCCGATGATCGCCGCCGCCATCAGCCCGTTGCTGCGCGGCTTGGCGCGCACGGCAAGGATCAGCGAAACCAGCGCCGCCAACGCCACGATGCCCAGCAGGATAACCCCGCCGCCAAGCGTCAGCGCCATCAACCCGGTCTGCCAGCCAAACACCCCGAATTTGGTGCCCAGCGCCGCAATCGCGAAATAGAGCGGGAGGAACGCCAGCAAGGCGAGGACGATCTTGGTGTGCCAAGGCAGGGTTTTGAACATGGCCGCGATACATAGCGTGCGGGGCGCGCTTGGCAATCTTTCTGGCCACCGGGAAACCCTTGCGGCTTTGCGCGTTAGGCAGGCGGGGAAAACGGGAAGATGGGCTTGCCGCAGCGTGAAGTCCCGCTTTCCATGCCCGATTTTGTCGGTTATGACCCGCTGGGATGCGGGAGGAACAAGTTGTTCAGAGGACACACAACCATGAAGCGTAATTTCCTGATGGGGGCGGCCGCGTTGGCGAGCCTCGCTACTCTTTCGGCCTGCGGTGGCAACAAGGCCGAACAGGCCCCGGCCCCGGCGGCGACTGAAACCGCTGCTGCTGCTGCTCCGGCAGCAACTCCGGAACCGGCCGCTGGCGAAAAGCTCGAATATGCCAGCTTCACCACCGACGTCGCCGCTGGCGAAAAGGTGTTCGCGCTGTGCCGTTCGTGCCACGTGCTTGATGATGGCGTGAACCGCGTTGGTCCGTCGCTCTACAATGTTGTCGGCCGTGCCTCGGGCTCGGTTGCCGGCTTCAGCTACTCGGACGCCAACAAGAACAGCGGCGTGACCTGGAGCGAAGACGTGTTGTTCGAATACCTCAAGGATCCGAAGGGCTTCATGCCCGGCACCAAGATGGCCTTCCCGGGCATCAAGGACGATCAGGACCGCGCGAACCTCGTGGCCTATCTCGCCAGCACGAAGAAGTAAGCTCTATCGCCTTCGGGCGAGAATTGGGGCGGCGCAGGCATCCTGCGCCGCCCTTTTTCGTGGGTGAGTTACGCGGCGAGGCTTGCCGGATCGGCGGCGCAGTGCTGGCGCAGGTAGTCTTCATGCGTGGGCAGGCTCGCCACGGCGCGGGTGATCAGCGTGCGCAGGTTCGTGAGAAATTCGCTCAGCTGCGCAGGAGCCAGCTGATCGGCCATCGGATCATAGTCCGCCGGCATGATCCCCTGTCCCAGCATCACCTGCACCCAGCTTGCATCGCGGAACAGATCATCGCTGTCGCGCCCGGTGCGGCCAGATGCGGCGAACAGCGCCAGCTTGTGGGACAGGCTGTCGGGCACGGCCATATGCTTGCAATAGCGCCAGAACTCGGTGTCATCACGATCGGTGCGGTGATAGTGCAGGATCAGGAAGTCGCGGATCTGTTCAAATTCGGCAGCGCAGCGGCGGTTATATTCGGCGCGTTCGGCTTCGGCGTGGGATGATCGCGGGAACAGCTGGATCAAGCAGCTGACATGCGATTGGATCAGGTGGATGCTGGTCGATTCCAAAGGCTCCAGAAACCCGCTCGACAGGCCGATAGCGGCGCAATTATGCGCCCAGAATGTCTGCCGCCGACCAGTGGTGAAGCGGATCGGCCGGGGATCGCCCAGCGGTGTGGTGTCGAGCCCGGCCATCAGCGTATCGGCCGCCGCTTCGTCTGAAGTGAAGCCGCTTGAATAGACATGCCCGTTGCCGGTGCGGTGCTGCAAGGGGATGCGCCATTGCCAGCCGGCGCTTTTGGCGGTGGCGCGGGTGTAGGGCACCAGTGTGGGCAGCCGCTCGGACGGCACCGCCAGCGCGCGGTCGCAGGGAAGCCAGCGCGACCAGTCGTCGTAACCAACACCCAGCTCGCCCCCCAGCAGCAGCGAACGGAAGCCGGTGCAATCGATGAAGAAATCGCCCGCAACCTCGCGCCCTCCGGCCAGCGTGATCGCAGTGATATCGCCGCTCGCGCCATCGCGCGCGACGCTTTCGACGATCCCTTCGGTCCGGGTGACGCCGCGCGCCTCGGCGTAATCGCGCAGATACAAGGCATAGCGGCTGGCATCGAAGTGGTAGGCATAGGCCAGCCCCGTCATCGCGGTGTTGCCGACCTTGTCCATCTTGCCGAACCGCGCCTGATCCGCCGCCAGCTGGTGCAGCGAATAATCCCACAGGCCCTTGGGATCGGCGGCCCCTGCGCCCGCCACGCTGCGCCGCCAATGGTGATGAAAGCCGACATTGCCGAGCGTCATCCCGGTCTCGCCAAAGGTGTGCAGATAGCGTGAGCCGAGCTTGCCCCAATCGACAAATTCGATCCCCAGCTTGAACGTGCCCGAGGTGCGGCGGACGAAATCATGCTCGTCCAGCCCAAGGATCGTGTTGAGGCGGATGATCTGCGGGATCGTTGCCTCGCCCACACCGACCGTGCCGATCGCCTCGCTTTCGACCAGTTCGATCGTGAGGCGCTGGCCCAGCAGCCGGGCAAAGGCCGCGGCAGTGATCCACCCCGCCGTGCCGCCGCCGACGATCACCAGTTTGCAAACCGATCCTGCGTCCATGGTCATGCTCCTGCCGGGCGGAAGAAGGCGTTGATGGTGAGCCGTCCCTCGCGCGGATCGGTTGAAAGCGGCGCATCATTGTCGATCACCCCGCTATGCAGGATGTTGCCGCGATAGAACACCGCGCTGTTGAAATGGCCCGGCACCACATGGGTCCGCTCAAAATGCGGCGCGCCGTCGGTGGTGTAGGCGGCAGGCGGCAGGCCGGTGCGCGCGACATCGGCGTTCAGCGCGGCGGCATAATGCGGGAAGTCGCTCGCCGTCAGCGCCTCGAGCCCGGTTGAGCGGTGACGGAAGAACGCCGTGCCGCCATGGGTGGTTGTGCGGTTGAGGTAGAGCATCATCGCCACCTGCGTGGGATCAGTTCCGTCAACATGTGGCAGGCGCTGGATCGGCTCGAGCGCCGCGGGCGGGGTGGTGACAAGCGAATACCACGCCTGCATCTCCCACGCGCGGCCATAGGGCCCGAACCACTGATCGAGCAGCGGCGAAAGCTGCGCCAGCCATGCCGCGCAGACCGCTGGATCGAGCGCTGCGCGAACGCCAGGGTATTGCGGGCTGATTTTTGCAAAATCCTGCAAAAACGCGTCGGAAATGACTCGCTCGGGCGCTTCGAGCAGGTTGTCGATCGTGACAAGCTTATGATTATGATTTGAAAAACTATCAATCCGCGCGCCAGACGGGGTGATCGCCCAGCCATTCGCCACCTGCCGCGCCTCTGAAGTCGGAATATGTCCCATGTGGGCAAGCCTACCAAATCCCCGTCGTACGGCCAAGCCGCAAGAGGAAATATCAGATTTACAATGATAAAACTGTGCACAGCGGGGAGAGCGGATGCCGAGGTGATCTGATCCCGGCGGTGCAGGCGCAGCGCAGTGCGAGCGCAACGCCAAAACTGTGTCTAACGCGCAACATTTTGCCGGATTCACCCACAAATCGCGGCTCAACATCGCCCAAAATCCCCACACAACCCACTGCAATTAAATGACAATGACGGTTTTTCATCAACCCGTCACGGAAATGCAGATTGGCGATTTACCTGTGTCGGCGGATCGGCTATGAAAAAATCTGCAAAAGCGCACGATTGATGCTGCTTGGCGGAGGGGACTTGTGATGAAAAAGAACGGGATCAGTGTGAGCACGCGCCTGCTGTGCGGGGCGGCAACCTTTTTGGCTCTGACGGCAACCGGCGTTCCGGTGCTGGCGCAGGAAGCGGAAGAGCCGGCAGCCGTCGAAGGCGAAGAAGTGGACATCGTCGTCACCGGGATCCGCGGATCGATCCAATCCTCGCTCAATGCCAAGCGTGATGCGACCTCGATTGTCGAAGTGATCTCGTCCGAAGACCTCGGCCTGCTGCCCGACCTGTCGATCGCCGATTCGCTTGCCCGCCTGCCCGGCGTCACCGCCCAGCGCGTGCGCGGCCGCTCGCAGTCTGTCTCGATCCGCGGCCTCGGCCCGGACTTCAGCCTCGCGCTGCTCAACGGCCGCGAAGTCGTGTCGGCGGGCAACAACCGCGGGATCGAATTCGACCAGTTCCCCTCGGAACTGATCGGCACTGGCATCGTCTACAAGACCGGTGATGCGCAGCTCGCCGCCATCGGCATCGCTGGCGCGGTTGATCTGCGCACGGTCAAGCCGCTCGATTCGAACAAGCGCCAGATCACGGTGTCCGGCACTTACACCATCAACGACAACGGCAACCTCAACCCCGATTTTGGCAATGATGGCTACCGCTTCTTCGCCAGCTATATCGACCAGAATGACGCGGGCACGATTGGCTGGTCATTGGGCGCCACGGTGCAGTCGATCCCGACCCAGATCATCCAGCGCGAGCTGAAGACGGCTGAAGGCCAGGTTGCCCGCACCGCCGACGACGTGATCTTCCCGCGCGACAACCCGCGTCAGGGTGCGCAAAGCCGCAGTTTCGAGCGTAACTCGATTGCCGGTTCCTTGCAGTTCGAGCCGACCGACCGTGTCTCGCTGACGATCGATTCCTTCTATACCGAAACCACCGATTCCGGGATCTTCCGCGGCACCGAAACCCCGATCGCCTCGTGAAGTTTCCAGGGCGGTGCGCAGGTCGAGGAAGTGACCGGTAGCGGTCCCTTTGCCGACAGTGCGACCTATTCGAACGTCTATCCGATCCTGCGCACCGACACCGAAGGCGCGGAATCCGAGATCTTCGCGATCGGCGGCAACTTCGAATGGAAGGCGACCGACAATCTCGGCTTCGTGGTGGATTACGGCTACTCGACGCTCAGCCGTAACGATATCGACTACGAATCCTACGCGGGCACCGGCCCCAACGGCACCGGCCCGTCCGACACGCTGACCTTCACCTTCCCCGAAGATGGGCAATACACGATCGACACCCAGCTCGATTACACCGATGCCTCCAACCTGCTGCTGATCGATCCGGGCGGGTGGGGCCAGGTCGGCTTCTTGCGTACGCCGGAAACCAATGACGAACTGCACCAGCTGCGTGCCGAGACCTATTGGGAATTCGACGGCGGCTTTATCGACCGTATTGTTGCTGGCTGGCTTTACACCGACCGAGCCAAGGATTTCGACAATAACGGCATCTTCCTGCGGGCGGGCACTGGCTTCACAAACGGCCCGGGCGGAAACAGCGCGCCGATCCCGAGCGATCTCATCATCGGAACCAGCAATTCGGGAGGCATTGGCCTCGATATTCTGGCCTATGATCCGTCATCGCTGCTGACCGATGGCACCTACAGGCAGGAAGCTGCGACCGACGACACCGAATGGCTGGTCGAGGAACAGATCCACAATTTCTACATCCAGGCCAATATTGACGGCGATCTCGGCTCGGTGCCGGTGCGCGGTAATATCGGCTTGCGGTATGTCGATACCTCGCAGTCGTCGGTTGGCACGCTCGCCGGCGGCGCCATCAACGAAGTCAGCGCGAGCTACGACAACTGGCTGCCGAGCGCGAACCTCAGCTTCGAGGTGTTGCCGGACACGTTCATCCGTTTGGCCTTCGCGCAGACCATCACCCGCGCGCGGCTTGACCAGCTGGCGGCGAACCAGAATCTGGAAGTCAATAACAATGTCTGTACGGATACCGACGGCGACCAGTTCGTCGACACCGTGGATCCCGTCGCCTTCGATCCCCCGACGGACGTCTGCTTCAACCTCGGCGGGGGCAACCCCTTCCTGCAGCCTTACCGTTCGACGTCCTACGACATCTCGTTCGAAAAGTACTTCTCGCCCGGCACGGCGATCATCGTCGCCGCCTTCCACAAGGATCTGTCGGACTGGGTGGTCAACCTCAATGAATCTTTCGACCTCACCCAGCAGATCAACAATTCGGGTGCCGGTGGGATTCTGGTAACCAATCCCGAAGTGGCGCTCGGCAACTTTGGCGGCCCGATCAATTTCTCGGAGGGCACAATCACCGGGATCGAAGGCACGGTGCGCGTCAACTTCGGCGACCTCACCGATGCGCTCGATGGATTCGGTGGGTTCTACTCGATCACCTATTCCGACGCCGAGATCACACCGCCAGGCACGGAACCGATTCCGATCCCGGGCTATTCGGACCTGACTTGGTCGGGCGACGTGTTCTACGAAAAGTACGGTTTCCGGGCCAAGCTGGCCGCACGTTACCGCGGCGGGTTCCTGTCGGAGGTGCCGAACTTTGCTGGTGGTCTCGAAGGGGCCGAGGCACGCAGCGAAACCATCCTCGATGCGCAGCTCGGTTACACCTTCGAAAAGGAAGGCAGCTTCCTCAACGGGGTGCAGATCCTTGCCGAAGTGTTCAACCTGACCGACCAGCCTTTCGTGACGCAGAATGCGCTGCGCAACGCTGCAGATACCGCGACGATCGGGAACTTCGCGAGCCGTCACGAGCTTTATGGTCGGACGTTCCAGTTCACGCTGCGCAAGGCGTTCTGATCGCACCACCCCACGGGTCGCCCAAGGGTCTCAGGAAGGGCTCGCCAGCAATGGCGGGCCCTTTCGCTTTGGGTGATGGGGTGCCCCCATTTGGCGCTCTAGCGGGCTGACTTTCCTACTTGCCGGTCGGCTGGCAGGATCGCGCATATGGGCCTCGCGTGGAATCTTATTCGGTCGTTTGCAGCACCGCCCGCGTCCGGTGAGATTTTCTGTTCCTGGACAGTGTAACCTGTGTCTCCAACACGCAGGCGGGAGACGGGGCCGGGAGACAGGGGGCGCTGCGGGAGACTCAGGCCGCGAGCGGCGGGGCGGCGCAGTGGCGCGCGACGAATTCGGCATGGCTTGGCATGGCCGCCACCGCCTCCGCCATCGCACTGCGGATCGCGGCAAGACGATCAGCCACCGGCACTTGCGAGCGCATCGCGGCGAGCGCCGGGGCCCGCTGGGGGACGATCCCTTGGCCGAGGTAAACCGCGATCCAGCTGGGGTTGGCAAACAGCTCGCGCTCGTCCGAAACCAGCATGCCGTGCGATCGGAAATGATCGATCTTGTATTGCAGGCTGTCGGGGACCGGCATGGCGGCGCAGTAACGCCACAGTTCGGAATCCTCCCGTTCGCTGGCCTTGTAATGCAGGATCAGAAAGTCCCGAATCCGCTCATATTCCTGCGTGGTCTGGGCGTTGTATTCGCGCGCCAAAAGCGGCGACATTTCGCTATCGGGCAGCAGCGCGATCAGCCGCAGGATGCCGTATTGGATCAGGTGGAGCGAGGTCGATTCCAGCGGTTCCATGAACCCGGCGGACAGGCCAATCGCCACGCAATTGCGCTTCCAGAACGCGCGCCGCTTGCCGGTTACAAATCGCAAGGTGCGCGGGTCGGCCAAGGGTTCGCCGTCGAGGGTGGCGAGCAGCTCCCCAGTCGCCTCGTCCTCGGAGATGTGCTCGCTGCAATGGACATAGCCATTGCCGGTGCGGTGCTGGAGCGGGATGCGCCATTGCCATCCGGCCGCTTTGGCAGTGGAGCGGGTGTAGGGGGTGAAATCGCCCTTTGCACATGGCACGGCGACGGCGCGATCACAGGGCAGCCAGTGCTGCCAGTTGTCGTAGCCCGCCTCCAGCGCTTCCTCGATCAAAAGCCCCCGAAAGCCGCTGCAATCGATGAAGAACTCGCCCTCAACCTTGGTGCCATTCTCCAGCGTGACGCTGTCGATATGGCCGTCCGCGCCGCGCAAGGCCACATCAACCACCCGGCCTTCCAGCCGCGTCACCCCGCGTGCCTCGGCAAACCGCCGCAGGAAGGCAGCATAAAGCCCGGCGTCGAAATGGTAGGCATAGTCGAAGGTCGATTGGATCATCCGCCGGTCGGGCGAGGGGTGGGCGAACTTGCCCGCGCGGGCCATCGCCCAGCACATCGCAAAATCGTCAATCGGGCCTTGGGTGCGGCCTTCGATGCTCTCGCGCAGCCAGTGGTGATAGAAGGGAACGCTATCGAATTCCGCGCCATATTGGCCGAAGGGGTGGAAGTAGCGGTGATCCTTGCGTCCCCAATCGACGAACTCGATGCCGAGCTTGAAGCTGCCCTGCGTCTCGCGCACGAAGGTCGCCTCGTCGATGCCAAGGCGCTTGTTGAAGGTGCGGATCGGCGGGATGGTCGCCTCGCCTACGCCGACGGTGCCGATCGCTTCGCTCTCGATCAACGTGATGGCGCAGGAACGCCCCACAGCCTCGGCCAGCGCTGCCGCCGTCATCCAGCCCGCGCTGCCACCGCCGACAATCACGATGCTTTTCAGTGGAGCAGGGTCAGCCATCTCAGCCGCCGCAGCTTTCGCGGATCAGCAGGCTGGTTTCCAGCCGCTGCGAAATCGCCGGGCCGTCGCCCTTGTCGATCAGCTTGGACACCAGCATCCGCCCAGCCATATTGGCGTCCTGATCAATCGTGGTCAGCTGCGGGGTGACGAGCCGTGCGGCGGGGATATTGTCATAACCGACCACCGAGACATCCTCGGGCACCCGCATGCCCGAGCGGGTCAGCGCCCGGATCGCCCCGATGGCGATCAGGTCGCTCGCGGCGAAGACGGAATCGAACCGCAGGCCGCGCGCCACAGCGCTGCGCACAGCGGCTTCGGCCGAATGGACTTCGAAATGGGCGGGCAACAGCAGATCTTCATCAAGCGGCAGGCCGGCCTGCTCCAGCGCCTGCTTGTAGCCGCGATAGCGCTGCTCCGCCTCGGGCGCTTCGGTGTCTCCGAGGAACAGGATGCGCCGCCGCCCCAGCCGCGCAAGGTGCGCCGTGGCGCGGCGGCCACCGGCGACATTGTCCGAACCGATCACGCAATATTGCGCATCGGGAAATTCGGCACCCCACACCACAAACCGGTTATCGCGCCCGGCCAAGGCGTTGAATTCGTGATGGAGCGAGCTTTGCCCGATGAAGATCACGCCGGCTGCCCGGCTGGTCCCCATGGCATAATCGAGATCGCCGCTGATGCGCGGCGAGAGGTGGCTGATGATGAGATCGGCATTGCGTTCGCGCGCCGCCTCGGCAATTCCGGCCAGCAGTTCCAGGAAAAACGGATCCGCCACCCGGCTTGTCCGCGCTTGCGGGGCGGGGACGACAACCGCAATCGTCGCGTCAGCGCCGATCGGCCCGCTCGGCATCGAGGCGCGGAACTCGTAATCATGGGCGCGGGCGATCTGCCAGATTTGCTGCTTGGTCCGGCGCTTGACCGAGGGACTATCATTCAGCGCGCGGCTGACGGTCGAGATCGAAACCCCGGCCTCGCGCGCGATATCTTCCAGCGTGGCGCTGCGGCGGCCAGAGGCGGACGACGTGGGGTTAGGATTGTCGGCCATGCCGGTCTGCTGATTACCCCCCGATGGCCCAATAGCCGCTGCCCGGCGCCATGACGGCAGGCAACGTGGCTTCATTGCCGACCGCGCTTTCGCTGGCAAGTATCCGCGCTGCGCCCCACCCGGCTGGCGGCGACCATGCCACCGCGGTTTCGCCAAGGTTGAAGGCGCAGAGCACGGCGCCGCCATCAGCGGAGCGGACAAAGGCGAGCACATCCTCTGGCGTATCCAGCAGGGTGATATCGCCGCTCAGCAAAGCCGGAAAATCACTCCGCAAACGCAGCAATTGGCGGGTGTAAGCGAGGGTCGAGACGGGGTCTTTGGCCTGCCTGTCGGCGGCAAGGCCAGTATGCGCCGGATCAAGCTTCAGCCAAGTGCGGTTGGCGTTGGAAAAGCCCGCCTGCGGGGAATTCACCGCCCACGGCATCGGCGTGCGCGCACCGTCCCGGCCGAGGGTGTGCGGCCAGTTGGCGATGGCTTCGGGGTCTTGCAGATCCTCAAACGCGACATGGCCCTGCGGCAGGCCCAGTTCCTCACCCTGATAGATGATCGGATTGCCGCGCAGCGCCAGCAGCAGCAGCAGATTGAGCCGTGCAGCGCGCGCCAGATCGCCATCGCGCGTCCAGCGGGTGACCGCACGCGGAGCGTCGTGGTTGGAGAAAGCCCAGGATGGCCAGCCTTCGCCGTCTTCGCCGCTCCATTGCGACAGGCTCGCGCGCACCAGCGGTGCGGTGAGGCGCGGGGCGTAGAGGAAATCGAAATTATAGGCGGAGTCCAGCCGCTTGCCACCGTGGGTGAAGGCCTTCATTTCAGCCAGCGGCTCTGGCCCGCCAACTTCAGCGACGGTGAAGCGGCCAGGAAATTCATCGATGGTCTGGCGGATCCGTTCCAGGAAGGCGACGATATCAGGGTGCGACTGGTTGTATTGCTTCACCTGCATGTCGAACGGGCGCGTGACCAGTTCCTGCGGAAGGCCTGAGGGCGGATTGTCGCGCAAATCCGGATCATGCATCGAGAAGTTGAGCGCATCCAGGCGGAACCCGTCCACCCCGCGCCCCAGCCAGAACCGCGCCACATCCAGTAGCGCGTCCTGCACCGCCACATTGTGGACGTTGAGATCGGGCTGGCTGATGAGGAAATTGTGCAGGTAATACTGCTTGCGCGGCCCATCCCACTGCCACGCCGATCCGCCAAACACCGATTGCCAGTTGGATGGGGGCGAACCATCGGGTTTGGGATCGGCCCAGACATACCAATCCGCCTTGGGATTGGCGCGATCGCTGCGGCTTTCCTGAAACCACGCATGTTCATCCGAGGTGTGCGAATAGACCTGATCGATGATCACCTTCAGGCCAAGGCCGTGGGCCTTTACGATGATCCGATCAAAATCCTCGAACGTGCCGAAGCTGGGATCAATCCCGCAGTAATCGGCGACGTCATAGCCGAAATCCTTCATCGGCGAGGTGAAGAAGGGCGAAATCCAGATCCCGTCCACCCCGAGATCGGCGATATAGTCCAGCCCTTCAGCGATCCCGGCAAGATCGCCAATGCCATCGCCGTTGGTGTCGCGGAAGGAGCGCGGATAGATCTGATAAATCACCGCGCCGCGCCACCACGCGAGCGGGCTGGCAGTGGCAGCAGCGGTTGATCCAGCACAGAACGGGGCGGATGCCATTAGTCGTCAGTCTCCAGAATGCACGCAGCAAACCCGAACGGCGGCAGGTTGATCCGCACCGAACCAGGGGCGGCCAGTTCTGCCGGACATGAGCCCGTCAGCGGTGCCACCCGGCGCGCGCGGTAGCTTACCTCGACATTGCGCGAAAGCGCCGATGCGCTGGTGTTGAACAGGGTCAGCACGCGCTGTCCGCTGGCGGGATCGTGGCGCTCCACTGCCAGCAGGCCGGGTGCGGTTTCTTCGAAGGCCCGCACTTCGCTGAGGCCCCGGCGCAAAGCGAGGCTGCTGCTGCGCGCGGCCGCGAGTTCGCCGATCAGGCGATAGAGCGGGTGGGCTGTATCAAAATTGCTCTGGCTGGTCGCGGCGTCGGTGCCGATCAGATTGTTGTCGTTGTAGAAATCGACCTTGCTGGGGAACATATCCTCGCGCGCGAGCTGATCATTGCCGTCCGAGATGAAGCCCTGTTCGTCGCCGTAATAGACCGTGGGCACGCCGCGCAGCAGGAACATCATCGCATGGCCGAGCTTCACGCGGGCGAGCAGTTCAGCCTCGTCATCCGATCCGCTCATGTCGCGCACGAACATCGAAAAGCGCCCGAAATCGTGGTTGCCGAGGAAGGTCGGCAGGCCCAGCGCAGTGGGCGCTCCACCGGGGTAGATTGCGTCCTGCTGAAGGAACTCCGCCATCAAACGTGGCCCGGCCTTGCCGCTGGCGGTGAGCTGCGCCGCCTTGGCGAAGCCCATGTCGAGCGCATAGGGCAACCCGCTTTGCGCCATCACCTGCGCGGCGAGCGTGGCGGTGGGTTCTTCGTAAGCGATCTCGCCGAAGATGTGGAAGTGGGGGATCCCCTTGGCTTTCGCGCGCGTCAGCATCGCGGGGACGAAGGCCTGCCAGAACTGCGGGTTCACATGCTTGGCCGTGTCGATCCGGAAGCCGTCGATCCCGTAATCATCGATCCACTGGCCGAAGATATCGATCATGCCCTGCACGACGCGCGGGTGTTCGGTGGCGAGATCATCCAGCCCTGAGAAATCACCATAAACGCTGCTCTCGCCGATCCAGTGCGAATTGCCGCGGTTGTGATAGAGCGTCACATCGTTGAGCCACGCAGGCACCTTCACATTGCGCTCCGCCTCGCGCACCACGGGCGTGTAGGCGAAGGTGGGATCGGTCAGCTTGGCCCAATTGGCGGAATCGGCGTTGTCGTCGCCCGTGAAGCCATCGTTGGTCGCCGCGCCATCCGGCCCGCCTCGGCGCGAAAAGGGGTAATCGCCCTTGCTGCGGTAGCGGTAGCCACTCTCCAATCCCTCGGCATAGTCGATCACGTCGGCGGTGTGATTGGTGATGATGTCCATATAGACCTTCATCCCGCGCGCGTGTGCGGCATCGACGAAGGCCTTGAATTCGGCATTGGTGCCGAAATGCGGATCGACGCTGGTGAAATCGGTCACCCAGTAACCGTGATAACCCGCGCTTTCCTCACCCGGACGGCCCTGCACCGGCTTGTTCTTGAAGATCGGCGCGAACCAGATCGCGGTGACGCCCATGCCCTGAATGTAATCGAGCCGCGCCGTCAGCCCCTTCAGATCGCCGCCGTGGTAGAAGCCTTTGTGGGTGGGATCATAGCCGTGATCGAACGCGCCACCCTTGATTCCGCCGCGATCATTGCGTGGGTCACCATTTTCGAACCGGTCTGGCAGGACGAAATAGATGATCTCGTCTTCCAGCTGCCGGTCAGCAATGGCTGTCGCGGGGGCTGTCGCGGGGGCTGCTGCGGGCTCAGCAGGTTGTGCGACCGGCCCTCCTGCAAGCGCAGTGCTCGCGCATAGCGCAGCGCCGATTCCGGCGAAGATTCGCAACATATCACAACTCCCTCCGACACTGGTTGTGACATCAAGATTGGAATTTTGCAAATCTTTGTAGAAGCGCAATGCGGGGGCAGGCTGCTGCTTTATCAGTCCGGAAAAAAGGGATAAAACATCTCAGCACCTACGAAAAATCCGTTTTCTCGTGGGGGCCGATGAAAGTTTCTTGCAAATTTTTGCAAGGTGTCCAGACTGCGCACGGACTGGCTGAAGCCAAGCGCGGGCACCAGACCCGCCATGCTACAGTCCGGATGGAGCCGCGTAACGCTCAGTCAGGGCATGCGTGGGGGAGAGGACCTTTGATGATGACGCAAGCCGGCCACATGCCTGCGCAGAAGCCCTCGCTTGGGCCTGCGCAAATCTGGAACATGAGCTTCGGGTTTCTCGGCATCCAGATCGGCTTTGAGCTGCAAAACGGCAATGTCAGCCGCATTTTCCAAACGCTGGGTGTCGAGGTCGACAGCCTCGCGCTGCTGTGGATCGCTGCACCGATGACGGGGCTGATCGTTCAGCCGATCATAGGCCACCTGTCCGACAACACTTGGGGCCGCTTCGGGCGCCGCCGTCCCTATTTCCTTGTCGGCGCCTTGTTTGCCAGCATTGCGCTGTTCATCATGCCCAATGCGCCCGTCTGGTGGATCGCAGCGGGGATGCTGTGGATCATGGACGCTTCGCTCAACATCACGATGGAGCCGTTCCGTGCCTTTGTCGGCGACAATTTGCCCGATCGCCAGCGCACGGTGGGTTATGCGATGCAGAGCTTCTTCATCGGCACCGGCGCGGTGCTGGCGGGGGCGCTGCCGTGGGTAATGACCAATTGGCTCGGCCTCAGCAATGTCGCGCCTGAGGGGCAGATTCCGCAAACGGTGCAGTGGGCGTTCTACATCGGCGGAGCGGCGCTGCTGGCGGCGGTCAGCTGGACGGTGTTCACCACCAAGGAATATTCGCCCGAGGAACTCGCCGGATTTGCCGCCGCTGACGGGGTGGCGGTAGGCGCAGCGCCCGCACGCGTCGAGCGCAGCGCCGGGCAGTTTGCCAGCGGCGGGGCTGTGTGGATCATCGCCGGGATCGCGGTCGCCGCGTTGGTGGCGCTGGCCCGCAGCGCGGTGCGCCCTGCCTTTCTGGGCGAGATCGAGGTAGCCAAGGATCTCTATGTGCTCGCCGTGCTGATCGCTGGTTTCGGCGTGATCCAGCTGGCCGCCAGCATGCTGCGCTCACAAGGCCGCGAACAGAGCGGCTTCATGGAGGTGGTGAGCGATCTGTTCGCCATGCCCAAAACCATGCGGCAACTCGCGGTCGTGCAGTTCTTCAGCTGGTTCGCGATGTTCGCACTGTGGATTTATGGCACGCCCGGGGTGACCGAATACCACTTCGGCGCGAGTGACGCGGCGAGCGCCGCCTATCAGGACGGGGCCGACTGGTGGAGCCTGATGGGATCGGTGAGGAACGGCCTTGCCGCAGCCGCTGCGCTCGGCTTCGTCGTGGTGGCCGCCCGGATCGACCGCACGCGCCTTCACGCGATCAACCTGATGCTGGGTGCGGCGGGCTTTGCTGCGATGCTGCTGGTGCGCGATCCGGCGCTGTTGTGGGTGCCGCAGATCGGGCTCGGCATTGCCTGGGCCTCGATCGTGTCGCTGCCCTATGCGATTTTGGCGGGCTCGGTTCCGCCCGAAAAAATGGGCATTTACATGGGGGTGTTCAACATCTTCATCGTGGTGCCGCAGCTGCTGGCGGCGACGCTGCTCGGCTTTCTGGTCACCAACCTGTTCGGCGGCGAGCCAATCTACGCGATGGTGATTGCGGCGGTGAGTTTCGTGCTGGCAGCGGCGGCGACGCTGCTGGTGAAGGAGCAGGCGGCGTGATCCGCGCGGGCCTCGCCCTGCTGGCGGGCGCGCTCGCGTTGGCCCCTGCGCTAGCTGAGACAGACTATGCCCCGCGCGCGGAAGTCGAAGTGACCAATGCCGAATGGACGCGCGATGCGGTGCTCTATCAGCTCAACACCCGCCAATTCACCCCGGAAGGCACCTTTGCCGCCGCGCACAAGCAGCTCCCGCGCCTTGCGGCGATGGGCGTCGATATCATCTGGCTGATGCCGATCCACCCGATTGGTGAGGTGAACCGCAAGGGCTCGCTCGGCAGCCCCTATGCGGTGCGCGATTACCGCGCGGTCAATCCCGAGCTTGGCTCGGAGGCGGAGTTCCGTGCTTTCGTGGACGAAGCGCACCGGTTGGGGCTGAAGGTGATCCTCGATTGGGTTGCGAACCATTCAGCCTATGACAACCCGCTCACGCTGAGCCACCCCGAATGGTACACCCGCACCCCCGAAGGTGTGCTGATGTCGCCTGCGGGCACCGATTGGTCGGACGTCGCGGACTTCGATTACAGCCAGCCCGGCCTGCGCCGCTACATGACCGAAAGCTTGGTTTACTGGGTGCGCGAATACGGGATCGATGGCTACCGCGCCGATGTCGCAGGCTATGTTCCGACCGATTTCTGGGACACCGCGCGCGGCGAACTCGACAAGGTGAAGCCCGTCTTCATGCTCGCCGAATGGGAGCAGCGCGATCTCCACGCCCGCGCCTTTGATGCGACCTATGGCTGGGGCTGGAAGGAGGCAATGCAGCGCCTCGTCAAGGACGGGAGCGGGGCAGGCGCGATGCGCGGCTATTATGCCGGGCAGTCGGAGACCTGGCCCCGCGCGGCGATGCGCATGGTCTATACCGAAAACCACGACCAGAATTCGTGGGACGGGGTAGCGGCGGAGATCTACGGCCCGGCCTATGAGGCGGGAATCGCACTGTCGTTTGTGGGAAGCGGGTTGCCGCTGATCTACAATGGGCAGGAGGCGGATAATGATCGCCAGCTTGCCTTCTTTGAGCGCGACCCGATCGTCTGGCGCGAGGGCAGGCACGCCGCGCTTTTCCGCAAACTAATCGCGCTCAAGACCGCGAGCCCCGCGCTCCACAACGGCCGCTTCGGCGCGCCCATGGTGGAGGTGCCGACCAGCGCGGCGGGCGATGTCTTCGCCTTCACGCGCGGCGCAGCAGGCGAGCGGGTGTTCGCCGTGTTCAACCTGTCCCCAAGGCCGCACAGCATCACCTTCAGCCAAGCGCGCCATCATGGCCGCTACACCGACGCGCTGAGCGGCGCGGCGGCGCAGTTCACCGGCGGCGCAACGCTTGATCTGCCCGCATGGGGCTACCGGATTTACACAGAGACCAAGTGAGGCGCTGAAAACAGCGCGGGAGAGGACGCATGACGAAGCTTTGGACCCGGATGATCGCAGTGGCAGTAGTCGCTTGGGCGGCAGCGCCGCTCAGCGCCGAGACGCTGGAGGTGACCTCGCCTGATGGCAAGATCACGGTCACTGTCAGAGACGATGGCGGGCAGGCCACCTATGCCGTCAGCTTCGAAGGCGAGACGGTGATCTCGTCCTCAAAGCTGGGCATGCTGTTTGCCGAGCACCATGGCTTCGAGCGCGGCCTTACCATCGCCGGTTCGGCCCGCGCTGCGCAGGACACTACGTGGGAGCAGCCGTGGGGCGAGCGCCGTCTGGTGCGCGACCAGCACAATGAACTCGCCGTCACTTTCAAACCCGCCGATGGCCCCGACCGGCAAATGACCGTCCGCTTCCGCGCTTTCGACACCGGCATCGGCTTCCGCTACGAATTGCCCGAACAACCCGCGCTGCAAGGCGATGTCAACATCACCGAGGAGCTGACCCAGTTCGGCGTCGGCGAGAAAACGACGATGTGGTACACCCCCTCGGACGAATTCAACCGCTACGAATACCTCACCCGCACCGCACCGGCTGGCAAGGTTGACGACGCGCACACGCCCGCAACCTTTCGCAACGAAGCAGGCACCTATTTCAGCATCCATGAAGCCGCGTTGGTCGATTACTCCGCCATGTCGCTCGACCAGCTGCGGCCCGGCAATTTCGAATCCAAGCTGCGCAGCTGGACCGGCGGGCCGAAGGTCAAGACCAAGGCTCCGTTCAAAAGCCCGTGGCGCACCATTCAGGTCGCGCCCAACGCGGTGGGCCTGATCAATTCCGACATCATCCTCAACTTGAACGAGCCCAACACACTCGGCGATGTGTCGTGGGTGGAGCCCGGCAAATATGTCGGCATCTGGTGGGCGATGCATATCCGCGACCGCAGCTGGGGCCGCGATCAGATTCACGGCGCGACCACGGAAGAGACCAAGCGCTACATCGATTTCGCCGCCAAGCACGGCTTTGCCGGCGTGCTGGTGGAAGGCTGGAACATCGGCTGGGACGGCGACTGGTACAACAACGGCGATCTGTTCGACTTCACCAAGCCGATGCCCGATTACGATCTGGAAGAGCTCGGCCGCTATGCGCAGTCAAAGGGCGTGCGGATTATCGGGCACCATGAGACCTCGGCCAACATTACCAATTACGAGGACCAGCTTGGCGCGGCGATGGACCTGATGAAGCAGGTCGGCGTGCGGCAGGTCAAGACCGGCTATGTCGCTGACGCGGGCGATGCGGTGCGGATCGACGAAAACGGCATCCGCCGCAACGAATGGCACGACAGCCAGTTCATGGTGCGCCACCATCTGAAGGTGGTGCAGGAGGCGGCCAAGCGCCAAATTTCGATCAACGCGCATGAACCGGTCAAGGACACCGGCCTCAGGCGCACCTACCCCAACTGGCTCGCCCGCGAAGGCGCGCGGGGCATGGAATACAACGCCTGGGGCACGCCGCCCAATCCGCCCGAGCACGAGGCGATGCTGGCCTTCACCCGAATGCTGGCAGGGCCGATGGACTTCACCCCCGGCATCTTCGACTTGCACCCGAACGAGCGTCCGCCCTTGCGCGAAGACATGCAGCGCGGCGATCCGTCGAACCGTCCGGAAACGACGCTGGCGAAGCAATTGGCGCTGTATGTGGTGCTCTATTCGCCGGTGCAAATGGCGGCGGACCTGCCCGAAAATTACGAGGCGAAGCCCGAGGCATTCCAGTTCATCAAGGATGTCGAAGCCGATTGGGAGCAGTCGATCGCGCTCGCCGGGGAGATCGGCGATTACGTCGCCTTTGCGCGGCAGGGGCGGAAATCGAAGGAATGGTTTCTCGGCGCGGTGACGGACGAGGCAGCGCGCGACCTGTCAGTGCAGCTGAGCTTTCTCGAAGCGGGGAAGAAATACCGCGCGCAGATCTACCGCGACGGGCCGGATGCCGACTGGAAGACCAACCCCTATGCGATGGTGATCGAGGAGCAGGTGGTGACGGGCGACGAGACCTTCGCCGTGCGGCTCGCCGCCGGGGGCGGGGTCGCGGTGCGTTTCATTCCCGTGAAGTAATCCTCCCCTTAAGGGGAGGGGGACCATGCGCAGCATGGTGGAGGGGCGAGCGCCGCTTTAATTCCCGTCGCCCCGGACGTGATCCGGGGCTTGGCTTCCCTTTTCTGCGCCCGAGCCAAAGAAAGCCAAGCCCCGTGTCAAGCACGGGGCGACGCAGTTGCGGGTGTGCCAAATCCACAGATATGAAGCCATGAGCGGGGCTGGTGTACAGGTTTGGAATCGGAGCGGCTTCAGCCATCCCGCCGCCGAAAGCGGAAACTCGGGAAGCGACCCCAAATCGGTCGTTAGCCAAGACCTAATCCAACCTCGAAGCGGTGACGCGAAGGATTCTTGCCCCAGCCACCTCAAGAAGATTCAGCAAATCCCAAAACGCCTCCGGATCTGCTGAGCCCAAATCCACTGACACGATACCTTGTTCAACTGACAAGGAATGAATGACGTTTCCGATGGCGCCGCCTTCGACATAGCGCTCATCGTCAGGGTCGAACCATTTCTCGAACCATTCCGCCAGTCCGGGCGCAGGCTCTTGGGCGTCGTGATACACCATGATATCGTCCCAGCGAAGTTGCTCAATTACCAGCGCTGCTGTTCCGAAAGAGCCTGACAGCGGCTCGAAGGTGAGAACATTCTCTGGTGCGAACTCAATGAACTTGGATTCAGAGTCGTTCTGAATGAAATCAGCACAATAGAGGTGCCGGAATATGCTGCTCTGGTCACTAAGAAGCAGTTTGACTTCGGATGCGCCTTGGTCGCAGTATTGTTTCTGAGACGTCACAAAAGCCGTAAGCTGCTCAAGGTAGTGCTCACGCACCTTTGCGATCAATGCTTCGGGTTCCATCCCTCTTTTTGGCGGTATTCGAAGTGGCAGGCAATGACCGTTTTGCACCCACTTTCGGCCATGAGCGGGGTCGATCCACGATCCTGAAAGCGGTCAAGCAACTCTCTCCCCTTGCGGGAGAGATACGGAGACTTGGCAGCTTGCTGCCCAGTCGCAGTTGAGAGGGGGAAGGGCCGGAGCATAGCTCCCGACCTGCCCCCTCTCCCAACCCTCTCCCGCAAGGGGAGAGGGCTAAGGCAGCTTCGCGCCCGCCCGCTTTCCTACTTGCATCGGCCAAGCCATGCTGCCCGCCATGTTCTGCCCCGATAGCCATGCCCTGCGAAATGCGACCCCCGGACACACGTTCGCCCGCCATCTCGGACCGGCAGATTTTCTGTTCCTGGACAGTGTAACCTGTGTCTCCAACATCGTTGAAGATGAACAGGCGATCAGCCGGGCGCGAGTCGCAGAAAAGGGCGGTTGCCTTCCCCAAGGCAACCGCCCTCGCGCGCTCCCATCAAAGGGAGAAACGGTTGTTCCTGTCAGTCGGGAAGCCTCAGGCGGCCTGTTCCATCCGCGCCAGTTCGCAATGCGACCAGATTTCGGAGAGCGCCTTGATCAGCCGGTCGATATCGCCATCGCTGTGCACCGGCGAGGGCGTGACGCGCAGCCGCTCGGTGCCCACCGGCACGGTCGGGTAGTTGATCGGCTGCACATAGATGCCGTGATTGTCCATCAGCCAGTCGCTGATCATCTTGCACTTCTTGGCATCGCCAACCATCACCGGGATGATGTGGCTGGGGTTGTCGAGGTGCGGGATGCCCATGATGTCGAGCGCGCGGCGGACCTGCGCGACGCGCTTCTGCTGAAGCTCACGCTCGGCGCTGCTGGTCTTGAGGTGACGGATGCTGGCTGCGGCGCCCGCTGCGATGGCAGGCGGCAGGGCGGTCGAGAAGATGAAGCCGCTGGCAAAACTGCGCACGAAATCGACGAGGTTGGCCGAGGCCGCGATATAGCCGCCCATCACGCCGAACGCCTTGCCCAGCGTGCCTTCGATCACGGTGATGCGGTCCATCAGCCCTTCGCGCTCGGCAATCCCGCCGCCGCGCGGGCCGTAGAGGCCGACGGCGTGGACTTCGTCGATATAGCTCATCGCGCCGTGCTTCTCGCAGACGTCGAGGATTTCGGCGATGGGGGCGATGTCGCCATCCATCGAATAGACGCTTTCGAACGCAACCAGCTTGGGAACGTCGGGGCCATATTGCGACAGCAGCTCGTCGAGATGCGCGACGTCATTGTGCTTCCAGACCTTGTAGGGCGCGCGCGAATAGCGGATGCCTTCGATCATCGAAGCGTGATTGAGCGCGTCGGAGAACACCACGCAGCCCGGAATTCTGCCTGCCAGCGTCCCAAGGCCCGCCCAGTTCGAGACATAGCCGGAGGTAAACAGCAGCGCGGCTTCCTTGTTGTGGAGGTCAGCCAGTTCGGCTTCCAGTTCCACGTGGTAGTGGTTGGTGCCCGAGATATTGCGCGTGCCGCCCGCGCCCGCGCCGCATTCATCAAGACAATCGTGCATGGCTTCGAGCACCGCCGGGTGCTGGCCCATGCCGAGATAGTCGTTCGAACACCACACGGTAACCGCCTGCGTCTCGCCTTCGACAAAGCGCGTCGCATGCGGAAACTTGCCGCGGTGGCGCTTGATATCGGTGAAGACACGATACCGTCCGTCGGCGCGCACAGTGTCGAGCTCGCCGGCGAAGTAGGCTTCAAAGTCCATGGGTTTTCCCTCTGTTTCCATGATTATGTTCTCAATTATCTGATCGTTGCGCAGCAGCTCTGCGCTTGGGTAAGGCCCAGCCCCACAGCATGCCATCGCGGAACGGCAGGGCCAGGAACAGGTGTTCAAGCACGCCGAGCAGGCTCAGCGTGAACAGCAGGCTGGCGCCAACCATTGCCGCGCTGCCGACCGGCGCAGCGAGTGCCAAGCCGGAAAACCATGTGCTCATCCCGGCAATCCCGGCGATGGACACCGCCAGCAGCAGCGTCATGCGGTTGGGGCCAAAATAGGTCTTCAGATAGGCCAGATGCGCCGGCAACATTTCGGAGGTTGAATTGGGAACGCCCACGAACAGGTTGATCTTGGAGATCAAGCGCATGCCAAACATCAGCACAAACACCGTCGCGCCGATCTGGTTTGGCGCATTCCACGACAGCGAGATCAGCAGCAGCGCGGTCAGTGCCAGCGCAACTTCGTGATGCATCACCGTCGCCGCCGCCTGACGGAAGCGGGGGAGCCCGGTCAGGTCAGGTTCGCTCGGTCCGCGGCGCGGCCCGGCGGAGGCTCCTGTGAGGAATGACAGCTCGTGCCAGCCCCACACCATCAAGGCGCCGACGAACGCCAGATAGACGGCCCACACCTCGGCCGACAAGGAAGCGATCAGGATGACTACCAGTCCGCCGATCCCCGCGATACTGCCCACAATCAGACTGCGCGAGAAAGTCGAGCTTTCACGGTTGTCCGCCCAGGCGATCAGCCCGGTCGCGACGAACCAGATCGCCACCGTCACGATGAACGGCACAATATGGCCGGTCCAGCTTACCACGCAGGTTGAAGCCGGATCGCGGCTGGCAGGGCGTTGGACTTGGCAGGGTGCAGATAGAGCCGCGCGAAGTTCAGCGCCGCGCTCGCCATCCCCGTTGCTCGCATTGCAAAGCCAGTGATCCCGCCGCGCTCCTTGCCATCGGCGATCCGCAGGGCGGCAAGGCGCAGGCCTTCCATCCGGGCGCGGAAGGCCGGGCTGTCGATATCGACTTCAACCGGGAAGACCTGACGGCTGATCTGGTTGCAGATGTTGAACACCTTGTAGTCATATTCGGTCGGATCGATCCCCAGCGCCTTGTGGAATTCGGGCCGATCATGATCGCGGACATACATCGTGGCGTAGACCGACAGGATGAAGAACCGCACCCAGAGCTTGTTCGCGCCGGTCAGCAGCTTGGGATCGGCACGCAGCAGCATCGCGAAAGCCTCACCATGGCGGAACTCGTCATTGCACCATTCTTCGAACCAGTCGAAAATCGGGTGGAACTTGTTCTGCGGGTTGCGTGCGAGATGGCGGTAGATCGCGATATAGCGGGCATAGCCAATCTTCTCCGACAGATAGACCGCGTAGAAGATGAACTTCGGCTTGAAGAAGGTGTATTTCTTGGTCTTGGTCAGATAGCCCAGATCAACCCCGATCCCGGCATCTTTCAGACTTTCGTTGATGAAGCCCGCATGGCGGCTTTCATCGCGCGCGAGCAGGCGGAACAGCTGCTTCACATCAGGATTTTTGGTGCGCCGGGCGATTTCGGCATAGAGCACGCAGCCCGAAAACTCGCTCGTCATCGAGCTCACGAGGAAATCGGTGAATTCCTTGCGCAGTGGCGGCGCGAGGCCCTCGATAACGCCCTTGAAGCTGTCATTATGCTTGAAATGCAGCTTGTTGGGATCACCCACCATGTCGGCGATCAGCGTGTCCCATTCGCTGCGGACACTGCTAACGTCGATCGCGTCAAGCGCGTCGAAATCGGTGGTGTAGAACCGCGGGGTCAGCATCGTATCCTGCGTCGCCAGCGCCATTGCCTCTTCGCTGGTCATCGGCTTGTAGGCGTTCATTTGATCCTCCCGGCGTTGAAGCTGACTTCGTAGAGTTCGCTGAGATCGAAATAGGCTGCGAGCCGGGTCAGAGCGCGGATCACCGGGCCAGCACGGGTGACGGTGGCGGTGCGTTCGAACACTTCCCGGCTGCCGAACGGGATCGCGATCGGTGCTCCGTGTACCTGAACCTTGTCACCCGGCTCCATCGCGATGTCGGCGGGCAGTTCAACATGGGCATGGAAATGCTCCGAGCTTTGCTCGACCGTGATGATGCAGGATGTGTCGAACGAGCGCGCCATTACTTCGGGCTCCGATCGAGGAGATTGGCAAAGATCGCGTGGTTATCCGGGCCGAAGGAAGACGCTTCTATGCTCGTATCGGTCACCGGATCGTGCAGCGTCAGCGTGCCATTATCCCATTCGGTCAATTGAAACGCGACCGCCGGGCCTTCGCCGCGGATACGCCGCTGGTGGACGAGGCTGCGCACGCTGGCGCGAATGAACCCGCCTTCACCCTGGCCAAACCGGCCGAGCACTTCGGCAGTGGCGCCGTCTTCCACTCGCACCGTGCCATCCTCTTCATCAAAGAACCGCAGGGTGCGCTCAAACGCAGGCTTCACCCCGGCGGCGGCGCGCGCTTCGGCGGGCACCGCTTGCCGTTCGAAAAAGCCGAGGGTCACTGACGCGGTCAAGGCCAGCGAGATCGCCACAATTCCGCCCATCAGCATCAGCGGGACTTTGTGGACGGTGATCTCGTCCTTTTCATATTCGCGCACAATCATGCGGGCGCTCCCTCAAAGCCTTGCCGGGTCGGTTGCAGCGCCGGTACCTTGCGGCCCTGCGCTGGGGCCGTTGGCCCAACGTGCTGGCCGCTGCCGGGCTGCGCGTCGTTGATGGCGATCACATTCTGATCAATGGCCCCAAAATGGGCGCGGGTTTCGGCGATCAGATGCGCAAGGTGAGCGGCATCGGGCACAGCGCGCAGCATCGGCTGCGGACGGTTGTAGTGCCATGGGCGCATATGCGGCCACAGCAGCATAACGCCGAGCATCCGTTCTCCGGCAAGTTCCAGTGCGATGTCGCCGTGATCATCGCCGCGCGCGCGCAAATGTGCGGCCGTGACCTGCTTCAGAGGCAGGTTGATCCGCGTTTCGATTGCCATGCCGATCCGCATGATCAGGCGCGTATCGGTAAGGATATAGAGCGTGCTGCGCGCGCTCAACCAGGCGAGCAGATGCAACAAGGCCAGCAGCGCCGTGCCCAGCACTGCGGCGACCATTGCCGCATCGGTCCTGCCGCTCACCAGCGCGACGATGATCAGCGCCGCGAAATAGAGCCCAAGCGTGCGGGTGTGGAACGCCGTGCGGGCCAGCAGACCAACGGCGGGACGACCCTTCCACAGCACCTTTTCATTGGCTGCGGGCGTGCCCATCCGATCACCGAAGGCCTTCGGTCCATCGTTCTCAAGATCCGAATGATCAAGGCCGGCGGGCAGCGACGTTTCCGTCGCTGCTGCACCTTCGGAGGCTGTCAGATCCATGCTTCTGACCTTTCGGGCGTGGCATACATGTATCCGCCGCCGAAATAGGCCTGGATGCGGTCTTCTTCGTAGCGGGTGATGATGCCTGCCGTTTCCAGCATCGGCACATCATCGAACTGCGCGGCGGTGATCGCATCGATCTCGACCAGTTCGGGCTTGTCATCGAAGAAGCCCTTGGTCTGCACCGCAGCAACCATCATCGGGGCTAGCACTTTCTTGCCGCTGGTGGTTTCGACTTCGAGATAGCGGATCAGGTGTTCGGCTTGATCGACCCAGATATCGCTGACCTTCCCGACGATCACCTTGTCCGCCGCCATCACCGGCCAGCCGATCAGCTGCGGATCCTGCGGCGAAACGATCAATTCGTGGCTATCGGCAATCGGAACGATGCGCGGGCGGCCATCAAAGGTGAGATCGGGGTATTTCGAGCGATTGGCAAAGGCGGCCGGGCCCATGCCATCCTTCATCGGATTGCCGGTCGGCACCCAAGGCGCACCGCCGCCGTGGAAGGCCTGCACTGCGGGCACATTCACGTCATCACGCGCCACATCTTCGGGCACATAGGTGCCGCGGCCGTGCGGGAGCGGGAAGCTCTTCTTGGCGCCATCGAACAGGCTGCTGCTCTCTTCGACCTTGCCGGTCGCTTCATCTTCAAGCGGATAGCCTTCGCGGCGGCTTTCCTTGTTGAGGTAGAACACCAGAGCAATGAAAAAGCCGAAGAACAGCAGGAAAGCGAGTTCGGCAACATCGAAGGTGCCGACGATATAGGCAGCGTTCATTTCACATTCCTCTCATGGAACAATCCGGCTGAGGCGGAGCCGGGTAGGATACGGGACGGGTGGGCACGGGTAATCATGTCGGAAACTCCCTCAGGCCGAATGGCTGACTGAGTGGATCATCGGCATCAGGCGGGCTGCGGCGCCGCGAGCCGACAAGCGGACCAATCGCGGCAAGGCCGATCAGCAAAAGTGTGATTTCAAGAATGTAGACCGTGCTATAGCCAGCGGAGCGGGTGGCGATGCTGGCCGCCTCGCCGTTGCCGACAAGGGCAGCGATGGCATCGCGCAGCAAGCCGCCCAGCGCGATCCCGGCGCCCGCGCAGCTTGCCTGCACTGCGCCCCAGGCGCCCAGCGCGAGGCCTGCGGTCTCGGTCTTGGCGAGGCTCATCGCTTCCATCAGCGTGCCGACCGAAAACAGCCCGAGCCCAAGCCCGATGGTGAGCGCGCCTGCGTAGAGCATCAATGGTGCTGCAAACGGCCCGGAAAACAGCACCAGCAAAAAGGCATTGATGCCGATGACCATTCCTGCACCCGCCACCCGCAGCGGATCCCATCCCCGGGCCAGCATGCGGCCCGAAATCATGAACCCGATTAGCGAACCCAGCGCCCAGGCCCCGGTCAGCCCGGTGGTCGCACCGACCGAAAGGCCGAGGATTTCGCCGCCATAGGGTTCCAGCAAGGCATCCTGCATCGCAAATCCGGCAGCACCAATCCCAATTGCGATAAGCAGCCGGGCGTTGCGTCCATCGCGCACGAAGGCTTGCCACAAGACCGAGAAACTCGGCCGTTCACGGTCGGGCGCGGTCACCGCGGGATTGCGCGCTTCCTGCTTCCACAAGGCGGTGACATTGAGCACGATGGTCAGCACCGCCGCACCCTGGATCACCTGTACCAGCCGCGTGGCGCTGTAATCGATCAGGACCCCGCCGATCACAAAGGCGGCAAACATCATACCTACCAGCAACATCACATAAAGCAGCGCGACGGCACGTGGGCGCTTGTCCTCGGGCGCAAGGTCGGTCGCCAGCGCGAGGCCCGCTGTCTGGGTGACATGAAAGCCAATCCCGGTCAGCAGAAAGGCTGCGGTGGCCCCGAAAAGGCCGATGTTGAACGCACCAGGCTTGCCCAGCAGCAGCAGTGCAAAGGGCATAATCGCCAGCCCGCCGAACTGCATCAGCGTGCCGAACCAGATATAGGGCACCCGCCGCCAGCCGAGCACCGAACGGTGGGTATCAGACTTATGCCCGATCAGCGCACGGAACGGCGCGACCAGCAGCGGCACCGCGATCAGCAGCGCGACCAGCCAGGTCGGCGTGCCAAGCTCAACCACCATCACCCGGTTCAAGGTGCCATTGAGCAGCACCATTGCCATGCCCACACTCACCTGAAACAGCGCTAGTCGCAGCAGGCGGCCCAGCGGCAAATCCACACTCGCCGCATCCGCAAACGGCAGCATCTGGAAAACCAGCGCTGTCCAATGCGGTGGGGCAGGGCGGACGGGGCGGGTCATCCGTGACGCACCAGCTCAAGCGCTTGTGACTTGTAGAACCCGCTCGAGACGAGCTGTGTGCGCCCGATGCTCCAGCCATTGAGGCGCGACAGGCGTTCGCGCAGTTCGCCTTCTGCCACTGGGACGATCGCGGGCGAGCGGTCGGATTTGGGGAAGAACTTGCCGACTTCGTGCATCGCGGTCAGCAACCGGGTGCGCGGGGCGAAGGTGAACAGGATGCTGCCCGTGGTGCGCTGCGCAAGCTGGCTCAGCGCATCGACGAGGTCTTCGGGCTGATAATGGATCAGCGAATCCATCGCCACCACATGGGCAAAGGTGCCCAGCGAAGGGTCGAGCATGTCGCCAGAGCGCCAGTGGATACGCCCGTGCCCGATGAAGGACGGCGTGCGATCGCGCGCGACCTCGACCAGCCCTGCGGCGACATCGATCCCCGTGACTTCCGCGCCCCGGCAGGCAGCGGCCACCGCCAGCGATCCAGTGCCGCATCCTGCATCCAGTACCTGCGTGCGGCGCAGGTCGTTCGGCAGCCAGCTCAGCAGCGTCGCGCGCATCGCATCACGCCCGGCACGCACCGTGGCGCGTATGCCGCTGACCTTGGCGTCCGACGTAAGGTCGATCCACGCCTGACGCGCAGTGCTGTCGAAATAGGTCGCCAGCGCCTCGCGCCGGTGATCGTATTCGGATGGGAGCCGTGTCGCCATTATTCAAACCCCAGGAAGTCGAAGATGTCGCGGTCCTTCATCGGCTGCGCGGTGGAGGGATCGACGCCGGCCCACAGCATCGCGGCCAGGCGCAGATACTCGTCCTGCGCGGCGATCACTTCGGGATCGTCGCCCATTTCGAACAAGGTGCACTTCTTCAGGCGCGAGCGGCGGATCGCATCGACATCCTTGAAGTGGGCGAGGCGCTGCATTCCGATCTTCTCGCAGAAGCGGTCAATCTCGTCGGTTTCGCGGCTGCGATTGGCGACCACCCCGGCGAGGCGCACGTCGTAATTCTTCGATTTCGCCGCAATCGCCGCGACGATCCGGTTCATCGCGAAGATGCTGTCGAAATCATTGGCGGCCACCACCAGCGCGCGCTCGGCATGTTGCAGCGGCGCAGCAAAGCCGCCGCACACCACATCGCCCAGCACGTCGAAGATCACCACGTCGGTTTCTTCGAGCAGGTGGTGCTGCTTCAGCAGTTTCACAGTCTGTCCGACCACATAGCCGCCGCAGCCAGTGCCAGCGGGCGGCCCGCCAGCTTCGACGCACATCACGCCGTTATAGCCTTCGAACATGTAATCTTCGGGCCGCAGTTCCTCGGCGTGGAACTCGACCGTCTCCAGCACATCGATCACCGTCGGCATCAGCTTTTTGGTGAGGGTGAAGGTACTGTCATGCTTGGGATCGCAGCCGATCTGCAGCACCCGGTGGCCAAGCTTCGAGAAGGCCGCCGACAGGTTGGACGATGTGGTCGATTTGCCGATGCCGCCCTTGCCGTAGACCGCGAAGACCTTGGCGCCCTTGATCTTGTCTTCCGGGTCAAGCTTGACCTGAACCGATCCCTCGCCATCGGGCTGGCTAAAAGCGGATTGGGGGCTGTGCAGGTTCATGTGATCGGATCCCTTGATATCATTCCGCCGGGAACACGCCTTCGAGGCGGTCCTCCATCTCGTCATTGGCTTCGCGCAAAGCGGCGAGCGTGGCTTCGTCAGGTTCCCACAAATGGCGGTCACAGGCTTCGAGCAGGCGGCTGGCGACCCGGCCCGCGCTTTTCGGGTTCAGGTCAGATAGGCGCCGCCGCATGGTTTCATCGAGCACGAAGGTCTCGGAAATCTTCTGGTAGACCCAGGGCGCGACCTGCCCGGTGGTGGCCGACCAGCCCAGCGTGCTGGTCACATGGCCTTCGATCTGGCGCACGCCTTCATAGCCGTGTTCCAGCAGACCTTCGAACCATTTGGGGTTCAGCGTGCGGGTGCGGGCTTCCAGATCGATCTGTTCGCCCAGAGTGCGCACCTTGGTGCTGCCGCGCGTCGCATCAAGGATATAGACCGGGGTTTCCACGCCTTTGGCCCTGCTGACCGAACGGGTCACCCCGCCAAGCCCGTCAACATATTGGTCGACATCATTGATGCCGAGCTCGACGCTTTCGAGGTTCTGATAGGTGAAATCGACGGTGCCGAGCGCGCTTTGCAGCAATTCGCGCTGCTGCACCGGCTTGCCCGAGACGCCGTAAGCAAAGCCCTTGTTGATCTCGAAGGCATTGGCGAGCTCATCAGGATCGGCCCATACGCCGCCTTCGATCATCTGGTTGACGTTGGCGCCGTAGGCACCTTCGGCATTGGAAAAGACCCGCAAGGCGGCAGTTTCAAAGTCGCAGCCATGCTTGGCCTGATGCACCAGCGTGTGCTTGCGAACGAAATTGGCTTCCACTGTCTCATCCGCTTGGGCCGCGAGCAGCGCGGCTTCAGCCAGCATCCGGGTCTGCATCGGCAGAAGATCGCGGAAAATGCCCGAGAGGGTCATTACAACATCGATTCGCGGACGGCCGAGTTCGGTCAGCGGAATCAACTCCGCACCGCACAGCCGGCCATAGGAATCGCGCCGGGGGCGGGCACCCATCAGCGTCATCGCCTGCGCGATCTGGACGCCTTCGGACTTCATGTTGTCTGTGCCCCACAGCACCATCGCGATGCTTTCAGGGAAGGGCTCGCCGCCGTTCACATGGCGCGCGATCAGCTGCTGTGCCTGTTCGCTGCCCAGGCGGCAGGCATAGGCCGACGGCATCAGGAAGGGATCAAACCCGTGGATATTGCGGCCCGTGGGCAGCACCTGCGGATTGACCACCACATCGCCGCCTGGGGCAGGCTGGACGAACCCGCCATCCAGTGCGTGGATCAGCGCGCCGAGTTCATCCGAGGAATCGAGCTTGGCCGCCAGTGCCGCGCGGTCAGGGGTGGGGCCATCAAGACTGCCTGCCTGCATCATCGCGTCGAGCATGTCTTCGCGCGCCGCGCCTTGCGGATTCTGGCCGAAGATGTGCAGCCCATGCGGGATCAGCGCTTCTTCCATCTCATACAGCCGCGCGGGCAGTTCGCCGATGTCGGCATAGGTAATGTCGAGCGCTTCGCACTGATCGGCGATCAGCTGCGCAAGGTCGGCGCGTTCCACCGCGTGATCGGCATCGTCAATCGTGGCGCGCCAGCGATCAACACTGGCTTTCAGCTCGACCAGACCCTTGTACAGCCCGGCCTGCGCCAGCGGCGGGGTGAGGTAGCTCACCAAGGTGGCACCCGAACGGCGCTTGGCCAGCATGCCTTCGGACGGGTTGTTGGCGGCGTAGAGGTAGAAGTTGGGGGCGTCGCCGATCAACCGATCCGGCCAGCACTTGCCCGACATGCCCGCCTGCTTGCCCGGCATGAATTCCAAAGCGCCGTGCGTGCCGAAGTGCAGGATCGCATGCGCGCCGAAATCTTCGCGAATCCAGCGGTAGAATGCGCTGAAGGCGTGGGTCGGTGCAAAGCTGCCTTCGAACAGCAACCGCATCGGATCGCCTTCATAACCAAAGCCCGGCTGGACGCCGACGAAGACATTGCCGAAATGCGCGCCCTGAATGAGGATGTGGCCGCCATCGGACAATTGCTTGCCCGGCGCAGGGCCCCATGCGGCTTCGATCTCGGCGAGGTGATTCTCGCGCCGCACGTGCTCGTCGGCCGGGATGCGATGGGCGACATTGGCGTCGGTGCCGAAGCGGTCGGTGTTGCCCTTGAGCAGTGCGTCGCGCATCGCATCGACGCTGGCGGGGACTTCGACCTCATAGCCTTCTGCGCCAAGCCGTTGCAGCGTCGCATAAAGCGATTCATGCACGCCCATGAAGGCTGCGGTGCCGGTTGCCCCGGCATTGGGCGGGAAGTTGAACACGACGATCGCAAGCTTGCGAGCCGCGCGTTCGCTCTTTCGTAGCTGGATCAGGCGCAGGGTGCGGGCTGCCAGTGCCTCGGCCCGTTCGGGGCAGGCCTGCATCGGGCGCGCCTTGTGCGAGGCGGGGCGCGCACAGCGCCGCTCGCACCCGCAGCAGCCTTCGCCCGAGGCACCCGCACGCCCGCCGAACACGCTTGGCACGGTCGAACCGTCAAGCTCTGGCATGGCGACCATCATGGTCGATTCAAGTGGCAGCAGGCCTTGCGGACGATTGGCCCATTCCTCAATCGTCTGGAATTCAATCGCGTGGGCGGCGAGGTAGGGCAGATCCATCTGCCCCAGAATTTCGCGCGCAGCCTGCGCGTCGCTGTAAGCCGGGCCGCCAACCAGCGAAAAGCCGGTGAGGTTGACGATGGCATCCACCGTCGGCTTGCCATCGGGACCGACAAAGAAGGCTTCGATCGCCGGGCGCGCATCAAGCCCGCTGGCGAACACCGGCACGACCTTGAGGCCCGCGGCTTCAAACGCGGCAATCGCGCCGTCATAATGCGCGCAGTCGCGGCCCAAGAGGTATGAGCGCAGCAGGATCAGCCCGACCGTGCCATGCTTGCCCGACTCGCGCGGTAGCAGGCGCAGGCTTTCGGACATGCGCTGCTGGGTGCGCGGGTGATAGACCCCGGTTTCGGGATATTCGAGCGGGGCATCAGCTTTCGTGATCCCGCGACGATACAACCGCTCGCCCGCCGCATAACGGTCGATCAAAGCGCGCACCATCGCGACCACGTTCTCGTCTGATCCCGCCAGCCAATATTGCAGCGTGAGGAAATAGGCGCGCACATCCTGCGCGGTGCCGGGGATGAAGCGCAAAATCTTGGGCAGCCGGCGCAGCATCTTCATCTGCCCTGCGCCCGAATTGGGCTTGCCACCCTTGCCCGCATTGCCGCGCAGCTTTTTCAGCAGCGCCAGCGGCCCTTTGGCGGGCGCATCCATGCGGTAGCTGCCCATCTTGGTCAGCTTCACCACTTCGCCCGCGCTCATCAGGCAGACCATCGCATCGCAGGCCTCGCGCCGTGCTTCCAGGGCGGGCAGAACCATGCGGATGTGGTCATCCAGAAACAGCATCGTCGCGATGACGACATCGGCTTCGGCAATCGCGGCCTTGGCCTTGTCCAGCTCGCCCGCGTCGCTGCCCCATTCGGAGGCGGCATACAGCGCAAGGTCGATGCCTTCGGGCGCGAGCACTTCATCAGCCCGGTCAACCGCGCCCTTCAGATGATTGTCGAGCGTGATGATCACCACCCGGACAGGCGCGCGCGGGTCGACCGAAGCGGGCGAGGCGACCTTACCGTGCATAATGCGCCTTGGCATCATACAGGGTCTCGAGATCGATCTGCGCACGGCCATCGGCGGCGGCGAAAGCTTCGGTGTTGCGGCGAGCCTTGCCGCGCACGAAGAACGGGATTTTCTTGAGTTCCCGTTCCGCTTCGGATGTCCACAGCGTGTCCGCCAGTTCCCCGTTCGTCTCGAGCGAAGTCGAGAGACCTGAGGCAGGCGTTGCCGCTTGTGTCTCGACTTCGCTCGACACGAACGGGACGGGTTCGGGTGCCGCCTTGCGCGGGCTGTGGGCCGCGTGGTGCGACGCACCCGCTTCGTCGGAGAATTCAAAATCGTCACGGAACATGGTGAGCAGGTGCTCTTCGAGCCCCATCACCAGCGGATGCACCCAGGTGTCGAAGATCACGTTCGCGCCTTCGAACCCCATCTGCGGGGAATGGCGTGCGGGGAAATCCTGCACGTGCACCGGTGCGCTGATGACTGCGCAAGGAATGCCAAGCCGCTTGGCGATATGGCGTTCCATCTGCGTGCCCAGCACCAGTTCAGGAGCGGCGGCGGCGATGGCGTCTTCCACCGCGAGGTGATCATCGGTGATCAGCGCCTCGATCCCGCAGCGCGCAGCCTCGGCGCGGACATCGCGGGCGAATTCGCGGGCATAGCAGCCCAATCCGCACACTTCGAAGCCCAATTCCTCGCGGGCGATCCGAGCCGCTGCAACCGCATGGGTCGCATCGCCGAAGATGAAGACGCGCTTGGAGGTCAGGTAGGTCGAATCGACCGACCGGCTCCACCACGGGAGCCTGGAAGAGGTGTCGCCGAGGGCAGGCGTGGGATCTGCACCTGCCAACTCGGCGACGTCGGCAATGAAAGAGCGGGTAGCTCCCACGCCGATAGGGATGGTCCGCACTGCGGGCTGATCGAAAGTCTTTTCGAGCCAGCGGGCGGCCTCATCTGCGATTTCGGGGTAAAGGACGATGTTGAAATCGGCGTGGCCGATCCGGGTAATGTCGTCCGGCGTAGCGCCCAGCGGAGCGACGAGGTTGATCTCGACCCCCAGCTGGTCGAGAATCTTGCGGATCTCGACGAGATCATCGCGGTGGCGGAAACCCAAAGCGGTCGGACCAAGGATGTTGGCCCGCGCCTTGCGGCCATCACGCGGTGCGCGCACCACGGTCTTATCGGCGAGGTTGCGGACGATCTGGTAGAACGTCTCCGATGCGCCCCAGTTTTCTTTGCGCTGATAGCTCGGCAATTCCAGCGGGATCACCGGGCAGGGCAGGCCCATCGCTTCGGACAGGCCGGCCGGATCATCCTGGATAAGCTCTGCTGTGCACGACGCGCCGACAATGATCGCCTGCGGATTGAACCGCGCCACTGCATCGCGCGCGGCATCCTGGAAAATTTGCGCGGTATCCTTGCCCAGATCGCGTGCTTCAAAGGTGGTGTAGGTGACCGGCGGACGCTTTGAACGCCGCTCGATCATCGTGAACAGTAGGTCGGCGTAGGTATCGCCCTGCGGCGCGTGCAGCACGTAGTGGAGCTTCTCCATCGCGGTTGCGACACGCATCGCGCCGACGTGGGGCGGGCCTTCGTACGTCCAGACTGCCAGTTGCATCGCCTAGACCTCCAGCATGTCGCGGCGCCGCAGCGGCCGGGCAAAGAGTTCGGCGAGATCGGCGGCTTGGTCAAAACCGTGGATCGGCGAGAAGACGAGTTCGATCGCCCACTTGGTGGTCAGGCCTTCACCTTCGAGCGGGTTGGCAAGGCCGAGGCCGCAAACTGTGATGTCGGGCCGGTCCGCACGCACGCGGTCAAGCTGGCGCTCAAGGTGCTGACCTTCGCTGATGCGGACGTTTGCGCCAAAACGGTCAAGTTCGCGGGCCAAATGCGCGCGGTGCAGATAGGGCGTGCCGACTTCGACCAGCTCCATGCCGAGTTCGTCTTGCAGGAAGCGCGCAAGCGGCACTTCGAGCTGAGAATCCGGCAGGAAGGTGATGCGCTTACCTGTCAGCTGCGGGCGCAGTTTTGACAGGGCGATCCGCGCGCGTTCACGGCCCGGTGCGATGACCTGTTCGACGAGTGCCGCATCGATTCCGAATTCGCGGGCGGCTGCGCGGATCCAATCGGATGTGCCTTCGGCGCCAAACGGGAACAGGGCTTCGATCCGCTGGGCGCCGCGCCCTTCCAGTGCCATCGCCGTATCGCCCAGGAATGGCTGGGCCAGCAAGTAGCGCGTGTTCGGCCCGATGCTCGGCAGATTGCGGGCGTTGCGCGCGGGCAGGGCGCCCACATGCGCAATGCCAAGCTGCGCGAACAGCCGCAGGAATTGGTCCTCGACGATGTCGGGCAGGCTACCGACGATCAGCAGTTCCTTGGGCGCGTCGGCGGGCAGTGCTGGCATCACCGGGACCAGCGCGGCAAGGCAGGCATCCTCGCCCTGGGTAAAGGTGGTTTCGATCCCGCTGCCCGAATAGTTGAGGATGCGGACGCGGGGCATATATTGCGCGCCAAGGCGCTGGGCGGCCTTGGCCAGATCGAGCTTGATCACTTCGGACGGGCACGATCCGACGAGGAACAGCGTCTTGATGTCAGGGCGGCGTTCGAGCAGGCGGGTCACCACCCGGTCCAACTCGTCCTGCGCATCGACCATTCCGGCCAGATCACGCTCTTCCATGATCGCGGTGGCAAAGCGCGGCTCGGCAAAGATCATCACGCCCGCAGCCGATTGCAGCAAGTGTGCGCAGGTTCGCGATCCGACCACGAGGAAGAAGGCGTCCTGCATCTTGCGATGCAGCCAGATGATACCTGTAAGGCCGCAGAACACTTCGCGCTGGCCGCGTTCGCGCAGCACGGGGCGGGACGCTGGATTGGCGGGTGCCGTGTCGCGCTGCAACTCGGCTGCGAAGCCATCGAGAACTGCCAGCGGGCTCATGCGGTCACCGCCTGAGCTGCGAGGGTGCCCTGCAGCCGCGCCATGCGCAGTTTCCACAGGAATTGTCCGGCGTTGATCACATAGGCGGCATAACCTGCCAGCGCGACCAGCATTCGCTGCTCCAGCGTGCCGATCTCACCCAGCAGCAGGACCAGATAGAGGCTGTGCAAGCCCAGCACCAACATCGAGAACACATCTTCCCAGAAGAAGGCGGGCGCAAACAGCCACTTGCCGAACACGACCTTTTCCCAGATCGAGCCGGTGATCATGATGGTGTAGAGCACCAGCGTCTTGACGACGATCGAGGCGTCTGCGGCGAAAGCACCTTCGCCCGTCGTGAGCGTGCGGATCACCAAGCCAAGGCTGATCAAAAACACCAGAAACTGAAATGGGGCGAGAACGCCCTGAACCACCGTCCAGACCGACTCGTCGCGCCGCACCCGCTCTTCAGCAGTGTAAAGTGCGCTGGTTTTGCCCCTCTCGTGGCCAGCCCCCTTCACCTTGGTTCCAGGTTGGACCGGGGATACATGATCCGTCCGAGTCATCTGCTGCGTTAGCCTTCTCTCTCAGACTCGGAGACTACGCCCGTTCTAAGACAAGTGTCAACTAGATTGGACGTTTAGTACGCTTGACGTTTTGCGCCTCATGATGATCGGTGTTTGCGCCCGTCACCAAAAAAGCGTAGGCAAGAGTCGCTGGCTTTTCGGGATCAGGGCCAAGGCCGTGTGGTTTGCGGTCATTACCTCGTGCGGAAGGTTCGTCCGCATGACCTGGGAGGGTCTGACGAATGGCTGAGTCCAAGGCTTCGGGCATGTTTGGCGCAGGATCTGCGGCCCTGCGCGGGGTGATCACCGCTCCGCTTGAGCGGGTTCGGCGGCGGTCGGCGATGGCGAAGCTGGATCAGCCCGATTCCGTCAACATGATCATTGAAAGCGAAATTATCCCCCGTCTTCTGATGGCCCATGCCAACGGGCCGGATCCGGCGAAGACCAAGGGCTCGCGGCCCATCAACCCTGAGGAAGCATCGCGCTTCGCCCTGTTGCCCGTGCGGCTTGAGGCGGCGAGCCTGCTCGAAGAGGTCGATGTCTTCATGGCCAATGGCGCCAGTGTCGAGACGATCTGCCTCGATCTGCTTGCCCCGGCGGCGCGCAAGCTGGGTGAAATGTGGGAAACCGACGAGTGCGATTTCCTCGATGTTACAATGGGTTTGTGGCGCCTTCAGGAAGTGATGCGCGAAATCGCCGCGCGTTCCCCCAACGAACTCAGGCCGCTCAGCCCGCCGCGCACCGCACTGTTTTCCCCGATGCCGGGCGATCACCACAATTTCGGCACGCTGATGATCGACGAAGTCTTCGCCCGCGGCGGCTGGAAAAGCGAAGCGCTGGTCAAGCCGGAACGGCGCGAATTGCTCGATCGGCTGGCGCGTCAGCCGTTCGACCTCGCTGGATTGACCCTCGCCCGCGATCGGCCTAGCGCGGCGCTCGCAAACCTCATCACGGCGATCCGCAATGTATCGGCCAATCCCCATATCATCGTGCTAGTTGGCGGACGAATGATCAATCAAAATCCCAGCTTAGCGCATAGCGTCGGGGCGGATGGCACGGGCGCGGATGCGCTGGCGGCGCTTGATCTCGCCAATAGCCTGATAAGGGCTCCTGCTGCTGCCAGTTTGAGCCTGCGATAGGTGCAGCATACAATGCTCACCCGTAAACACAGCATTGAAGGCAAGCACCCGTTCGGGAAGGCGGCAGAGCTGTTCGATACGCTTGAGGCCGATGCCGCAATGAAGCTGGCGATGGTGGCGGGCGATGTCACTCTGGTGCTCGACGATACCGGTACCATCCTTGATGCCGCCTTTGATCCGCGCGAATTTCCGGCCTTTGTCAATTGGGTCGGCACCAACTGGATCGAAACGGTAACCAACGAAAGTCGCCCTAAAGTCATGGAGATGCTCGCCGCCGCCCGGCGCGGTGAGGTGCAGCACTGGCGCCAGGTCAACCACCCTTCGCGCGATGGCGACGTGCCGATCCGCTACGCCGTGCTGAGCGTCAATGGCGGGGAGAACCGGATCGCCTTCGGGCGCGATCTGCGCGAGGCCGGGCGCTTGCAACAGCGCCTGTTGCAGGTGCAGCAATCGCTCGAGCGTGATTACCTCAGGATGCGCCAGCTCGAAGCGCGTTACCGCATGCTGTTTGAACGGTCGACCGAGCCGGTGATGATCATTGAGGCGGCCACCCTGCGCATTCGTGAGGCAAACCCTGCCGCACATGCGCTGGTGGGCGCGCGGGCAACCAGCCTTCCCGGCAAGAAGATCCTGACTTTCATCGATAAAAATTCGCATGACGCGCTGCAATCGGTGATCGGGGCGGCGCTGGTGTCCGATACCGTCAGCCCGGCGCGCGTCCGTATTGCGAAGGGCGCGCGCGAGGTGATGGCCTCGGTCATCGGCTTCACGCAGGATCGCGGGCAGTTTCTGCTGCTGCGGCTGGTGCAGCCTAATGATCGCCCCGCATCGGATTTCTCGCCGGTGCTGGAATTGGTCGATCTGATGCCCGATGCCTTTGTGGTGGCCAATGCCGATCTTGAAATCGTCACCGCCAATGCCGCATTTGTCGAGCTTCTTCAGGCGGCTAGCGTTGATCAATTGCGCGGGCGGCACCTGTCGGAATCGATTGGCAAGCCGGGGATCGATCTCGATCTGATCGAAGGCCAGATCGATCAGCACGGATCGGCGCGCAATGTCGCCACGGTGTTGCGGGTGGGCCATGATGTTGATGGCGAACCGATTGAATTATCAGCGGTAAGAACCGCCGGTGATGATGCCTATTATGCCTTTGTGATCCGCCCGATCGGGCGCCGCCTGCGCGATTTGCCGCCGAGCCAGCAGGACATGCCGCGTTCGGTTGAGCAGCTGACCGAGCTGGTCGGGCGCATGAGCCTGAAGGATATTGTGCGCGAAAGCACTGATTTAATTGAGCGATTGTGCATTGAGGCAGCCTTGTCCTACACCTCTGACAACCGCGCATCGGCGGCTGAAATCCTCGGGCTTTCACGCCAGAGCCTCTATTCCAAGTTGCACCGCTACGGCCTTGGCAATCTGACCGGCGAAGGCGAATAATCCGCGCCGTGTAGGCAAAATCGGCGCTGTGGCCGCTGCGTGCCGCCAATCGCCGCAATGGCGCTTTTCAACCCATTTAGCGGGGTTGGGCAGGCATTAACCCGCGTTCTACTTGGGTATAACCGGGGTTTGAACAGGCCTTCGCGGTGGTTGGCGCGCCAAACCGATTCGCGCGCAATTGTCCAACAGCTTGACAGTCTGGCAACGCCAGATTGGACACCGGCGGTTCGCGTTAAGGAATTCAGGTACAAAAATCGTCCCTTGTTGGAATCAAAGTGTCAAAACAATTTGACGCTTTAGCCTGTCAGGCATAGCCTTTGACCATGGAGCATTCGGTACCTTCGACTCGCCATGCGCCGCTTCCCGGCGCGCGAGACGTGCTTGAGCTGCTCAAACCCATCACCTGGTTTCCGCCAATGTGGGCTTTCATGTGCGGGGCGGTGTCGTCTGGCGCGGGGCTTGAAGGGCGGCTGTGGTTCGTCGCAGGCGGCGTGTTGCTGGCCGGGCCGCTGGTGTGCGGCACATCGCAAGCAGTGAACGACTGGTTCGATCGCCATGTCGATGCCATCAATGAACCCGGTCGCCCGATCCCCTCGGGGCGCATTGCAGGCCGCTGGGGGCTTTATATTGCGCTGATCATGACGGTGATTTCGGCTGCGGTCGGCTGGCTGCTCGGCCCGCTGGTGTTTATCGCCGGGTTGGTCGGGCTGGCGCTCGCCTGGGCCTATTCCGCGCCGCCATTCCGCTTCAAGACCAGCGGATGGACCGGGCCTGCGGTGGTCGGCTTCACCTATGAAGGGCTGAGCTGGTTCACCGGGGCGACCGTGATGCTTGGCGCGCTGCCTGCCACAGAAGTGCTGATCGTGCTGGCGCTCTATTCCATCGGCGCGCACGGGATTATGACGCTCAACGATTTCAAGGCGGTCGAAGGCGACCGTGCGACGGGCCTCAAATCGCTCCCCGTGACCATGGGCGTCAGCGGCGCGGCGCGGTTTGCCTGCCTCACCATGGCGGGCGCGCAGGTGATTGTCATCGCGCTGCTGGCGCTGTGGGGTTTCACCCTGTCGGCGCTGATCGTCGGCGGCGCGCTCGCCGCGCAGATTGCCGCGATGCCGAAGCTGCTGCGCGATCCCAAGCAATATGCCCCGTGGTACAACGGCGTCGGCGTGACGCTCTATGTTCTGGGGATGCTGGCGGCGGCGCTCGGGCTGGGTGGGTATATCTGATGCATGGCTCGATCCTTCCGCCGACGATCAACACGGTGGGGTTCGGCTGGATTGGGATCGTCCGGATCGGGCTGGTTCAGGCCGCCATCGGCGCGCTGGTGATGCTGGCGACGACGGTGCTGAACCGGGTGATGGTGGTTGAGCTGGGGTTGCTCGCGGCAATCCCGGCGGGGCTGGTCGCGTGGCATTATGCGGTGCAGCTGGGCCGTCCGCTGTGGGGCCATGCGTCTGATAAGGGCAATAGCCGCACCCGCTGGATCATCGGCGGGGTGGCGGTGCTCGCGGCGGGCGGATTGCTGGCGACGCAGGCGACGGTGCTGATGGCTTCCTCCTTTTGGGGAGGCTTTGCTCTGGCCGTGCTGGCCTACAGCCTGATCGGCGCGGGCGTTGGCGCGGGGGGAACCTCGGCGCTGGCGCTGCTCGCGAGCGGCGTCGCGCCGCAGCGGCGCGCAGCGGCGGCGGCGGTGACGTGGATCATGATGGTCGCTGGCATCGTCAGTTCGGCCTTCGCGGTGAGCGCGCTGATCGAGCCGTTCTCGTTTGCGCGGTTGCTGGTGGTCGCAGGCGGCCTCGCGCTCGTGATGGTGACGCTGACGGTGCTCGCCACCTTCCGGCTGGAGCGGCAGGCGGGGCGGTTCGGCGATGCGTCCAAGGATGGCGCTGCGCCCGATTTTCGAAGCGCGCTGGCCGAGATCTGGGCCGAGCCCGCCGCGCGGCGGTTCACCATCTTCATCTTCGTCTCGATGATCGCCTTTTCGATGCAAGACCTGATCCTTGAACCCTTCGCCGGGTTGATCTTCGATCTGACGCCAGGGCAATCGACTGCACTCGGCGGGCAGCATCAGGGCGGTATTCTGATCGGCATGATCATCACCGGGATCGGGGGGAGTGCCTTCAGCGGCAAGCGTCCCGATGGCTTGCGCGTGTGGGTGGTGGGCGGATGCCTGCTTTCGGCCGCAGGGCTTGGCGCGCTGGCGCTGGCGGCGGTGACTGGGCCGGGCTGGCCGCTCGGGATCAATGTGTTTGCGCTGGGCCTCGGCAATGGCGTCTTCGCGGTCGCCGCGATTGGCGCGATGATGGGGCTGGCGGGCGCGGGCGAAAAGACGCGCGAAGGCGTGCGGATGGGCGTTTGGGGCGCCTCGCAAGCCATCGCTTTCGGGCTTGGCGGGCTGACCGGCGCGGTCGGGGTGGATTTCGCGCGGCACACACTCGGCGCGGATGGCGCGGCGTTTCAATTGGTATTCGGCATCGAGGCAGCGGCATTCGTGCTGGCGGCCATCCTCGCGGTCAAGGCGACCGGCGGGGCAGCGTTGCGCAAGGTTTGAGAGAGGGGTCTTCGCATGAACCAGACTATCTATGATGCGGTCATCATCGGCGGCGGTCCTTCGGGGGCGACTGCGGCGACCGATCTCGCACTCGCGGGCCATTCGGTTCTGCTGATCGAGCGCGGCGGGCGGATCAAGCCCTGCGGCGGCGCGGTGCCGCCGCGCCTGCTCGCCGATTTCGACATTCCGCAAAGCCTGCTGGTCGCCAAGGCGCGCTCGGCGCGGATGATCGCGCCTTCGGGCCGGGCGGTCGACATGCCGGTGGGCGAGATCGGCTATGTCGGGATGGTTGATCGCGAGGAGTTCGACGAAGCCCTGCGCGAACGCGCGCGCTTGTCCGGCGCGGAACGCCTGACCGCGACCTTCGAGAAGATCGAGCGTGATGATCACGCGCATCCGATCGTCACTTTCCGCCGCGCGCGGGGCGCGCCGATTGAAAGCGTGCGCGCCCGGGTGGTGATCGGAGCGGATGGCGCGCGCTCGGCCGTGGCCAAGCAGTGCCTGCCGGGGGCCGAGCGCATCCCTTGCGTCTTCGCCTATCACGAAATCATCAAATCACCCCCGCGCAACACCGATCAGTTCGATGCCTCGCGCTGCGATGTCTATTACCAAGGTCGGCTGTCGCCCGATTTCTACGCCTGGGTCTTCCCGCATGGCGACACCGCGAGCATCGGGGTGGGCAGCGCCAACAAGGGCTTCTCCCTGCGCGGTGCGATTGCCACGATGCGCGATGATCTGGGCCTGGACCGCTGCGAGACCGTCCGCCGTGAAGGCGCGCCGATCCCGTTGAAGCCGCTGAAGCGCTGGGACAATGGTGCAGACGTCATCGTCGCCGGGGACGCCGCGGGCGTGGTTGCGCCTGCCTCGGGCGAGGGGATCTATTACGCCATGATCGGCGGCCGCCATGTCGCCGCCTCCGCCGCCGCTTTCCTGAAAACCGGAGAGGCCAAGCACCTGCGCAGCGCGCGCAAGGCCTTCATGAAGGAACACGGCAAGATCTTCTGGGTGCTGGGGATGATGCAGTATTTCTGGTATTCATCCGACAAGCGCCGCGAGCGCTTCGTGACCATGTGCGATGACAAGGATGTGCAGGAACTCACCTGGCAGGCCTACATGCACAAGAAGTTGGTGCGCGCCAAACCGCTGGCGCACGTCAAGATTTTCCTGAAAGACACCGCGCACCTGCTCGGCCTGAGGCCCGCCACCCGGTAAGGTCGCATGGCAAGCCATTGCAGGTTTCCGGGCGCGACTCTAAGCTTGCGGCCATGAACAGGATCATGATCATTCCGGTGACGATCGCCACAGCCGCAGCGATCTGTGTCGCGGCGCTGGGCGCCACCGTGACCGACCTTGGCCCGTGGTATCAAGCGCTTGCAAAGCCCGATTGGAACCCGCCTGATGTGGTCTTCCCGATGGGCTGGACGGTGATCTATGCCTTGATCACAGTCGCGGGGATCACCGCCTGGCGCGCCGCGCCCACCTCAGCGAAGGCGGAATGGGTGATCGCGCTGTTCGCGCTCAATGGCTTTCTCAACATCAGCTGGAGCCTGATCTTCTTCCGCCTGCAACGCCCCGATTGGGCGCTGGTCGAGGTCGCGGTGCTGTGGCTTTCGATCCTCGCCATGATCCTGTTCTGCGGGCGGTTCTCGAAACCGGCCGCGTGGCTGCTGGTGCCTTACCTTGTCTGGGTTGGCTTTGCGGGCATGCTCAACTGGGCGGTGGTGCAATTGAACGCACCCTTTGGCTGAGGCCGGCGGATGATGGCCGTGATGGAGTGGCTGTTTGCCTCTGGCCATGCGGCCGACCTGATCCTTGGTGTGCTGGTGATCGAGGCCGCCTGGCTTCGGATGGCGCGCGGCTGGGGCGGGATGGCGATCCTTGGCCTGCTTGGCCCGGCGGCGCTGATCGTGCTGGGGCTGAGAGCCGCGCTGGTCGGCGCTGACTGGTGGTGGATCGCACTGCCGCTGGCCGCGTCATTGCCGCTGCACCTGATGGACTTGCGCAGCCGCCTCTAAATCCAGACTCTGTCACACAAACGAAAACCCGGCCGGGCCAATTGGCCTAGCCGGGTTTCGTGTAGTCCGAAGGTAAAGCCGCCGGGCCATCACAGCCCGGCGCTTTGTATTACTGGCCCGAAGCCGCGCCGATCGCGCCGCTCGGATCATAATTGGTCGTATCCGGAGCGTAGTAATGCTCCTGCGCCCACAGATACCAGTTATCGACCACAGTGCCGGTCAGCAGGATGCCGATCCCGCCGGTCAGCGTGGTCAGCACTGCGAACCACCAGGCCCAGCGGTGAATGGACTCAAACGTCGCATTGAAGCCCATCACCCAGCGCCAGAACAGCGCGCCGCGTTCAGCTGCCGTGCCGCGATCGGTGATCTGTTCGATCTCGCGCTCACCGCCGTAACGGCCAAGCGCCAGGATCGTCGCCCCGTGCATCGCGAACAGCACTGCCGACCCGTAAAGGAAGACAATCGAGAGCGCGTGGAACGGATTGTAGAACAGGTTGCCATAGACCAGCGAGAAATTGTTGGTCCAATCAAGGTGGCTGAAGATGCCGTAAGGCACCGCCTGCGACCAATCACCCAGCAACATCGGGCGGATGAAGCCCAGCACCAGGAACAGCCAGATGGCAGAGGCGAAGGCCCAGGGAATATGCATCCCCATGCCCAGCGCCTTGGCCCGCATATAGGTGCGGGTCCACCAGCACAGCACCGAAATCGTCAGGAACGCGCCGGTCAGGATGAACCAGCCGCCTTCCTTCAGCGGTACAAACATGCTGAAACCATATTCCGGCCCCGGCGGGTTCAACGAAAGCCAGAACAGCTCGCGCATGAAGACCTGCGGGCTCCACCCGGCTTGCATCCAGAAGTTGAACCCGATGATCAGGAACGCCGCCGTGCCAAAGGCGAGGCTGATCGTCCCCAGCAGGCCGAGATAGACGGGCCCGATCTGGGCCTGGCCCAGTTTGCCCATCCAGTAATTGTGGCCGGTCAGGGCAATGCGCCCTTCGCTACCGTCGAGGTGCGGGACGCCCATTTCGGGCGGTCCCTGTACTTGCACCTGGGTAAAGATGTTTTGATATGTCGCCATGATTCAGGTGCTCCTCAGGCCCAGATCGGGATCTTCTTCCAGAAATCCCAGAATTCGATCCAGCTGCCGACATACAGAGTGCCGGAGATGACGATGCAGATGGCGCTCCAGAACGCGGCAGAAAGCGCGAGGAAGAGCCCCACCCGGTGAATGCCCAGTGTGCCGACCGAATAGCCGATGAAGTCCCGGAAATAGGTGTCTTCATATTCCGGCGTCTTGACGTCGGTTCCGCCGGTGGTGTTGACCGCCGACAGCACCAGGCCGCCGTGCAGCGCGAGCGCGAGAACGTTCGTGAAGAAGAACGTGATCGCGATCATGTGCACAGGGTTGTAGTGGAAGTTGCCAAAGGCGTAGCCCACGCCGGACACCCATTCGAGGTGGGTCCAGATACCATAGGGGAAGCCATTGCCCCACGCGCCCATCCACATCGGACGGATGACGTTGAGCGTGACATAGGCGAAGACCGCAACGCTGAAAGCGATCGGGACATGATAGCTCATGCCCAGCTTGCGCGAGATTTCCGCCTGCCGCAGCACCCACGATCCGAAGGCGATGACAGCCAGGCCAGTGATGATTTGCCAGTACCCGCCTTCTTTCAGCGGAGCCATGGAAAGGCCATATTCAATCGGTGGTGGGTTGATTGAAATCAGCCAGGGGTTGAGTGTCGGACCCTGTGTGGCGGCGGCGAAAATCAGCATCGTGCCAAGCAGCGCGCTGATTGCCGTCGTCACTCCAAAGAATCCGACATAAAACGGCCCGACCCAGAAGTCGAAAAGGTCGCCGCCGATCAATGTGCCACCGCGCACGCGGTATTTCCGCTCGAAACTAAGGAGCGCCATAGGTCCATCCTCCCCGCCACTGCGGCGGGTGCTTGAATTGCCGAACAAGTGTTAGGAGGCAGGCAGGCGAACCTGCCCCCTCACATTCGAGCAGGTGCTATCCCGCCGCCGGAGCTTCCGACGATTCGATAGCGGCCTGAACCGGCGCAGCCACGCCAGGAGCGCGTTCGAGCCAGTTGTAACGATCCGTGCTGAGCAGGATGAAGTGGATGGTGAACGCCAACACGGCGAGACCAACATGCATGCCAACGAGCACGCGACGAATGTCAAAATAGAACCAGACTCTCCACATGGAGAATTCCTTTCATAAGATGGTGGTTAGCGTAGCGGCCCGGCAGGAAGCCGGAGCTGCCTGTTACTGGCCGAAACCAGCGCCAATCCAGGGCTTGTAAGCCCACATCAGGGCATGAGCGACAAGCGCGATCACCACGTAAAGGGTGAAGGTGCCCATAAAGCCCTTGTGGATTTCCTGTGCCTCTTCAGGCGTCAGGTGAGTTCCGATACGTTCGTTCATCGGGTTTTCTCCGTTCAGTTGGGTATGATTGAGAGCCCGAAAGCTCCCTTCGGCGTCCCCGCGTGATCCCCCACGTGGATTGGAGAGCCCCCTTTGAGGGGGCATGGGATTGTGCCGTCGCGGTATTGAACCGCACCAGCGACAAAGGGCTGGAGTGGGCGCGCATCATGCGTCCGCTCCTTCAAGCAGCACTGCTTCAAGGCAGTCTGCGGTAACTGTGGCTGCGCCGCGGCGGCGTGCGGTGCGCTCGGCCGTATCGCGCAAGGTTTTAGCCGCCGAAATCCGGACCAGAACGGGCCGGGCTTCAACAAGCGCGTCAAGCTTGGCCTTGGCGTCATCATCCCACGCCAATTGCGCCTGATTGCGCGCCGGCGTGGCATCGACCTTGTCGAGATCGGTGCCGAGCGGCAGGATATGGAACAGCGCATCGAACAGCGCATTGCACACTTCCTGCACCAGATAGGTCGCGCCGGAATAGCCCATGAAGGGCGTGCCGGTGTGGCGGCGGATCGCCGCGCCGGGGAAGCTGGCCGGGATGAACTGCGTGCTCGGTCCGAACCCGCCGCCCGCCTTTTCCGCCAGATACATCCGCTCATTATAGCTGCCGAACATGACCAGCGGCGGGTTGCTGTGCAGCGATGTGCGCACCGCGTCATTATCGGTCTTTACCCCGGCGCAGCGCGAGGCGGCGATGGTGCAGGGCAGGCCCATGTCGTCTTCAAGGAACTGGCGGATGCCGCGCGCGTAGGTTTCGTTGGCGACGATGCCGAAGCTTGCCGTGCCGAAGAAGTCCTGCGTGACCGAGCGCCACAGATCCCACAAGGGCTTGATGGTGGTGTGCTTTTCCCGCTCGATAAAGGGTTCGGGATCAAGGCCGAGTTCTGCGGCGAGTGCGCGCAGGAACTTGGTGGTCTGAGTGAGGCCGATCGGGGCCTGAAAATAGGGCCGCTCGAGCGTTTCGCACAGGTTGCGGCCAAACTCGCGGTAGAGGCATACGTTTGCGTCGGCTGCGGCGAGCTTGGAAATGTCGGCAAGGTGCGTGCCGAGCGGGAAGACCACGCCCACTTCCGCGCCGATGCCTTCGATCAGCCGGCGGATCTCGGCCAGATCGCTGGGCATATTGAACATGCCATAGGAGGGGCCGATGATGTTGACGCGCGGCTTTTCGCCTTCGCGGCGCTCACGCGCGGCGGGCATCTTCTTGGGGCCAAACTCGGTCCACAGCCAGGTCAGCGCGCGGTCTGCCGATTGCCACTGATCCTCGTCGATGGTGCGCGGCAGGAAGCGTTTGATATTGGTGCCTTCGGGCGTAACGCCGCCGCCAATCATCTCGGCGATGGAGCCGGTCACCACCACTGCGGGCAGTTCGGGATCGAGCGTCTTCCACGCGCGCTTCATCGCGCCTTCGGTGCCGGTCTTGCCGAGCTCTTCCTCACCAAGGCCGGTGACGACGATGGGGAGCTCATGCGGGGGCAGGGCGTCGGTGTAATGGAGCACGGAGGTGACGGGCAGGTTCTCGCAGCCCACCGGGCCATCGATGATGACCTGCAAGCCCTTCACCGCGGTGAAGACATAGGTGGCGCCCCAGTAGCCGCCTGCCCGATCATGGTCGAGGACGAGCGTCATGATCCGATCGCCTCCGAAGCCTTGCGCGCCGCTTCGTTGAGGGCGGCGTACTTCTTGCGGAACTTGGGCCGGTCGACCGGGGTATCTTCCCACACGCCCGCCGCATGTTCGGTGCCGACGCCTTCGAAGAAGTCGCGCATCGCATCGAAGCGCGCCTTGTTGCCCATCGCCGCGTTGATCACCGTGGCGAGGCTGCCAGCGCCCGCCGGGCCCATCAGCGGCCGGGCCGAGATGAGGTTGGTGAAGTAGAGCGAAGGGATCGCGCGCGATTTCGCATATTGCACAACCGGCGTGGTGCCGATGGCGAGATCGGGGCGGTATTCTTCGACCGCTGCGATGTCCTGCTCAAGGCTGGCGCGGAATTGCACATGCACACCGCGCGCTTCGAGCCATTCGCGGTCGGGATCCGACCACTTGGTGCGCGGGCAGGCCGAGCCGACATAGGGCACATCCGCGCCGCTTTCGACCAGCAGGCGGGCGACCAACAGCTCGGAGCCCTCATAGCCCGAGACAGTGATCCGGCCCTTGATCGGCATCGCCGACAGCGCGCCCTTGCAGGCGGCGATCATGGTGTTCTTGACCGCATCGACCTTGTCCTGCGGCAGGCCCAGCGTATCGCCGATGGATTGGAGCCAGGCAGCTGTGCCGTCCGCGCCGACCGGGGCCGAGCCGATGATCGGGCGTCCGGCGGCTTCGAATTCGCGGATGCTGGCGGTGTAGAAGGGGTGGATCGCCGCCACGACCGCGCAATCAAGCGCGGCATAGAGCTCACGCCATTCGCGGGTCGGGACAACCGGGCCAGCAGCCAGACCAAGCGGCGCGAGCATCTGCCCGATCACCACCGGATCGGCCGGGAACATTTCGCCCAGCAGCGTCACTGTCGGCAGGTCCGAGCGTTCGCGCGGTGCGGCGACCGGGCCAGCATTGACCTCTTCGCGGGCGTAATTGAGCATCGCGCCCGCCAACACGTCTTTCGCCTCGGCGTGGGTCGGAATGCCGAAGCCCGGCACGTCAATGCCGATGATCCGCACGCCGTTGATCGCCTTGCCCAGCAGCCGCAGCGGCACGCCGCTCGCGGTGGGGACACACAGGTTGGTGACGACAATTGCGTCGTAATTCTCAGGATCGGCGAGGCCTTCGACCGCTTCCTTGATGTCTTCGAACAGCTTGCCAGTGACAAGCGTTTCGCTGGAGAAGGGCACATAGCCCACCGTGCGCCGCGCGCCGTAGAAATGCGAGGTGAAGGTCAGGCCATAGACGCAGCAGGCCGAGCCCGACAGCACGGTTGCAGTGCGGCGCATCCGCAATCCGACGCGCAATGACCCGAAGGCAGGGCACATCGATTGCGGCTGATCATGCGGGCCGACCGGATAATCGGCGGCATATTGATCGAGAATATCGCTCTTGCCTGCGGTGCGCGCAGCATCGCGCATCGTGTCCTTGGAAGAACACGCGCCAGCCGCAGCGGCCCCGGTATCGAGAACGATCCGGTCAGCAGCGCGCGGGACGGCGTCAAAGGCGTTATGGTCGCTCATGCGTCGTCGTAGATCACTTCGAGGCTGGGGCGGGTTTCGAACACGCCGCCGCGCATGTCGGCCTGCGTCGCGGGGACGAGTTCGACATTGCCGCCGGTCTGGTCGGCGCTGAACAATCCGAGCAGCCCGTCCTGCGTCAGCGGGGTGGGGCGCAGCGGCGGGGCTTCGGCGACGTTGATCGCGAGTTCTTCAAACAGGCTCGCCCATTCGGTGCCGGGGATGCCGATGATCTGGTAATTGGCGCTCTTGCGGCGGATATCCTCGTTCGCCGGGATCGCGGTGAGCACCGGGATGCCGACGGCTTCGGCGAAAGCCTTGGCCTCGCCCGTGCCATCATCCTTGTTCACGATCATGCCCGCCACGCCGACATTGCCGCCCATCTTGCGGAAATATTCGACCGCCTGGCAGACATTATTGGCGACATAGAGCGATTGCAGATCATTCGATCCGACCACGATCACCTTCTGGCACATGTCGCGGGCAATCGGCAGGCCGAACCCGCCGCACACAACGTCGCCGAGGAAATCGAGCAAAACGTAATCAAAGCCCCAATCGTGGAAGCCCAGCTTTTCGAGCAGTTCGAACCCGTGGATGATCCCGCGCCCACCGCAGCCGCGCCCGACTTCGGGCCCGCCAAGCTCCATCGCGAACACGCCGTCACGCTGGAAGCAGACGTCTTCGATGCGAACTTCTTCCCCCGCCAGCTTCTTGCGGCTGGAGGTTTCGATGATCGTCGGGCAGGACTTGCCGCCAAACAGCAGGCTGGTGGTGTCGCTCTTGGGATCGCAGCCGATCAGCAGCACGCGCTTGCCTTGCTGCGCCATCATGTAGCTGAGGTTGGAGAGCGCAAAACTCTTGCCGCTGCCGCCCTTGCCATAAATCGCGATAACCTGCGTTTCGCTCTTCACCTCGCCGGTATGCACCGGATCAGGTTCGTGGCCCGCTTCTTCGCGCAGCGCCGCGACTTGATCGGCAAGGGTTCGGGTATCGAGCACAGACATCAGCTTTCGCTCCAATCGAGAACCATCTTGAGACAGTCAGGGTCAGTGAAGGCCTGCGGATAGGCCTCCATCGCTTCACCGGCAGGGCGCCGGTTGGTGATCAGGCCATCAAGCGCCAATCGCCCGCATTCAATCAGTGCGCGCGTTTCTGCGAGGTCGCCGGGTTGCCATTCGGCAGCGACGCGGAAATGGGCTTCGCGCATGAAGGCCGCGGGGAAGGCAAAGCTCACCCGCTCGGAATAGAAGCCGGCCAGCACAATCTCACCGCCCTTGGCCAGCCGCATGATCAGGTCATCGATCAGGCTGGCTTCGCCGCTGGCATCATAGATCGCGTGGTAATCGCGGCGCTCATCGCTGGCGGGGTCGATCACATCGTAACCCTGCGCGCCGCTGCGACGGGCGGGGTTGGTCTCCCACACGGTTGGTGCCTTACCCCCCATCGCCAGCGTCAGCCGGGCGAGCAGACGGCCCAGCACGCCGTGGCCGATGATAAGGTCAGGCAGCGTCGCTGCCCTCGCAAAGCCGCCCTTTATCGCGTGAAGTGCCGTCGCCGCGAGGGCACAGAGCACCCCGGATTCTCCGAGATGCTCGGGGATCGGCAACGCCCGCGCCGACGGCACTATCACGCGGCGCGCCGTGCCCCCGAAGAGGCCGCGCGCATCGGTGTAGCAATTCGCTCCGGGCACAAACACCCAGTCGCCGATCCGGCCTTGCGCTTCGCGTCCGGCATCAATGATCCGGCCAACCGATTCGTAACCTGGCACCAGCGGATAACCCAGCCCGGGGAAGGGCGGCATCCGCCCGGTAAACAACAGCTTTTCGGTGCCGGTGCTGATCCCGCTGTAAGCGATATCGACCAACACGTCGGATGCTTCCACTGGCTTCATCTCAAGCGCGCGCAGAGCAAGACGCTCTGGTGCTTCGAGAATGACTGCCAGCGTGTTCATCCTGTCGCTCTCCCTCGGAGTATTCGCGGCGCTAACGCCGAGTCGAAAACCCCACAGCTACGTTCTCCCGAGTGTTTGCTACGCCTTACGCCACGCACTGTCAAATTTCTTGGACAAGTTTCTGCTAAGCCTGTGCCAGGATGACGCTTGCGTTAACCGGTTGCGCAGTTGCGACGGGGCGAATGCTGGCGAAGCCCGCGGCGCGGAGCATGGCGGTGATTTCTACCGGGCTGCGCGGGCGGCCCGATCCCATTGCCCACAGGTAGAGGCCAAAGAACGCCTCCCCCATTGGCTCTGCGCCGGGGATGCGCGCCATCGGCTCGGCAATCAGCAAGCGCGCGCCGGGGGCAAGGCTTTTGCGGATATTGGCCAGCAGTGCCTGCGCCGGGCCATCATCGTGATCGTGCAAAATCCGGATCAACGACACCATGTCATAGCCTTGAGGTATGGAATCGCTGAAGAAATTTCCCGGATGCGCGGTGACGCGCGCCGCGCCCACAGCCTCGCCCAGAACATGCTGGCCGGTTTCCACAACCTCGGGCAAATCGAACAATCCAAGAGTCAAATGCGGGTGTGCGGTCCCGATGGCGCGCAGGAATGCGCCATGCCCGCCGCCGACATCCAGCAGGCGTTTCACCCCCTTGAAGCTGACCGAAGCCAGGACCTCATCGGCCACAAAGTGCTGCGAGGCGGCCATCAGCTGCGAATATTCCGCCGTGTCCTCGCCCCGTTCGGCGGTGCCCTGCAAGGCGCCGGCATAGGTCCAGAAGCGCGACAGCGCGGTCGCATCGCGCCGGTCAGCCCGTAGCAGCGCCAGCGGATCGGCCAGATCGGCGTAGAGCAAGCGGTGGTGGCGCACCATCGCCTGCACGCCGGGGTTGCTTGCAAATACAGCGCCTTGTTCGCCCAGCATCCAGTGACCGGGCGATGGTTCTTCCGACAGCATCATCGGCCGCCCGGCGCGCAGCAGGGTGAGCGCGGCAGCGTCGCTCAGATCCATCCGCGCGGCGACATCGGCGGCGCTCAACGGGCCATCTTGCAGCACATCGAACAGCCCGCCTTCGACAAAGGCGCGCAGCACCTGCGAATAGGCGAATCCGGCGAGAAGATCGAAGGCCGCGTCGGCGCGGCTGCGGGCGATCCAGCGGATCAGCGGCAGGCGTGCGGCCCAGTGCTGAAAGCGGGGGCTGGCAAACACCCGGTTGCGGCGCGCGACATAGGCGATGCGCCAGGCGGCCCAGCGGCTCACTTTCGGGGTGCTTTACAGGCCATATGTCTAAATAATTGGACAGATGCGTGCGTAAGGTCAATGATAATCGCCGGATTGACGGGAGCGAGAACGGGTGGACGCGCGAGTCGTCGTGATCGGGGCAGGCATCGGCGGGCTGGTCAGCTCCGCGCTGCTGGCTGCGCGCGGGGCCGATGTCACCGTGCTCGAAAAAGAGGCCTGGGTCGGCGGCAAGGCGCGCCGCGTCGCGGTGGACGGGGCGGAGATCGACGGCGGACCGACGGTCTTCACCTATCGCGAAGTCTTCGATGAGGTGTTCGCCGCCTGCGGGGCGCGGCTGGACGATCATGTCACGATTACCAAGGCCGAAGTGATCGCGCGTCATGCGTGGGGGCCGGACGAAAGGCTCGATTTGTTTGCCGATCACGAGCGCAGCGTCGATGCCGTCGGCGCCTTTGCCGGGGCTGAGGCTGCGCGTGGTTACCGCAGCTTCACCGCTGAGGCGCAGCGCATCTTCGAAGTGCTCGAAGACCCGTTCCTGCGCGGCGACAAGGCCTCCACCCCGCTGCCGATGATGTGGCGGATCGGGCCATGGAAGATGGGCGATATGCTGGCGATGCGCCCGTTTGACGGGATGTGGAACGCGCTCGGCGGGCATTTCAAGGATCAGCGCCTGCGGCAGCTCTTCGGGCGCTATGCCACCTATTGCGGATCATCCCCCTTCGCCGCGCCCGCCACGCTGATGCTGATCGCGCATGTCGAGGCGCGCGGGGTGTGGCAGATCGAGGGGGGCATTCACGCGCTGGCCAAGGCGATTGCTGCTCTCGCAGAGCGACAGGGCGCGCGGGTGCGGACCAACGCGCCGGTCGCCGAGGTGCTCACCGCCAAGGGCCGCACCAGCGGTGTGCGGCTCGCTTCGGGCGAGGTGATCCCCGCCGATATCGTGATCTGCAACGGCGATCCCGGCGCGCTGGCCACCGGGCGGTTTGGCGAGGGGGCAAAGGGCGCTGTGCCGCGCATTCCGCCCGCCAAACGCTCGCTCTCGGCCTTGGTGTGGTATGCCCACGCCGAGACCAGCGGGTTCGACCTTAGCCACCACAACGTGTTCTTCTCGCCCAATTACGCGCGCGAGTTCCGCGAGATTGCCAGCGGTCAGCCGCCATCCGATCCCACCGTCTATATCTGCGCCATTGATCGCAGCGCGGGCGAACACGCCGCTCCGCCTCAAGGCCGCGAGCGCATCCAGATCATCGTCAACGCCCCCGCCAACGGGGACACGCACGACTACACGCCCGAGGAGAGAGAGCGATGCACCAACGCCATGATGGCCAGCGTGAGGCGTTGCGGCCTTACGCTGGACAACCCAATGCCGCACAGCCTCATGACCCCGCAGGATTGGGAGCACCTCTTCCCGGCCACGGGCGGCGCCCTTTATGGGCGAGCGTCGCACGGCTGGGCGGCCTCCTTCCAGCGACAGGGGCCCAAGACGCGCCTGCCCGGTCTCTATTGCACGGGCGGGGCGACCCATCCGGCGGCCGGCGTCCCTATGGCAGCCTTGTCCGGGCAGCTGGCAGCGCGGGTAATCGCGAAGGACCTCGCTTCGATGAGGACATCGCGCCCGGTGGCTACACCTGGTGGTATGTCGATGCCATCAGCGACGACGGGCAGCACGGGCTGACAATCATCGCCTTTCTGGGGAGCGTGTTCTCGCCCTATTACAAGCGCAGCGGGCGGGGCGATCCGATCGACCATTCGTCCTTGAACGTCGCGCTCTATGGCCCGCAGCATCGCTGGGTGATGACCGAACGCGGCCGCAGCGCGGTGGAGCGCGATGCCAGCAATCTGGTGATCGGGCCAAGCTCTGTGCGCTGGGAGAACGGCGCGCTCACCATCGATATCGTGGAGGGCGATACCCGCCTGTTCGTGCCATGGCAGCGGCGGGTAACGGGCCGCGTGCGGGTGTTCCCTGAGGCGCTCAACCGCGTCGCCTTCGCGCTCGACGGGGCTGAAAACCACATCTGGCACTGCCTCGCCCCGCGCGCGCGGATCGAGGTGGAGATGACATCCCCCGGCATTTCCTGGAGCGGCAAGGCCTATCTCGACCATAATCGCGGCAGCGAGCCGTTGGAGACCGGCTTCAACACCTGGCACTGGTCGCGCGCGCACCTGAACGAAGGCGCGCTGGTGTGTTACGAAGGCGAGCGCGGCGATGGCTCGCTGTTTGCGAGCGCCCTGCGGTTTGATCGCGATGCGGTGCCCGAGCCGGTCGAGCTGCCCCCCATCGCCCATCTGCCGCGCAGCAAATGGGGCGTGGCGCGCCGCACCCGCTCCGACATCGGCGTCGCCGAAGTGCGCCGGACGTGGGAGGACACGCCGTTCTACGCCCGCTCCGAACTCGCCTCGCGCTTTCTGGGCGAGGAGGTGGTGACGGTGCAGGAAAGCCTGGACATGCGGCGGTTTTCGTCCCCGCTGGTGCAGTTCATGCTGCCGTATCGGATGCCCAGAAAGACCGGCTGAGCCGGAAGGGGGTAGGGCCCTTCGTGATGCACCCGATTCATTAGGGCGGGGCCGGTTCCGGCGCTGGTCGGCGACCCTGTTGGAGACACAGGTTACACTGTCCAGGAACAGAAAACCCGCCGGCCCCAATGACGGTGTCAGACGGCAGCAGAGGGGGGAAATGCAGGACATGCGCGCCATGCTGCCGACTTTTGCGCGGGTAGGAAAGCGCTAGGGCCCTCTCCCCTTGCGGGAAAGGGCTCGCGAGAGGGGTCCGGAGCAAAGCTTGCGACCCTTGCCCCCTCTCGACTGCGACTAGGCAGCGAGCTGCCAAGTCTTCGTATCTCTCCCGCGAGGGGAGAGAGGGATAAGCGCTTCGGGGTCGCTAGCTGAATTTTCGCCTTCGGCGAGAATTCCGCCTGATCTGCCCGCCGGGTAACCGGATCGCTCAAGATCATTGGGAACGGCTGTAAATTGGCGGATTCCCGCCGTCCGCCACTTCGCCGCCCCGGGCTTGACCCGGGGCCCCGCTGCTGATTGTTTCTTCATCAAATCATGCGATTACTGCGATGATCGAACGATGAGACGGAGCAGAGACATGGCGCGCATCCTTCAGGCAGTCTGGCTGGCACTCGCCGTGCTGACGCTCTCCGGCTGCGCCGCCGCCGAGGACGCTCCTGAGGACAGGGCTCCCGACTACCGCTACCGCCTGACCGTCGAGGTCGAGACGCCTGAGGGGCTGAAGGCCGGGTCGAGCGTGATCGAAGTGCAGCAGTCGATTGGCCGCACCACGATGGATGGGTTTGGCGAGCAGGTTTTTCTTCGTATCCGCGGCGAAGCCGTCTCAGTCGATCTGTCGAATGGGCGCACGCTTTACGCGCTGCTGCGCTCCGGCGGCGATGTCGAGTGGGCGGCGCGTGTTATACCTCGCCTGTCGCCCGACGCAGGGGACAAAAACTCCCTCGATGATTTTCTGCTGCTTGAGGGCAAGAAAGAGCTTCCCCGCAAATGGTCCGCACAGCGGCCATTCAACAATGTTTCGGCCTATCCGATGATGGTGACTTTCGGCGATGAGGCAGACCCGACAAGCGTGGCACAGGCCGATCCCGATAATCTGGCTGCGACCTTTGGTGAGGGCGTGAAGCTCAAACGCATCACAGCTGAGTTGACCGATGATCCGGTAACCACCGGGATTGAGAGGCGGTTGGTGTGGTTGAGTGACTACCCCGAGCCGAGGCTTGATCCCGAGTATCGCGGATCCACCGATCCAAATCTAAGCCAAAGCCTGTGGCATGGCGATTTTCACAAGAAGGACAGCAAATGAACCGGGATGTCTTCCTCTCGCTGTTAGCGCTGGACTCATACAATCGCGGTTACGGCGAAGGCGTCTTCACAGAACCACGCGGTGGCGGGGCGGTGCAGAACGAAGCAGGGCGAACGATAGGAAATGCTACCATCATCGATGTTCCTTTGCCGGAAGGTTCGTTAGCCGCCGGATTCTACGCCATTGCCTACGAATGGAATGGCGAAACCGTCATTTCTTATCGGGGAACCAATTTCCCAAACGACCCCCTAAACCCGACCGACGCCGAAATTGAAGCCGTCACAGCCCCAGTCTTGGCCCGAAACGCAACTGTCACTTGTTGAACCGCCAAAGGGACGAAGAAAGCGGGACCCCGGGTCAAGCCCGGGGCGGCGCCTATGTCTGATTTGGGTTCGCGTCCCAATCGTCAGCTTGTCTGGCGGAATGATCTCAAGCGGACATGCGCTTTCCGGCTCCGGCGCTATTTGGCAGGCGGAGTGCCATCCCGCTCCGCCGCTTCCTTCGCTGCACGCTCGGCGCGCGTCTTCTTCAGCATCCGGTCCATCTTCAGCCATTGCCACACGCCAATCCCGACCGCGACGCCGTAGAACAGCACGATCTCGATCCAGCCCATGTTGCCCATTGTGGTCTCCTAGCCGCGCTGCGTGAGGAACGCGGTGATCAGCCCCGCCACCTTGTCCGGCGCTTCCTCGTGGGCAAGATGGCCGAGACCGGGGAGCACGTCCAGCCGCGCGTTCGGCAGCCAGCGCGCTGCGTCTTTCGCCCAGTCGGGCGGGATCGCGGGGTCGTTGCCGCCGTGCAGCAGCAGCACCGGATTGGCGACCGCGCCCATTCGTTCGCGCAATCCGGGCAGATCCCAGTTCGCCATCATTGCCAGCGCGCCGCCCGCGTGGCCGGGGTGTTTCAGCAGTGTGCGGTAACACGCCAACCCTGCGGCATCGATCCGCGAGTGGGTGGAGCGCCACAAGAACTTCTCGGCCCCGCCGACAAGGTCGATGCTCCCAGTGAAGATACGCGGCACCAGCGGGTTGGCGAACAGCGTTTTGGCCACCGCCGGGAAGATCTGCGCCAAGGCACCGGGGAAGGGCCGCAGCGCCGCATTCAGCCCGACGATCGGCCCAGCGTATCCGTGATCGAGCGACAGTTGCAGCGCGATCGCTGCGCCCGCCGAATGGCCGATAACGGCGGCAGGGGTGACATCGAGGTGCTTGAGCAATCCCGCGACATCGCGCGCCATCGCGGGCAAGCTCATCGCATAGGCATTGTGCCCGGTGGTGAAGGCGTGGCGCGGCAGGTCGATGGCGATGACCTCGTGGCTCTGCGCCAGCAGCGGCATCAGATCGCGCCACGAATGCACCGATGCGCCGGTGCCGTGGAGGAGGAGCAGCAAACCCTTGTCCCTTTGGCCTGCTCCCATCCGCTGAACATGCCAGCGCGCGCCGCCTGCCGTGGTGAATGTGCTCGCCTCGCGGTGCGGCCAGATCAGGCCTTCGCGGTTCCAGTCGAGGTTGCTCACGCGGCCTTGCCGATGGGTTGGACGGCGTTGACGGCGGCCTGGATCATGCGGGCATCAGCGCGCGGCAGGGCGAGGAAGCGGCCGCCCATTGCAGCCGCCAGCTCTGCGCCTTCGGGGCCGGGGCGGGCGGAGATATCGACCACCAGCGCATCAATCCCGCGCGCGAGGATGGCGCGCGCGGCGGCTTCGGCATCGAGCTTCGCCTGCGGGCGGCCGGGCGAGCCATCGGCGGCGATATTGGCGCGGCCATCGGTGAGGATGACCAGCGCCGCGCTGCGCCCGCGTGCGATCACGGCCTCGGCAACCTCGCGCGCGGCGTTGAGGCCCAGCGCGAGCGGGGTGCCGCCGCCGCCGGGGAGTTCGGCGAGGGCGCGGCGGGCGCGGGTGAGCGAGCGGGTGGGGGGCAGCAGCAGTTCGGCCTTGTCTCCGCGAAAGGCGAACAGCGCGACTTCGGACCGAGTGACATAGGCCTGCCCCAGCATCAGCTCGACCGCGCCCTTGGCCTCGGCAAGCCGTGCTGCGGCGGCCGAGCCGGAGGCGTCAACGGCAAAGATCGTGACCCGCGCGGCGCGTTCTTCGAACCGGCGGATGCGTAGGTCTTCCTTGCGCATGATGATGGGGGCGTCGGGGTTAGCGCCTGCCTCGCTTCTGCGCACCGCCTGCCACGGCACGGCGGCGCGCAGGGAATCGATCAGCGCCAGCTTGTGCCCGCCGCGCGGCATTCCGGGACGTGCGCCCAAGGGCTTGCCGCGTGTGGCCGCCTTGCGTTTCTGCCCGGTGCCGCTGCTTGAAGACCGGCGCGGGGCGTTGCCTTGGGCGAGTTGTGCGAGGAGGTCAGCGGGGATCGCGGCCTTGGCGGCTTCGACGAGGATATCGCTGAGGTCGGGTTCCTGCTGCTGTTGCTGGGGATCCTGCCGCTCGTCCCGCTCGCCATCTGGGGGCGTGGGTGGTTGGTCTTCGGGCGGAGCGGCATCCTCCTGCTGCGGCAATTGCGTGGCGCGCGAGGCGAGCACCAGCCGCACCGCGCCGGTGAGGTCGGCCTTCGACACCGCATCGCGCCCGGCCAGCGCCGCCAATCCGCGCGCGGCCTCGCCGGCAAAAATCAGCGCCCTGATTGACTCCACCCCCAGCGCCTCAGCCGTCGCGGCCAGCGCGCGTAGGGCGTCATCGTCGAGCGGCGCGACCTGTGCCAAAGCGCCTTTCGCCGCATCCAGCTCCACCCCGCGCCATTCGCGCGAATGGGTGAGGTCACAGGCAAAGGCCAGCCGCTCGGTCAGGCTGACGGGCGGGGCTTCGTCGGGCTCAGTCGCATCGTCGAGCAGCACCAGCGCCGCCTTACCATCGTCCAGCGCCTGCACCAGCCTCCCGGCGATGCTGCTATCCATCCGCTCCGCCATCCCGGCGAGCAGCGCGCCGCCCTGAGCTTCCTCGATCAACCCGCGTTGCCGGATCGGTTTGCCTGCCGATAGGCTTGCCGCCAGATCGATCCCGCCGAGCAGGCGTTCGTCATCGACATGGCCGGGCAAGCGGCGCAGCGCGATAACTTCGCCCAAGGCCGCCACCAAGGCATCGCGTGCCGGGCTGCCGCCGCGCAGGGCCATCCCGCCGAAGGTGCGCGGCGCCAGCACAAACAGCCGCGCCGCCAGCACCGCATCATGCAGCGGATCGGCGGCGTCCGGCGGGTTCATCCGAACAATTCGCCCATCGCGCGGGTGATCCGCACCGTGGAGCCGGTTTCATCGAGCACATCGCGCCGTAGCCGGTGGCGCAGCGCCGAGGGGGCGATGGCGATCAGATGCTTGCGGGTGACTTTCTTCGCACCGTCCAGCGCCGCCAAAGCCCGCGCCGCGCGCATCAGCGTGAGTTCACCGCGCAGCCCGTCAGCGCCCACCGCGAGGCACAATTCGGCCGCATCGCGCAGCACATCCTCGCCCGCCTCCAGCTTCGGCAAGCGCGCCTTGCCCTTGGCGACGCGTTTGAGGATTTTTTCGTCCTCTCCCGCCCAGCGCGCGGCGAAGTTTTCGGGGTCGCGCTCGTTCTCGGCGACGAGGCGCATGATCGCGATGCGCACTTCGATATCTTTGGGGCTGCGCACTTCGACCGACAGGCCGAAACGGTCGAGCAATTGCGGGCGCAATTCGCCTTCTTCGGGGTTGCCGCTGCCGATCAGCACGAATTTGGCCGGGTGGCGAACCGAGAGGCCTTCGCGCTCGACCACATTCTCGCCCGAGGCGGCGACATCCAGCAGCAGATCGACCAGATGATCTTCGAGCAGGTTGATTTCGTCGATGTAAAGAAAGCCGCGATGCGCTTTCGCCAGCAGGCCGGGTTCAAACGCCTTTTCGCCCGATCGCAGCGCGCGTTCGAGGTCCAAGCTGCCGATCACCCGGTCTTCAGTCGCGCCCAGCGGCAGATCGACGAAAGGGACGGCGCGCTTCTTCATCTTGCCGGTGCCGCAGACGCCCGGATAGCGGGCCTGATCGTCGGCCGAGCAGCCATAGAGGCACCCATCAGCGGCCATGATCGGGGGAAGCAGGCTGGCGAGCGCGCGAGCGGCGGTGGACTTGCCCGTCCCCCGGTCGCCAAACACCATCACCCCGCCGATGCTGGGGTCGACCGCTGCGATCAGCAGGGCCTGTTTCATCTCGTCCTGACCGACGATTGCGGAAAAAGGGAAGCGTGCCATAAGCCCTGTCTTGTGGACGTTCCGGAGGCGGTGGACAAGCCCAACTGACAGGCTGGCTGGACAGTTTTTCTGGAATCCGTTCGTGTCGAGCGCAGTCGAGACACGCAGTGCGGGGCCTCTCGACTTCGCTCGAGGCGAACGGAGAGGCGTGTCCTACCTTTTCCCCAACCGGTTCAACAGCAGCACCGGCAGCAGCCCCGCCGCCAGCAGGATCAGCGCCGGGATCGAGGCTTCGATCAGCCGCTCATCACTTGCCAACCGATAGGTCCGGGTGGCGAGGGTTTCGAGGTTGAAGGGGCGCAGGATCAGCGTTGCGGGCAGCTCGCGCAGGGTATCGATGAAGACCAGCGCGGCGGCCCCTGCGAGGCTCGGCGCGAGTAGCGGGGCGTAAATGCGCGCCAACACGCGCGAGGGTGATGCGCCAAGGCTGCGCGCGGCGGCATCGAGACCGGGAGGGATGCGCGCAAGGCCGCCGCTCACGGTGTTGTAAGCCACGGTCAGAAACCGCACCGACAGCGCGTAGACCAGCACCGCGCCGGTGCCGGTCAGCAGCAAGCCGCCGCCCCAGCCGAGGCTGTCGCGCGCAAAGCGGGTGAGGCTCTGATCGAAGGCTCCTAAGGGTGCGAGTAGGCCCACAGCGAGCAGCGCGCCGGGCAAGGCATAGCCCAAGGTCGCCAGCCGGATCGCGCTGTTGGTCAACCGCGAGCCTGATCGTGCGCGGGCGAAGGCCAGCAGCAGCGCCGCGGCCAGACACAGCCCCGCCGCTGCCAGCCCGAGCCACAGGCTGCCCTTGGCGTAAGTCGCGAGGTCGCCAGCAGCCGCCTGCGCCGCATCGGACAGCGCCAGCGTGCCGAGATAGGCAACCGGCACCACAAAGCCGAGCAGCACCGGGATGAGACAGGCGAAGAAGGCCAGCGCCTTGCCCAGCAGCGACAATGCCACCAGCGGCTCCCCCGTCTCGCGCGCGGCGAGGCCATCGCGGCTATCGCTCCGCCCGCGCCGGGTCGCGGCTTCCAGAGCCACCAGCGCGATCACGAATAGCAGCATGATCGCGGCGAGCTTCAACGCCGCCGGCTTGTCCCCCGCCGCCAACCAGCTTCGGAAAATGCCGGTGCTGAATGTGGGGATCGCGAAATATTCGGCCACGCCAAAGTCGGCGAGCACCTCCATCAGCACCAGCGCGAGGCCTCCCGCGATGGCAGGACGCGCGGCGGGCAGGGCGACCCGCCAGAACGCACTGCGCGGCGATGCGCCAAGGCTGCGCGCGGCGCGGAATTGGGTCAGGCTCTGGGTCGCGAAAGCCGTGCGGGCGAGCAGGTAGACATAGGGGTAGAGCACCAGGCCGAGCACCAGCGCGCCGCCCACCAGCGAGCGGATGTTGGGGAAGACATAATCGTCCACGCCCCACCCGGTCGCATCACGCAGCGCGCTCTGCACCGGCCCAGCATAATCGAGCAGATCGGCATAGATATAGGCTGCAATATAGGCGGGCACGGCGAGCGGTAGCACCAGCGCCCAACCGAGTATCCGGCGGCCCGGAAAGGCGGTCGCCGCGACCAACCACGCAGCGCCTGTGCCGGTGATCGCGGCAAACCCGCCAGCCAGTAGCATCAACAATGCGGTGTTGGCGATGTAGGTCGGCAGCACTGTTGCAGCGAGATCGGCGATCGTCTCGCCGCCACCGCTGAGCGACGACCACGCGATTGCTGCAATCGGCAACCCTGCGAGCGCGGCAATGGCGAGCGCGACGATGCTCCACGCGCCGCCGCTTGCTTCTGCCCGTGCAAATTGCCTAAGGCGGCTCACCGGGAAACCCCAGCGATGATGACGGGCAGGATCAGCCATTGAGCCTTGAGTTTCGACATATTGCCCATGCTTACGGTCAGGTGCGGGCGCTGGAGGACATCAGCTTCACCGCGCCGACGGGAGAGATCACGTGCCTGCTTGGCGCGTCGGGTTGCGGGAAGTCAACACTCTTGGGGCTGGCCGCCGGGATGCTGACAGTGCAGCAGGGCGCGATCCTGCTGGACAGCGAAGTGCTGGCCGATGACCGCCGCAGCCCACCGCCCGAGGCCCGCCCGGTGGGGCTGGTGTTTCAGGATGGCGCGCTGTTTCCGCACATGACCATCGCCCAGAATGTCGCCTTCGGGCTGCACAAGGCGCGGCAGGCGGAGGCAGATGGCTGGCTCGCCAAGGTCGGGCTGGCGGGCATGGGCGCGCGTTACCCGCATGAGCTTTCCGGCGGACAGCAGCAACGCGCGGCGCTCGCCCGGGCGATGGCGCCGGAGCCGGCGGTGCTGCTGATGGACGAACCCTTCGCCAGCGTCGATATCGTGCTGCGCCGCCGCCTGCGCCGCGATTGCCGCATCCTGTTGCGCGAAGCCGGGGCGACGGTGGTGCTGGTGACGCATGATCCGGCCGAAGCTCTCGACATTGCTGACCGGATTGCGGTGATGGAAGCGGGGCGGATCGTGCAGTTCGGCACGCCCGAAGATCTGCACTACGCGCCGGTCAATGCGGCGGTCGGGGCGATTTTCAGCGGTGCGCAGGTGATCGCGGGCGTATCGCGGGATGGCTTGCTGGACACCGATTTCGGCCTGTGGCCTCTCGCCAGCCTGATTGGCGACTTGCCCGATGCCCGGATGCTTGATCTGCTGGTGCAGGCCGACCGGCTGGTGCCTGTGGCCGACAAGCGTGGGTGCCGGGTGCGCGATGTGCACCTGCTGGGCCCGATAACGCGGGTGCTGCTGGAGGCGGCAGACGGGATGCGGATCACCGTGGAAACCGAGGTGCCGGTCGACCCGGCACTGCGCTACAGCGTGGTACCCGATCCCGAAAGCGTCCGCGCTTTCCCGCGCAGTTAGGGCTTGCGCGGGGCGAGATTATATTGCAAGTCATTCGCAACTTGTAACAGAGAGCCTCTCCCGCATGAAGAACCTCCTCGCCCTTGCCGTCACTTGCGCTAGCATCATCACCCTTGCCGCCTGCGCCGAAACCGAAAGCGAGGATGGCGCTATGCCGATCACGGGCGAGGTGAACCTCTATTCCTCGCGCCATTATGACACCGATCTGGCGCTATACGAGGATTTCACCAAGCAGACCGGGATCAAGGTCAACCGCATCGAAGCCGAAGCCGATGCGCTGATCGAACGCATCCAGTCCGAAGGCGAATTCAGCCCCGCTGATCTGCTCGTCACGGTCGATGCCGGGCGGTTGTGGCGGGCGGAAGAGGCGGGGATCCTCGCCCCCACCGATTCGGCGGTGCTGACAGAACGCATCCCCGCGCATCTGCGCCACCCGCAAGGCCTGTGGTTCGGCCTGTCGACCCGCGCGCGCATCATCATCTATGACAAGGCCCAAGGCGTGCCCGAAGGCCTCGCCAACTACGCCGATCTCGCCAACCCCGCCTTCATGGGCGACATCTGCGTGCGGTCGTCATCGAACATCTACAATATCTCGCTGATGTCGAGCATCATCGCGCATGATGGCGCGGCGGCGGCGGAGGCGTGGGCCAAGGGCGTGGTCGCCAATTTCAAGCAGGCCCCCCAAGGCAATGACACCGCGATGATCGATGCCGTGGCGGCGGGCCAATGCCGCATCTCGGTGGTCAATACCTATTACCTTGCGCGCTATGCCGGGGGGGATGCCACCCAGAAGGCGATCTTTGGCAAGATCGGCGTGATTTTCCCCGATCAGGCTGGGAACGGGACGCATGTGAACGTCAGCGGGGCGGGCGTGGTGAAGACCGCGCCCAATCGCGCAAACGCGGTGAAGTTCCTCGAATACCTCACCTCGGAAAGTGCGCAGCGTTACTTCGCTGATGGCAATAACGAATACCCTGCCGCGATCGGCCTCAAGCCCAACGCAGCCGCCGAAGCGCTCGGACGGTTCAAGGCTGATACCTTGAGCGTCGCCGATATCGGCAAGGGTCAGGCCGAGGCGGTAACGATCTTCGACCGCGCGGGCTGGAACTAAGCGCCTCCCATCAAGGCGCGCTTTCACCCTCTATCACTAATCTGTCTTGAAGGGCGCGCGCTTGTCGTCCATTTGCGCGCCCATTCCAGCCGCAGGCCCCTGCGGCGCAGACCTGTATTCGAGGCCCGTTTTGAACCAGCCCACCCTGACCCGCGACCAGTTCACCGAAAGCGCGGCGCTCTCCGTTGAGACGATCACCTATGTCCACCATTGGTGCGAGGGGCTGTTCACGCTCAAGATGACACGCCCGGCCAGCTTCCGCTTCCGTTCGGGCGAATTCGTGATGATCGGTCTGCCCGGCGACAACGGCAAGCCGCTGCTGCGCGCCTATTCGGTCGCCTCGCCTTCATACGAGGAGGAGCTCGAGTTCCTCTCGATCAAGGTGGCTGATGGCCCGCTGACCTCGCGGCTCCAGCACATCCAGGTCGGCGATCCGATCTACCTCGGCAAAAAGCCGACCGGCACGCTGGTGACCGACGCGCTGCTGCCCGGCAAGCGGCTGTTCATGCTCTCGACCGGCACCGGCCTTGCGCCGTTCATGAGCCTTGTGCGCGATCCCGAGGTCTACGGGATGTTCGAGGAAGTGATCGTGGTGCACTCGGTGCGCAACGTGAACGAGCTGGCGTATCGCGAGCTGCTGGAATCGAAGCTCGAAGGCGACCCGCTGCTCGAAGACGAAGACCGCGCCAAGATGATCTACGTCCCCACCGTGACCCGCGAGCCGTTCCGCACGCAGGGCCGGATTCAGGCGCTGATCGACGATGGCCGGCTGTTCGAGCAGTCCAAGGGCCCGCAGCGGTTCGTGCCGGACGAGGACCGCGTGATGCTGTGCGGCTCGATGGCGATGATCAAGGACCACGCGGCGGATTTGGAGCGGCGCGGGTTCGAGGAAGGCGCGAACAACAAGCCGGGGCAGTTCGTGATCGAACGGGCGTTTGTGGGTTGAATAGGCTGGGTAATTTGGCCCCCGTTCATAAGGCGTTCAGCACTTCAGGAGCAGCTTTGCTTGAGCCGAAGGAGATCGCTATGCCCATCCGCCTTGCCCTTTCCGCCGCCGCGCTGACCATGTTTCTCGCCCCCACCGCCGCTTCCGCTCAGGTGGCAGTCGAAAATCTGTCTATGTCGAACAATTATCGCTTGTTGCAGGTATCGCTGCCGACCCCCAGCATATCGCCTGCGGATTTCAAGGCACAGACGCAAGCGATCCAGTCCTGCGGTGATGCAAGGAAGCTCGCGCGCAATTTGGACGCCCGTTTGACGCGCAGCACCTATGTTGGAACGACCAACGTACCGCGCCACCTGCTCCCGGTTCTCGCCGAAACGCCCACGGGACGCGCCACGCCCGTGCTGGTCGATAACAGCAATGGCTTGCACGTGCTGGTGGTGTGCAGCCGGGCCTAGCTAACGCCCCGTTGCCCCGTCTTGACACGGGGCTGGGCTGCCTTCTGACGCTTTGAAACGAAGCCAAGCCCCGGATCAAGTCCGGGGCGACGAGGGTTTGCTGCTCCCAATTCCCCCGTCATCCCAGTGAAAGCTGGGGCCTAGGCTGAATCGACATTCAGCACCAGAAGCTGATTGCTGCGAGGCATAGGCTTGCCATGTAGTTTTGCGGGATGCGGTCGTATCGGGTGGCGATGCGGCGGAGTTGTTTGAGCTTGCCGAT
>JAESGE010000084.1_pt1 | contig 104349 bp, 118 predicted proteins | sample 9269601 | NCBI WGS metagenome assembly JAESGE01 (sample SAMN14515569, study PRJNA621662) | algae metagenome | isolation source: Tolypothrix brevis GSE-NOS-MK-07-07A and co-occurring heterotrophs from wet... | place: USA: Grand Staircase Escalante National Monument, Utah | collected 2006-04-16
TTGGATGCTTGGTTGGCAGCACTTAAAGCTTAAAATCGAGAAGGTGCAATCTTCCGATAAAATCCTTCATGCGTCGAGATACAATTTTCTATAAACTTTTTCAACAATCGCCAACTTTACTATTTGAACTATTGACTAATCCACCAGCTAATGCAGGTGAATATAGATTCGATTCAGTAGCTGTCAAAGAACCAAAATTTGAAATTGATGGGGTATTTTTGCCTCCAGAAAGTCAAAATTCAGGTGTTGTGTATTTCTGTGAAGTCCAATTTCAGAAAGATGAAAGACTCTATGAAAGGGTATTTGCCGAATCTTGGTTATATTTCTACCGTAATCGGGATAGATTTAGTAATCTACAAATAGTGATAATTTACCCATCCCGTAATCTTGAGCAAAGTGATATTCGTCCTTATCTCAGTCAGCTTAACAGCCCCCAGGTCAATCGCATATATTTAGATGAATTGGGGGATATTCGCTCTTTACCCTTGTGGGTAGCATTGATGGTGTTAACTACAATTGAAGATGAGCAAGCAACCGAAGAAGCGAGGTATTTACTTACCAGAAGTCAACAGGAAGCACCTCAACCAGAAAATCGCGCCATAATAGAGTTACTGACGACAATAATGGTGTACAAGTTTGAAAATAAGAGCCAACGGGAGGTAGAAGAAATGTTAGGAATTACACTCAGAGAAACACGGGTTTATCGGGAAATCAAGGAAGAGGGACGAGAGGAAGGACGAGAGGAAGGACGAGAGGAAGGACGAGAAGAAGGGGAAAAATCCCTAGTTTTACGTCAATTAGCCAAAAGGGTGGGGGAATTACCGCAAGATGTCTGTCAACAAGTTGAATCTCTCTCCCTCGAACAGTTGGAAAATCTGGGAGAAGCATTGCTTGATTTTACCAGCATGGCTGATTTGGATGCTTGGTTGGCAGCACTTAAAGCTTAAAATCGAGAAGGTGCAATCTTCCGATAAAATCCTTCATGCGTCGAGATACAATTTTCTATAAACTTTTTCAACAATCGCCAACTTTACTATTTGAGCTATTGACAAATCCACCAATCAATGGCGATGAATATCGCTTTGATTCAGTAGCTGTCAAGGAACCAAAGTTTGAAATCGATGGTGTATTTTTACCTCCCAAAAGTTCAAATCCCGGTGTTGTTTATTTCTGCGAGGTACAGTTCCAAAAGGATGAACAGCTTTATGAAAGAGTATTTGCCGAATCTTCATTATATTTTTACCGCAATAGTGCCAGGTTTAGTGACTGGCAAGCAGTAATAATTTATCCATCCCGTAGTATTGAACAAAGTAAAATTTATCCCCATCGCTCATTTCTCAATGGAGAGCAAGTAACTCGCATATATTTAGATGAGTTGGGGGATATTCGCTCTTTACCTGTATGGGTAGCGTTAATGGTGTTGACTACAATTGAAGATGAACAAGCAACCGAAGAAGCGAGGTATTTGCTTACCAGAAGTCAACAGGAAGCACCTCAGCCAGAAAATCGCGCCATAATAGAGTTACTGACGACAATAATGGTGTACAAGTTTGAAAATAAGAGCCAACGGGAGGTAGAAGAAATGTTAGGAATTACGCTGAGAGAAACACGGGTTTATCGGGAAATCAAGGAGGAAGGACGAGAGGAAGGAGAAAAATCCCTTGTTCTGCGTCAATTAACCAAAAGGGTGGGAGAATTGCCCCAACAGGTGCTTCAACAAGTTGAATCTCTCTCCCTCGAACAGTTGGAAAATCTGGGAGAAGCATTGCTTGATTTTACCAGCATGGCTGATTTGGATGCTTGGTTTAATCAATTATGAATTCTGTTTTCAGCTAATCCGCAGTTAAACTGTATAAATAAAAATCTCAAATTATTGTGGTGCAGGCATCCTGCCTGCTGATTGTACACAAATTAAGCGCTTAACCTCTTAACAAATCCCTTTTCCACTGGGATGCTTTTTCTAAATCTGCCATTTTTAAATCCGCACCTTCATATACCAAACCTTTGAATTGGGTGTAGTTGTAAGCGACTCCATCATCTAAATCTAGTTTAATTCTGGCATCGGCTAAATGTTGCAGTTTGGCTTGATAATCTCGTAATTCTAATTGTTGTTCTTGTAGTTCTTTCAAGCGTTTTGTAGCTGATTTTTTGGCAACGGTGGAGGATGCAGTTTCCAATTGTTGCTGGGTACGGACAATTTCGCCATCTATTTTTACTTGTAGTTCCAATACATAATCGGTGCGGATGCGTGCGAGGGTGTCTTCGTTGTATCTGTGCAAATATATAAAAGCTCCAAAAGCGCGTTTTTTGCCGCTTGTAAATAGCCAGTAGATGGGGCGTTTTTTGTAGGTTTGAATGTGGTCGGAAATAAAGTCTTGGAGGAAGTAGCGACGAATTCTTTCTAGGGGTGTTTCGTCGTTTTTTAATGTTAGTGCATTGGCGATAAAATCGAGGTTTTCGGTGAGGGTTTCGGGACTGTATGCGATGCGGAGAAACTCAACGAAACGGGTGACTATATCGTCGTCAAAGTAAGCGCGATCGGTGATGGGGATGATGGCATCGATATCTGCGGTGTATGTTTGGTGTAAGCTGGAATCGAAGGGTTGTCCGGCGTGGATGAGTCCGGGTTTGTCGAGGCTGTAGCGTCCCATCATGCAACCGACTGCGTAGGAGATGAGGGAACGGATATCGCGGTTGATGTCTGCGCGACGGATGGTAATTTGGTCGTCGGGTACTTCGGGGGTGAGTTCGTCTTGGAGTCCGTATGCTTCTATCCAGTAGCGGTTATTTTCTTCTTCTAGTTGTTGGAGTTCGCGGAATGCGGTTTCCGATTCGTTTTGCCAGGTTGTGAAGGCTTGGGAGAGGTGGGTGGTGTTGTTGCGGAGGAGGGGATGGGTTTGGAAGTCCCAGGAGGTTTCAAAGTTGTCCCAGTCTTGGCGGGATAATTGAAATAACTGACTCACAATACAATTGATGATTTTCTTTGTATCATCTTCTATAGTTATTAATGGTAAATTACCAATGTTCCATGCCTGGAAATTAAGGCTAGGATTAATTAACTTTAGAAAATGATTGGCTAGATGACAATTAAGAAATCCGCCTAATATATTGATAAATTTTTTATCACAAAAAGCTGCTGAACCTCCAGCATCAAATAACATTCCTTTTTGAGTAATTCTAGTAGAAAAACTGCTAGATGTTACTCCTGTCCAGTTGACATTAGGCTTAAAAATATAATTATCATTGAAAGCATGTGCAGGGACTTTACTATTTCTGTCTTTTGTCGTTCTGATTTCTTTGCCATCATCATACCAGTTAACAACATATTCAAGATTGCCATACCATTTTCTAAATTCACCCCCCTTTTGATACGGAAACCATTTTAATTTACTCTCCTGAGCTATAATTTTGGATTCAAAATCTAGTCCCATTTTAATAGAATTCAGTTCATACCATAATCTAATAAATCTATCATTATTACCTGTAATCATTCCTGCTCTCGGCGTTGCAATTTGATGCAAAGGAGAACAAGTTTCAAATAACTTAAGAATCTTTTGACTCGCCCAATAAGCGATCGCACTCCCCGGTATCTTCCCAAAATCAGCCGACTTAGCATAATAAAGGTATCCACAATCAGGATTTTTAATTGCTTCTAAAGCTTTCACGGGCTGTAATTCTGCACCATAAAAATCTTTTAAATCGATAAAAGTTCCTTTGTATTCAGGTAAAGCATTATTGAGAAGAGTAAAAGAACAAATGGGAACATAAGCAGACTCAAAGAAAGCATGATATTCAGGTCTGATTAAGCTGGTTATTGTACTATTATTCAAAATATATTTACGCAGTTTCTCATAAGAACTTAAAAACATCCACGTAAAGGGAGTCATCAAGCCAATAAAGCCATTTTTCAAAACCATGTTCATAATTCGTTCGACAAACATGGCAAATAAATCTGATTTACTATCGGGATATTCATCCTTAGCAAAATCTTTCAAAATTTCGTTTAAACTCTTATTTCCCATATAAGGAGGATTCGCAACCACCACCCAATATTTATTCTTCAACAACTCCGCTTGCAACAACAACCCTCGCAAAACAGTTGCTTCCCCGCGAAAAACCGAACTACTCGCTTCCAAATCATCCAATTGCTGCTTTAACTTCTCCCCATCAAAATCAGGAGGTGTAATCAAACTTCCCAAATTATCCGCATCTTGAAAAGCTTCAATCAACCCTTCCCAATCTTGATTATTTATCTCATCAGTTATCGGTAAACTTTGCCCTTTGGTAGAACGTACAGTAGTAATCTTCAAATTTATAACTTTCTTCAAAATCCGAGAATTCTTTGCCCTCGCTTTCATCAACACAGCAAAACTAGCTAACTGCGCTGCTCGCTCATCAATATCCAAACCATGCAAATTATGACTTAAAATCAATGCGGGAATATCTCTTTCTAAATATCCCTGTTCTTTATAAATTTCAAACAGCAAATCAAACGCATAAACCAATATATGACCGCTACCACAAGCAGGGTCAATTACTGTTAAATCTTGCGGATTTTGGATTAAAGATTCTAAATTTTCTTCCTCTTCTCTTATCCCCTCTCCTACGAGGAGAGGGTTAGGGAGAGGTTCTTTATTCTCCAAATAATAAGGCATTTTTTCCCGCAAATTTGATTCCGGATGCGATTCCAACCACAACCTTCCCAAACTATTCTCTACCATATATTGCACAATCCAACGCGGGGTAAATAACTGCGTTGCTGCCGGAATATCTGCTGCTGCTACCTTTGACTTTGCCCCAATTACCTCATCCTTGCGTTCGGAAATATAGAACTGATACAACCAACCAACAACTTCAATATCTTGCCAATCCGATTCTGGAATTTCCTTTACCAATCGCCGTAAAATTGAATCCTGATTGAGCAAATTTCCCGGTAAAAATAATGCTTGATAGTTTTTACTTTTATCAAACAAAGCTGGAATACCTTCAGCCAAAGCATTACATTGAGCTAACAGCAACCGACGGTACAGATACTCATCAGAATTCGCTTCTCGACTGGCAAAATTACGCCATTGATTGAGAGTTTCCACATCCAAACCCGGTAATTCTCCCATTTCGGCAATGGAAAAAGCATCCCGCAAAATATCCGGATCGACTAAATTGGGATCACTACTACTCAAAACTCTGCCAATATAACCATTTACCTCCATAAACCGCAGCGCAGCAAAACGATTAAACCAGGTATAAGCGATTTCATCAATTAACGCATCTACCGCTTCAGATTGACGGTGATTTTTCATCAAATCTTGGAGATGTTTCTGCAATTGGTCATACTGACTCGCTTCATTGGTATCTAAAGTTTTTCCCGCTACCAATAAACCTCCCGCAACTTTCTGAGGTTCGGTAATACCATCACGAGTAATCCCATATTGGGTAGCACGAACTGTCACCTGTTCTCGAAGATAACGACGCGACCAAATTGCGAAATTTTTAATAGCAGTGCGATTCATATAATTTTAGATTTTAGCTTTTGCGAGAGATTTATTATGTCATTGCGAGCGAAATGAAATGTAGCGAAGCAATCGCAAAATTGTGAATTGATAACGAATCCACGCGATTGCTTCGTCGTTCCTCCTCGCAATGACAATCCAATTTTCTTAATTGCTGGAAAATAGAAACTGGGATACTTTATTTAGATTTTAGGTTACTCAATGCGAATACGATTATTTTGTTGTATTTCCTTCAGCAAATTACTTCGCAAAGCTGCTAAATAATCTTCCACATCTTGCTCTGTCTCCAACAATTTTTGTGATGTAATTTCTGTAATTTTTACCGATACAATTGGTTTAACTACAGGTTTGTCGTCATCGTCTATCTGTTGCCGATTTTGAATAATTTCTGCTGCTTGTTCGTCAACTTTTTGCCATATTTGTGTTTTGATGACTTCAAGTTCGCTTTGACGGGCAATAACCGAGTCAATATTGGCAATTTGACTAACCGCATCCACAACGCGATCAACTTCTTTTGTAATACTCCCTATATTCAGTTCTCCAGCAATATTTCCATAAGCTGAAGTGACATATTTACCGACTTCTTCGCGCATGGTTCTAGCTTTAGTTTGGACTTGGACTATTTGCGACTGTAATACCTCCTGTACTTTTTCCTGGACTGGTTTTAATAATATTGCTAATTCGGGTATTTTAGCAGTTGGGTCGGACATTGCTAAAATTTGTTTAACCGAATTAACCTTATTTGATATATTTTGGTCACTAATATGACGTAATTGTGGTTCTAGAGCTTTTAGTTCGTGACTTGTTTGCTGGAATATTTTAATTTGTGTTGTAAAAAAGGAATGCAATTTTTCAACATCTTCAATATGTTCCTCAATTTCATCTTTACGAGCGCGAAATGTGCGAAAAAATTCTGCTGCACTCTCCTTGACTAACAAATCATCTAAGATTTGTAAATTACTCCGTAACAAAGCCGTAAAAGGTAAATTATCTCCAATATTATTCTCTACCTTTTGTAACCATGCTTGTAATTCTTGACGACGACTTTTAAAAGCTTCTTTATAATCTGTAAAAAGTAATTGTGGGTCATTTGCTGGATTTTTATTTAACAACTGACTTGCCATATTTTTGGCAATTGTCAAGCTAGCATTATCTATAGTCTCTGCCAAACGGACAGTATACTCATCTAAGCCTTTTCTGGAACGTAACTTACCTACTAATCCTATTTCTCGCAAGTTTACATTACTTTGAGCGTGTCTTAATTCCACTAATCCCTTATTAGCAAGTTCTGCCATTATTCCCAATGTATCAAACTCCGACCAACCATAGGGACGACCTGCAAATTTTTCAATTAAAGCCCTAATTGTAATTTGACGATGAGTACGATTTTCTTCCCGTAACCAATTTTGCATCTCACTATGTGCTGCATTATTTACAGGTAGACTATTAATATCCTGTTCTTGGGAATCACGAGTAAAGGCATTATTTACATCGTCTTCTGTTTCAAAATTACTGGCAACATAACCCAGCTTTTTATAAACATTATCAACTAAATAAGTTAGACCTTCAATTAATATATTCTTACTATCACGGTTACGAATTTGCACCTTACTACCACAAGCAAAAACATCAGCACGAGTAATCATATCGGCTAATTGATTTTGAATTGCTTCGCGTCTTGTGTTATTCTCGTCACTTCTAGACCTTAAGATAATTTGAATAGTAGGGGTTAAATTACTACTATTTTTGATACGCAAATATTCTGTAGTTTTAATTAAAGTATTTAAGTCATCTAATAAACGCTGCTCATCCGGCAATCTTACCAACACCTCAGAACCATTTGCTGTAGATAACATACAGGAAGTATCATCCTGCATAGTTCCATAGGTTTCCGCATAAGGTGTGATAATATGTAAGGTCAAATCGCTTAGTTGTTGTCCGTAAGTTTGCTCATCAAGCTTACGATTAAACTTATATGAATTACGGTAATTATAGCGAAAAAGCTTATCAGTAAAAATGTTATTCCAAACCAGCGCTTGTAATTCTGTACTGACTTTAATTGCTTCAATTTGGGTATTCTTAATTTCTCGACTAATATCTTGCTCTTCATGGGTGAGAAATTCATACATATCCCCATTTCTTTGAATTAAAGTTTGCCTTTCCAATCGTTCTAAGGCTTTTTCTACTTCCTGCTTTAGTGCTAATCTATCTTGGTCAATATTGCTAAGACTTAAAGTTGTTAAGTTATCCACATTTGCTCGGATTTCTTTAACATACTTAATCATAAACAGTGTTTTCAATAATTCAACATCAAACGGCTTTTGTAGTTGAGAATTTTCCTCAGCTTGAACAATTACCTGACTAATAACACTATCTAAAAATCCTTCCACAGCCATATAAAATGTATGGAAGGGAACCAAAACACCCAGAGATGAATTTGATATTTCCTTAGAAGCGACTTGAAACGCATCTAATAACGAACGTTCCCCCGAAGCTAAATGTTTACCCGCAGAACCCATAACCCGAATTTGGGTAAATACTTTCTGCAACAAATTAAATTGATAGGGAATAAACGGATAAGAAGCGATAAAATCTTCTGCATTGCGATATCCCGGCATTTCGGCACTATCTTGGGTAAAAGTAATTTGGTTTTTGAGAACCGCAATTTTTTGGTGATATAAACTCTCTAAATCTCCCCTAACTGCATCAATTTTCGCCAGCAAACGTAATTTAATTACCTCGTCAGTGTTTGCCGAAGAAAGACTCAAAGGACGGTAAAAACGACCAACGATTTTAGAAAAATCTTGCCCCCGAATCCTATTTTGGGTAATTTCATCCATCGCTTCCTGGGATGTCACCACTACCCAAGCTTTCCCCTGACAGTGAGTACCCAAATCTTCCACTACAGTTTGCATATTCAACATTAAATCGGGATTCTCACCAATATATTGCCCGACTTCATCAACCATAAAAATGAGACGATGTTGCTTTCCTTTTTTACTCAAATGTTCTTTAACTTGTTTCGCAAATCTCTCCACACTCAAACTATAACTTTGCTCATTAAAATCTAAGAATTTATTTGCAGCTTCCCCACTCATTCCCGTACTAGCTTGCAAAGCAGTAGCGATCGCATCTTGATAAAAACCCCAAGCATCCCGATTCTCTTTCCATTCCAAACCACTTTCAGCTAAAAAAGCTTGTTGAAAAGCTGCATATTTACCTTGCTGATATAATTGACGTTCAAATTCCGCAATCGCTGGAACCGTTCCAAAATAACCTAAATATTCATCAAATACTTTCTGAAAAACTTTAACAATACTTTCTTTATCATTCTTACTACTAGCTTCCGCTTTCGAGTCAATATTAAATACAATTACATCACAGTCATTATTCGCAGCTTGAGTAATCTTTGCACGCAATATTGCATCAGGAATACGAACATCATCAAAATAATCTAATGGATATTTTTGCTCTATTTCCTGATTAGCAAGCAAATAGGATAAAATCTTTAAAAAGTGAGACTTACCCGAACCAAAAAAGCCCGAAATCCAAACTCCCATTTTATCGGTGGGATTATTCAAAGCTTCCGTATAACGGTCAAAAAAAGTGCGGAAATGTTTGTCTAATTCCTTGGTGACGACATACTCTTCCAATTCTTGACGAACATTATCTATATCTTGTTGTCCAACTTTAATTACACCGTTAATATTACGGTATATATCTTTTTGGAAAAGCTGAGAAATTTTCATAATAAGTAACAAGTAATAACTAATTTGGGATAAATTCTCATCTAAAACCCTACTTATGAGGCACAAGGGGAAAAGCCCGATAATAATTATCGTCCTTAAATGTATTAAATAAGCGTAATTCATTTCCGTCATAGGAACCAGGAAAAAACATTACCAATGGTATTTTGTCAAGTACTGAGTGCAAATTGTTGAGAATGGTATGCGATCGCAACATTGGATAACTCGCACCAACCCCAGTCATCAAAATCAATTGCTCGTTACCTTTGAGCTTATTATTAATATGGTCAATAATCCGATCCGGTCGAACCAAGGGTGCGATCGTCTTTGCTAAAGTCGCGCTTCCCTTCGTCGCTTCCACATCAAAAGCCCTTTGCAATACCTTGCGCTCATCTAAAATACTGAGGATAGATTTATACAAATTTATCTCCACCACCACCAACTCATCGGGTGGACTCATTAACTGGCAAATTAACTTATCAACTCGCTGCTGTACCAAAGGCTCGTACTCAGGGTCATAATCGAAAATATAGAACCCGATTTCATTACCAATACCACGGTTACTTAACAAACGCGGGTTTTGTAATTTAGGTAGTATCGTATCCAAACGCTGATGAATGGTTAATTGGGACATGAGTTACGTCGCAAAATTTGGTTGATATCGCTCAATTAAGAAGTGGAACGTGGCGATCGCATCAACTTGTTGGTATTGAAGATATTGCGATTGCTTCGTCGTTCCTCCTCGCAATGACGGAGAGGTTTTAGTGCGATAGCTTGCGCTGACTTGTCAGTTCGCATTTGGTTTTGAGCGTTTTAGTTTGAGGGGTTTGTTTGAGAGTGCGATGGCATTATTAGGGAAGTTGTAGGGATGGCGATCGCGTTTATTTTTGAGCGTTTAGTTTTGAGCGCTTTGTTTTAAGCAGTTTGTTTGGAATGCGATCGCATTTTGGTTTAAGCAGTTTGTTTGGAAGTGCGATCGCCTTTTAGTTTGAGTGGTTTGTTTGAGAGTGCGATCGCGTTTGGGTTTGTTTTGAAGTGCGATCGCGTTTGTGGGGTAGTTGTGGGGAGTGCGATCGCTCAAACGTCATCATCTTCTGAAAACAGAGTATCAAAATCACGATAACCACTCAAAACCCGCTCAACTTCAATCCCATTTTCAATTTGGCGATAAAAAATTAGATAATTGCCAACAGAAAAACCCCTCAATGAGGTTGCAAGATAATCAAAACTGCGTCCCATATTCGGGAAATTAGCCAAAACCTGACACTTTTCCTCAACAGTATCTACAAAACGAGTTGCTGCTTGGGGATTTTCACGAGCAATAAATTTGTTGATTTCCTTAATATCAAGTCTTGCTTGAACAGTAAAAACTATGCGACTCATTTGTCTGATGAGATTTGATGGATATCTTCGCGCAATTCCCTAAAAACTTCCTCCCCATCAATAACTTCTCTGTTATCGCCTTGTTTTATACCAATAGCAATCTCCGAACGAAGCGCTTCAAGTCTCGTTTCACGGATGCGATCGCGTTCCTCTAATAGTCGCAATGCTTCCCGTACAACTTCACTCGCGGATAAATACCTACCAGTTTTGACTTTTTCGTGAACTAACTGCTCAAGTTCAGGTGTGAGTGATACATTCATGGCTTTATTTGAATTTGCCTATTGATTTGATTTTGTCACCAATAGCAAAGCTTGTCAAAGTTTGTTATTGCTTTGTAATAAGGAAGGTGCGATCGCATTTGCTTGGGTTTGGTTTAGAAGTGCGAAGCTTGCGCGACGTAAGTCGTTCGCGTAACGAAGTCATGGGGGTTGGTTTGGAGATGCGATCGCATTGTTGGGGAAGTTGTAGGTATGGCGCTCGCAGTTGGGTTTTGAGGAGTGCGATCGCCAGCGTTTTACCCCTCAGCATTTTCACCAACGACACGCTACCATAAGTGTAATTAACAGGCTATATACAGACTTTTATACCAAAACCCTGTGTTACCAATGCCTCTAAACGAAATCATAAGTGCGATGCGTAAGCGCTTGCCGCAAGGCAGCATCGCAAGTTTGGCAAGTCCTATCCTCAAGGACAAAATTCAACGCAATGAGACTGTAATCAAGCTATTACAGCAGTTTAAGCTGAATCCTGAGCATCCTCCCAGTGATTTTAGCGGGGTTTATGCCTATGCTTTGGTAGAATATGGTGTTGGTAAACCCAGGCAATTGTTGGAAATTTTCCGTCATGAAGAGGTAAAACAGGCTTTTCGTAAAGCGTTTGACCACAATAACCCTTCAATTTTGCTTTCGGAAGTCGATACATTTCTTGATGGTTATAGTTTAGGTGATGAAGTCCGCGATTTAGGGCTGGATGTGAGGCGAGAAGTAGCTGAGTTTGCCACTGTTTTTATTGAGGTTGCTAAACGTAGTCGTACTCCTGGTGATGTTTTGATGAGCCATCAACTCGGTTCATTACACAAACGCATTGCCAGTATTCAAGAGCAACTTAGTAGATTGCCGAATTTAGAAGGAATCCGTACCGAAATTGCCAGGTTAGCGGCAGAAAATTACCCAGCGCTTCCGGGGGTTTCTGCGGGAAATTCCAACTAGTAAACGTTTAAAAACATTAGAAGGGCATACTAACTCTATAATTTCAGTTGCTTTTAGTTCTGATGGTAAAACTTAGTCCAGATAATCAGATACTTGCTAGTGGTAGCGTTGATAGAAATATAATATTATGGGATGTAAAAGTTGGGAAATGTTGGAAAATTTTACAAAATAATGATTCAACACGCTCAATAACATTTAGTCCTAACGGTGAAATACTAGCTGCTGGAACTTGGAGTGGAACAATAAAACTGTGGAATATTCGTACCGGACAATGCTATAAAACTTTGCAGGTAGGAAATGATATTAGCACACGTTCAATTGCTTTCAATTCAGATGGTCAATTTATAGCTAGTGGAACAAAAAATGCAGGTGTGGGTTTATGGAATACCTCTACAGGTCAATTATGGAAAGTTTTACAGGCTCATACTAATTCAGTATCTGCTGTTACTTTTAGTCAAGATGGTAAATTATTAGCTAGCGCTGGAGACGATCTAACTGTAATAGTTTGGGATATTTATAGTGGTCAATGCCTTAAAGTTTTGCATGGTCATTCTCTTTGGATTCGTTCTGTTACATTTAGTTCAAAAGGTAACATCCTTGCTAGTTGTAGCTGTGATGGTACAATCAAAATTTGGAATATAGAAACAGGCGAGTGCCTAAAAACCTTGAAAAGCGATCGCTCTTATGAAAATATGAACATCACAGGTGTCAAAGGTTTAACCGATGCTGAAATTTCCACCCTCAAAGCATTAGGCGCAGTGGAAGATGGGGAAATGTAAAGTAAACAGGAATTATGATTAATATATTAGGTGCGATCGCATGGAGTCGAATTATGCGATATATTAGGCGCGATCGCATGGAGTCGAATTATGCGATATATTAGGTGCGATCGCATGGAGTCGAATTATGCGATATATTAGGCGCGATCGCATGGAGTGGAATTATGCGATATATTAGGTGCGATCGCGTGGAGTCGAATTATGCGATATATTAGGCGCGATCGCATTGAATAGAATTATGCGATTAGGCGCGATCGCCTGGAGTCGAATGATGCGACATATTATGTGCGATCGCCTGGAGTGGAATTATGCGATATATGATGTGCGATCGCGTGGAGTCGAATTATGCGATCGCCCTAAGGTATTGCCCCAATTGTTCGCACTGGAGTTTTCAAGGGCTTTTTCTAACTCAGCCACTCGTTTTTCTAATTGTCGGTTTTTGGTTTCTTTCCGTTTGGGCAAAACGCGAGACAGTCGAAGTAGAAATCTTGGAGCGATCGCCCTATTTCTATCAACCCATCAAAAGTTTGACGGACGAAGCCAAAGAAGTTGCCGAGAGTGGATTTAGCCTTGGCTTGTAAATCGGGTTTGGCAAAGCGATCGCTCTGCAACCGACAGGTCAGCGCTAAGTCCCAAGAGGAGAGGCTACGCCAATGCGATCGCCTCCCAAAATTTTACCGAAAAATTGGGTCTAAAGCCCCGTCGTTCTACGACGGCTTTTTATTAATTGATTTGGACAGCTTGCGTATAAGTTCTCGCAGGACATCTGTCTGATTCCGACATTCTTGTTCGCAGTATTCCAACAGTAATTTTTTCTCCTCAGCACTAACACGAAAAGTAATAAATATTTCCGGCTTAGGCATTGACTGATACCACTATTTAAGGTATTTTTATTATAGTGGAAAGGTAATCAACCACTCTAAAAACCTCGTATCTAACCGATACACTGAACCATGAAAACCTAAGCTATGGGGTTCCACAGAGTAACGTTTCTGTGGGTAAAGTTTAGAACACCATGCACTCTTTGAACCAATTATTTAGGTTTGAACTGTACTGTAGGGCATACAGAAACAGGGTGTTGAAATACACTGAAAGACTGAGGAGAGAACCATCTCTGGTTATAGTTTCGCAAGAAGTTATAAGTAAGTGGACTCGTTGAACCAGTAATTCCAAGGGGCGACTCTGGAAGAATCCCCGACCGTTCACGGCGGGGAGTATGTCAACCCCTATCCCTATCAAAGTTTGGTCAATAGAAAAACTATCTGGCATGATTTATCTCCCAAAAGTTTATGTAATTTTGCAAGAGGACAATAACTATGAACCGAAAAACCACTGAGTCCCTGTAAACAGGTAATACACCCCAGTTAAAATCAGTGCGACACTACCAAAACGAATAATTCCCTCGGAATGATTCAATAAATTACGACTTTGTTTAGCTAATCCTGTAAATAAACTTGCGAGAAAAATCAACAGGGTATAACCAAGCGCATAACTCACCATCGTCAGCGTACCCAATATCTGGGAACCCGTAGCTGCTGCTGATGCTAACACTGCAAATAACACCGGACTTGCACAAGGGGAACTCACCAATGCAAAGGTCAAACCGACTCCATAAGGTCCAGCTTTCGGAAGATTTACATTCATCTGCGGTAAGGGTATGTTCACCACACCCATCAACCACAACCCCATCACAGCCATAATTAAGCCCACTACTATATTGATATAGCCTCGGTACTCCACCATTACAGTTCCCGCAAAGGAAGACACCAAACCAAATAAACTTAAAATTGTCACCGCACCCAAAACGAACAAACCAGCTTTAGTGAAAGCATCCCAACGGGATTTGATATTGAGTGTACCGATATAGCTGAGATTGACAGGTAAAAGGGCGAGAATACAAGGAGATACGGATGCGATCGCACCTCCTGCAAATGCCAATGGTAACAAAACAAAGGGATTGGCGGTATCCTGTTTATCAAACCATTTTTGATAGCGGTTTTCCACAATCGAAACTACCTGTTCGATGGGATGACTAATTATAGGTCCTAGTGTGAGAACTAGAATTAGTGATAGTAATCCCAATCCACCGTAAACTAGCCATTTTTTCGAGATTGGAAAACGTCGGGAAGGGGTTCGCTCTGGGGAGGATTGGGGTATTGGTTTCATGAAATTCTCCGTAAACTAATGAAGAGATAGAGATTAAAAAACAAGTAATGAGTAATAAGCAATAAGTAATGAGTGTGTTTTGTAACGGGGATTTAACCCCGACAGAAAACACGCTGCTTATAGAAGCACGGGAATTAGACCCCCTAATGTTGTTAATTTTTAGCTATTGCAGCATCGAGGACTTTGGTGTAGTCGGCTTTGTTAGGATTATTTTTAAACATGGTTAAAATATTGCCAGTTGCCGGATCAACAATAGCTACTGTGCTAGTTTTACTCTTATTAGCCTCCAGAAATTTACCTAAACCCAGTTTTTCAGCTTGAGCTTGTGTCTCTTGAACCTTGGCTTTATCGGTGACATCTAAAACCACAAAATTCACCTTACCGGAATATTCTTGTTTCAATTGCGACAAGGTGGAAGCAATATTTTTACAACCAGCACACCAGGTAGCATATACATCTACTAAAACTGGTTTACCCTGAAGTTCTTTGGCTAGGGGCGCTCCGACGGAAGTTAATTTTCCTGCAAGAGGATCAGCTTGAGTAACTTCTGTAGTCGATGGTGTAGCTTGATTTTGGGAAATATTATCTGATTTTGTGGTGCTGCATGATACGGTCAAAACTAAGCTACTTAAACACAGTAGACTGAGTAAAAATTTGCTATTTTTGAACATGATTGCTTTTTATCCTCAAGGTTGTATGGCAAAATGTTTTTCCGAGATAACTCGAATTGCATCTATATTACTAAGACGACCAAGGAACGGGATTGGATTTAATTCAACGAAAATTCCGTTGAACCAACCAAATAGGGGGTTTATACGGAATTGTTCTTTTGAATAACCCTACAGGGGATTTATACGGACTTGTTCTGTATAATCCACTTAAAAAGGTAGTTTATAAGGAAAGATTCGGTATAATACTGCAATTGGGGGAGTTAAACAGAATAGTTCGGTATAAGTACCTTGTTGAAGGGGATTATATGGAGACATTCGGTATAATAAATAGTTAGACGGCAAAAGCCTCTTGGTATTAGAGCTACCAAAAATCCATATGAGTACAGACACTCAAACTGAGTACGTTGCCGCTTTGACTGATTTACACCGTGGACTTGACCGTAAAGGGCCAGGTGACTCTGACTTCTCGCGCAATATTTTGAGCAATCTTTCTACTTTGCCGCTCAAGCCGCGAATTGCCGATCTAGGATGTGGAAGCGGTGCTAGTGCATTGCTGCTTGCACAACACTACCAAAGCACTGTCATGGCAGTAGATTCCTCGTCGGTTTTTATCGACGAACTCAAAGTTCGCGCAAAACAGCTTGGTCTTGAGCATTTAATCATTCCAATTCATGGTGACATGGCTAAGCTCGATTGGTCAGTGGGTTCGGTTGACCTGCTTTGGTCTGAGGGGGCTGCTTATAATCTTGGGTTTGAGCAGGCTCTTAAAATCTGGCGACCGCTTCTTGCCAACAGCGGCATTGCCGTCATATCAGAGATGAGTTGGTTTACTGATAATGTGCCAGAGCCTGCGATCGCGTTTTGGCAAAATGCCTATCCGATGATGGGTACCGAGGCTGAGAATATCGATCGAGCTAATAGGTCTGGCTTTAGCGTACTTTCTACGCATCGGCTGCCAAGTCAGGTTTGGTGGGTCAATTATTATGAACCGCTCCGTAAGCGGATGCAGCAGATCGAAATCATCCCAAGTACTCAATCAGTTATTCGTGAAACTGAAGAAGAGATGAGACTGTTTGAAAAATTCAGCGACTCTTATGGTTATACATTCTATATTCTGCAAGCAGCTTAGAAAAAAGCCGTCTAACAACGCCCATGCACACCGACCGCCAAGAGTTCACTGGTTGCGAGGCAGATGTTATCTGCGGCGGGTGATGGGCAACGTTATGCTGGAAGTCTTTGGTGGAGGCGTTTCTTGAAGTTTGTCTACTGGCGTTTATGCTGAAGTTGATTTAAGGTTATTGCGGAACTACAGGCGATCGCCCTTCTTAAAATCCTGTTAGTGCGATCGCCGATCTTGTAGGATGCGTTAGCGACAGCGTAACGCATCACCAAATTATGAATGCTCTGCTAAATTTGGGCAAACTAATCAAGAAATCCCAATAGTATCATTCAATGACCAGCTACCGCAGAAGCAGGATTGAGGGCGGAACCTATTTCTTTACCCAAGTAACACATCAAAGACAACCGTGGCTGTGTACGGATGTTGCTCGTCCTTTGCTGCGCGCTGCATTTCTCAAAGTGCGTGAAAAATATCCCTTTGACATCGATGCCATTGTATTGTTGCCTGACCACATTCACTGCATCTGGACTTTACCACCCAATGATAGTGATTATGCAACTCGTTGGCGATTGATTAAAAGCGATGTCGCCAAGCAAGGAACATCTGTGCTAAATTTGCAGGCAAACCGGAGTGAATCACGGCAAAAACGCAGAGAAAGCAATCTTTGGCAGCGTCGATTTTGGGAACATTGGATTCGAGACGATGATGATTTTGCGCGGCATTGTGATTATATTCATTACAATCCAGTCAAGCATGGGTTTTGTCAGCGAGCAATGGATTGGAAGTATTCAAGTTTTCACCGATATGTAGCACAGGGTATTTACTCGGTTGATTGGGGAATTGAGGAAGAGTTGATGCCCTTATTTGATGAGGATTTTGGGGATGCGTTGCGCTGACGCGAACACATCCTACTGGACTGACTACAATTTAACTACTTTTTCGCCACAGCAGCATCAAGGATTTTGGTGTAATCAGCCTTGTTAGAATTATTCTGATACAGGGATAAAATGTTACCAGTTGCCGGGTCAACAATCGCCACAGTGCTGGTTTTACCTTTGTTAGCTTCGAGAAATTTACCTAAGCCGAGTCTTTGGGCTGCTGCTTCTGTCTGTTTGAGCTTACCTTTATCAGTTACATCCAAGACAACAAAATTCACCTTACCAGAATATTCCTGTTTCAACTGCGATAGGGTAGGAGCAATATTTTTACAACTAGCGCACCAAGTAGCATATACATCCACCACCACTGGTTTACCCTGAAGTTCCTTAGCCAGAGGACCTCCCACAGATTTCACTTTACCTGCACAAGGATTTTTCCCAGCACAGGGATTCCCTTGAGCAATCTTGGTAATTGATGATTGAGCTTCAGTTGCAGAGATACTAGTTGAGGTTGTTGCAACTATAGATGCAGTCAAAACTAGGCTGCTCAGACAAATTTTGAGTAAGAAATTCGCGTGTTTATGCATAAAACCTGTCCTCAAGCTGAAAGTGTATAATGGCGGTATGCTTTCCACAAAAATAGTCAATTGTGGTGCATCTATTTACTAAGACGGCTGAGGGGTGATATCGGATTTAATTAAATTCAAACTTTTTTCTTCGTGTTAAGTTTTGATAGTTAAGTATCTTTCGTTAATACAGGATGATATTCGGAAACTTTCTGAATATTCAGGGTGAATGATACAGAAATTTTCCATATTTCTCTCCCCAAATGGGTGAATATATAGAAAAAGTATGGATATTGTCGAAAAAAGGGTGATATGTGGAAACTGTCAGTAGAACAAATAGTTATGCAACCTCGTTTGGTCGAGTAGGCAGCAATTGAAAACGTACTCATCGCTGTTCAAAATGACGATCGCAAGGAATTAATGTGTCGCCGCACGAGGTATTGTTGTTGATCTGCTGAGAACTGCTCAGGGCAGATGACAACTCCAGTGCCAATGCCATCCACTAGCGCGATGAGGGCATTGGCTTCAAGGGTTAGATCAAGATCGCCTCGAATCAGCTTAGCCGTTTGTAAGTCAGTTAACTCTTGACAAATAACCTGACGTAAAGAGTCATAGCGTTTTCGGTGTTCCTGAACTAAGTGTTCACGCCCGATCGAATAACCCAAAAATGCCACCCAAACCTTCCAATCATCTCTATCAATAGACTCCATCGGGAGAGCCAAAAAAATCATTTTCTCTAGTCTCTCAGTTCCTTGCCATTGATCGGCACAGGCTTTCATATCTTCTACAATATTTTCAAAAACTTGTTCCAAGGCAAACAAAATGAGTGCTTCTTTGTCTCTAAAGTAGTGGGTGACAACCCCGGTCGAAGAGCCAAGTTCTTGAGCGATCGCCCGCATACTAGTGCGATCCAGTCCTTCACGGACAATCACCTGCCATGCTGCTTTAGCGACTTCAATACGGCGATCGTCAAAACTCATAACTCTCCTCGGTTTACAGCAACATGAAACAATCATCTTGACACTTTATCACAACAGTTGTTATGCTGCTCAAAACCATGACAGATGTTGTGATTTTGCCTCCAATGGCTGAACGGTTTTACACGCATACGGAGTTGGCTATGATTCGACCTGCAACACCTGATGATATTTCTGCACTGATCGCTGTAGCCGAGGCATCTGTGCCATTCGAGCCTAACGAGATAGAGGAACTCTTGCAACTGCTCACTCAGCATTTCGATAGCAACGGTAATAGTCGTGACTTCTGGCTCACTGACGATGATAACGGTCTGGTAAGTGTTGCATATGTTGCACCGGAACGAATGACTGAAGGGACTTGGAATCTGTATTTAATTGCTGTCCACCCTGACCGCCAGCGGCAAGGACGCGGTAAGATGCTACTCGAACACGTTGAGCAAATGCTGGCAAATCGCGGCGAACGTGTACTGCTGGTCGAAACTTCCGGTACTGAAGACTTTGAATACGTCCGGACGTTTTACCGCAAGAGCGGTTACACCGAGGAAGCGAGGATTAGAGAATTCTATGCTGCTGGCGTTGATAAGATCGTTTACCTAAAATCACTGCATAAACCGGATGCATAACAAAGGGGGTAATTGCAGTAAAATGATTGACAAGACAATGCAAACGCATTACCTTAAACATAGGTTTAACAAATAAGCTTAGAGGTTGCTATGGCTCTAACACTAGCTTCATCCTCAGAATCTACCCTTACTGATCGATATCAAACAACAATTCCCGAAGCAGTACGTAAAGCTCTGGGCTTACATAAGCGTGATAAGATCTCCTACACTGTCCAAGCTGACGGCAAAGTAGTGATTTCTCGCGCTAACCAGACACAGAGCGATCCTATACTTGGGCAATTTCTGAACTTTATTGCACGAGATATCGAAAAGAATCCTCAGCACTTACAAGCGATTAGCTCTGATTTAGTCAGCCATGTCCAATCCTTAGTTGCTGAAGTCGATCTCGATCTTGATGCACCACTCTCTGACGAGGATGAGTAGGTTTGTCTGTAAATCAGCCACTAGTGATTAATGGGTGGAACATATTTGCTCATCCCCTCTTTCTTAACCAGCTTGAAGATACTCTGACGCAGGTAGAAAATTTACGACAAAAGTATCCCCAAGACTACAAGAAGAAAAACGCTACAAAACGTCTAGCAGCCATAGTAAAGCTAGCATTTGACGTAATTCCTCAAGATCCAACACTTAGTGATTATCGCCAAGGTAATACCCTTGGTGATGATTATAAGCACTGGTTTAGAGCTAAATTTTTTCAGCAATATCGATTGTTTTTTAGATATCATCAAGACAGTAAAATAATTGTTTTTGCCTGGGTTAATGATGAAAACTCTAAGCGAGCTTATGACAGTAAAACAGACGCTTATCGAGTTTTCCAAAAAATGCTTGAAAGTGGAAATCCTCCAGATGATTGGAATGACTTACTCAAAGAGGCAGAAAGTGAAACTAATCGTTTAGAGAAAGTTGTCAAAGTAGAGATATAACTGGACAGTTTCTTAAAAATAAAATATCCACATCTAACATCCAATCCAATTCCATCACCCAGTCGTCATATATATAGACGGCTTTTTTAAGCGAAAATATCTCTTGATATGCGTTGTGGAGCAAGGTGATGACAGACAATTTGTGCTTAACTTACGACTGTATTGGTTTAGACATGGTTTAAAAATTGCATGGATAAACTACCCCAGTCAAATTCTTCCCTAGCTTCCGATGTGACCGATGAAGCGTTATTTGTGGCACTTAAAAATGGCGATTCTGCGGCATTAAGCGTTTTGTTTAATCGTCATGGTCGCTTGGTATATGGATTCGCACTCAAGATTTTGGCTAACCCCCAGGAAGCGGAAGATTTAACCCAGGAAATATTTTTGACACTGTGGCGAAAAGCATCTACTAATCCTGATTGTCGCTTTTTTGTCCGCTATTTGGTGACAATAACGCGATCGCGTGCCATCGACAAAATTCGCGATCGCACCAGACAACTCAAACTTGTGGAAAAAGTAGGAACTATGAGCAATGATATAACACCCGAACCGACACCCGTAGAACAGGTAAGTAATGCAGAGCGATCGCAACGACTTAATCATGCTCTTTCTGAACTTTCAGAAAAGCAACGTCAAGTCATCGAATTAGCTTACAACCAGGGATTGAGTCAATCGGAAATAGCCGCACAACTCGATATTCCCCTGGGTACAGTCAAAACTAACACCCGTCAAGGATTATTAAAACTCAAACGGATTTTACTTGATGCAGATATCTTAATTTATGAATAAATCTTTTGATTCTGAATATATAAAAAATTTAGCTGCGGGATTTGTTGTGGATGACCTTTCCCCGGAGGAAGCTGAGGAATTTCGGCTATTGCTCGATCAACATCCTGAATTGATTGCCGAAGTTGAGGATTTGCAGGAAGTTTTGCGACAGGTTGTAGATGGTTTTATCACAGTAGAGCCACCTGCTGATTTGTTAGGGAAAATTCTCTCGCAAGCCGAATTAATTACAACTCAACAATCCAATATAAATGATATTCTAATTCAGCAACAGAATAATTTACTAATACCAAAAAAATCTCAAAAATGGACAAAAATTGCTGGTAGTATCGCCGCATTATTTGTGATAATTTTAGGTGTTGATAATTATAGATTGCGGCAAAATTTGGGTTTTGTCACCGCCGATAACCAAAAATTACGCCAGGATTTTGCTCAAGCTCAAGCTGTCAAAAATATGCTGCAAAATTCCCAAACGCGCTTGTACACTTTTGCAGCAGCTAGCTCTACAAATAAGATTACAGATAATGCTTCCGGAAGTATAGTTATTAATCCTCAAAAACAAAAAGCAGTGATGGTATTCCAAAATCTACCCGCTCCACCTCCCGGACAAGTTTATCTATTATGGACAATTATCGCTGACAAAAAATTACCCTGTGGTCAAGTCAAACCCTATTCCTGGGGAACAGCTTCCTATGATTTACCATTTACAGAACAAATGTATAAAGAATTTTCCCATCCCCAATTTTCTGGGTTAGTTGTGACATTAGAAACAGATGCAAAGGTTTCTCGTCCAACAGGAAAAGTCGTTATGCAGAGTTCGCATATTTAAATTTTGTTCCCACAAACCCTAAAAAATAGATGATGATTGTAGAGACGTAGCACTGCTACGTCTCTACAGGATTGTGGATTTGTCACAACTATCAAAATATAATTGACAGGGTAGTAATTAGTTAAAAATCATCACGTAAATATAAACTATTTGATTTCAGATAATTATAAACCCCATCGGAAAGCAGATTATTCTGGGTTTGCTTGTCCTTTCGAGGATTTTTTCAGTCACAAAGAAGAAGTTTTATCGTTAATTATTAAAGTGAAAGGTGATGATTTTGAAGCTCAAAGATATATTTATCAAGAAATACTATCTAAAATGGAATTTATTTTTTGTGTTGTTTTTTATTGTTGAAAATTTATGAAATTATTAGTGTTTCTATTCAACTAATTCTCAGGAAAATCTTATCTAAGAATCATTTACTTTTCAGTTTTATCAACTAATCTAATAATATCGAAATGCAAAAAAATCTGATTTAAGTAATCTTACATTTTTGAATCATGAACTTTCGATAAAAAAGAAGTTTCATAAATGTCGAATAACGGCTGAAATCTACATAAATTCATTTTAAACTTAGCCCAGTTATCCTATGATTCAGCAAAATCAGAATTTGAACTCAAGTTATATGTCAGGTGCGCTAGAGATTACAAACATATGAGTATATTCCTCACACTTGCCATTGTTGTATTGGCATTAATTTTATTTGTGACTGAATGGTTGCCGTCAGATATTATTGCCATAATCGTCACACTTCTTTTAATAGTTTTAGGTTTAGTTACTCCAGATGAAGGAATATCTGGTTTTGGCAATTCTGCGACTATTACCGTGATGGCAATGTTTATCCTCAGTGCAGGTATTGCTCGTACTGGAGCGATTCAAATTGTTAGTGATATTTTACTCAAATGGGGTGGTAAAAGTACAACTAGGCAAATCTTCACTTTAGGGATAATTGTTGGACTAATTACAGCTTTTATTAATAATACTGCTGTTGTTGCGGTGTTTTTACCTATTGTCGAACAATGGTGCAAACAACAAAAAATCTCCGTTTCCAAATTACTAATGCCTCTATCATTTGTGACAATTTTAGGCGGTATGATTACAGTAATTGGAACTTCTACTAATATCTTGGCAAGTGGAATTTCTCAGAAATTGGGTTATGGAGCATTTAGCTTATTCCAATTTACTAAATTAGGAATAATTACATTCATCATCGGTTTAATTTATTTAGCTTTAATTGCACCTCGGTTATTACCAAGCCGTAAAAAACAAACCGATAATATTTTGATAGAAGACTATGGTTTAAGTGACTACATTAGTGAAATTTTAATTCCACCTGGTTCTAATTTAGCAGGAGAAACCCTCTTATCAAGTGGTTTACAACATAAATTTGATGTAGATGTATTAGAAATGATTGCTGGTGATACCCATTTTCATCAACCTTTAGAAGACAAAAAATTACAAACTTGCGCGGTTTTAGTAGTTCGTGCTAGTCGAGAAGAGTTACTTAAAATTAAGGATGACAAAGGAATAGAAATTCTACCGGAGTTTCTACAGAAGAAGAAATCTTTAGATGCACAAATTAGTTCAGATAATGAAGGTATTGCCGAAGTTTTGATTCCCTCCAACTCAAACTTAATTGGCTCAACTATCAAAGAAGTCCGCTTCCGTCAAAGATATAATGTCACGGTTTTAGCGATGCATCGCGGACAAGCAGTTATGCAAGAACGTCTTGCCGAAAACAGATTAAAATTTGGCGATGTTTTGTTAGTACAAGGTCCCAAACAAAGCCTTTTAGGTTTACAAATTAATCGTAATTTGTTGGTACTTAATCAACAACAATTAGAAACTCTCCGTCGAGATAAAGCTGGGATTGCAATAGCTATTGGTTTGGGAGTTGTAATTGTCGCAGCTTTGAATTTGCTACCAATTCTTGTAACTTCTCTAATTGGTGTTGTCTTGATGGTGTTAACAGGTTGTCTCAAACCCAGAGAAATTTACGATGCTGTACGTTGGGACATTATCTTTTTACTGGCTGGATTAATTCCCCTTGGTATAGCAATGGATAAATCTGGTACCACTCAATGGTTAGCAAATACCTTAATTGGACTAGGAGGGAATTTATCTGGTTACTGGATATTGACTTTCTTTTTTGTGATTACTTCCTTACTCACCGAAATTATTTCTAATAATGCCGCAGTGGTTTTATTATTACCAGTTGCTGCAAAAGTCGCAGAGAATCTCAGTCTAAATCCTCTGGCTTTTTTGTTCGCAGTCACCTTTGCTGCTTCTAACAGCTTTATGACACCAATTGGCTATCAAACTAACACGATGATCTATGGTCCTGGTGGCTATAAATTTACTGATTTTATCCGTGTTGGAGGACCGTTAAATCTGTTGATGGCGATAATTGTACCTCCATTAATTATTCTCTTTTATGGTTTGTAAATCAATTTTTATTGAAATCTAAATTTGCCAAAAATATATGATTCAATATCCACAAATTATCAATTTAATTAACCGTTCTCCTCCTGATTATTGATTAAGTCTAGATACGGTTAATTCAAACTCAAAAATTACAGTTTTTTTCACCCAATACTAGGAATAAATAGGAGCAACATATGTCTAAAATCAAAGCTTTAATTCAACCCCACGGTGGTCAACTCATCAACCGTTATTTGTCTGGAGAAGAACGGGAAGCAAGTCTATTTAGAGCATCTAATCTACCTCGTCTTACCCTCTCTGCTCGCAATCTCGCTGACTTAGAATGTATTGCTACAGGTGTTTATAGTCCATTAGAAGGATTCGTCGATGAACAGGAATACTATTCCATCATCAAAGACATGCGACTTCCAAATGGTCTCGCTTGGAGCATTCCCGTCACATTACAAATTTCTGCATCAGTCGCAGATCAATACCAATTAAATTCTGAAATTGCCTTAGTCCATCCCAATGGCACAATTTTGGCAATCATGACGATTACTAGTAAATTTCAGCCAGACCAAAATTTAGAAGCAGAAAAAGTTTACGGTACAAAGGACGAAGCTCATCCTGGTGTTCAATCTATGCGTCAGGAAGGAGAAGTGTATTTGGGAGGTGCGATCGCGCTCATTAATCCTATTCCCTACACAGATTTTCTTGGTTATCGTCTAACTCCAGAAGCAACAAGAACTGAGTTTGCCAGACGTGAATGGAATACAACTGTGGCATTTCAAACTCGTAATCCCATCCATCGTGCCCATGAATACATTACCAAAATTGCTTTAGAAGTAGTGGATGGATTATTTATTAACCCTTTGGTGGGTCAAACAAAATCTGATGATATTCCAGCAGACGTGCGGATGCAGTGCTATCAGGTACTGATGGAAAAATATTATCCGCAAAATCGCGTATGTTTGAGTGTTTTCCCTGCCGCTATGCGCTACGCAGGACCACGGGAAGCAATCATGCACGCGATCGCACGCCAAAACTACGGCTGTACCCATCTCATAGTCGGACGTGACCATGCTGGAGTTGGGGATTATTACGGTACTTATGATGCACAGTATATCTTTGATGAATTTAGCAAAGATGAGCTAGAAATTACACCATTGAAATTTGAACATGCTTTTTACTGTACTCGTACCCAATCAATGGCAACAGCTAAAACGAGTCCGAGTAGTAAAGAAGAAAGAATACATCTATCGGGTACAAAGGTGCGGGAAATGCTGAGAAGCGGTAAAACTCCACCACCAGAGTTTTCTCGTCCTGAAGTTGCGAAAATTTTAGTCGCTTCGATGCAACCAGCACAAGTTTAATTTCAGCTATCAATACAAATTTCCGAACTTATCGCAGCTACAAACTAACTAATTAAGAGAGAAAACAATCATGTCTCAAGTAAATTCCATATCCATGACTGAAGATAAAGTTATCCAATTAGAATTAGAATATGCCACAAAAAGTCCACAAAAAATACTTGCACTAGCACTCAAAGAATTTGATAACATTGCGATTTCTTTTAGTGGTGCTGAAGATGTAGTCTTGATTGATATGGCAGCAAAAATTAAGAAAGATATTAAAGTCTTTTCGATTGATACAGGTCGTTTACATCCTGAAACTTACCAGTTTCTTGATAGGGTTAGCAAACAATATCGCATTAAAATAGATGTGATTTTTCCTGATGCATCAGAAGTCGAAAAATTAGTCAAAGAAAAAGGATTTTTCAGCTTCTATCAAGATGGTCATAAAGAGTGCTGTGCTATTCGTAAAGTTAAACCGCTACGTCGCAAACTGGCAACCCTTGATGCTTGGATAACCGGACAGCGTAAAGACCAAAATCCTGAAACCCGTGCTAGCGTTCCCGTAATTCAGGTTGATACTGCTTTTTCCACAGCAAAAAATACCCTAATTAAGTTTAATCCCCTAAGTAATTGGACTTCTGCTCAAGTTTGGCAATACATTCAAAAGAATGAAATTTCTTACAATCAGTTACATGCAAAAGGTTTTAATAGCATTGGTTGCGAACCTTGTACTAAAGCAATTTTACCAAATCAACATGAGCGTCTTGGTCGTTGGTGGTGGGAAGAAGCAGCTGATAAAGAATGTGGTTTTCACGAAATTAATTTGACACAGAACAACAAGTAATTTGTCTACTTAAAACGAGTTTGTAGAGATGTAAAAATAATACCTCTCTACAATATTCGCCGTGCTTATTCTTCAAAAAATCAAAATTATGCACATTAAATTAGTTACAAAAATCAAACTTGATGGTAATCCATGTCGTAAATCTACAAGAGTTATAGATGAACTTGAAAGGTTAGACTTGCTCGCTCGAATCAATGAGATTGTTCCTGCTGATGAACGTCAAACAACAAGTGAAGGATTCACTTTAGCAAATAAATATCAAGTACAATCAGCTCCTTTTTTTATTGTTGAAGATGATGGCTTAATCCGTTTATACACTGCATATTATCAATTCATGAAAGATATCTTTCAAGTTTCTGTTTCTGAAGAAGATGAAATCTTTGAAATCATGGCTCAAAATCCAGAACTTGATTACATCTAATTGTTATCTAAATATTCCTTCTTCTCCATTCCTCAAAATTAACAAAAATAACAATGGACAATCCATCTGCAAAGATTACAACCCCATTCCCAAAACCTCTTGAATTAAAAGTAGTAATACCAGGTTTATTACTAACATCTGGACTTGCACTCTTCGCTACTTCTCTCAAAAAAATTCCATCACTCTCATTTTTAAGCGCATTAATTATCGCAATTTTGCTAGGGATTTTAGTCAAAAATACAATTGGAACCCCAAAAATATTTCAACCAGGAATTACTTTCACTCTCAAACGCATTCTCCGACTGGCAATTATTTTATTAGGATTGCAGTTGAGTTTACCCCAGGTAATCACAGTTGGACCAATTGGTTTAGGAATTGTCATTGTTACTTTGGTTAGCACATTCTTTTTTACTTGTTGGTTTGGTAGACAATTAGGTGTTAATAGCAAACTCACAAAATTAATTGCAGCAGGTACTTCTATTTGTGGTGCATCTGCTGTAATTGCCACAAATTCTGTAGTTGAAAGTAAAGATGAAGATGTTGCTTATGCAGTGGCAATCGTCACAGTTTTTGGGACTATTTCTATGCTGCTTTATCCTTTACTACCTGCACTTTTGAACTTAAATTCTCAGGAATTTGGTATTTGGTGCGGTGTTTCTATCCATGAAGTAGCTCAAGTAGTTGCTGCTGCATTTCAAGATGGACAAAATAGCGGAGAAATAGCAACAATTGCCAAATTGTCAAGAGTAATATTTCTAGCTCCAATTGTTTTAATTCTGGGATTATTATCAACAGGCATCAGTGATAAATCGCAACAAGTTAAGTTGAGTAAATTACCGATTCCTTGGTTTGTTTTTGGATTTATTGCCCTCATAGTCTTAAATAGTTTAAATATTTTTCCTAATGCCTTGAAGTCAATGATAATTGAAGGTAATCGTTTTCTGCTGACAATTGCAATGGCAGGAATGGGTTTAGAAACAAGTCTGAATAAGATAAAACAAACTGGTATTAAGCCTCTTTACTTAGGTGCAGCTTCATGGATATTTATCTCTGTTTTAAGTTTTAGCATGGTCAAGATTTTTTACTAGCTTTTCATAGCTGCTATTATTCTGGTTGAAATTTATTTCCGTTAACATCATAGATAGAAGATTTTTCTAATTAATTACACGAGGCTTTTGACAATGAAGAAAATTTTATTAGGTCTTTTAGCATTAGGTTTAATAGTTATTCCTGCTTATGCAAGCAAAGGGATGAACAAGAAAGCTAATAATGGTATTGTCAGGGTAAAAAGTGCTTTTAGCGTCTCAGAAACAACCGAACGTTTTGAATCTGTTGCCCAGCAACAAGGTTTAAAAATAGTTGCCAAAATTGACCATGCGGCTGGAGCAAAATCTATCAATCAAGAATTACGTCCGACTCAATTAATTATATTTGGTAATCCTGCGACTGGAACCCCATTGATGCAATGCAATCAAACTGTAGGAATTGATTTACCCCAAAAAGCACTTATTTGGCAAGACGAACAAGGACAAGTCTGGTTTGGTTATAACAGTCCAAAATACTTAATGGCTCGTCATCAACTCAAGGGCTGTGGTGAAGAAGCCATTCAAAAAATTGACAATGCTTTGAGTATGTTAGCTCAAAAAGTGACTCAATAGAAATGCGACATAGCCTCCTAATTCTTACAGGATGGCTATGCAAATTAGCTGCGCTAACACATCAAATTTTTTAGATGTTGTTTGGATTGGGCAAAATCTTTAATTAAAAGATATAGCTCATCTAGATATTCTTCGTTGAGGCTATCAATTTCAGCTTTGATGTTGTCTTTTGCAGTCATTTTTGCCTTTCCTGTCAATACCATACTTATTGTAACTTTTGGAGATAGCTAGAAAGCGATCGCACCTCCATAACTCCCTCACAACGCGATCGCATAACTCCACAAACCCCTCAAATACTAAACGCGATCGCACTCCTCAAAACCCAACTGCGATCGCACCTCCATAACTCCCTCACAACGCGATCGCACTTCCAAACCGACCGCTCAAAACAAAGCGCGATCGCACTCCCAAACAAATCCCTCAAACTAAAATGCGATCGCACTCAAACCCCTCTGTCATTGCGAGGAGGAACGACGAAGCAATCGCAATATCTTCAATACCAACAAGTTTATGTGATTGCCACGCTCCACTTCGTTACGCTCGCAATGACAGAAAAAACATTTTTCCCTTTTTTACTTCGACAACCCCAATTTTTTCTTAAACTCTTCATCATATATTGCCAATTCTTGGCAGCTTTCACTTGCTCAGGTGTGAGGTTTTTGGCATTGCTGAAATTTGTACAGGGGAAGATATCTTTGTCAAGGGTTAAATTTACCTGAGTGCGGTGTCAGGAATATTTCTGCCTTCCGGTTTGAATAATTGTGCGATCGCATTACATCGAAGTATCGGAAGACGTGAATATTCCCCCTATCGCTACGGAAGAGTTTGTATAATTCTGCAAGTACAATAGTAGAAATATAACAATCGCTTGATTTTAAATAAAATTCTGCGATTGCTTGAGAATTTTGATTGTTCAATGCAATACAAATATTAGTATCTAACAAATACACAATTATCTACCTATATATGAGAAGTATCTGTATGCTCAAGTGTATTTGAGATATTCTCTTCTTCCTCTAATTGTGTCATCGTCCTAATAAAATCCTCTTTGCCTTCCCAATCTTTATCAAAAAAAGCTTTAAGCTTACGTTTCCTTTCTTCATCACTAACTATCTGATTATCACTAATCTCGATGATTAATGCTGTACCATCAGGAATATTTATATTTTCTGTTAATTCAATATTTGAACCACGTTTTATTCCTTTAACTTTCATGTTTAAATCCTCCTAATTTTTAGTAGCAATTTCCCAAGTCATAAAGTTCTGCTAGTTTATCTTCAGGGATATCTTGCAGTTCTTGGACAATTTTCTGGATCAGCATAAGTCAAATATTATTAGGTAATATTGTTAAACTTGATGTTATTATAACTGTTCTTAAGTTGCTACGTGGTAATTCGTAGTGGGAGCATCTTGCTCCCTGCTGTTGTGAAAATGCAATTTAATTTAATGAAAAATTTGGTAAAATTACGAATCCAAACGTGGGTAAGGTTTTATTCCAAACGCGGGCAAGATGCCCGCACTACAATTAATGCATCACAAACAATACATCAAAATAAGCTCAACTGTCCTTCTTCATTTAATGGTAGCTCAATTTGTTTGTATGATACCTTGGCTTTAATTTCATCCATTGACAACCACAAATCTAATAAATATTTCTCTTCCAAAATGCGTTTTTTCTCATCCCCTATTCTCAGAATTACTTTTAATGCGACTTCAAAGCTACGCATAAATAAATCGTTGCTAACTAATCCCGTACTTTTCATAAATCTTCGCACGAACCTATCCCACTAATAATATTTTGTTAATCCAGATGTGGATGGTAGCGAGGTCAATAAATGCATCAAAATAAACTTTTCGACGTTCCCATCTGACGACAAGACGACGGCCTAAAGCGTTGATACCAAGCGAAACACCGCTCTTGTTGAAATCTAGGAACAGAAATTTTGATGGGTCTTCCTCTGTTTTTCTTGGTTTTCCAAACTCGTTTTGGCCATTGAGGGCGAATACCTCTTTTGCGTAGAGCAGCACGTTTTTCTTTGGAGTCATAACCTTTATCAGCAGCCAGTACTTTGATTCGCTTACGTGGTCTACCAGGTTTTAATGTTTTAAGTTTGACTTTATCGAGTAAGGGTATTACTTGTTCCCGCTCGTTACCGTTGGCGGGAGTGGTGGAGTTAGCTAGCGGCATTCCATTGCCTTCAGTCAGGGTGTGAATGAGAATACCTTTACCTTTGCCACCATAGGCAACCTCTTCACCTCCTCCCTTTCCAGGGGGAAAAAGACCCGTCAACCGCGCCAAAGTTCCAGTTTATTAATCCCTTATTATCAGCGATCGCTAATATACGTGCTTGTATAGGTTCATGTAATTAATTGTGTTTGGTTACTTAAAGATTGTGTTGCTGAGTGAGAAACTATTCTTAAAAGGCATGGTTTAGGGAGAATACTCTGTATGTCAAAGCTCGACCTCGAAGTAACGCTGCGCGAGATAACTAAGGAAAACTGGCGTGATATCGTTCGCTTAAAAGTAGCCCCACACCAAGAGCAGTTCGTGACATCCAACGCTGCGTCTATTGCAGAAGCCCATTTCAATCCAGAGGTTGCTTGGTTCCGCGCGATCTACTCTCTCGATGTGCCAGTCGGTTTTTTGATGTTGGAGGACGACGCAGTTCAGCAAGAGTACTTTCTGTGGCGCTTTATGATAGATGAGCAATACCAGGGGCGTGGGTACGGGCGAAAGGCACTGGAGTTGTTCTTCGCACACGTCAAAACGCGCCCTGGGGCAGATGCAGTCGAAACAAGTTGTGTGCCAGCCAAAGGTGGTCCCGGTCCGTTCTACGAGAAGATGGGTTTTGTTTACACCGGAAAAGAAGAGGACGGCGAACTTGTGATGCGACGTGAATTTTAATCTAAAGAACTTTTCTGGGAAAGCAACAGATTTTATGACTATGGAGAAATTCTGCGAAATCTTCGCCACCCAATGCGCTTTTTTTACGAATCATGTTCTCAGAGACGCAAATGCAGAATATTGGAAAAGTATGCGATCGCAGAAAACTTAAAACCCCATGAATTAGTATCGATACTAATCGAAAATATCGAACAGATACATGCTGACGGGGACATAAATTTAGATGATTCCTATGTTGCTAGTATCCTCAAATACCGCAGCATTATTATATTGATGCACAATTTCTTCTCACAAATGTGGGTAAACAAAAACAAGGACACGATATTTCCGAATGTAGAGTTGGGACTGTTACTAACAGAGGTAGGGCTTATTAGTTAAAAATAGGAAAGTATTGTTTGTGTTACAATGTAGTTCGGAGATTTTCTTGCGCGATCGCAAAGCGTATGCCGTAGGCTCATCGCGCTTATGACAGAAATCAAGCAAAGCCATGTAGAAACTTACAAAAAATTGATATGAAAATGCAAATAGAACCTTACGATAATCGCCAACTTGATGCAGTTGTTCGTCTTTCACTGCAAGCTTGGTCTCCAGTTTTTGACTCAATTCAGAAAGCCTTGGACACCGGGGTATACGAGCATTTTTATCCCGATGGTTGGCGTATTAGTCAGCAAAAGGCTGTCGAGGATGTGTGTGCGGCTGAAGATACAAATGTATGGGTTGCAATTGACGCTGGTCTGGTCGTAGGTTTTGTCGCTGTAAAATTAGATTCCGAGTCCAGTATGGGTGAAATCTATATGGTCGCAGTCGATCCAGACTTTCAAAGTCGCGGTATTGGCTCTGCTTTGCTAGAATTTGCTCTCGATTGGATGAAGAATGCAGGAATGTCGGTTGCGATGGTCGAAACTGGAGCCGATCCCGGTCATGCACCAGCCCGTCATACCTATGAAAAAGCTGGCTTTGGATTGTTTCCCGTCGCTAGATATTTTAAAAAGCTGTAGAAAGGAAAATTAGTCAGCGAATGAACATAAGACCCGCAAACCCCAATGATATTTTGCTCATTTTCTCGTTTATCCAGAGGAAAGCTGAATTCGATCGCTATATTGGTGCATTTTCTGGAGTATTGCAAGTTTCCCCAGAGAAAATCAGCAAAACACTGTTTGGCAAAACTCCTTTTGCATACGTTTTGTTTGCAGAATCTTCGGGATGCGAGATTGGATTTGCATTGTATGGATTCAGATATTCGTCATTTGCCGGTCAACCGAGTATTTGGCTTGATGATTTATACATAGATGAAAATCGCCGAAGTCAAGGTGCGGGAACTGCACTGATGAATAAGTTGGCTGAAATTGCCCAAGAAAATGATTGTAGTCATCTTGCTTGGAATGCGGATGCTCGAAATATTCGCGGACTCGGTTTTTACGATCGATTAGGTGCAGAAATTACTGACCAACAGGGGAATCGATGTTTCTTGAGGTGGGTTCCACGATTCGCTGTTTGATGCGTGAACATTTTTTATACTACAATAAAAGACAGCTTGTTTATAAGTTATCTTTTCACCCCAAAATCTATGAAATACCCACCCTGGTAAGCCTCTAGCAAAACACCGCAACGGCGATTTGGATTAAAACTTTTACAGTTTTGTTCTCTCGGAAAAACCACCAATAGCCCTACTACGTGGATTCCTCCACCAACAAACCAACAATTTTGATTTGCGTTGGTTACTAAATGTTGGAAATAGGAGAATACACAATGTCATTGCGCGGTAAAAACAAAACTGCAAGCCAAGTATTTTTATTAACCATAATTTTCCTCATCATCGAATTCTTAGACGAACTCGTTGATGGTGTGTATAGTCCTGCTTTACCCTTAATTCGCAGCGATTTACATCTGAACTATACTCAAATTGGAATGTTGCTGACCATACCTAATACCATTGGTAGCATCATTGAGCCGATACTGGGGATTTTGGCAGATATCGGTCAACGACGACAGTTGATTTTGGGTGGTGGTATTGCTTTTGCAGGGGCTTTACTACTAATTTCCCTCAGCCATAATTTTCCCCTATTGTTAACAGCCCTTATCTTGTTCAATCCAGCATCAGGTGCTTTTGTTAGCCTTTCACAAGCTACTCTGATGGATATCGAACCAATGCGTCATGAGCAAAATATGGCACGTTGGGCTTTAGCTGGTTCTGTGGGAAATACAATCGGTCCTTTGGTATTAGCAGTTGTCGTGGGATTGCATCAAAGTTGGCGAAGTGCATTTTTTATCTTGGCAATACTGACTATTTTGTCGTTGGTAGTGCTATGGAAATATCGTCAACTCATTCCCAATACTATTTCCCATAGTGATGAGTCAATCCAAAGTCTAGGAGAGGGAATCTGCAATGCCATCAAGGCTTTAAAACAGCGTAATGTTCTGTTGTGGTTAACTTTGTTGCAATTTTCCGATTTGATGCTGGATGTATTGCGTGGGTTTGTAGCGCTGTATTTTGTTGATGTAGTCGGTGCAAGTAATACCCAAGGGAGTTTGGCTATTGCAATTTGGTTGGGATTTGGTTTGGTGGGAGATTTTTTACTGATTCCCTTGCTGGAAAGGGTGCAGGGAATGGCTTATTTAAAATTAAGTGCTGCGGTCATTTTGTTTGCTTACCCAGCTTTTTTACTCGTACCCAGCATCAATATTAAGTTATTTATTCTTGGTTTGCTGGGTTTGTTTAATGCGGGTTGGTACTCGATTCTGCAAGGACAATTATATACAGCAATGCCAGGAAAAAGTGGTGCGGTACTGACTTTGAGCAACTTGTTTGGTTTGGTCGGTGGTTTGATACCTTTGGGGTTGGGTTTATTGGCAGGGCATTATGGTTTGGGAAGTACGATGTGGTTGCTAATTGCTGCACCGATTGTTTTATTAATCGGACTTTTCACGCACAAAATGTAATACCAAATGCTCCTCATCGAAATATATGCCATCAACAAATAAAGCATCATGCTCTAGCCCAAACCGCTCGAAACCCCTTGACTTGTAAAGTGAGAATGCGGCAGAATTATTCGCAGTCACCCCGAGAATGACCTGCCGCAAACCATCGAGTTGTTGAGCATGGGATAATGCACGATCGAGAAGCACCGCTCCTACACCTCGACGGCGAAATTTGGGTAAAACATACATACTCCATAGATTGCCGATGTGAGCGCGTTTCGGACGATTTTCGCGGGAAAAGCCGAGCATACCGATTAGGCGATCGCTATCATCAAAAGCACCAAAAATACCGCTATTCAAATTATCGTGAGTGCTAAGTCTGGCAGCAAAGTCGGTCACAGTCAAATAAGCTTCCTGCTCGAAACTCGAAGCAAAAGCTGTTGGGGATTCTCTCAATGCTTGTAACCGTAGTTCGCGGTAAGCGACGACATCCTGCGAAGTTAAAAATCTAATTTTGGGTTTATCCATATTTGCCTCCACTAATTTAGAAATACACCTTTCAAAGGGAATAGCGATCGCTTCTGGCGCTGCGCCGCGCAATTGCGTTATAATCCTATTAAATCGCCACTGTTGAAGACGCTAACCGTTTCTGGGGAACTCGTAGCAAGGAGATACCCACCAATAGCATCCAAACTTCCCAGAGGATAAAACCGACGGGGGTTGCTTCCACTATAGAAAAACCAGGAATAACTGTAGCGAATAATTCACTCTGTCCCACCAGTAACAAAGGTGCAGTCATCAAACCCCACCAAGCAACCCAGGATTTGAACAGGGGAGAACCCAACATAACGACCCCAACTCCCACTGTCCAACCGACAAGTAAGGTTTGTCCTAAATATTCACCGATCGCCACCCCACCATATTGATGCACTATTTGGTAGGTGATCGCAACGGCAGTTACAAGCGATCGCCGTTGGATCATCAATGCTATTGTTCCCGTTCACCCGCCGCCAGCAACTTTTCGGACTCACCGATTAGCTTAATTCGGTCGGTGTGCAACGGGGTTGTTAGGCATGATTTTTGTATATTATGTGAGATTTAGCCCTCCGTCTGAAATTATAATCTCTCCCTTGACACTCCCCGCGATAAATCGACGGGGATTCTTAGTTCATCGACGTGCCTTAAAATTGTCTATCCTTACGGCAATACTTAAACCTGATACCCGTTCAATAGAACAAAGTGTCGAGTCTAATTTAAACAACCCCAGTGGGCTTCATCTCCTTAAGCGTTAGAGAATTGTTTCTCTAGTTCCCGTATGCCCTACGGTACTTTGCACAATCAACAAATGTTTTGTTTACTGGTATAGATGCGCGTTGGCATCTTAGCTATGTTTATCGTGGTGTTTTCGCTACCCACTATCCATTATTTTTTCCTAGCCAGTCGTTTTGGGGTTGGTTATCCATTTGTGCTAGCGGTTATTCTACCTGTGGCATAATTATATTGTACCCTCAAACGTTCGTATATGTCTAGGGAAAAATCAATTAAAGTTAGACTATCTGAATATGAGCTTCAGCAGTTGAAACAAGAAGCTGAAAAACAAGGAATAGGAATGTCTGATTTTCTGAGAAAATACATCTCAAAGCTGCCCAAACCAGAAAACTTCACGGCAGTTAAAACTGCTTGAGTCGTTTTTCATCCCCTGTCTTAAGCACGTAAGGCATTGCTACGCAATGCTTACTCAGGGGCTTTCAAACTTCCCAGTCTTTCTTGTAAGATAGTGACTTGCAACAATCATAGAAGCTATCTGTGCGATTTCTTCTGGTTGCGCTCCTCGTCCCATCGGAGATCGTTCTTCCCAGAGCTTTCGTGCTGCTGTCCAGTTCTTACTCATTGGAGTCTCAACCAAACCTGGTGCGATCGTCCTCGGCAAGTCGCTTTGCGATCGCCATCCCAATTCCAGATGTCGAACCAGTGACGAGAGCCACTCTCTTTTCGTTTCTAGACTCGCTCACAACATTCACTTATAGATTTGGTTTCATTTAATCGAGTTGTCAGATCTAACGACATTATTAAAGTTGTTCTGCCTAACGTTGCCCATCACCCGCCGTAGATCACCTTTGCATCATAACCAATAGACTCTCGGCGGTCGGCGTGCATAGGCGTTGTTATGTCGTCGCATGGGATAGAGATTTGAGGTCATTTTAAATGAAAAACTAAAAACTTTATGTCATGGGGATAAACGGGTCGCCGTTGTCATGACAACATGAACCAGCATGTGAGCAATCATTGCTGACTCAAGACCTTTCTGCCAGTATAGTTATATTCTGCAAAGTGAAAATGCCGAATTATCGGCGGAAATTACAGGTAAACTGCGATATCGTGCCAGCGATGCTCCCAAGGGGAGCCGCGCAAAGCGCGATCGCCAAGATTTTCCCGCAGTGGGTGATTGGGTTGTTATCCGCGCTAAAGAAAGGGAAGGAACCGCAAGCATCCACGAGATTTTGCCTCGTAAAAGCAAGTTTTCTCGGAAAAATGTTGGTGCAGAAACCACAGAGCAAATAGTAGCTACGAACGTCGATACAGTATTTTTAGTTTCCGGTTTGGACGGTGACTTTAATCCCAGACGCATCGAGCGCTATCTAATTTTGGCATGGGAAAGCGGAGCTAATCCCGTAATTGTTCTCAACAAAGCCGATGTTTGTCCCAACTTGGAAGCCTGTTTGAGAGAAGTTTCAGCGATCGCTTTAGGTGTGCCAATTATTACGATTAGTGCAGCCACCAGCCAAGGATTGGAGGAACTCAAGTATATGGAAAGAAAACAAGACCAAAGGGAGTATATAGCCGAGAAAGAGAAATGGAAAAAGCTAACTAAAGCAATGGGAAATTACCAGAAAGCTTGAGATTAGTTAGGGCTTGCGGGGAAGTTACACCGAAATATCGGTTGCATAAAACCCTGACAAGCCCCCGATAGATGAAAAGGGTGCGGTTAAATTCTTGGAATTACTCGCACCAAATATGTATACATTTATCTCTAGAAATATCTGACGCTAATGTATTGAAACAACTTTTGCAACTAGAAAGTGAAGTAGAATGCAAACAACCCGATCGCAGTCAAGACCTCCGCGAATACATAAATAGTCAGATTGCAATACGATTATTTGAAGAACGGGATGCCGAACAAATAGCTCAGTTATTCCATGACACGGTTCGTGAAATCAATATCCGCGACTACTCAAGCAACCAAGTTCGGGCATGGGCACCGGATAATATCTACTTTAGAGACTGGGTGAAAGTGTGTTCGAGTCGATTTACATATATTGCCGATGATATGGGCATAATTGTCGGGTTTGGAGAGCTAGAAGCCAATGGTCATATCGACTGCTTTTATTGTCACAAAAATTACCAAGGTTGCGGTGTGGGTAAGCAAATTTATCGAGCAATTGAAACAAAAGCAGTTGAGTTGTCATTGAATCGATTGTTTGTTGAGGTTAGTATTACCGCAAAACCGTTTTCCAACGCATGGGGTTTTCAGTTGTCCAAAAGCAGGAGGTAACTTGTCGGGGTGAAAGTTTTGTTAATTACGTAATGGAAAAGTCTCTTTAAATTTATAATTAAATAACCCTAAAGGGTACTGTTAAAATTCTTAAGATTTCCAATTGTAATTTCAACGCTCAATACTCAATCAAGGTAGAGCTAATTATGAATCAGCAATTACCTGACTTTATTCATGATGTAGTCGAACATTTGCAGTCAATTGAGGGGATTGCATCTGTAGCACTCGGAGGTTCTCGCGCAAGAGGGAATCACACCCCGAAGTCAGATGTGGATTTAGGAATTTATTACCAACCAGACAATCCCATCGATGTAATTGCTCTCAATAAACTTGCTTGCGAACTTGATGATAATCATCGTCCCAATCTGATTACACCAATTGGTGGATGGGGAAAATGGATTAATGGTGGTGGTTGGCTCAAGATTAAAAATATGCCTGTGGATTTTCTCTATCGTGATGTTGATCGGGTCGATCGCGTTATTGATGATTGCAGACTTGGGAAAATTACGATTGATTATCAACCGGGACATCCCCACGGTTTTGTCTCCTCAATTTATATGGGGGAAGTTGCTATTTCTTTACCACTTTGTGATTCTCATGGTGTTCTCGCAGCTTTGCAAGCAAAAACTAAACCATATCCGATAGAACTGCAAAAAGCAACTATTGATACCTTTGCTTGGGAAATTAGCTTTTCGCTGTTAGTTGGGAAAAAGTCAATTGCACGAGGTGATATAGCCCATGCAGCAGGTTGTTGTTTCCGCAGTATTGCTTGTATTAATCAGGTGTTATTTGCACTAAATCATGAGTACCTACTGAATGAGAAAGGAGCAGTCGCTATGGCGAATAATTTTGCCGTGTGTCCGCACAACTATCAACAACGGGTAGAGTCGGCTTTTGCTTTGTTAGCAACAAAATCCATTGCGGAAGCTGTAGCTATTTTGGAAGAAATTGAGCTTGAGTTGAGTCAATGGTATGGCGAACGCCGTTTAGAGATGTAATAATTATCCAAGGAGAAAACAAATGTACTCAAAAGGGACTTTGATATTTTTCTGTGGGAAAATGGGCGCTGGTAAATCTACATTATCCCGTCAAATCTCTCAAGAATTAAATGCAATCCTCCTATCTGAGGATGATTGGTTATCAACTCTTTACCCGGAAGAAATCAAGAATTTTGATGATTATTTGAAATATGCAAATCGCCTCAAACCACTATTAATATCCCATATCAGAAACATACTTAATTCTGGAGTTTCTGTAGTTATGGATTTTCCAGCAAATACAAAGAATCAAAGAGCATGGTTCAAGGATATATTTTTAACCGAGAACATTCCCCATCGCCTAATCTATCTTGAGATAGATGACAAAATCTGCATAGAGCAAATTGCCAAGCGGCGAGAAACCAATCCAGAGCGATCGCAATTCGACACCGAAGAAGTTTTCCGTCATGTAACTAGTTTCTTTCAGCCACCATCTGCTGATGAGGGATTCTCTATTGAGGTTGTAAAACGCTGAATTTGAATTAAGGAAGCAGTCCAGATGAAAAAAATTTCACCGTCATAGTATGTAAGCGGTTTCTTCATTACTTATTACTCACTTACAAGTCAGGAGGAATCCCCACTTTTCTGATGCGGCAATCATCTTCTCTAGATGCGTTTCCCCTGGTTTGGAAGAAATTTAATTAGTAAAAAGCCGTCCTTCTAGGACGGGGCTTGTATCCCATTATTTTCAGTCAATTAAATAACCATGCTTTGATTCAATGATAGTAAATCTGTCGCTATACCTACACTTGCTATTTAGTAGTAGATAATACTTCAAATCGTCGTTTTTCGAGTTCTTCAGGTGAAACATCCTCTTGATGAGTTGCAATCCACCAACAATTTCCAGTTTGGTCTTTTACCCCTGCGGCTCTATCTCCATAGAACTCATCTTTTGGCTCCATGACTGAAGTCGCTCCTGCTTGTATTGCACGCTCATAAATTGCGTCGGCATTCTCAACATACAGGTGAATCATACTCGGCATTGCCTGAAAATCCTCTCTTGCTTCACCCATCATGATGAATGAGTCACCAATTTTCACCTCAGCGTGCATGATAGAGCCATCTGGATGCATGATACGACAAATTTCCGTAGCTGCAAATCCTGAAGTGAGGAACTCGATTAAACTTTCTACCCCTTTTACAATCAGGTAGGGTGTAACGGTATGATATCCTTCAGGAATAGGTTTAACTGACATAACTTTTGCCTCCGAAAACAAGAACAAATGTATTATAGTTCAAATTAACTACCTTAGCGATAATCTTAAAAATCTGTATCAATAGGTGCGTAGTGATGCTCCAGGACGGTTGATCGAAAAGAATCATTACACATTCTCCCGCAACCTGTCGAGACCATCGAGAATCAACCCTAACCCAAACTCGAAATCATGCAAACCATCATAACGTCCCTCCATCACGTAATGGGTCAGTTGGTTCATATAGGGATAGCGATCGCTTGGAATAAAGGAAACAAAATCTCTCGCTGCTTGGAAATACTCGTTTGGTTGCAAGGGAAAATTTAACTCTTGGAGGGTAAACCCGTAAATGTGACTATCCATAGCATTCCACGCATGATCAGCCATCTCGAAGGAAAAACCCGCTTCCCGCAGACATCCCAATGTTGCATCTACGTAGCGTAACATCGCCGAACCCACATTCATCCGCGACATCATCGCCATTGTTGCCCAAGGGTGACGCAACAGTACCCTGTGAGCCGAAATTGCTCGTCGTCGCATGGCTGTTTTCCAGTCGCTCCCAATTTCGGGAACTTCAATTTCACCAACCACCATATCGACAATCCCATCCACAATATCGTCCTTATTGGCGACATGGTTGTATAGGGACATGGCTTTGACACCCAATTCCTGAGCAAGTTTCCGCATGGAAAGCGCCTCAATCCCATCTCCGTCGGCAATGCGGAGTGCAGCAGCTAACACCCGTTCCCGACTTAAAGGAAATTGGGGTGATTTGTCGATTTCAGTCATTTTGCTCCCATCTAGATATATCTTCAATAACCTATCGTCCATATTTTGCCATTTATCTTGACAAACTTACAGTGTAAGCTAGACTTACAGTGTAAGCCAATATCATCACAAAGTCGAGGAAACCGATGAAAGTAGCCAATCTAGCCACACCAAAAATGAGAGCGATCGCCCAAAGTGAGTATGGTTCTCCCGATATGCTGAAACAGGTGGAAGTCGAGCGTCCGGTTGTGTCGGAGAATGGTGTGCTGGTGCGAGTTTGTGCGACTGCCATCCATGCAGGTGACTGGCATTTGATGCGAGGTACACCGTTTTTGATTCGCTTCATCTACGGAGGATTGCGAAAGCCTAAAATCAAAATCCTGGGTACTGATATGGCTGGGGAAGTAGCAGCAGTGGGTAAAAATGTCACCCTGTTCCAACCGGGAGATGGGGTGTTTGGAGATTTGTCGGGATGCGGTTTTGGAGCCTTTGCCGAATATGTCTGCGTTCCCGAACAAGCATTAGCCTTGAAACCTGTCAATTTGACCTTCGAGGAAGCTGCCACCGTTCCCGTCTCTGCCCTTGCTGCCCTCCAAGGGTTGCGGGATGTGGGGCAAATTCAGCTAGGGCAGAGGGTTTTGGTGAATGGGGCTGGTGGTGGCGTGGGTTCATTTGCCGTGCAGATTGCCAAGGTGTTGGGGGCTGAGGTGACTGCTGTATGCAGTGGGAGCAAAGTAGAAATTGTGCGAGCGATCGGTGCGGATCGGGTTTTTGCACGCAATGTGATTAAATCCCAACTAAATAAAAATTATTACGATGTGATACTCGATACCGCCGCCTACAATTCGATTTTTGACTATTTACCCTTATTAAAACCCCAAGGTCGCTATGTGTTGGTGGGTGGTTCCACTGCTCGCTTGTTTGGGGTAATGTTTTTCGGTGCAGGGATTTCCAAATTCACCAATCGTCAGGTGAAGTGTTTGATTTCCCAGCCAAATCGGGAGGATTTAATCGTTTTGAAAGATTGGCTGGAAGCTGGTAAGATTCGTCCCTATATCGATCGCAGTTATCCCTTGAGTGAAATTCCTGCGGCAATTCGGTATCTGGAGCAGGGTCAGGTAACAGGAAAAGTCGCCATTCGGGTTGTAGATTGATAGTAATGTTCGGCGATGGTACGGAAATTTCCTGATGAAATTCTTTTAATGTCCTTATTTGGACGTTACATGAAAAATTTCTGGATATCCGCAATAAACAGAATGAAAAGATGGAGAAGGAGAAATGTCAGGAGGCTGGTTAGCTTATCCAATTCTCTCTGGATTAACAGTTTGCGACGTAGAAGCTAAAATATATTAAGCCTTATACGTTAGGTGTTGCATATGACTGAGCGACTTGAGCAGGCGATCGCCCGATTGAAAACTTTACCGACCGACAAGCAGGACGCGATCGCGACCCTAATTTTAGAAGAACTCGAAGAAGAGCAACACTGGGATGAATCCTTTTCCCGCTCCCCAGATCTGCTTGCTAGACTGGCAACTCAAGCAATGGCAGAATACCGAGCAGGCAAAACTCAGGAATTAGACCCAGAAACAATGAAGCTGCGATCGCATATTTAACTTATTGCGGTGATTCCTTGGGAAAATGTTTGTTTAGCAAAAAACAATCTTCCGGGGAAGGTTTACCCATCCTGGTTGTCGATGAGGAAATTTACCGTCGTTTACCCACACTCCTAATTGCCACCGTCGATAAATTCGCTCAAATGCCCTGGAAAGGAGAGATTCAAATGCTATTTGGACAGGTAGACGGTTATTGCGATCGCCACGGTTTTCGCTCCTCAGATATCGAAGACACCGACTCCCACAAGAAAAACGCCAATTTCCCCGCAGCGAAAACAGTTCCCTGTAATCCCCTGCGTCCACCCGATTTAATTATTCAAGATGAGTTGCACCTAATTAGTGGACCCTTGGGAACCCTAGTGGGACTCTACGAAACAGCCGTAGACCAATTATCCTCCTGGGAAGTAGACGGGAAAAAAATTCGCCCCAAAGTCATCGCTTCTACTGCAACCATCCGCCAAGCAGAAACCCAAATCCACAATTTATTTTTGCGGCAAGTACAGGTTTTTCCACCCCAAGGCTTGGATGTATCCGATAATTTTTTCTCCCGTCAGCGACAACCAGACGAAACGAATTTTGGACGCAGATATCTGGGGATTTGTGCCACAGGAAGGCGGATGAAAGCTGCATTAATCCGGATTTATGTTGCTATCCTCGCTGCTTCCCAATACCTGTACGAAAATAAACAATATGGCGATCGCGTTGACCCCTGGATGACCTTAGTTGGTTATTTTAACTCGATACTCGCTACGTCCACCTCAATTGCTCCAAAAGCCACAAAAAAGACCCAACAGCAATCCCATCGCGGTTTCTAGTGTCATGCGATCGCGGTCATTTAGATGATTTTCCTTGGTTGTATTTCGTACATCGTGGTAACACAGATTGTAAAGGACCTTTAAGGTTGGAGGAGTATGGTGTCTCTGGCTCTCCTTCCGATATTGTAGTTAAATGTGATACCTGCGGAAGCGAACGGCGATTGTCCGATGCCTTTGGTGAAGCTGGGAAAAAAAATATGCCCAGGTGTCGCGGTCGTCACCCTCACCTACGTGGATTTATGGTGTACAATCCGTTCCCTCGACCCAGATAAAGTAAAATTTCCTGGTGTGCGCTACATTTTGCTACATTCCTTTGCCCACGCCTTAATGCGGCAAATGACGTTGGAATGCGGTTATAATGCCGCCAGCTTAAAGGAGCGAATTTACTCCAAACGACCGGAAGAAGAAGGTGGACCAATGGCAGGCATACTAATTTATACAGCCGCACCCGATAGCGAGGGTACATTGGGAGGATTAGTTAGCTTGGGCGAACCCAAAACCCTCTCCCACCACATCGACCAAGCATTAGAACAAATGCGGTTGTGTGCTTCCGACCCTTTATGTGCAGAGCATACCCCCTTTCAAGGTGCTACATCTCTGCATTGGGCAGCTTGTCATGCTTGCCTGTTTAGCCCGGAAACTTCTTGTGAACGCGGCAATAAATATCTCGATCGCGCTGTGTTGATTTCCACAGTATCGTCTGCTGATTTGGCGTTTTTTGCAGAGGAAAAAATGTGAGTTTCTTGCCACCAGTGTTATTATCTCAAATTCGTACCTGTGCCCAACAGCTTCCACCTCCTGTATTAGAAGTCGTGGTTAATTTGTTGGTATCTAGCCCAGCAAAATATTGTGATTTGACAGTGAAAGCATCAATCCTCAAACAACTGCACAATCCTAGCTTTCGTCGTTTAGTAGCCGAATTATTAGAAATTTGGTGTCGGGAAGCCATTTATTTAGAAAGTCATGCGATCGCATCCGCATTATCCACCGCAGCTTACTGTGCGATCGCAGCAAAAGATGAATTGTCAGTTGAGTTGGTGTGGACTGGTCCCACAAGTGAGGGAATGCTACTTCGCAGAACAGAACAGGTGTTGCTACAACTAATTCGTGAAGCACAACGGGAAATAATTCTTGTTAGTTTTGCCGTTTACAAGATTCCAGAGATTGCCAAAGCCCTATCAGCAGCAATTAAACAAGGAATCACCCTGGGAATTATTGCCGAAACCCCCGAATCTAGCGAGGGTAAAATTCCTTTTGGGGTAACTACAACATTGGGTACAGAAATTATCCAACAAGCGCAAATCTTTATCTGGCAACGCAGCAAACGTCCCACAGATGCAGAAGGAAGATATGGTTCCCTACATGCCAAATGCGCGATCGCAGCCGAGGGAGGTTGAGCAAGTATTAAAGGGATTGAGAACGCACAAGCAGGCTGTATATTGCGATCGCCATAACACAATCATTAAACACAGCTTTATTCAACCAAGCGATCGCGCTTATGCTACTGCGAAACCTGTATGTTGACGAATTTTGGGATGGCGAAAACCCAGAACAATATCTTCCTTTGGGATACCTGCTTCCATCAAATCATTCGCTACTCCTTCTTCCGTATCATCATACTGAATCCACACTTTGTCATTGGTTAGACTGATGTGTATGGGGGTCGCATGAAGATATTGATCGCTACTCCAGCCGATATCTAAAACTAAATATTGTCCGCGATCGTCATCAAATAGCACCTGAGATTGATAATCATCAGGAAGAGTTTTGCGATCGTCCGCATGACTTTGGAGAACGCTTTTAATGATTTTTCGATATTTCAATTGGGTATCCATCGTACAATTGCCTCTCTTTCATCATCAAATACAACTAATTTGACAACTTGATTCTTGAGCAGGATTTGACCTAATTCTATTGTAAACACACTATTAAAAGTGATTTGAGAAACAGCCAGGTATAAAATACGCTTATCGTCCATCTCATCTAGAATCTGGCGATAAAGAACGTACTGTCCCAAAGCTTGCTCTAAATCTTTTACGTCAGACTGCCCTATGAAACTCTTCACTTCAACCACGATTTTTCGAGTTGCGGTTTCGGCACTAATCAGACGCTCTGCCCCTAAGTCGGCAGATAAGCGCTTTTTGCCGATTTTCAGAGGAAATGGATCGTGAGTGATTGTCCACCCGTCTCTCTGCAATGCCCGTTTCACTGTATCGTGATAGATATCTCTTGTGGACATTCGGAGCGTATGGTGAACAATTATGAGTTCAAATCAGCAGTTTCTGCAAAATTTGTACGAAGCCTTCAACAAAGGCGAGATTGAAACAATCATTTCGGTGATGCACCCGGACGTGAAATGGGCGAACGGGGTGGAAGGCGGTTTTGTTTATGGACGCGATGCGGTGCGCGAGTACTGGACTAATCAATATAAGGTTATTCAAGTGCAGCTTGAAACCTTAAAATTCGAGACGGATGAAAACAATCGAAATGTCGTTACCGTTCATCAAATCGTCAGAGATTTGCAAGGCAATTTGCTTGCGGATGCAACAATTCAGCAAATCTTTACCATTGAGAATAGTTTGATTAGTCTTTATGAAATTGGCGAAACCGAAACAATCCAAGAGATGATTCAAAAGACGAGAACTCCCAATGAATAATTGGGAAGGCAGTTACAATTCGAGCCGTTGCTTTTACCGATCGCAATAGACATCTCCAAAATAGAACCATTCTATGGTAAAAGGGTATAAAATCATCTTTTTTACCACAAAAATATGAGTGACATGTTAAGTTATATTCAAAACAACCCTCAAGAAACACAGCGGTTAGTAGGTGTAAAGTATGACCAACTTGAGCAACTAATAAAACAGGCGATCGCCTTAGATACCGAAAAGCAACAAAACAAAGTCATACATTTAAAAATCAAATTACTGTTTTACCTGATGGGAGAGATATTGTTGATATAATTGCGGGAGAGCCAGGACCTAAAAGTGACATAGCTTTATTTCGTCAAGGTCAGAAAGACTTTGAAACCAATCAAAAATTTCAAGGAGATAAAGGTTATGTCGGAGAGCCATCAATTAAAACTCCTAGGAAAAAATTGAAAAAAGGAGAATTAAGCGAATCACAAAAAAAGAAAAATAAACAAATGGCTTCCGACAGAATATTTGTCGAGCATTTAATTCGGATATTAAAAATATTTAGAGTTGCGTCTGAAAGATTTAGATTAAATCCAACTAAATACAAACAAATAATTATGACGATATGTGGACTTGTAAGACTCCGAATAGGAGCCTTAGTCTTATAAATACATGATAGGCAATTTTCACCTCATTAAAATGGGCGTGCATCGATACTTATTTTGATCTTATTATCAACAGTAACTGTCTCAAAGCCTTATTTTGTCGTTCAGCGTGGCTGATATTTGCAATTGGCGATCGCGAGGGTGAAAGCCAGTCATAGAAAGGTATTCGCATTTTTCGGAGATGTCCATTTCATGTCTTGGAATTTGATGGTAGTGGCAGATTGCATCAGGACGGCAAATTGAGCGCACAAGCGATCGCACAACCGCTAGAACTGATCACAACAGGCGATTTGATTTGAACATATGGCGGCTTTGAACCTCGTTTACCGATTCCAGCACTTTACCAACAGGTTGCAGAAGAGTATGATTTCATTGGTGTCACTGCCGAGAGAAGTATTCACTGTGACTTTCTCAGAAGCCTCCTCATTAACTACGATCACAATCATCAAAATGGAACCCATCGAGAAATGTTCAGGGTGAAATCCTGTTGCGCTATATTGTTGCGGTAGAGATGTGAATCCTCAACATGAATGAACACAGCGTATGGCGAATTTCCTTGGCTCACAAAATAGCTCCCGCTTTCACTACTAATCTCAAAGTTGAAGCGTGTTTTGTGTTTGGCTCGGCAGTATTAGGGATTTCAGACCAATATTCTGACCTTGAATTGGCGTTTATCTGGTCAAAACTACCTTCTGCCGAAGAATTACAAGTCAAAGCGCAGAGTGTTGGTGTCACAGGGTGGGAAATTGAGCCGCGTGGGGAAGCAACACAGGGGTGGTTGGAGCAGTTCTATCTGTCTGGTATGAAAGTTGAAGCAGGTCATTGGGCGCGAGATACAATCGACAACATCGTGATTGATGTTATTGAGCGTTACGATGTGTCGCAAAACGGACTTGTGTTTGACAAGCAAGTGATCGCATTTCATCTTCAACGCGCAGTGGTTCTTCAGGGTGAAGACATCATTAAACAATGGCAAACTCAGCTTTCTCCTTATCCTGAAGAACTTGCAGTTGCAATGGTTCAAAAGCATCTGAAGTTCCGCCCGTTTGATGGTCAACACATCTTGACCGATCGCCTTGAGATTCCGATGTTATACGAGAACAAGTGCGCCATTGTGCGAAGGCTGCTCAACATACTGTTCGGGCTGAACCGCATTTATCATCCCGGCTTCAAGTGGACACGCTACTGGGCTGAAGAAATGAGCATCAAACCGTCTAGTTTTTTCAATCGGCTAGAGCGTGTTTTTCAAGCTGATGCTGTAAGCGGAATTTATGAGCTACGCCAACTTGTTGAGGAAGTTTTCGATCTTGTGGAAAGGACATTACCCCAAGTTGATCTCAAGCAGCAGCGCGAGATATTCGATCGGACTTACCCCAGGTGGAAGTTACCCGTTGATGATTGAACTTCAAGCTCTCAATAAACAGGCTAACAACGCCCATGCACACCGACCGCCGAAAAGTGATCGGTAGGATGCAGAGGTCATCTGGTGCCGCTGATTTGAGTCGTTATGTCGCTCCAGCTAGCGGTAGGAATGCGATCGCTTCCATAAGCCGTGTAATTGTGATTTCTTGGCTATTTTTTTGTCTCGCTATACTCAGAAAGGCTTGTACTACAGGCGGTAAGGGGATTGATCGATGGGCAGATGTACTTCATAAAGGTAGAATCTGTTGTAGTTGATTTTTTGGGTGCCCCTCTTGACACTGACGCAGCGTGAGGCTCTTACGATGGATGCATTCACAGATTGAGATTGTCTCAGTATTTGCAGAATCTGGGTATGAAAGATATCGTTGTAGCTAACACAGAGAAGGAGTTATTACGAGATAAAGCCGTTCAGTATCGCAACTATGCAACACCTGATGCCACTATCATTTTATTGCGTGCATTCCATGAAGGACGAGGGCTTTCAGAATCTAGTCAAGCCTTGTTGCGGCGCTTGATGACAGAGACACCTACAGGTTTAAAGCGCATTAAAGGCATATTGCCTAAAGGAACAGTGGTCGTGCATAAAACTGGTACATCAAGTACTGTCGATGTCGATGGGGTGGCGGCTGCAACCAATGATGTAGGACTCGTGACGTTGCCGAATGGAAACCATTTAGCGATCGCAGTTTTCGTATCCGATGCTAAAGCTGATATGGCAACTCGTGAAGCAGCGATCGCAAAGATATCGAGAGCGGTGTGGGATGAATGGAGCAAATAAGCATAAAATAGAACTGTGATGAATTGGCAAGGATGAATTGACAAGTGCGAGGCAGTTTGAAGCCGCTGTCGAACAATTGCAATGCACCGGAACAATTCAGTTTGGTCGGTTAGTCGCAAAAGTTACTGGTGTCTGGTGATTGGAACCGTTGGGCGGCTGTCGGTTGAATCAGATGTGTCGATAGACAAACCGCTCAATCAAAGCATATTCTTAATCTCAGGAGAATAAAATATGCCTTTCTACAACGGAATAGTGACAGGCAAACTTCTAGAGTCAAAAGAGTTTTACACGAAAAATTTGGGGTTTTCGGTCAAGTTTGAAAACGAGTGGTTCGTTCTGCTTGAGCGTGACGGACGCGAACTCGCTTTTATGCAGCCGAATTTGGAGTTTCAAAATCCGATATTTCGCGGTGAATATGGCGGCAAAGGGCTTTGGTTGACGGTTGAAGTCGCTGATGTCGAAGCTGAATATAAACGCATTCAAAACTTAGGCGTTCCTATCGTCGTCGAGCTTCGGCAGGAAGATTGGGGCGAAACGCATTTTTCGATTGCTGACCCGAACGGCATCGGCGTTGACTTTGTGAAATACAAAGTACCAGAATCAAAATCAAGCTAACCTGCCTCTTAATCGATTGCATTCATCCAGTAGCAGATCAAATTTTGCCGCAACTTTCCAGGGATTGCGTCCTTTGAACAGAGCGGCGATGATCGCTTCATGGGGATTTCTCCCAGTCTGCTGAACGGCTGAGATCGCTGCTGTCTTGGAGAGTCCTCGTCCAGCTACCAGCCAAGCGGCTAAAACATGCCCTGTGCGCCCAATGCCACCCGAACAATGAACGACAACCCTCTCATTTTTCTGATTGGCAGTCGCTAAAAACGGTAGGATTTGATGAATCAGTAGATCAGGATCGGCAAAGTCGAAGTCCTCGATCGGTGCCCAGCATACCTGGTTAATTCCAAACACTTGTCGATAAACCTCAAGCAGATTGGAATAGCGATCGAGTTGAGATTCGGGAAGCAAACAGCAGACCTGCTTGATCTCTTGGCTCTGCATAAACTCAATCCACTTGTTGACTTGCTCGTTGCTGTATCCAGGGCGGGCAGAGCCAAACACAATGGATTCATTCTCTGAAGCGGCAGAAAATTTGTACATGGTGATCATTTCAAATCGTTCCAATAAAGCCTATGCACACCGACTGATGTACTTCATAAAGGTAGAATCTATTGTAGTTGATTTTTTGGTGCCCCTCTTGACACTGACGCAGCGTGAGCCTCTTCCGATGGCGGCAAATGGGGATATGCCAATCTCAACAATGAAATTGTTGTTCACCCCCAATATGACAGCGCTAGAGATTTTGCCGAAGGGTTAGCCTCCGTAAGGCTAAATGGTAGATCGGGGTTCATCGACAAAACTGGAAAAGTTGTTATCCCCCTTCAATTTTCTGAAACTTTCTCTTTTTCAGAAGGGCTTGCTTCAGCAAAACTAAATAGCAAGTGGGGGTATATCGACAAAACCGGTAAAGTGATTATTCCGTTTCAATTTACTGAAGCACTTGCTTTTTCAGAAGGGCTTACAGCAGCAGAACTGAACGGCAAGCTAGGGTTTATCGATAAAACTGGTAAGGTTGTCAGGGTAAACGCGTCCGGTGATTGCGAACGTTACCAATTTTCAAACTAAATTACGATCGCCTCTGGCGCTCCGCGCGATCGCGTAGCGACATCCTCCTGGGTTTGGCTTTAATCCTGCAATAGTTTGTGGCAGGTGATGGGCAACGTTACGAATTTCAAACTACATGCGATCGCAGCTATCCCTTGAGTGAAATTCCTGCGGCAATTCGGTATCTGGAGCAGGGTCAGGTAATGCGGATTGACAGTAATGTTCGGCGATATATGGTGCGGAAATTTCCTGATGAAATTCTTTTAATATCCTTATTTGGATGTTACATGAAAAATTTCTGGATATCCGCAATAAACAGACTGAAAAGCTTATAATTACATGCAAAATCAGGTCGATATGCCGAATAATTCCGCCTATTACCCGAAAAAGGAGAATAGCCAGAAAATTTCTTGATATCCACCTATATTTAGGTAGTTATCTGGAAAAATTCTGTATAATAAGTGGATATTGACGATATCAGGAAAAGTTCTTGATATTATGACTAAATTATCTGTAATGCTTGATTTTACTGGACTTATTTGGCTGATAGACGGAAAATTTCGGGTTAATAAATAGTTATGTGGCTTTGGTTGTCGGTGAGGGCGTACTGAGGAAGTATCTGCGGGTTGAGATATCTAAGTGGTCGTCAGTTCTTGATTGAAGCATGACTGGCAAGTTTTGATGGGCTGTGTTCATAGTTGAATCCGTCGCCAAGTTTTTTGTATGTTTCAATACTTAACAACTCACCACTTACTGTCTAGCGATTGTCTAGAATACGGCGATATTAAGATAATTAGGAGACAAAACAATTATGGAATTCAACCCAAGCAACAATGTTGTTAAACTTTGTCTTCAAGGTATGGGCATGGAAGAAAAAGGCAAACCTGAAGAAGCAAGTGAACTATTTCTTCAAGCCTGGAACGAAGCAACATACGACTTTGAAAAATTTATTTCAGCTCATTATGTAGCCCGACATCAAAAAAATGTTTCCGATAAATTAAAATGGCTCGAAACGACTTTGCAGTTTGCATTAAAAATGAATGACGACTCTGTTAAGAGTGCTTTCCCTTCTCTATATTCAAACATTGCTAAATGCTATGAGGACTTAAGCGACCCTGACAAGGCAAAAAAGAATTATGAATTAGCAACTTCGTTTAAGGATAAACCTTCTGACAAAGGACCTTTTTATCATGGGACGAAAGCAGATTTGTCGATTGGCGATTTGCTGACAGCAGGGGGCAGTTCTAATTACAAATCTGAACTTAAAATGAACCACATTTATTTTACAGCCGTTGTTAATGGAGCGGGACTAGCTGCTGCATTAGCAAAAGGCGATGGACGGGAACGTGTCTATATCGTTGAACCGACAGGGGGTTTTGAAAATGACCCGAATGTTACAGACAAAAAATTTCCGGGCAATCCGACACGCTCATATCGCTCCCAAGCACCATTAAAAATCGTTGGCGAAGTAACAGATTGGGTGAGACAAACACCTGAGGAACTCCAAAAATGGCGTGAAAAGTTGGTCAATAACAAAGGAGAAATTATTAATTAAAGCCATCAGATCTCGATTAGTTGCTCGAAAGATGGTTTAGTTGTGGGAGAGTTATAACTACCTAGTGATTTCAATGACCTCACGATCGCCACATAACAATCCGCCTGCACACCGACCGTATAGAGTTAGTTGGTTGAGTCAGAGAGGTTACTAGCGGCGGGTGAAGCGGGTCGTTACCAATTTCAAACTAAATCATCAGTACACATATATTAATTCTCGTTTGGTTGATATGCGTAAATAGACTGTAAAAGGTTTTGGAAGATACCTAATCTCCTATCGATATACTGATGAATATGTCGAGGTAGTGCGGGTAATTCATGCAGCACGAGATATTCCATCTATATTTTAGAATAACAGCGAATAGCGATCGCCGTCCCACCCCAGCGATGCAAAAGGGCGATCGCCGATGACTTTGATGATCCGCTAGAAGAATTTGCCAATTACCAATAATTTATGAACCAGCCCTCCAAATCTTGATCGAATTCGGCGATCGCGGTTCGCTGGCTGAACTGGGTGAGCTATGATGTCTTTTCCAGGTAGTATTTGAAATGCAACTTTTAAACCAACATTCAAGTCATCCCAAACACAAACACAATTAGGACTTACGCAACCATAACGGGAAAACTAGACTTTGGGATTGCTTCCTTACGTTGCAATGACGTAAATGCATAGTCTTTACGTAAGTCATGACAATAATCATCGTCCACCAGGATTTGCAGATGGAGGAAAAAACCAAGGACTACTACCCGCAAATCCCGATGGAAACGACTGTGGAAAGTATACAAAGTAGAATTACTTTCCATCAAACTAATTCTCCAACCCAAAACCGGAGTTTTTTCACAAGCAGGTTTATTGATAGTCACACCCAAGCAAGTATCATCCCAAGTCAGCAATTCAGCCCAATGTAACCGAAAGTTACTCGCAGGTTTACCAGTTTGTACGGATGCAGCTTTGATGGCTTCCTCGACAAGATAGGAGGGAACACTTTTGGGTGCATCAAATTCAAATTTAACCGCTTCGCCATATTTTGACGCACCTGTAAGACAACAGAGTTGGGTATTGCTGAAGCTTTTAACGAGGGTTGTGCTTGGGATAATTTACCAGGAGTCTCTGCAAAAGTAGATTGATATGTATGGGGAATAGCCAGCGTCAAACTGCCCACTATTGCTAAAATAGTAGTTTTCAGTGTCATATTTAAGATATAGATAAATATGATTTAGATGACGCAGATTAGGTAAATTTAGTTGCGATGAAAGTTAATTGTCAAACTATCACATCAACCCCAAATTTCCCATAGCCTTCCACAAATTGCGTCGTCGCTGGTGCTGGATTTTCCATTTCGACAAGAACATCTGATAATTCTGTGGTGATAACTCCTTCAACGCAGACATCCACGCCGCATTTGTACTGTAATCTGAATTTTGAGACATTTCTGGTCTCGGTACAAAGTTGTGTAAATTCACTTTCCAATAATCCATCACCCTTTCCCACAAATCTGATGGTGCATATTCTTGGAGATATTTTTTCCTGGAAGTATCATCAGGAGTAGATTGCTGGCTAGGTACAACTACCACCTCATAAAATTTGGGGTAAGGGCATTTTCGTTGATACAGAATATCGCTCAAATCCTTTGTTAGCGATCGCAAAACACCATACTCACCACCCAATTCTCCCCTATCTCCAGGTAAGTTTGCCAACCACTCGGTCATTTGCTGTCCAAACCAAGCTTTTCCAGTTTTTTCAGATATAATACTATCAAGTAACCAATGCAACCACCAAACACTTACGGGTTGTTCCCTTGTATAAAAATTCAAATAACTATGTGGTGTACAACGCTTAATTATCGAGTCACGCCAAAAGTTTAACAATGCTTGTCGAGTATTTTCAGTAACTTGTGTCTCTGTAAACACTTCCAGCATCTTCGACCAATCATAACAACATTCAAAAGCAATACACTGAATTTCCAAGGCATTTACCCGTTCGGTTTCTCCCAGTTCTCCAACAGCTTGTTGGTAATAGCGAAGTAACTTTTTTGCGTTTTCCTGATTTGCATTACCGTGAGAATATCCACCCAGCAACAGGAAAAGTAGGGAAGTTTCCGGTGTCCAAGATTGCTTATCCTGTTTATGTTGCAACAAAGAATCCAAAGTTTCTTGGATGACTACAACACTCTCTCTATATTCCTGTTTAGCCAACAAATCCTCAATTACAGGTAAACCATTTTCCCACTCCTGGTTAATAGTCGATCGCAGATTGTTTAAATATATCTCCGGTGTTGCGAATAAACGCATTGTTTCCATGTAAAACATGTGCCAATGGGAATGGGTATTTTCCAGGTGACGCTTCCATAGGGAATTATCTCGCTCGGTTGTCATCCCCACGAAAGTCAACTGTTTTTGCACATCGGGTAAATCAGAACAGAAATCGATAACAGCATCACCATCTAAGCTAATATGGGCGAATTTTTCTTCCCATTCCCGGATATTTTGAGCAAATTTAAACCCATCTTGTCCTTGTTCCTGCGCTAACAACCATTCCCACTCCAACAAACAATGGGTTATTGCTGCTTCCAAATGAATCCCATCATAAATTCCGATCCAGTCAGGTATACCATCGGAAATATCACTTTCTGCTGACAATAAACTGACAGCAAAACCATCGTCGTAACTAAAGCCACTCTCAAAAGCCGTTTTTACCAATGGTTTCATTTGTTTGGCAACTGCTTCCAAATCCTCAACCAAAGTATTATTATCAAAATAGGGTTCTTCCCAGTGATGCTCTTGAACTATGTACTTTCCTTCATCCTGGGATGCTTCCCAAATAATTTGATTCCATTCTCGCCATAATTCCGACCAAGTTTGGGCTAATTTTGCGAGGGAAGTCGGTTGTGCTTTGGCTGTTTGTTCCGGCTCGATTGTTTGAGGTGGGGTAATGATTTGGGTTAAGGTTGCTTTGGTATCCGGTTTGAGTTTGCTAAAAACAAGCGAACGCTGTTCGTCGGATATAACTACAAATAATTCATCAAGTAACTGGGAAATCTCTGTTTGGGTAAGTGCTGCAAAGATGGGGGAACCAAGAGAAGCTTGTGGTTTGACATTAGCCTGAGAATTGCTTTGAATCTTTTTTGGCATCTCGGTAAACTCCCCTTTGCACTATACAAATAGACTATTTCAACCAGGGGTAACGAGTATAGTCGGGCAAACATTATTTAACATGCGATCGCGTAGCGTCTCCTTTAGGAGAATCGCCAAGCTTGGGTATCGTGTAGCGACTCCTACCCTGCGGGAAGCTAAAGCAACAGAGTATTGTCTTACAGTAACACTGCATATCAACTAACAAAGCTAGATTTTAGATATTTTGTGCTGTCGTTAATTGGCGATTGAGAGTTAAATATCTATGGCATAACGTCATCGAGTTTGAGTTGTAAATTTGGAAATAAATAAGAACCAATCATATCTCCCAAACGGTATTGTTGTTGCTGATAAATACCGTTAACTAACTGACATACTGTAAAAGTCGGTTGCTTTGGACTTCCAATAAATTGTAAACCACCCAAACCACGAAAATCGATAATCCAATATTCTGGAATTTCCAAAAAAGCGTATTCTTCAACCTTTCTGGCATAATCATCTTGCCAATTTGTACTAACAACTTCAGCAACCAATTTAATCGTATTACCATTACAGATAATTGGTTCCTTTTGCCAAAGTGGCTCTTGGTCTAATTTTACTTTATCTAAAACAATTACATCTGGACGTAATGCTGTTGCTTCTGCTGCGGGTGGTTTAATTAAGCAAGTCTTGGGAATCAACCAGTTAAAATTAGCACGAAGAATCTCAGCATAAATTCTACCCGCAACGCTTCCTGAAACTTCTTCATGAAGACCGGTTGGTTCCATGTCACGTAATTCTCCGTCAATAAGTTCGTAACGAGGATTGTCCCCATAATTAGTGATAAATTCTTCAAAAGTAAGAAGTTTCGGTGGGGTATAGGTATAGGTCATACTTAATCGAATAGCAAGAAATGGTTTCATTCTAACGAAATCTAACGGGTTGTAATGGGATTATCGGGACTTAAACAAAACAAAAGGCAAAAATAGAGTATAATTATTTACCAGCATAGCATTCACGTCAAAATAAAACCTAATGAAAGAGACAACCCCCGCAGCCATGCCGCCGTGTTCTGAAAAATGGTGTGGGACGTATTTGCCGCTTATAAAGCTAGTTTGGACTACATTTGGGCTTAATTTTTGTTTAAGTCCCGCTAAGTCGATTTGGGGGTAATTATTAATTTTTTCCAATAGATAATTAGCATCAAGTGTCGATATCAATAATTTCACCATTACCCAACAGCAAAAACCCAAAGCAATACCTTCGGCAAGCTTCGCTAACGCATAAGTAAACCATGCGTCCCAAAACCCAATCATGTGTCCTTGTGATCCCATACACACTACTGCAACTGAAGTTGTGAGCAAAAGTAAGGGAGAAAATAGAAATAATGCGATCGCACGTTGCCAACGTTCACTCCAACTTCCCCCTGATGTAGAGTATTTTGTCCTGATGTAGTAGGAACAGACCACAGCTATGACCATCATAACTAAGTGCATCACTTTGAGTCCTCCCTAGCTTTTCTAGCTGCTTCTACCAGTTTTGCGATCGCATTTATTTGCTCGCAGGTTGCTTCATCCGTAGCAATAAAGTTTTGTTGCCAATCTTGGAGATTTATTTCTGAGGACATCTGATGTTAAACTCCTATTAGTTAGGCATTAATTAGATTCGTGTCACCATAACTGTATTCTTTTCAATTTTCGTTTTATAGGTTGACAGTGGTTTCGTCGCTGGTCCATTTTGGACTTTCCCTTCTGCGGTAAATTCAGAAGCATGACAAGGACATAAAAAAATATTTTCTTCCGCTTCCCAATCTACATTACACCCAAGGTGAGTACAAATTGGGTTGACTGCAATTAATTGTTTACTCTTGGATGTCCCTATTACTAAAACAGCACCTAAAGAAGTTTTTTCTTTGAGAATTTGACCGTTTTTATCCAGTTCTGCTACTGTCCCGATAGAAATCCAATTCTCCTTTTTCTTTGGTTTTGGTTTATTCGGATAAACCACAGTTATTAATAAAGGAGAAAAGCTTAATAGTAAGCTGACACTCAATAAGTTTATAAATTTACGACGTTTCATACTTTAAACAAAAATAAACGATCTAGGCGTCAATAAAAAACTAGTTATTTATTCATATAAACCTTAAATAATTTTCAATAATATCCATGATATCAAGCGCAGTAGATAATATATACAAAACAACTAGAAATATTCTTCATTGATTGTATTTATCTACCACGCCATTTAGTCACTTACGTTATTTACACCCTAGATTGTTTATCTCAATAAAATACCACATACAATTAAAACCATTGATTACCAACTAGTCTGGTAAACTGTTCCGTAAACGACGCAGACAATTAATTGATGCAACACAATCACAACCAAACATCTTTACAGCAGCATCACTTTCTTCATTTGTGACACCAAGTAATGCATCTTGATTATTTAGGTCTGTTTCATCAATTTCTGGATTACCCTTCTTTAAGCGAGATAACTCCTGTGTATTTCCACAGAAAAACTTACCAACTTTTGGATGTTTTATACAGGCTTTTTGACTATCTACTGACACAGGTGTCACCGTAGCATCAGGACGTTCTATTGGCTGTACATTCCTGACTGTTTCGTTAGCTACAGCAATTTTCCCCGTCATTAGTAATGAGCCAAGAGAAATAAATGCCAAAGGTTTACCAGTTAGATGTGAGAGTATTTTTTGCACTTATTTATCCTCAATATATAGAAGTTGCAAGCATCATCATATTCTAATCAGCTAGACCTGATTCGTCACTATCAAGTTCCTGAAATTAATCAGTTGTAACATATTTTTAATGTTAATTCTTAACTTGTTAATGATGGTTAATGATGCATTTACTCTATATTTCGATGTGATAAATTTTGGTTTTATGTCGAAAATAAGACACTAGAACAGAAAAAAGTGGTGCAACCGATCGCCACAATCCAACAGTGGATCGATATCGCCTAGCAACTTCAATGTCACTGAATTATAGTTACGCGATCGCTTGATTAGTATAGTGCTTGATATATTTAATACTCAAACCGAATTCACTACTATAGATATCATATATTTACTTATTCAAATTCTCTCTATTTTAAATACGGATTTTCATTATCTCCAATGAATATTGTATAACAGTAGGTTATTTTTTTATTTTTGAAAATAAAAAAATATGAAGGTCGCAGTACTGGGAAAAGGTGGAAGCGGGAAAAGTACAATTAGCTGGCTCTTATCCCAATATTTGAGCCAAGTCAAACTGATCGCCATTTTGAGTCAATGGCAAAATTCGACACAAATCTAATTTGATGTAAATCTAAAATGCTATTTCCTGTTGTTGATGACTGGGGTAAGAAGCTTTCAGATCGGTAATGAAGGCTGCGATCGCACTAATCCCCGTACACAACATTCCACTAGCAGCGCGATACCCCCGACGACTCCAACCAGACCACCCAAATCTTTCCCCTATCTCCCCAAACTCAGCTAAAACTGCATCTGATGATGATTCTTCTTGTTGTTTTCTATTGAGTATTTGAAGTTGCGATAATTCTTGTTCCTGCGATAGCGAAGCGCTGCTGCGAAGCGCAGACTGATTTCCATCGCGCTTTGTGCTATGTAGCGAGATGCACCAAAATCAGGTGAAGCAAGCCATTCGGAGAATACTTTTTTTCCGTTGGGGCAAAAAGCAAGGCAGTCGAAGTAGAAATCTTGGAGCGATCGCCCTGGGAGAATTGCCACCACCACGTCTTAAATCCTGCTGTAACTGCAAGTATAGAGGTTGAGTAGAGCGAGAGGAGCGGCTATTAGTCGTTGGTTTAAAGCTGACAGCAACGCGATCGCATTTGAGATTCAGAGGGATTTTTTGACCGTAAAATGTATAAAATAGTTCGTCTGTTGTTTGTGCTTGTGCGAGTTCCCGGTATTGATGAGGGATGAGGGGAAGACTAGTAGAGGTAAGGAAACAACCAGCTAAAACCAGACTTGAGAGAAAACGTTTCATAATTGCGTAGAATCATAATACTCCCAGATGAATCAATTTCAAATTCAAGAATTTCAATTAAAACTGGTAGTTTACGATACTGAAACTGAGGAGATAGTAAGATGGATAAGTTAGAAAAATATAGAGAATATATTCAGCAGCTTTTGACAAAATATGGTAGCTATAAACCTTCTTATGGCGATGTAGAAGTAGAACAAATATTTGATACTGTACGTGACCATTATCAACTTGTTAATGTAGGCTGGGAAAATAAACGTCGTGTGTATGGTTGTTCAATACACATTGATATCAAGAATGAAAAAATTTGGATTCAGTGGAATGGAACCGAGATAAATGTTGCAGAAGAGCTAGTTTTAATGGGAGTTCTAAAACAAGACATTGTTATCGGATTTCATTCACCTTATAAAAGACAGTTTACAGATTTTGCTATGGGTTAGGAAGTATGGATTTTCATTAAAAACAGAACCACATGGCATTACGAGTAAAGAACCTTGAGATATCGCACTATTTCCAGTTGCGATCGCACTTATCTCTAGTATTTACCGCATTTTTCAGTTAGCGGTGAGAGGTTGGTTGTTTGCCCTAGCGATCGCATTCCAATGGATAATCGAAGTCTGTATGTTGTTAACAGCTTTACTCGGACCATTAGCTGTCGGAGGTTCCCTACTTCCCGTTGGTCAAAAAGCTATTTTCGCATGGTTAACAGGTTTTTTTCAGTGGGGATGATAAAGCTACGTGAGGCTTTTTCTACAGGGAGATAATTGTCTTTTAAAGCCCCTGTTAGAGATATTTTGTCAATATTGCGAGTAAAATTCTCGAAAAACCCCAGAAAAGCCCCAAAAATCGTAAATACCGGGTAAGTCTACTACAGGGTTACAATAATGATTATCATTTTAATTAAATTCTATGTCACCTGTAAATTCAACTACCGACAAACTCTTGAACCCGTTCCAACGTCCCCGTCGTCTACGTCGGACTGCAACGCTACGGCGGATGGTGCGGGAAAATACTCTGACTGTGAATGATCTCATCTATCCCATGTTCGTCACCGAAGGCGAAGCGCAACTTGTAGAAATCGCCTCCATGCCAGGGTGTTATCGATATTCTCTAGATTTATTGCTCAAAGAAATAGCAGAAGTATCTGAGTTAGGAATTAATGCGATCGCACTTTTCCCCGTTATCCCCGAAAATAAAAAAGACGACACAGGCACTCAAAGTTACAACCCAGACGGATTAATACAGCAAACCGTCAAAGCCATTAAACAAGCAATTCCAGAAATTGTTGTTATTACTGATGTTGCCCTTGACCCCTTCACCAGTCATGGTCACGATGGTTTAGTTGATGAAAATGGCACTATCCTAAATGACCCCACTGTAGAAGTCCTAGTAAAAATGGCACTGTCTCAAGCCGCATCTGGCGCAGATTTTGTTGCACCTTCCGACATGATGGATGGTAGAGTCGGGGCAATTCGCCAAGCTTTAGATGCAGAAGGTTATATTAACGTCGGGATTCTAGCGTACTCTGCAAAATACGCCTCTGCCTATTATGGACCCTTTCGTGATGCGTTGGATTCTGCCCCCAAATTTGGCGACAAAAAGACTTATCAAATGGATGCAGCGAATGCCAGAGAAGCTTTAAAAGAGATTGAACTGGATATTGCCGAAGGTGCAGATATCATTATGGTCAAACCTGCTTTAGCTTACTTAGATATAATATGTCGGGTAAAAGAAGCTACAAATTTACCAGTTGCAGCATACAACGTTAGTGGTGAGTACGCCATGATTAAAGCCGCAGCCCAGATGGGTTGGATTGATGAAAAACAGGTAATTTTGGAATCATTAACCAGTATGAAACGGGCTGGCGCTGACTTAATTTTGACTTACTTTGCCAAAGAAGTAGCTCTGATGTTGATTTGACCTCTCCCCGGCTTAAAAGCACGGGGATTCTAAACTGTTGCTACACGGAGGGCACTCAGCCGCTCCGTTTTGCTTTTTAGTTTTGGTTTCCCAGATACGAAATCTGGTAGCAAGGGTCAAAACTTGCCTACAGACCTTGACTAGGCTTAAGCCTAATTGTGTCTCTACTTTCCGCATTATGTTTGCGGCTCCGTTCAAGTCAGCATTAACTAACTGTCCTTTACCAGTACGGTACATTCCCCGTTTAACTCTTTTTCCGCTTGGTTTCCACCCTTCAGGTTTTGCGCCGAAAGTAGGTAGAAAATCACCATCTAGAAAGCTAGTTTTGCTGGTGTAGGATTCTTCTGTCTCAACAAATTTAATGCAGTATTCTTCACACAATTGCTCAACTCGTTTTTTCAGTTTTGCAGTAGGTATTTGCACAAAAGATTGAGTAGTCTTACCTAATACCGCTTCTTGCCGTTGTCCCTGGTTCCATCCGAAAATAACTGTGCCAATTTGATGCTTAATACAGTGGTCAATAATTAACTTTGCAGCCTTATTAACTGCGTCTCGCATTTGTCGATTACGCTTCTCTGTTATGCGGGCTAATTGGTCATCCCAATAGCCTTGCGGTTTACCTTCTTTAAGGGTGCTAATTCGCTTGTTATACCACTGGTTAAGACTTTTTACTTTACGTCCATCAACAATGAAACTTGTTCCGACATTGGAAACGCAACTTAACCAATTGTTTATACCTGGGTCAATCCCTAAAGCGTTACTTGGGTCAACATCCAGCTTTGATTGAGGTTGTTTTTCATAGGCAAACTCAACATAAAAGCATTGATTTCTAGGCAGGATTCGCAGTTCCTTGATGTCTTCAAAAAGTAAATTAGACGGCATTGGAATTGCGAAACTATCAAGCTTAAACCATCTTTTTACAGTCGTTCCAAGTGGTATTTTGATTTTGCCCCCGACAAGTCTTAATGCTTGAAGAGGATATGTCACCATTGCAAGTCCGTCTTTTCTCCGATAGTCGGGAGCTTTTGGGCGCTCGTGCAATTCACCCTTGCGATATTTTTTGTCCAACTCCTTAAAAGATTTGAATGACTCTGCAACTGTTCTCAATATTTGCTGTGCTGCTTGAGAGTGCAAAACTTGATAATGTCTATTAGTTTTGTATTCTTTCTCCAAGTCATATTTACCGATTATCTTCTTGGTCTTAAAAAACAATTGACGGGCATAATAAATACCGCAGTTAGTCAACTTGTGCGACTCGGAGCAAATAAACTCAAGAATTGCTTTTAAATTGTCGTCAGGGTTGATTAGATTTTGCTGACACCCATACACCTTGCAATTACCTCCTTTGATGCGCTACTTATACAAGTATACATGAATATACAACAAATGAATATGCCATTCCAGAAAAAACACAAAGATAGATATACAACCAACAGGGAAAACCCTTTAACAAGTAGCCCGGTATGTTTGCGGATGGATGAGGAATTAGCCAAGGATTTAAAATCCGTCCCTAACTGGCAAGAACGGTTAAGGTTAGCGTTGCCAGAATTAATAAAAAATTGGAAGGCAGGTTAAAACCTGCCGTGTCGTGTTTCATCCCCTCCTTAAAAGGTAGGGGCTTTCACACTACCGTTAAGTTTTTTGTAATGGGGGAATGGGGAAGAAGCAAGGGAGCAGGGAGCAAGGGAGAAGAATTTCCCCCCCCGCCCCCCGCCCCTCTGCCTCTTTTCAATACCCATGCCCTATTTTCAGAATTACCTTGCTGGACTGATCTTCCCAAGGTAGAATGATAACTATTATCATAGAAGCCAGATTGTCTCTCCAGCAATGCAATTTACCATCGCTCTTCCTAAAACAATTGACCTGGCAATTATTGGCGCAGGGCCTCATGCTCTGACCTTAACTACCCATCTGCTGCAAAAACGGCAGTCTATCAGGGGTAAATTCTCGGTATTCGACCCCAGTGGTAGGTGGATGAGTCACTGGAAACAGCAATTTGCAGCTTTAGAAATTCCGCATTTGCGTTCTCCCGCAGTGCATCATCCAGATCCCAACCCGTTTGCTTTACGAAAATTCGCCGAATCTCGTTCGGATGAGTTATTTCCCCCCTATGATTTGCCAGGAACACAGCTATTTGAGGATTTTTGTCAAGATGTCATTCGAGTTTGGCAGTTGCAAGAGCAAGTTATCCCTTTAGCAGTCAAGAGTATCGAACCCTTAACTCATCATTTGCGTCCCCGTTTCCGCCTCTGCTTGCAAGATGGACAAGAAGTTATTGCACGGCGGGTAGTGTTGGCAACTAGTAGCGCTCAAATTCAAATACCTGATTGGGTAAACCAGATTCAGACAGCCTACCCACAAGATAGACTTTGCCACTCACAAACTATTGATTTACGAAAATTGCAGTTGATGGGTAAGAGAGTGTTGATTGTGGGCGGCGGTTTGACGAGTGGACATTTGGCATTAGGTGCTATTTCTCGCGATGCCAAGGTGCATTTAATGATTCGGCGACAATTAGCAGAAAAGTTGTTCGATGCTGAACCGGGTTGGTTAGGACCAAAGTATCTGAAAGATTTTTTTGCTCAACCTGATTGGGGGCAAAGAGTGATGATGATTCAGCAAGCTAGAAATGGTGGCTCGATGACACCAGCGATCGCTACCCAACTACGGCAACAAATGCGTCGTGGTAAAATCAGAATTGATGAAAACTGTCAAGTAGTAAAAACCGAATGGTTAGGTGAAAATTGGCGCGTAGAATGTAGCGACGGTAGTCAGCACGAGTGCGATTACATTTGGCTTTCGACTGGCACTAAATTCGATGTCACCACTGAACCCTTATTAAAGGACATTTTAGCAGCCTACCCCATTCCCATAGTCAAAGGTTTACCAGTTTTAGATACTTGTCTGCGTTGGCGTGGTTGTGAATTATTTATCATGGGTGGTTTAGCCGCCCTGCAAGTAGGTCCAACAGCACGGAATTTATCGGGTGCAAGAATGGCTTGTGAAAAGATTGTACCAGCGATCGTCAAACCGAGTGTAGCTCTTTCCCACACGTTCAGCAAAGTACAAGCAGGTTGACCAAAAACACTACCCTACACAAACTTACAGTTCTATCTTTTCTCCATCCAGGTTGCACCATCAAACTTTTTTTGCGCTACCATGATAACGATTCTCATTCTTTTTAAATATGGTCAGTTCCCTAACCCAGTCTCAGGAAAACTTAAGCCAGCACGACAGTGAGAAACTTCTGCGGATTCGTCATACCTGCGCCCATATAATGGCAATGGCAGTGCAAAAGCTATTTCCAGGGACTAAAGTAGCAACTGGCCCAGTCACAGAAAACGGGTTTTACTACGACTTCGATTGTCCAGTCAGCATCACTCCCGATGACTTAGACAAAATTGAGCAACAGATGGGTTGGATAATCAAAGCGAATTTACCTATCATCCGCGAAGAGGTACAACGAGAAGAAATTCGCACCGAAATTGCCCAATTAAACGAATCTTACAAGTTAGAAATATTAGAACGTATTCCCACAGGGGAGACAATTACCCGTTACTTTATTGGTAGTCCCGATACTGGTAAACCAGAATCTTCATTGTTTGTTGCAGACATTCAACCAGCAAATAACTATTGGTGGGACTTATGTGCAGGGCCACACATTAACTTTACTGGTGAAATTGAGCCTGATGCCTTTAAATTGCTAAATATTGCTGGTGCATATTGGCAAGGAGATGAAACCAAAGCTCAACTGCAACGCATTTATGGTATGGCTTGGGAAACAAAGGAACAACTACAAGCTTACCTTAAACAAAGAGAAGAAGCCTTACGCCGCGACCATAGAAAGTTAGGTCAAGAACTCAGCTTATTCAGTATTCAAGAAGATGCCGGTGGTGGGTTAGTTTTTTGGCATCCAAAAGGCGCGATGATTCGCTACATCATTGAAGATTATTGGCGCAAAGCTCATCTAGAATCTGGTTATCAATTACTTTACACGCCACACATAGCAAACCTCGATTTATGGAAAACATCGGGTCATTTTGACTTCTATCAAGAGAGTATGTTCGACTCGATGGATGTAGAAAATCAGGCTTACCAAATTAAGCCGATGAATTGCCCATTTCACGTATTAACGTACAAGCATCAACTACATTCTTATCGAGAATTGCCTTTAAGATGGGCAGAATTAGGTACTGTTTATCGCTACGAACGTTCTGGGGCATTACATGGTTTGATGAGAGTCAGGGGATTTACCCAAGATGATGCTCATATCTTCTGTTTACCTAATCAAATTGCTGATGAAATTTTAGGAGTTTTAAATCTCACAGAGCAGATTTTATCAGACTTTGGTTTTAAAAATTATGAAGTGAATCTTTCGACTCGTCCTGAAAAATCAGTGGGGAATGATGAAGTATGGGAATTAGCAACTTCAGCACTAAGACAAGCTTTGAATACTAAAGGCTGGAATTATATTGTCGATGAAGGTGGTGGTGCTTTTTATGGACCTAAAATTGATATCAAAATTCAAGATGCGATAGGTCGTCTTTGGCAATGTTCCACTATTCAGGTAGATTTTAATTTACCTGAACGTTTTGATATGGAATATATTGCTGCTGATGGGAGTCGCCAGCGACCAATTATGATTCACCGAGCTATTTTTGGCTCATTGGAACGCTTTTTTGGGATTTTAATTGAAAATTATTCTGGTGATTTTCCCCTCTGGTTAGCACCAGTGCAACTGCGATTATTACCTGTGAGTGATGATTTTCGAGAATATGCAGAATCAGTAGCAATCTTATTTAAAAAAGGTGGAATTAGGGTAGAAATAGATAGTAGTGGTGAGCGTTTAGGTAAGCAAATTCGCACAGCAGAGTTAGAAAAAATTCCTGTCGTTGCTGTGGTAGGTAAAAAAGAGGTAGAGAATCAAAACTTGAGTGTAAGAACTAGACAATCTGGAGATTTGGGCGTACTAAATATAGATGAACTGCTGCATCGTTTACAAGAGGCTATAACCTCCAAAATTGTACTTTAAAGGAGAGAGAGACAAAAGCAAAAATTTATTACTACAGCTTTGTATAAGTTCGTAACTTTTTTAAACGTAGAAGAACGCAAAGCGTAGACGTAGAGGAACGCAGAGTATTTTCAAAGTTAATTCGCTATGAGTTGTACTTACCATATCTAGTTCGGCATAATTGATGTGTTCACTATGGCTAAACACGCTTTATTTGTTTGCAAATCCTGTTACTTTTCTCCTACTCAACGCGATTATGTGGGTGAACGGGGTGGTTGGCATTTGTTGAAGCAATTGTTAAGTTTATCTAAAAATTGGTCTTTACAATCTGAGTTTGTGATTCAAGAAGTAGACTGCTTGAGTGCTTGTAAAAGACCTTGTGCTATAGCTTTTACTGCACTCAATAAAACTAGCCTAATGTTTGGTGATTTACCACCACTAGAAAGTGAAGCAGCCATACTGCAATTTGCTGAACAATATTATGCCAGCCATAATGGCATTGTGGCACGACAGGAAAGACCAGAAGTTTTACAAAAAGGGATTTTGGCGAGGATTCCACCTCTACCCGATGGAGATAGTTGTTAGTTAGTAAGACTTGTAAAAACTAACTGCTAGCAATTACTAAAACTACTAACAATTTTGAAACTTACGGAAGATTTAATTAAATATGACTCAACTAACAGCACCAACTTCAAACCCAAGCCTTGATATTCCTAAACAGGGAATGCCTGTTACTATTATTACCGGATTTTTAGGAAGTGGTAAAACTACACTACTAAATCAAATTCTCAAAAATAAACAAGATTTAAAAGTTGCCGTACTCGTGAATGAATTTGGTGATATTAACATAGACAGCCAATTGCTAATTTCTGTAGACCAAGATATGGTCGAACTGACCAATGGCTGTATTTGTTGTACTATCAATGATAGTTTAGTTGATGCGGTTTATCGAGTTTTAGAAAGAGAAGACCGCATTGATTATCTAGTTATTGAAACGACTGGTGTTGCTGACCCACTACCAATTATCTTAACCTTTTTAGGTACAGAATTAAGGGATTTAACAAACCTCGATTCTATTCTCACAGTAGTAGATGCTGAGGCGTTTAATGAAGAACACTTCCATAGTGAAGCTGCTTTAAAACAGATTACATACGGAGACATTATTCTTCTAAATAAAACAGACCTCGTGACTCCAGAAAAACTAGAAGACGTAGAAAACTGCATCCATGATATGAAAATTGGTGCAAGAATTCTGCATACAAAACATGGGGAGGTGGCGTTACCATTAATTTTAGATGTGGGATTAACTCCAATAGATGAGTATACTGCCAATGATGCAGAAGAGACTCACGAGCATGAACACCACCATCATGAACATGACCACGACCATCATCATCACGAACATCACTCACATCATTTAGAAAATGATGGATTTGTTTCAATTTCTTTTCAAACTGATAGACCATTTGATGTCCATAAATTTGAGAACTTTCTCACGGAAGAAATGCCACAGGATGTATTTCGAGCTAAGGGTATTTTGTGGTTTAGTGATAGTGACTTGCGCCATGTTTTTCAAATGAGTGGACTTCGCTATAGCTTACATGCTGATGAATGGCGTACTCCACCTAAAAATGAAGCAGTTTTTATTGGTAGAAAGTTGGATATTAGCCAAATTTGCTCACAACTTAACGAATGTTTGGTATAGTTAAGTAATGTTAAGCAATTGCCTAGTTTAGTTAATAGTTATTCATGAACTATTAGCTAATTTATTAATCTACACCAATCAAACAGAAAAAATGACTCTATCGATTCGTCCCGATATAAATTCTGCTGCTCAAGTGGTTTCATCTTTATCTACTCAGCATTTACCAACTGTTACAGAAGCAGAAATGGCGCAGGCTGTACGTACTTTGCTGATTGGATTAGGAGAAAATCCTGATAGAGAAGGGTTAATAGATACTCCTAAGCGAGTTGTCAAAGCTTTGCAGTTTCTCACCAAGGGATATCATGAATCTTTGGATGAACTGTTAAATGGGGCAGTATTTACAGAAGATGCTGACGAAATGGTTTTAATCCGGGATATCGATATTTTCAGTTCTTGTGAACATCATATTCTGCCAATTATCGGTCGCGCTCATGTTGCCTATATTCCTAATGGCAAGGTGATAGGATTATCTAAAATTGCCCGTATTTGTGAAATGTATGCCCGACGTTTACAAGTGCAAGAACGTCTCACCCTACAAATTGCTGATGCGCTGCAAGGTTTACTCAAACCTCAAGGAGTAGCAGTGGTAATAGAAGCAACTCACATGTGTATGGTGATGCGCGGTGTGCAGAAACCTGGTTCTTGGACTGTAACTAGTGCAATGCGTGGTGTGTTTGCGGAAGATGGGCGGACTCGTCAGGAGTTTATGAATTTGATTCGGCACAATACTAAGTTTTAGTAACCTTACTAAACCTGGGCAATGGTGACAACAGTTGTCATTGCCTTGCAACTATTTTCAAGATAAAAGGCAATTTCAATATTTCAATATGAATAAAGAGCAGAGCCGCTTTGATTTCGACTCAAATCCAACATTCCAAACGATAGATTATGAAGTAGCAGCACGTAGTTTTGTGCCTGGTTATGAGTCGATATTTAACATGGCAGTTGCGCTCTTGGATGCAAGTGTGTCAGAGCAGGCTCATCTACTGATTGTTGCAGCTGGCGGCGGTATGGAACTCATAACTTTTGGTCAAGCGCGATGGCGTACCCGCCCGCTGGAAGCGATCGCACTGGCTCTTTACAGGCGTTGATCCTTCGGCAAAGATGCTGGCAACAGCCCAAGAAAAAGTAGCCAAACATGGGTTAACAAACCGCGTGAAGCTCCACCAGGGGTTAACGCATGAACTACCTCTCACTCCCCTGTATGATGCAGCAACTTGCATTCTTGCCACGCACTTTCTCCCTGATGACGGAGCAAAACTGTCACTGCTTCAAAGTATTTCGCAACGCCTCAAACCAGGAGCTAAATTTATTCTGGTTGATTTATGTGAGGAGAAAGACTCACAAAGGTTTAACGATTTCCTCAAAGCTTACAAATATCATGCACGTAACTTAGGAATGTCGCCAGAAATAGTAGAGGAAACAGCAAGCAAAGTCGTACATCTCCATTGTATCTCTGAGGAAAGAACTATTGAACTATTACAAGAAGCAAATTTTAGCAAGATTACTCGATTTTTCACAGCCCTCTGGTTCAGAGGTTGGATAGCAACAAAAAATACGTAATGCCCCAGAAATTGAAGTGTCTGTAGTAAACGCTAATGAATCAAAATTTATTGTGGGTTGAAAAACTTCAGTTTAATAATCAAGATTTAATTCCTGCTATAGCTCAAGATTACCGCGATGGCACTGTTTTGATGATGGCTTGGATGAACTCGGAATCAATTCAAAAAACATTATCCACAGGTGAAGCTCATTATTGGAGTCGTTCGCGTTCGCAATTATGGCATAAGGGCGCAACATCTGGACATATTCAAAAAGTAAAAGAGCTTTTTTACGACTGTGACGGAGATACCATCTTGCTAAAAGTTGAGCAAATTGGTGATATTGCTTGTCACACTGGCGCGAGAAGTTGTTTTTTTAATGCTGTGCAAATTTATCCTCAATCTTAATTTTTGAATTTATTATGACTCTGACAATTTACAACACTCTCACACGTTGCAAAGAACCTTTTTATCCGCAAGAACCAAGGAAGGTAAAAATGTATTGCTGTGGTGTTACATAGGATTATTGTCACCTGGGTCATGGACGTTCTTAGATTGTTTGGATGAAGAAGTACCAAAAGATGAAACTGATGCCAAACAAGAAAGTTTAAGTAAAGTCAGCAATTTTCTATATGCCAAATTTTATAAAAATGATTATCATTATATTTATGCCTATACCAATTATTACTGTTATCGCTGGTTCATCTGGGGTAGGAAAAACTACCTGGATTTGCCAACAGATGCGAGATATCGCTGATGTTGAGCAAATAATTTATTTTAGCCCTGGTACTGGGACTGTTCCCATTGACCAAAGCCGCATAGCTACTGAATTTCCTGGTATACAAGTCTTTAGTGATGGTCAGGAAGTTGAGTTTCTCAACCAAATACCTAAAGCAGATGCGGTTTACGTCGAATGGGGATTTTACTTAGAGTTGGGAGCGATCGCACAAATATTAGATAATCTGACTTACCGTGCCATAGCAATTCTACCACCCCACCTCAAAGACTCTGAATACCATTCTTGGGCGAACGAGATTGTACGTGGCGCACCAACGCAAAGCAGTACTGTTGAAACTTTATGGCGAGCGGCAAGCAACGGTCAAGTCATTGACGAAAACAGTTTAGAGGAATTTTGGTACGAAATCACCCACGCTGCTTACGGTATTGTCACCCGTGCCAAAGGCATTTTTGACGTTAACGATGGTAGGTCACTTTACTGTGATTTTGTCGCTGGCGTTCCTCAAACAGACTTTTTGGAATTACACTTACCACGCTACTTGGAAGGTAGACCTCAGCGTTTCAGTGGCTTAGAAGTGGTAGGAAAAAACTTGGATGAAGCAGCTTTAAGGCAAACATTATCAGATTGCTGTTTATCTGACGCTGCCATTTTGCAATACCAACAACAGGTAAAAGAGATTTTATTAGAGGGGGAAAAAGTGTGAAAATAGCCGTCATTTCATGTATTCATGGCAATTACGAAGCTTTAGACACTGTATTGCTAGATATCGACCAGCAAAAAGCCGAAAAAATCTTTTGTGTTGGTGATTTGGTAGGATATGGACCCCAACCGAATGCAGTCATAGCTCAAATTCGTTCTTTAGATATTCCCACCTGCGCTGGCTGTTGGGATGAAGATATTGTGGAAGGATTGAACGCCTGCGATTGCAGTTATCCCTCGTTATTGGCAGAAAAAAGAGGAATACAGGCTCACGAATGGACTAATAAGGAAATTAACCCAGAAAACCGTGAATTCTTAGCCAATTTATCCCACAGTCTCAAAGAAGGAAATTTAGCTTTTGTTCACGGTAGTCCTCATAGCAACCATGAGTATTTGTTACCTGAACTAGACGCTTTTGTAGCATTAGAGCGAGTAATTTCCACAGATTCAGATGTGCTTTTTTGTGGTCATACTCATGTGCCTTACGCCCGAACTCTGGACGCTGGTCAGCTACAAATTAGTGTTGGCAGAGGAGAAAAAGCACAGGAAATCACTTTTACATCTCCTCTCAAACGGATTGTGAATGTAGGTTCAGTGGGAGAACCCCGACATGGACGACCGAATGCAACCTATGTGATTTACGACACAAATACTCAAGAAGTAAAACTGCGGGAGATACCTTACGACTACCAGAAAACCTGTGCGGCAATTATTGAAAAAGGTTTACCTGCAATTTTTGCTTGGCGTTTAGCGCATGGGTTGGAGTATGCAGAACGAGCGGATGACCCAACTCATGTTTGCACAAGGTAATCTTCTCTTCCTCTGCGTACCTTTGCGCTTTCCTTTGCGTCCCTTTGCGTTTAAAAAAAGATATGAATAAATGGGCAATTTTGAGTGGAATTGAAGCTAACTTAGCAGCTTATGAAGCTGTAATGGCTGACATTAAGCGTCAGGGTAATAGCGTAGAAGCTTTGTATATTTTGGGCGATTTGGTAGGACCAAGACCAGAAGCAGAAAAGTTGGTAGAACGAGTGCTTAACCCACGTCGGGGAGAATTAGAACCCCTGATTTGTAAGGGATGGTGGGAAGAACAGTGTTTTATTCTGCATGGTCTGGGAACCACTGGGGATGCTCCTGAGTTGATAGCAAAATATGGGGGTGATACAGTAAAACTACTGTGGGAGTGTGTTTCCCGTAAAACTGTACAATGGTTGAGAAGCCTTGACTTTGGTTTTTTTGAATTGGATTGTTTGTTAATCCACGGTTCAACGGTAAGTGTGGATGACGAACTGACTCCAGAAACTCCCCCAATCCAAATGCTTGATAGACTCTCAAGGATGCAAGCAAATAATCTGTTTTGTGGACGTTCTGGTTTAACTTTTCAGTATCAGCTGCAAACTGGTTCCATCACAACTGCACTCACCACTCTTGATAAGCAAGTGTCCCCTCAAACTTTTACCGTTACACCGCGTCAAGTAATTGGAGTGGGTAACGTGGGACGCACACCAGGACAAGCAACCTATACTCTCTATAACCCTGGTACGAATCAGGTGGAATTCAAGACTGTGTATTACGGGAATAGTAAGGGATTTCAAAGCCAACGCCAGGTTATAGAATCGAAATCTAGCGTTTAATTCCAACGTTTAAGGGGTATGATTTCGATTTAGCGGCGAGAGTACGGCACCTTTTCTAGGGGGAGGAGTGCGTTACGACGTTCCGTCTAACGCACCCTAGAATACTTAAATTTTTTCATAAATCAAACCGGATTCCTATATAAGTCTTAAGTAATTAAGATTGGATGAGCCAGTTGAAATCATTTCGGATTTTGAGATTTGAACTGGCTAAATAGTCTAGCTGAACGATGAGCCATTTCTGGTCTGGTCAAAATTCCCTGAGTAGGACTCAAAAACAATGCTAATAAAAATAGTACGGAAACAACTAAAACTATAGCCGCACCTGATGGCACATTTAAATAGTAACTAATATACATCCCAGTTAAACTGCTAATCACACCAATAATTGCGCCTAATTGCATCATTTGGTGTAACTCTTTCACTAATAAATAAGCTGTAATTCCTGGTCCAATCAGCAGTGAAACAACTAAAACAACACCCACTGTTTGCATACTCGCAATAATTGTTAGGGTAATAGCACCAGTTAAACCAAAGTGAATTAAATTAATCGGTAAACCGCTCGCTTGAGCGCCGAGTGGGTCAAAAGTGTAAAATAGCAATTCTTTGTAAAATAATTTAACTAAAGTCAAGACAATTACTGTGATAATTACAGTCCGCTTTACATCATCTGTAGTTACACCTAAGATGTCACCAAATAAAAACTGATGCAGGTCTAATTTACTTTTTAATAGGGTAATCAACATGATACCCAAGGCTAAAAATCCCGAAAAAACTAACGCCATTGCTGCATCAACTTTGATCCGAGATTGAGATTGAATCCAAGTAATGACAAAGGTGCTGAAAGTTCCAGATATAAATGCACCTAAGAAAATATCAATACCTAAGAAAAAGGCGATCGCTAGTCCTGGTAAAACTGCATGAGCAATGACATCTCCTAATAATCCCATACGTTGAACTATGAGATAAGTACCGACAACAGCGCAAAGAATACCCAACAGAATTGCTGTGGTAATAGCTCCTCGCATGAACTCAAAACTTAAGGGTTCAATTAGCCAATTTAACATTAACCTACTTCCCGATTAAATATAAATATACTATCTCCATAAGCACGTTGAATATTATCTGCTGTCATCACTTCTTTCATGGAACCGTCAGCAATTATTTGTTTATTTAACAATAGTAACTGGTCACATTTTGTCAAAGCTGTTCCTAAATCATGAGTAATTACCAGTAAAATCTTACCTTGGGATTTTAGTTCTTCAAATACCTCAAACATGATGGCTTCTGTCTTTTTATCAACCCCAACAAACGGCTCATCAAAGAATAATAATTCGGCTTGTTGTGCTAAAGCTCGTGCTAAAAATACTCGCTGCTGTTGTCCGCCTGATAATTCTCCAATTTGACGCGATCGCAATTCTAGCATCCCCACCCTCGCCAAAGCCTCTTTGACTATTTCTTGAGATATCCGTGAAGGTGCGCGAAACCAGCCTGTATGCACAGTCCGCGCCATCATCACCACATTCCAGACTGTTATCGGGTAATCCCAGTCAATTTGCGATCGCTGTGGTACATACGCAACAGAATTTAATTGTTGTTTCAGGGCGCGATCGCGAAACTTTACAACTCCACTGGTGCTTGGTACTAAGCCCAAAATCGCCTTCACCATCGTACTTTTACCAGCACCATTGGGGCCAATCACACCCACAATTTGTCCCGGTAAGGAACGGAAACTCACATCCTCAACCGCCGTGACTCCCCGGTAATTTACAGCTAAATTTTTAACTTCTAACATAAATCTACCATTTATATGATAATGATAATCAATATAATTTAATTCATCAGATTTATGATATCTTACAAACTGCGATTGAAATCCTTAGCGGCTCTTGCCCTAACCTGTGGAGTATTTGGATGTAGTCCGACATCCCAAACCAGCCAATCGACTCCCACGCCTGGTGATAATGCGTCTACTATTCAAACGGGGACTTCACCAGCGCCAGAAGCCAGTAGTAAACCGTTAGTAGTCGCCACCAATACCATTGCTTGTGGCTTAACTAAAGAAATTGCAGGTGATACTATTGACCTCAAGTGTTTAATTGATCCAGGCTCAGATCCGCACGTATATCAACCAAAACCAGAAGATAGTAAAGCAATTGAGCAAGCAAAGTTAATTCTCTATGGTGGCTACGATTTTGAACCTGGTTTAATCAAATTAATTAAAGCAACTTCAAATTCCGCTCCCAAGGTGGCTGTAAATGAAGTTGCAGTCCCCCAACCTCAGCAGTTTGACGAGGATGGTAAAACTGTTACCGACCCCCATGTATGGCAAAATGCCCAGAATGGCATAGCGATCGCACAGACGATTTCTCAAGAGTTAGGGAAAGTAGCCCCGAATAATGCTGCAACTTATACTAGCAATACTCAGAAATTAACAAACGAAATCAGTCAGATAGACACCTGGATTAAATCAGAAATAGCGACAATTCCACCCAAGCAACGCAAATTAGTTACCACCCATGATGCTTTCGGTTACTATTCCAAAGCTTATGGAATTCCCATTGAAGGGGCGCTAGGGGGTATTAGTACTGAAGAAGCGCCCACAGCTGCGCGGGTAGGTGCATTATCAAAGGATATTAAAAAAGAGGGTGTACCAACAATTTTTGCAGAGACGACGATTAACCCCAGATTGATTACGGCTGTAGCAAAAGAGGCGAAGGTGAAAGTTGCAAAAGAAGAATTGTTTGCTGATGGTTTGGGCGAAAAGGGGACAGAGGGTGAGACTTACCAAGGAATGTTGATTGCCAATACACGCACGATTGTGGAAGGTTTAGGAGGTAAGTATACAGAGTTTAAGCCTAAATAATCAGGTAACAATTAAGAAATAGACTGCGACACTAAAAAGTGGTGTAAGAGGAAAGTCGCAGTACATTTATATAATAATAATAATCATTACCAATTTTATCAAACTTTGGTGTGGAGGAAAACTTTGAAACTAAGACGATTTACTTACCTGGGAATTATAGGAACTGTTTTTCTGCTTGGTACTCAGTCTGCAAACGCACAGGGAGAAGAGAAATTAGACCAAGTAAGTGTAATTTTTACAAAAGATGCAGTCAGTAAACCAGAAGTAGCGATCGCACAAATTCCCCAGTGAAGTGACATCCAACGTCCCTTCACTAGCGCCAAAGAATTGCTAGCACAGGAGCAAAAACAGACAGAAGCAAATTGCCCAACACATCAAAGACTAGTATAACTCCAAGATTCGAGAACGCATTCAACTGGAGGAACAACAAAAAGTTGAACCGAGACCATATTTAACTATTACTTCTCCAATTAGTGGGAAGGAATTAAAAATCACTAATTTAATAAAATTTCCGGCGGCGATAAATCTTTATTTTTGGCGATCGCAATACTTGGATATCCGTGTGGAAGCGAGAAAGCCAACATCACAAATGCCCCATACCCTACTTGTAATTGCAAAATTTACGAATAACACAAAAGTGATAAATATTCCGAATTCCTGAGTGATGAAAGTAATTAATGCATTTTTGTCAAGATGCCCAGGATGTATTTTTGGGTTTTTATTACTAGTTTTTTGGGTGACAGGAATTTCTACCCACAGGAATAAGCTACCTGCTTGGATAAAATCTGCTTCAGCGCTTGGTATCCAGGTTCCATGAATAATTTTCACTTTCCTTGATGCCCTCTGGATTAATACTATGGAGAATTAAATTGTGATATTTTTCATGACCTTGAACTTCATAGTTTCAATCCCGCGAACGGGAATCGCTAAGTTTCAAGTCTGCAATATTTTCTTGCTCATTGCCTTGCCGATAGCGTTTCAATCCCGCGAACGGGAATCGCTAAGTTTCAAGTGCAACTAGTTGACCCCACAAACCTTAATTATCAACGTTTCAATCCCGCGAACGGGAATCGCTAAGTTTCAAGATGGTGACAAATTTAAAGGTGATCGCATTTAAATGTTTCAATCCCGCGAACGGGAATCGCTAAGTTTCAAGATCATTTTTGTCTCCTTGATGCAAAAGTTGATTTTTGTTTCAATCCCGCGAACGGGAATCGCTAAGTTTCAAGTCCGCCGTCTGAAACCCTTACAGAGTAAGGATTCTACAAGCAATTTTGGCAGACCTCAAAAATGACCTCATTTCAGCCTCGCTTATTGAACAAAATTCCTATTTACTCCAACTACTCAAACGCTGTAACTATTTACTTGTCTAGGTTCTGGCGATTTTGGCAGAACCCCCCAGGTTTTAGTCCCCGCTTCGGTTTGCCAAACATCAATTTAGTAACATCATAGAATGTGCGATCGCATTATGTCTAGAGTGCGATCGCATATCTTTATATTTAGGCGAAATCTACATTAATTGTACCGAACGTTGGTCACATAGCCGCAAAGCTCGAACCACCAAGGAATAAAGCTGCAAAAACTCCACCTCATCCCTACCAAAAAAATCGCCCAAATCCAAATTGCTAAGTTTATAGATATTGCGGCTCAAATTCGGCTCCGACAAAGGCAAAACATCAGGTAAAAAACGTATCATACAACGCCAACTATCTGCGATCGCTTTTTCATATCCCTCAGACAACTCAATCGGCTGTAACTCAGCCACATCATAACTTTTAAACCCCTCAGCCCAAGCTGAATGGTGACGACCTGCTGCCATTATTACTGTATAATACAAGTATTTTATTTGCTCAGTGTCAGAAACATAATACAGCGATTAGCTTCAATTGTTGTTAAATCGATATCTTCAACTCGAATAATTTCCATCATGAATCTTCTATTATCTCCTTAATCTTCATCGCCAAATCATCAGTTAACGTTGCTGTCATCAATAAAAACGGTGCAATTCCTTTCACTTGCTGCAATACCTTTAAAACAGTAATAAAAGACCTATCTGGGTCAAGTAAATGCAACTCATCAAACACCAAATAAGACGCAAAAATCGCTCCCGAATTTACATTTCCCGAACCACGACCAACCGAATAGGGTATATTTAAAAAACTGCTCAACATTTGGTCGATTGTACAAAATATAATATCACCTTCAAAACGTGGGTCTTCCGGATTTTCCCCCGTCTGCAAAGTCACCACCAACTTACGAGATGGGGGATAAAGCTTTTCCCAGTTTGCAACCAACATCTCAACCCGTTGACGCAGACTGTTCGCAAGGGTACGCAGAGGTACAACGTAGATTAGCTTATTGGGAAAATCGAGATTGAGGGATTTAGCGAAAAGAAAAGGTGCGATCGCGGTTTCTGTTTTCCCCGAACCAGTAGGTGCGCGCAGTATGGTATCCTGGCGTTTGAGAATGCGTGCGATCGCTTGGGTTTGGAAGTTGTAGGGTTGGTGGTTGGTGAGAGTGTGGAAGAGTTGGGGAATACTAATATTGTGGGTCATCGAATCGGTGAAAAGGGTTATTTATACTCTAAATGGCTAAAACCTGGACTTTTTAAATGTCTGAAAATTGAGAGTCAATAATTTAACTACTTAATCGATACACTTCACACTCTTAATACTTCCATCTTCCTTTAGAGCAACAATTTTTACCTTCACGACTTGCCTCTCCGACAAATCACCAGCCTTTTTCGGTTCTTTCTCAGTAATTTTAATTGTTTCTAATATCCCATAGGTAAGTTTATTACCCTTGATGATCAGTACAGTCGCATCCAAAATTTGGTCAATTTCAAACTTATGGGACTCTAAAACCTTAGCAATTTCCGCTTGACGCTCGGAAATTGGTTCAGGTATCTCACTAACATTAATATCTTCAACGGGACTAACTTTGTAATACCGCATCAAACGCATTGCCCATCCCAAGATTTTTAGCATGGAATGGGCGTTATTTTGGTAATTTTGCAAATATCTACTACAGGCACGTTCCATACTGCGATAGTAGTCTGTAGTCTTCCCACTATGCCCTATTTGCCTCCCATTGGTGACAAGAGTTTTGAGGTATTTCAAAAATCTGGTTCCAGCGTCGGGTTGATTGATGATACTTCGCAGGTATGCGATCGCTTTCCCTAATTCGTTAACGTCGGTGTTTTCTTGAACTAGGGTAATGGCTAAATTATGCGCTAGCTGGGATTCGGTTTCTGTAAGAGATTCGGCTTGGGTTAACATTAATACATTCCTTCCGGTGGTTCGCGATCGGTTGGGTAATGCAAAACTTGGGCTAATTGGTCAACTACCCAACACGCTCGCGGAGTACCGCAGAGCGTGTGGGCTTGTATCTGAACTCCACCGCAATTCTGCACGCACAGGTGAATCTTGTTTATCTGGCTTTTTGAAACCATACTTATTAGCTTCTTCTGGCGATAAAAATTCTCCAACTCCTAGTAAATAACTCCAATTCCATTGATTATCACTTCCTAATAGGCAAATTTGTTTCTTCTCGTCATTCAATATACATCCCGGATATTGAATAATAGCAGAATTATATTTAACCTTCACTGTTCCCAAACCGCGAGATTTTGCAAAACCCAAACCAAACCAACCATCATTTAAATCACGCAACACTAACCCAATTAAACCAAGCTGCGCTAAAGTAAAATTCTTCAGATGAATTTTGGTTTGAAATTCTCCCGCAGTACAGACTTGATAATTAAATGGTCCCACTGCAACCGAACCAAATACCCTATCAATAGCTACACCATTTCGTTCTTCAATATATAATTGGTTAACATCAACTGGATGAGCATCTTCAATCCTCACTCGACTAGCAATTGAAGTATTCCCAAACATTTGGTCGGTAAATGAAGACTTTTGATATATTTCATGAGATGGTAAATCCTTACCTTTGCTATCCTTTAAATAGGTGTATTTATCAGTTAAAGGGTTATTTGCCCAAAGCTGACTAGAATTATTCGGGTTTGTCTCACTTCCAATAGTACGAACAATTCGTTCTGCATGAGCGCGAATTGCTCCTTTAAGACTGCTTCCCGGTAAATATATCGACCAACCGTTTTTATGAAAAGTCTTGACAAATTCCATATCAGGGTTTGTGGGATCAGCACCTTCGCGTCCTGATTTGATTAAAATTGGTCCATCAGGGATAATGCTGAAATCGATAGTGCAATGGTTAACAAGTCGTTTGTGCATAATTAAGGTCTATTTTTTGAAATTGCGAGCATCTTGCTCGCGCTTGATTTCTAACATTAAGCAGCTACTAAATTATTTAGCTGTTGTTCGCATTGCTGAAATACAAAATTAACAGCAGCAAATAATTTATTGATTTCTTGGATGGTATAGTAAGTGCTATTTCTGGTAAATATTTCTCCTTCTAGCTTACCAAATTGCCATGTTATACCATTAGATACAATGCCAAAAATCACTATTTGATATTCTCCATTCAGTCTTTGAGCGGCAATCATTTCTGCTAAACATTGCGCCCAGCCATTTTCAAAATTATCTTGCTTGGCTTCTACTAAAATGAAGTATGGCTTGTCGAATACAAATTTTCCTAATGGAGAACGTTTAGCTAAAATATATTCAGGAAAACCTGACAATTTTTCGTCATAATTTAATGATTGATGACTCCATAGAATAAAATGCTGGCGATAGACTTTCCAAACTTCTTTAATAACGGGATAAATTAGATTTTCACAAATAGCAAACTCGGAGTTATCAACAACAGCATCCCGCATCATCAGTTCTAAATCTTCACGGAAATAGTTAGAAACAGTAAAAGCAAGTTCACTGATAAAATTTTCTTCGGTGTAAGTCACTTGGAACGTTTTGAGAACTTCACCGATAGTTTTGAAACTGCTAAAAGCCATATTTATACCTTTGCTTCAGTGGTAGTTTTATCCGATTTACTATTTGTCAGCTTATCAATTAATTGCTGTACCCAATGGTCTTTAAATTCCCGTGCATCCTCATAAGCACTTTTATCACCCATCACCAGCTTTTTGAGATAATCGAGTAACAAATGTGGTTGGTCTGGGGGATAATCAAACCACAGCATCTCACTAATATCTAGTTTAACAACACCTAAACCGCGCGATCGCCCACCTCCAAGAGGTATTTGTTCGGTTTCAAACTGATGCAAACCAACCATTAATAAACCTAATTCCCATTCCTCTGCATTTTCGACTATGGCTTTAAATTCAAATTGGGTTCCTGCGGGTACTACTTGGAAGTCGTAAAGTTTTCCGTCTGCTGCGGTTTCGGTATCTCTGTCAATTGATACACCATCCCGTTCTTGGTATTGTCCAAACCAGGAATCTGCTTTTATGGTTAAGTCACGAACTTGGAATTTACTTGCTATCCAGGGAGAACCAAACAGAGAAGAAACTAAATCAGTTTGTTTGATAATTTCCTCAGTTAAAGCCAAATCATCGGGGAAATCCTCTTTAAGCTGTTTAATTTCCTGAGAAGTTAAAGACCATTCCTCTTCAATTGCTGGATTTGCGACTAATTTACGATTATTGCCAACGATACCACGGAGAAAACTTTCTAAGCGCGATCGCATGGCTCCTTTAAAGCTGGAACCTGGAATTAAAGGATTCCCCAATGCGTCTTTAATTACAGGTAAGTCTGAACCGATGGGTTCGCTGGAACGTCCTGTGCTAATCCGTAATGCGGTTACAGTTGTCAGGGTTCCTATTATTTCTAAGCGGCTTTTGAATGTGTCGAACATAAATAATACCTTTATTTCTTCATTCCTTCTTTTTTGTAAATATGCTCATGAGTACCAAAATATCTCAAATACAAATCATTATTTTTAACTTCGCAGCTTAATCTTAGTTCTTTTTTTGTAATATTAATATGTTCAATGTCTATGCCCTCATACTTACGAAGTCTCAGAATATCATCATCTTTTAATGCGCTAATGCCATCACGGTATTTAAGTAATAAATAAGCTACCCTAGCAAGCTTTTCTTGCAATATAATTTTTTTACTGATATCAGTTGTCTTTTCGTAATCTGTTTGAAGATAATTATTTTGATAATTTAATTTTGGGATAAATCTTGGAAAATTTAACAATTTATCTTTTGAAAGTAGTTTATCTTTACATTCATTCCAAATTAGCTTGCCCCAAATAGATAGAGTTAATTCTGTACCTGTTGAAATTAACCAATCTGTTGGCACTTGATTTGCAACTTGCCAAGAGATTGGGACTTTTCCAACATCCATAACTGCAAGTGCTACTTCATGAGCTTCAACTTGTGATATATCAATTTGCACAGGTAATTTCGGAATTGTTAAAATTTCCGTAGATTCTTCAAAGATATAAATAATTTCATCAGCATATAACATACCAATTGTATTGAAATATCCTTGCATTGCCTTAAAACCACCTACAAGGTTAAAACAAATAGTATATCCTTTATACTCCTCAGTTATTTTTTTCTTTAAGATAGGAATAAGTTTGGAGATGCCTATCAGAAAATTATCATTGCTCGCAGTGGAAAAATTTTCACTACATAAGGTTTCAACATTATTGATTCCCTGACCTAGAAGAAATTTTGTCAACATACCTACACAGTCTTTTCCCTGAGCTGTGTCAGTATGAATAAATAGGTGATAATCTGATTTTTCTAAATCGTTATTATATAACCCATAAATACCATTTAGCTCTGCACAAGCTTTTCTAATATCTTCTATATCTCCTTTTAATTGATTTTCAGATCTAACTTTTAGTTCTCCCATTATTTCAATTACATCGTCATATAGAATAAATTCTTCATCACTATAGTTTGCAGTTTCTATTAATCTTTCATAATCTGAATTTTCACATTCTCGGTCTATTTGATTGGTAAGTAAGCTAGTCCCAACAGTTGTAATAACAAGTCGCTGCATAAAAACTCCTGATAAAAAATTAAATTTCACCTTTGCGCTTATACACTAAATAACGCGCACCGTATCCTAGATAACGTCGTGTCAGTTCTAAATGAATATTCTTTAAATCATCAGCATCATCTGTTTTTGCTTCTTGCGCTATCTTGGAAGCTATATTTTTAATCCTGCTATCAATATGTTGAATTATTTGGAATGCTAGTGAGTCTTGACCTCAATAATAGTAATTCAAACTTGTTGTTCTTCGTCCTTTTGCAAGGAAATCTCGAATTTGGTAAAGTTGTGATTTAGGAAAATCTGCTGCTATTAAAGCTTTAATAGAGTTAATTAGACCATCTAGTTCGTGTAGTGTGTATGGTGCTGCATAAAGTTTGATTTCTGCACCTTGTTTTTTTGTTAATGCATGATCACGAAAATCTTTGATACTAGATGAAACCATTGTAACTGACTTCATTGTTAAAAAATCCACTGTTCCACCAAAATATCCATACTTTTTGATTTTTTTCGCATACTCTTTAGCTGATTTCATTAACTGATTAGTCAAATCTTCCGCGTAGTAAATAGGAGTATTATAGGCAGTAATCAAGACACCACTCGATATGCTTAATTTACATTGAGATGGTTTTGCTTTTTGCCATTGGTAGCGATGAATCTTTTGTAAATCAATAGGCTTCTCTGTGCTTAGTTTGTAGCTATCCTTATCTTTAATTTCCTCTCCTGGTATTGTCAGATTACCTAAGAGAATATTTTCAAAGTTTTCGCCAATATCTTTCGCTATTTCTAAGGCTTTATCTGCGGTAACTATCAGGATAATATCATCCCCACCAATAGTAATGATTTCAAATGGATGGATGAAATCTCCATTTCTTAATCTTGAGGTTGATTCATCGATTCCCTGTAATTTCCTTGGGTGAAGATGATTGGCTAAAGCATGAAACACCGAATATTTAGTTGCATTGTCAACATCAGCACTAAAGTTTTGATATTCTTGAGGAGTGCGGATTTTCTGAATATATCCACCCATATTATTACCATCAGCATAAATATAGGCAACAAAACCATTACTGACTTTGCCGAGGTGAGTTAAAGATGGAGATGTTTCTATATCTTCAAGATTATAGTCTCCACAATATTTTTGATGTTTATCGGGATTTTGTTTCAGAAATAGTTCAAATTTATTTGTCCAACTCTCAATAATACCTGGTTGCCAATCTAGTCGAAGGTCTTGATACCATGATGGTATATTCCCTTTCTTTGCCCGATCGCCAATGCATCTTTTTCTTAGGGATGCTTCAGATAAATAGGGTTGTCCGGTAAGTTGGGTTATGTGAGCGATCGCACTACGTTTTTCTACTTCATCTCTCCTCAGATAAGGATGGGTTTCTAGCATTGGTGGATAACGACGACTGGGACGATTGGGAATGTTATTTCCTGAACGACGTTGATTAAATAAAATGGCTAGTTTTGTGGTTAGCTCATTAAAGCTTTTACGATATCGAAAATTTTCTATAACTTGGGAGTCGCTTTCTACTTTCCCAAAGCACCCTTCAACTATAGGATTTTTATAATCTTTTTGATATTTATCTAACCAAAATGTATCCTCAATATTATCTCGCAATAAACCAAATGCTATTTCTAGTAATTTAAAAGAATCCCCTACTGCACAGGAGTTCGCTGTTAATGTTTCGTGGGTATAGCGTTTCTCAATTGCATTGGCTAAATCATCAACAAAAGCAGCAGGACAAAATGCTAATATATTTCCACCTGTAGAATATATAATCAGTTCTTCAATTAAAGCATCTGATAGTTTTTTCTCATCTTCCGATTTTTGTGGAAAGTTATCATTTAACCACCTTCGGACAATCAGTACATTGAGCGTTATAGTTTGGAGTATTTAACTCAGGATTATCTTGAGGTATAACACCAAAAAAAGCAGGTAAATCTATTAAATTTATTCTATCCAACAAAGCCGAGCCACCTCGAATATCTGGAAGTGTTGCAGCTTCAAAAACATATTGTTTAACCTTTGTTACACCACCATAAACTAAACCTATTTTTGATTTCCATCGCTGAGAATATGTTTCTGTGAGATTCTTTAATTCATCTAATGTTTGAGGAAATTCTAGATTATCTATTTCTTTAACTTCTTCAATAATTGACTTAAAATTCTGCGGTAATTCTCTATCTTCAATTAAAGCTTGTCGAGTTTGCTGTAATAATTCCCAGTTGTCTGCTTTCCGTGTTTCACCCCAAGCTAAACACCAAGCGATTCCAAGATGACGTATCTGTCTAATCCTTTCTCTCCTTGCTTGGGATCGAAAAAGGCGATCGCACTATAAACTTGTCCCAGTTTATAAGCCAAAACTTGACTTACTAGTACAGAAGTACGACCGTTGATTTTGATTAACTCACCACCTGGTATTTCCCCAGATGCGATAACTCCGTTAAGCTTCGCTAACGCATGATCCAACCGTACCACCACATCACGGACTATTTTGTCACCTGTTGCTAGTGTTTCCCCAAATCCAACTTGTAAAACATCACCGTCAAAATTGATATCATAGGTACTCATACAAATCACTGGTAGCTTGCAAACCCTAGTTTCAATCTCAAATCAATCTATTAAGTCTCCCAGATTATACGCAGGGTTATGAGTGATACAAATCACGAATTTACCTAATTTAGGATCGAAAATTGCGATCGCACCATAAAGATGGCAGAGTCGATGTGCTAAAACAAACGCGACGGGTATGGATGTGGGACCATTGATTTTGAGTAATTGTCCTCCCCGTAAAATCCCGGCTTTTGCCATTTCTTCTAGTCTCGCAGCAGCATCAACAACAATGCGATCGTTTGATCCAGGTTCACCAAAGCTGATTTCTAATAGGTTTTCTTTTAACTCGATGTTGTAAGTGGTCATTTTTCTATCTCCTTGTATGGGTACATCATACAACCCACTGGAAGAAGGGTATTCCAATGCGCGATCGCACTATGGGGAAATAATTTACTCAATTCCTGGATTTTAAGTCTTGCTATACTCTAAAGTAATGGGCATAATTTGCTTAGGTTTAGACTACTTGCTACTAACCCAATGGCTAAAGATGTTTTCCATTACGCAGTTAGAAAAGGTTTAGAAAAAGAAGGCTGGCTGATTACAGAAGACCCACTCAGGATTAAAGCAGGTGGTGCTGACATGGAGATTGATTTGGGAGCAGAGAAAATTATTGCAGCAGAGCGAGGGTTAGAAAAAATTGCTGTTGAAATAAAAAGTTTTATCGGTACTTCCAATATTTCCGAATTTCATACTGCTGTAGGTCAGTTTATTAACTATAGAGTGGCGTTGGAAGAACAGCAACCCAAACGTATTTTATATTTAGCAGTTCCAATCGGCGTACATCGTAAGTTTTTTAAACTCCCCTTTGTCCAAACCATTATTCAACGTTTTGATATTACATTAATTGTTTACGATCCAGTTGAGGAGGTAATTTTAGAATGGAAAAACTAGAATCCTACCGCACTTACATCAAGCAATTATTAAGTGATTATGCCAGCCTTAGTCCATCGGATGGTGAGGCTGAAACAGAAGTCATTTTCGATACTGAGCGCGATCGCTACCAAGTTGTTCGTACTGGATGGAAAAACAGATATCCCATGTATGGTTGTGTTTTACATTTAGATATTAAAGATGGAAAAATTTGGATACACCATGATGGCACGGAGATAGGCATTGCTGATGAGTTGGTAAATTTGGGAGTCCCAAAATCAGACATTGTTTTGGCGTTTCATGAGCCTTTGGTGAGGCAATATACTGGGTTTGCTGTGGGTTAGGTTCAAAATGCGATCGCCAAGTGTATACCATTAGACTCATCGCACCAAGTCAGATATTTCCCGACTTTGTTAAGAATTATATTTACAAACAACTTCCCCTCACCGGGGATGGAAACCCTGTGGAATTTCATCACCGAAAGGTCGAGATATATTTACAAACAACTTCCCCTCACCGGGGATGGAAATAAAAGTATACTAAGGTTGCAGTTTCCTTGTTCTGGTTTGACTATGCCAGCAAAAGATAGATATCATGATGCGATAAAGAACGCCTTGATTAAAGATGGTTGGATAATTACAGCCGATCCTTATTTGATAAAATACGAAGATGCGGAACTGTATGCCGATTTAGCCGCAGAAAAACCGATCGCCGCAGAAAGACGGGGTAGCAAAATTGTTGTGGAAATCAAAAGCTTTATTGGACGCTCTTTAATGTACGATTTTCACAATGCTTTGGGGCAATACATTGTTTATCGCAATCTCATCCAACTAACGGAACCAGAATATAAACTGTATTTAGGTATCGATGATTTGGTTTGTTTATGGGGAATTTTTTCAAAGGAAGTCGATACAGGCTGTTATGAATCAAAATAATCTTTTATTAATTGTCGTGGATACGAAAACCGAGGAGATTCGGCAATGGATAAATTAGAGAGCCAAAAATTAGACAGCGAAAAGCTAGAGCAATACCGCAGTATCATTAAAAAAATCTTGACCGAATACTATCAAATGACCGCTGCTCAATCAAATAAATCCACAGAAACAGAAGCAAGGGAATCTCCACAGGAGTCTCTTGACAGCGATTATCGCATTGCATTTGATGATGAACACAGTCAATATCTGTGGTTTCGCTTTGGTTGGAAAGAAAAACAGCGCATCCAGCACATAATTATGTACTTGTGTATCAAAAATAGCAAAGTTTGGGTTGAGGAAGACGCTACCGATTTATGTGTTGTCGATGATTTACTTGCTGCGGGAATTCCTCAAACTGATATTGTTTTGGGTTTCCACCATCCTAGTAAACGGGAATTAACTGAGTTTGCGATCGCATAACGTATGTAATGTAGATAAAAGGCGATCGCAAAATTCGTTTCTTCCTACAGGGAAACAGCCAGTTTCCAGAGGTGCTTTTGTTTGCGCGATCGCATAACGTATGTAATGTAGATAAAATGCGATCGCACCAAGTCAGATATTTACCTATTTTGTTAAGAATTATATTGGCTGGATTGCTTGCGGGATAAGTATTTGGTAGATTTATACATGAAAATTGTATCGAGAAATCGACACACCTCGCCCGATCCTTGAAAACCTCATAACTTCGTTGGAGTGTGTCGATGCCTTACGCAGCATAGTTTCCAGGCTGCAAATTCGACAGTTTTTTGGAAAATTTTTCCTGATTTTTCGAGTGGTGTCGATTGGGGTATCTCAAATCCTTACCCTGTAAGGTTTTTAAAAGTGAACTCTTTACAAACAACTTCCCCTCACCGGGGATGGAAACAAGATGTCAGATGAAACATCAATGTTCACTTCAACTTTTGTGAAATAAAATAGTAGACATGTTCTAGCAACTAGATAATCAAAAGGCATTTATTACCAAACATCTATCCAGTGAATAAATGGCTAGAAATCCCTTTGACCAATTTTCCAAGCAGTTTTTTGAAGAATTCCTCACACCGTTAGGTCAGGTGAGAATAAACTATGAAATACCAGGGGAAGCAAAATTTGTAGATATTTGGTTCATTCCCTCCCCATCTAAAACGACAGTTCCAGAGGATTTGGGATTACTAAGTCGAATTGCACAGACACCTTGTTTGCTCGAACCATACCGCAAACAGCCAACCAACCGAGAAATCCGCAGTTGTTTATACAAGCTTTATCATCTAGAAGCCGAAACCCAACGGGAAGCGAAACGAGAAGAAGAAAAAATATCTGATCAGCAACTTCCCCAACTGTGGATTATAACTACATCTTGTTCTGAGCGGTTATTAGAAGATTTAAACGTAACTCAAGATGAAACTTGGGGTGAGGGTATTTATTTTCTAGGGAAAATACTTCTAACTCGAATCATTGTTATCGATCGCTTAAATCGGACACCTGATACACTTTGGTTAAGAATATTGGGTAAAGGTTTAACGCAAAAGCAAGCCGTAGAAGAAGTAATCGCTTTACCAGCACAAGACAGCAAACGCAACCAAATTTTAAGGTTGCTTTACAGTTGGAAGATTAGCATAGAAGTAGGAACACAGATCGATCTGGAAGACACAGAGGTAATTATGAACTTATCGCAAGCCTATTTAGAATGGGAGGAACAAACCCAACTTCGGGGTATTGAGCAAGGTATTGAGCAAGGTATTGAACGGGGTATCGAGCAAGGTATCGAACGGGGTATTGAACGGGGTATCGAGCAAGGTATCGAGCAAGAAAGACGACAATTATTAGAAAACCTGCTTACCGCTCGTTTTGGTGAGGTTGACTCCCAATTAGCTGCGATGATTCCAGCTATCATCAGTTTAAATAATCAAGAATATGCAGCTTTGTTGTTGCAGCTACCGAGTTTATCGCGGGAGGATTTGTTAGCGCGATTTAATCAATAAAAAAATGCGATCGCATAACGTATGTAATGTGGACAAAAGGCGATCGCAAAATTCGTTAGTTTTTATAGATCGATGGTATCCATCCAGTAAAACCTGTTCTTCCTGTGGTCATGTTCTAGAAAATCTAGATTTTCAGGAGCGAGAATGGCGTTGTCCATCTTGTCAGTCTGTGAATGGACGAGATGAAAATGCAGCTAGAAATATTTGTGCGGTCGGGGCATCGACCGCGCTTGTTAGGCGATGTTAGACAGGTTTTGCCTGCAATTGCTGTTTGACCTTAGAATCCCCGTGCGTTTACGCCGGGGAGTATGTCAAAAAGTACCATCTACTCAGCGTTGCAGCTTTGGTATTGGAAGCAGGGGGAAACGAGCAAGAAGCGATCGCATCTCTATTACACATCGACCGAATTGAACTATGCGTTGCCCCAAACCCTTGTAGAGACGTAGCACTGCTACGTCTTTACATTGTTTTCTGGAGATCTCTATTAGACATCGACCGAATTGAACTATGCGTTGCCCCAAACCCTTGTAGAGACGTAGCACTGCTACGTCTTTACAATGCGATCGCGCTGTAGTGTCGCTGGTGACGTAACGCGATCGCATTTGTCCTGCAATTCTCAAATTAAATGTAGCTTTTGTAACTACAAATGAGGATAAATCAGTATTTATTTGCAAAAAAGACGGGTTTTTATTTTAAGACACAGTATTTAAAAATACTTCCAATCTAAGTAACAAGCGCGATCGCAGAACGGCTTTTCTAGAGCATAGCGCCAAGTTCAGATATTTCCCTATAGGGTTTCAAAAGTGAACTCTTTACAAAACACTTCCCCTCACCGGGGATGGAAACTCGTCCATTTTGCCTCCTTGGGTGAAAACTAATTTTGCCTTTACAAAACACTTCCCCTCACCGGGGATGGAAACTGAATCATTATTCAGTAGTTCTTGTTTTTGCTTTCCTTTACAAAACACTTCCCCTCACCGGGGATGGAAACTGTTGATATTCGTTGACTTTTTGAACATAAACTGGGCTTTACAAACAACTTCCCCTCACCGGGGATGAAAACCATCGATATATTTCCCAAACGCGCGCAAGATGCCCGCACTACCTTGTTCGCAAAAATTAACTATCTTCCCCCTGTGGGGATTATATTATTTATAGTGATTTGTACTGTGCTGAGTTAATGCACAAGTGCGAGCCTCTAAATGCCATTTAGACATCAGTCTTCGTGTATTTGAACCACATTTGTTGTAGGGGTTCAGCACTGCTAAACCCCCACCGCGTGGTCTATTTACCTGAAAATAGCTGTCAATTAATCCAAAATCAATTATGCCTCGCAGTCCCACACCAAAAACCAAAACCCGAACCAAATCATCTCCCTCCAAATCTTCCCTAACATGGAAAGATGAAACCGAAATCATCGGTTTGGAATTCGCTTTGGTTCCTCCCATCAACGCAGCGATTTATCCCCAATATTCCACAGGTTTACACGCTTGGTTCCTCAATTGCGTCCGGAATGTCGATCCCGAATTATCCGCATATCTCCATGATGGAGAATCGGAAAAACCCTTTACCATCTCCCTCCTTGACGGGGAAATAGTCAGTAGTGGAATGCAGATTCAACTATCAAGCGATCGCATTTATCATTGGTGCGTCACTGGGTTATCCCAACGGATCACAAATTGGATGCGCGATTGGGTGAACAATTTACCCTCCCATTTGGAACTCAATCACGTTCCCCTAAAAATTGAATCCTGTCGTATCATCCATCCTGCCACAACCTACTCCCAATTACTCAATCGAGAAAACATCGGTGGTACAGTATCCCTAGAATTTCTCAGTCCCACCAGTTTCCGACGTAAAAAACATCATTTTCCCCTACCTTTACCCTTCAATCTTTTTCAAAGTTACCTGCGACGGTGGAACGACTTTTCCAATTTAGCCGTTGAAGCAGATGATTTTCTCAATTGGATTGACGAACAGGTAATCATCAATCGTCATCAAATTTCCTCCCAAAAAGTACTCGCGGGGAAAAAGGGTGCGGTAACTGGGTTTACGGGTGCAGTGGAATTGGGTTTAACTCGAACTGCAAGCCAAAATCCCCACTATTATCGCCTATTTTATGCCCTTGCAAACTTCGCTCCCTACTGCGGAACCGGACACAAAACCACCTTTGGCTTAGGACAAACCCGCTTAGGTTGGTCATCCAAGTTAGTACGGGATGTACCCGATGTAGAATCAGTATTAGCAAAACGCATCGAAGATTTAACTGAAATTTTCACCCTACAACGCAAACGACAGGGAGGAGAAAGAGCCAGTGAAATAGCGGTGAAATGGGGGACAATCTTAGCCAGACGGGAAATGGGAGATTCGTTAATGCAGATATCTACCGATACGGGAATACCCTACGAAACCGTGAAAACCTACGTAAAATTGGCACGGAAAGCCTTGAAACAGCAAGATTAAGTGGGGTAGCGATTTGTGCGATCGTTTTCGGCATTTAGTTTATGACCGAAAATAATGGGACACAAGCCCCGTCCTTTAGCTTCCATAAACCAGCGCCATTCCTTGGGGTTCATGACTGTACTTGCCACTTTTCGAGGGGCGATAGGTTTCATTATATAGACAAAGACTATGGGGATGACGACTGGAAAATTGCATCATTTGCCGATGTGCAGCACCTCGAAAAAAATCCATCAAAAAGCGCTCCGACTCCCAGTAACTCACCATGATAATTTCCTTGCTCCCACAAATTCCCGCTTTCACTTGTATACAACCCGGAGCTTTTACAGTCGATTGACGAATGCTGTTTAAATTACGCCACAGCCAGAAAAAACCAGAGCGATCGCGGGCAATCATTCCATTCACAAACGCCACTGCATTGGGCTGTTCGGGCAATTGGATGTGGTACAGCGAAGATTTTTGCATGATGATTTCTCTCAATTAACTGATAAACTTATATTCAACTAGTTGACTATAATGAATATACTATATTCAACTAATTGATTATGTCAACAAGATTGGGAAATTAATTTGCGATGGCACTAGCTCATGCAATTTTGGCAACGCTACTGGATTGTCCATGTAGTGGGTATGATTTGAGGAAACGGTTTGAGGCATCGGTTGGCTTTTTCTGGCAGGCTAGTTTTCAGCAGATTTATCGCGAACTGGCAAAGCTAGAGGAGCAAGGATTGGTGCAAAGTCAGGCGATCGCTCAACAGGGTCGCCCAGATAAGAAGATGTATGCAATTACACGAGATGGGGAAGGGTTTTTACAGGAATGGATTCAAACACCCTGCGAGATGCCGCCGTTGCGGGATGAGTTGTTGGTCAAAATATTTGCGGGGTTTATAGTCTCGAAGGAAACGGTATTGATGGAACTAGAGAATCATCAAGTACAGCACCAGGAACGACTCGTAGTTTATCGGCAGATTCAACAAAATTTTTATGCAAATCCTGAGAACTTGTCGGAGAAAGAGTTATTTCGCTACCTGACCTTACGTAGTGGAATTCGATTTGAGACAGAATGGTTGGCTTGGTGTGAGGAAGCGATCGCAGTATTAAGCCACCATTCAACCAATCAAGTAAAATCTCAGTAGTCTGGCTAAATTATCCCCAAGGGTCTTCATTTTTGAAAGTTGATGAATTTTGCTAATGCGATCGCCATAACACAATCATTAAACACAGCTTTATTCAAGGACTTAAAAATTACTATAGCCTGAAAGTCTATATCTAGTTAAAAAGTTATTCGCTGCCATTACTATTGCGATTGAAACCAAAATTCCCTCCGATCCTTTTGCTAGTCATTTTGCTTTGACGGGAGCATTAAAACGCTATGGACGAGTCAAGAAAATGGGTTTACCGCAAAGATATCGGTTGTTTTTTCGAGCATTTGATACCCCAGAATTAAAGTCGATTGTGATTTTGTCGTTAGGATTTCCCCGCAAAGAGGGAGCGAAAGATGACTGTTATCAAGTGTTTACCAAGATGGTGGCACGAGGGACATTTCCCGATAGTTTGGATGAGTTGATTACAGAATCAGGGAAAACCCAGGATGAACTGGATTAAAATCCAAAAATATTTTCTCTGCAAATAAAAACGGATGCCATCACTGCTCGCTCGTGTTATGGTGCAGTACGCGATCGCAATCGGAATCAGACAGATGTGCTGCGAGAACTTATCCGCAAGCTGTCCAAATCAATTAATAAAAAGCCGATCGCGCGAACGACGGGGCTTTAGACCCAATTTTTCGGTAAAATAAAAACAGCCACGATAAAGACTCGTGACCGTTTTCAATGTCGGAGTAAGCGATTATTTTGGCGTTAAACTGCCGAAAAAATCCACTCTTACTAATTAGCAGATAATTATGCCTTGGCTAAATTTTCTGCAACAAAATCCCAGTTTACCAACTGATCTAAAAAGTTTTTGATAAAGCCAGGACGAGCATTGCGGAAGTCAATGTAGTAAGCATGTTCCCAAACGTCTAGAGTTAGGAGTGCTTTCTGACCATGCGCTAGAGGGTTCTCTGCATTCGGTGTTTTCGTCACCTTTAGCGTACCATGATCATCAATCAACCAAGCCCATCCGCTGCCAAACTGTGTTGCAGCAGCGCTAGAAAACTCTTCTTTGAATTTATCGAAGCTACCAAAATCTTTGTTGATTTTAGCAGCTAAATCACCGCTTGGTGTACCGCCACCTGCTGGTTTTAAAGAATTCCAAAAGAAAGTATGATTCCAAACTTGAGCCGCGTTATTAAAAACTCCTGTTAAAGAGGGGTCTTTAAAAGAAATTTGGATCACTTCTTCTAGAGACTTATTAGCAAGGTCTTTACCTTCAACAAGCTTGTTAAGGTTGTCTACATAAGCTTTATGATGCTTGCCATAGTGATACTCAAAAGTCTCAGCTTTCATACCATACGGCTCTAAAGCGTTAAAATCGAAGGGTAGGGGGGCTTGTGTAAATGCCATGAGTGTGAAATCCTCTCTTTACCGTTTTCCAGCTTTGAAAATTACAGACTTTGTGTTGAGCAGTTGAAGGTGCTAAACACTGTTAAATAAAACTTAACACTGTTATTTTACTACCAAAGGCAGTATTCAGACAAAGTGGTTTTGCGACAATTGAGGTCAAATCTACCTAAATGAATATACAACAAGTAAGAGACAACGGGGTTTTTGTCACGATATACGAGTACTGAAAAGTTAGATTCCCGACTTATTAAAGAAGTCGGGAATCTGAACACCGCGAATTTTCACAAATTATCTAGGATTGCTATAGATATATTTTTAATCAATAATTATTATTGACGATGAATCAAATCAGTTAGAATCAAGAGAAAAGATTGCAGAAATAATTTTTTGTTTAATATGATGTCCTGCAAATCACAGATATCGTAGAGACGTTCCGCCGGAACGTCTTTACTAGATAGTAATATTGTTTTTTGATATTTTTATAATAGTGAGCCTGAGTGATTTTTTTAGCTAGATCAGCAGAAGCCTCACACCCACTTTTAGGGGTGTGAGGACGCCAGTCGCCTGCGACGGGAAACCCGTCTACAGCGCTGGCTCATGAATGCGCGGGAGTGGTGAGATATAGTAATTACTATATCTCACCATGACCCATATTGATTATATTTCTATATAGGAAATATGGTATTATAGATAAGTACAGACAGAGCCTAAAATGCTGGTCGTACACTGAACCTAGACAACTAAAGATATGGGGTTTTATTGGGAAGTGCGGTCTTAAATATGGTATTTTTATACCTGATTGTTGCCTCCAATAAGTAAAATCTTTAAGGAACATAGATAGTCTTTTAAAAAGACAGTGGGGCAGGACACGTACCTCACTATAAAACGCCGTAGCAGGAAACCAATGGAGTACTGTGAAGGAAGTTCTTAATATCCTTAACAGGACTTAGAAGCCTACACCGTATTGCTTGCAATCGGTGTAGGAGTGTCACGAGATGTCCCGGCTTAAGTGAGTAGCGCAGCAATTTGTGTTAATTAGATCCTACATTCCGTTATTGGAACGCGAGAAAACAAGACTTTGAGATTGCTTCCTCGCGTCGCAATGACGGAAGTGCCTAGTTTTTATGTAAAATTAATTACAATTGAGATAACCTTTGCTGGTAGAAGTCAACAATTTTTGTCGTGACTTCTGAAATTGAGAGACCATCGGTTTGGATTTCAATTGCATCTGCTGCTTTTTGCAAGGGGGAAACTTTGCGTGTGCTATCCTTCCAGTCGCGTTCAGCAATGTCTTTTTCCAGCTGCTCTAAACTGATTTCGGGTTGACCTTGTTTTTTAAAGTCTTGCTGACGACGACGTGCGCGTTCGCTAACAGAAGCGGTTAAGAAGATTTTGACTTCAGCATCGGGAAAAACGTGGGTACCGATGTCCCGTCCTTCAGCAACCAAACCACCTTTTTTACCCCAGTTTTGCTGTTGTTTAACTAGTGCTTCACGTACAGCGCTCTGTGCGGCTATAGCGGATACTTTTGATGTTACTGTTGGCGTGCGAATTACCTGAGTAACATCACTATGATTTATCCAGACTCGTACAGGAGATTGTAAATTTTCGCCTTGAGTCAGTTCAATGATACACAGATTAGCTAATTCAGCGATCGCACACTCATCATCCAAAGCAATTTTTTCTTGCAACACTAGCCAAGTGAAAGCTCGGTACATTGCGCCAGTATCTAAATATACTAGACCCAAGCTGGCTGCCACTTGACGAGCCACCGTTGATTTACCAGCACCAGCCGGTCCATCAATGGCGATGACGGGAGAGCGATCGCGCAGGATGGTATTGTCAATCAAACGTGTAGAACCAAGACGAGCTGCGATCGCAAGCATTCCTTCCTCCTTAACTTCCTCTAAAGACATCAACGTAGTCGGTTCAACCAATTCAATATATTCGACTAAAACACTTGTTACCATTGCTAGTTCTTGCTCCACCTTCGCTATAAGAGTGCTGGTGTTACGAACGCCCGCTTTAAATGCTGCTTCAGCTTGCCGCAAGCCGCGATATAATACCGCTGCCTGCTGCTTTTGCGTTGCAGTCAAATATTGATTGCGAGAACTTAGGGCAAGCCCGGAGGCTTCCCGCATCGTTGGACAAGCAACAATTTCTGTAGGCAAATTCAAATCAGCCACTAGCTTTTTAATAATTGCCAGTTGCTGACCATCCTTTTGACCGAAATAGGCTCGATCGGGCTGTACCAAGTTAAAAAGCTTGGTAACAATCGTAGCCACACCCTGAAAGTGACCTAGCCGAGAACGACCACACAAGCGTGATATCATAGCAGATGGAGGGGTAACTTGTGTAACAATTGAATCTTGTATATTCTTCTGGGGGATTTCTAATTCTTCCGGAGAAGGCGCAAAAATCGCATCCACACCAGCTTGTTCACAAAATTGCCCATCTACCTCTAAAGTACGAGGATAGCGTTGATAATCCTCATTAGGACCAAATTGCAGAGGATTGACGAATATACTGACGATTACCGTGGCGTTTTCTCGCCGTGCCCGTGAAATCAAGCTTAAATGACCTTGATGCAAAGCTCCCATCGTCGGAACTAGACCAATTGGCGTCTGATACCAGCTAGTCACCTGATTTGATAGCAGTTCCTCTGACTGGCAAAGCTGATTTTCCCAACGACGTTTAGCTAAATAACAGCGTAAAGCTGCAACTGTTGTCAGCAGGCGCACAAAATACCCCTAGTTCTTCTTAAGCCTCTCCCCCGTTAAGTTTATATCTGAATTCGGGGGAAAAACGAGTGAACTAGGGGAAATTGGGAAATGGGCATGGGGCATGGGGCATGGGGCATAGGCATAGGGCATGATCCAAGTGGGCAAGTGAAGTACGCGATCGCTTCTTTTTATTCCCATTGCCCATTGCCCATTGCCCAATGCCCAATTACCAATTACCTTCCTAAGACTTCAATCCGCACTGGTGCAACACCACTGCCCATCATTCCTAAAATCCGTGCAGCAGCAACAGAAAGGTCAATTACTCGACCGCGAATGAATGGACCGCGATCGTTAATTCGCACTACTACAGAACGACCGTTGCGGGTGTTGGTGACGCGGACTTTTGTACCAAAGGGTAAATGACGATGAGCTGCGGTTAGTCCTTCTGGATTAAATCTCTGACCGCTAGCGGTGCGATTGCCGGAACCATCATAGCCATAATAAGAAGCGACTCCCCTGAGGGAGACTTTTACTGGTCCAATGTTAATCTCTGATGGTAACTTTGGTATTGATACCGGTAGTCGTGTCGGTAAGTTGAGAATCTGGTTTAGGGGAGATGCGTTGCCTAGTAATCTCCGCAAGCGATTGGTGGTTTGTAATGCGTCTTGTGCTAGATTATTAGTTGTGTCTGGCGATCGCGTTTGGGAGTTGATTTCCACCAATTCTTGGTCATTGACTTTGATCATATAGCGATCGCCCTTATTTGGGTCAGCAGAGACACTTTTATTTTGTGCCTGATTTGTTGTCGATTCGCTAAGAGCTTTCCAAGATACGATTATTTGACTGGCATCTACATTTTCCCTGATCAACTGGTTTATCCTCGCTGCTACTACACCAGCTCTTTGAACCGGGTCATCATCGCCAATGTTTGTTTGGTTGCTGACGTTTGTTATAGTTCCAACACTCGCTACTTTTACAGAACTGTCAGCAACACCATTGTTTGACTGTGTATTTTGAGTATCACCAGTTACACCAACTTTGACATCTACTTTGCTTTCTTCGCTTTTCACTGGTGTAGAACTCACAAAGGTGAGAACAGGAATTTTGCGAATAAATAGCGTTGCAGCTTGACGACCGCCAAAATTGTGAGGATGAATTTCCGTGATTACGGCATCCGAGGTAAGGTTCCCTGCTGAGGATTGGTACTCTCCCACCTTGACGACATCGGAGTCAGGTGTTTTTTGGGAAGCGGTATCCGTTTCCTTGGCTGTTTGAGAGCGACCGATTGAGGGCATTCCCAAAACAGTCATAAACAGGGTGACAATAGTCCACAAATGTCTTTGATTCATGTGTCCGTTTTTAAAGCGTGTATAAGAACTGAGGTTTTATCTTTCGTGAGATTTTGCACAAAAATCATGTAAAATGTCCCAAAATTTTCAACTCATTCCCATGAACACTTTTTGTTTATAACTGGAATACATTAACATGAACTCTTTACCTAGTGAATCGGGGTTGTATGGTAACTCTTGGTAAATTTATCTAATTGAAATTTCAATTTTCAGCACAGAACCTTTCCCAAAAGCGGATTTTGGCTGTTTAACAGTTGTTTCAAAAATAAAAATTTTTCTTAGGGAAACTTAACAATATTTGCTGGATAAATTTGGTTTGGATAGTGTCTCTAACCACTTTATCAAGTTAATTGCTGCATATATAAGCTAGGTCACAAAAACAATGCACGAAATAACTTAAAAAACAATAGTGCTAAGTTGAGAATTTTAAATATAAATACTTAAATTTGATTAGATTAATCAATTAATTGCCTTTCATCTCACAGACAATAAGTATCTTTGACATACTCCCCACGCCTTAAGGCGTGGGGATTCTAGCTTCAAACAGCAATTGCAGGCATAGCCTGTCTGACATCACCTAAGCCAATGGTTGATGCCCCAACCATTTGAATATTACGTGCGGCGTTCTCGTCTCTCCCATTCACAGATTGACACTCCTGGCAACGCCACTATACACGATGGCAGAACGGGGAGCCTTAATTGCCGATGCCATCTTCATGTGATTCCTATTAGGTAATGACCGACTTTTTAATAGTTCATTGATAATATGTCGATAATTTTTTGATAACCAAATACTCTTAAACTAAGAGTTAATTAAATCAACTTTGAGGATGAAAATATGAGTTCTAGACTTGTCATTGTCACAGGTGCAAGTGGTGCGGTGGGAAAGAGCTTTATTGACCACTTTTTACAACAACCGGACACAACCTGCATAGCAATTTCTAGAGCTTTTATGGAGACAGAAGCTACTCATTATCAAGCAGATTTACTCGATCCAATTGTAACGGAAACAGTAGTTAATCATCTGAACTTGTCAAAGGCTTCAGATATCATTTTAATTCATGGGGTTGGGAAATTTAAGTACGAATATGAAGATAGCGATCAGTTCATAGATGGGGATTGTGAACAGATCAAGATCGATGACGAAGTTTACTCCTCAAACTATCAGACTTTTGTCAATATTTCTAAGCCTCTAGTTGAAAAATTGGAACAGCAATATCAAAAAGGTCATCAAACGAGACTAGCTCTTTGTGGATTTGGCTCAATGACCGATAAGTATAAAATTCCTTTCTGGCACTCTTACACCTACGCTAAAGATACCTTGCGAGAATACATCAAAACCCTAGCGCACTCAGAAAGTTGGCAAGGACTGATCCGAGGACGGTTTATTAATGTGAGTACGACGGATACAGGGAATGAAAATAAGCTACGTCCCAACGCAACAGCAGAAGAAAAAAAATATTGGCTCAAACCTGATCAAGTTGTCGAGCAATCGATAGAACATCTTGAGAAATTCCATCCCCTGTGGCAGGAAATAGACGTGTATGAACCAATGCCGGGATTTCAACCCGATGATTACTACGGCAATCATGATGAAATTAAACAGAAGTGGCTCCGGCAAACGGGATTGAGTGAATCTCCAACCTAAAAAAATAGAACTTACGCAACTGCCACATTTATTTTGTTTGTAGTAAGCGCTTAAGCGCTTAGAACGAGACTAAAGTGCCTACTACTAACCAAAAAATTAGGCTAGATGTGTGACAATTGCATAAGTCCTAAAAAATTAGAATTGCCGGAGTGTAAAAGTATTTCGATTTGGTAGGTGACTCATTCAATAAAAAAGCTGCATAAACAAAATCAGTTAGCAGTCAAAACTTAACGACTACAAAAACTTACTAAATAGATTATTTAATAATTTATCGTTTATTAACAAAAAGCCATGTCTTCTGATATCGTTCCTGCTGAATTTGACATCCTTGTTGTTGGTTCTGGTGCTGCTGGACTCTACGCAACTTTGTGTATTCCCACTCATTACCGCGTTGGATTAGTCACTAAAGATGCGCTCAATTCCGGATCGAGTAATTGGGCGCAGGGAGGCATTGCGGCGGCGATTAATCCCCAAGATTCCCCCCAACTACATTTTGAGGACACGCTCAAGGCAGGAGCAGGTCTGTGTGATGCAGAAGCAGTACAGTTCCTTGTAGAAAATGCGGGAGAGGCGATCCGGTCTTTGGTTGAGACTGGTGTAACTTTCGATACTCATGGAGACAAGCTAGCAACGACTCTAGAAGCTGCCCACTCTCATCCTCGTGTGTTGCACTCCGCTGACACCACAGGGAAAGAAATTGTGGATATCCTGACTACCAAAGTTTTGCTTTCACCTAACATCCAAGTCCTTTCCCACGCTTTAGCCATAAGTTTGTGGCTTCATCCCGAAACGGGTTATTGCCAAGGAATTAGCCTTTTATATCAGGGACAAATTTGCTGGATTCGGGCAGGGGCTGTGGTTCTGGCAACAGGAGGAGGAGGGCAAGTTTTTTCTCAGACGACGAATCCGGCTGTGAGTACGGGGGATGGGGTGGCGATCGCTTGGCGTTCCGGTGCTTTGTTGCGGGACTTAGAGTTTTTCCAGTTTCATCCTACGGCGTTGAAGAAACCGGGCGCACCCCGATTTTTGATTAGTGAAGCAGTGCGAGGAGAGGGCGCCCATTTGGTAGATGTAAATGGCGATCGCTTTGCATTCAACTACCATCCATCTGGAGAGTTGGCTCCCAGAGACGTGGTGAGTCGAGCCATTTTCAGTCACTTGCACAAAACTACAAAGAATCTGGCAGATGCCCATGTCTACTTAGATTTACGAACTATTCCACCTGCACAAGTACGCCAGCGTTTTCCCCAGATTATTAAAGTATGTCAGCAGTGGGGCATCGACGTTTTCCAACAGCCTATTCCAGTTGCACCTGCTGCACATTACTGGATGGGAGGCATAGCTGTGGATTTGAGCAGCCAAAGCTCTATTCCGGGACTTTATGTCATTGGAGAGAGTGCCAGTACCGGAGTTCATGGAGCTAATCGCTTGGCAAGTAATTCCTTACTTGAGTGTATTGTGTTTGCAGCTCAATTATCCCAAATTAAACCCCAGATTCAAATTGAACCGATTTTAATTGCAGAAAAGACAATACCCACCTCGTTAATAGAGTCGCTTTGGGCAAAAGAGTTTGAGCAAATTGTTGCTATTAGAGAGGCATTGCCCAACTTCATGTGGCAGAGTGCAGGTGTCTATCGTCAAGGAGAAACTATCGAAGCGGCGATCGCTCAAGTTAGCGCTTGGCATGACGAATTAGCTAGCTTAAATGTGAGTCAATATTTATTCAATTTATCTCCCACCCAAATCATAAAACTTGAGACTCGCGATGCTGACCAGCAATTGAGAACTACTATAGAAACCTTGAATCTTTTAGATATAGCGAATCTCATCCTCAAAAGTTCAGCTTTTCGTACCGAAAGCCGGGGAGGACATTACCGAATTGACTATCCTGATACTGAGTCAAGCTGGCAAATTCATACCTTAATTCAAGGTAAGCGTCAGTGGACATCACTGATCAACGGTTCGGATAAGACTTGATTAATATGTAGAGACGTAGCATTGTTACGTCTCTACGAGGATTTGGGGCTTAACACCAACGGCATTGACTGATAAGTTGTTTGTAGAAAAGGTTACTTTCTGACCATTTCAGGCGATCGCTCGAAGTCATGTCAAACAGATTTTTTAACACGCAAAATTACTCTAGCCGCAGTAAAATTTTTTAAGCTATAACCGTAAAAAGACAATGTTGGGTGGAACAAGTGCGAAAAAATCAACTGCTTTACATCTTATTTGCACTTAGCTTATTAAGCATTTTAGGCTTTTCTTACGTCTCGGAATTCTCAGAGCGATCGCCAATCACTAGTTGCCGTGAATGGGGATTTTTTTCGTCAAAAAGTGAAAAATACTACACTCATCCAGAGAAAATTGTGCTAAAGCCTTGGAAAGGTCAACATAATGTTTACGGTATATTCATGATTCCCGACAAATATCGCAATGACATTTTATTTACAGTCACAATAGATAAAACTGATATTCACTGCGGAGTTATGGGTTATGCTGATACGAAATTTATCACAGGCATAAATGCCAAACCAGGATATTATTTGATCAAAGGACTTTTGAACACGCGGATTGCTCTTAGGCTGATTCTCCAAGGTAAAGGAGATCAATTAAAACAGCCACAAAATTGGAAAATGGGTTACATCAATAAAGAATAATGGGATTTGTTAGTGGATGGTGGATAGTGGTTAGTTGTGAAGAAATATCAACCATCAACCATCAACTCTCAACTATCAACCAACAACTAAGTACATAATTTCACAAGTTCGTAGCGAAAAAAAATTGCCTTAATTAAACCTTTGCGTTCCTCTGCGCTAACCTTTGCGTTACTTTGCGTTTAAATTTCAACCCTCAATTCGTCACGATTTTACGCAAAACTGTACTAAGTAAGTCGGCACAAATAAACCAAACTATGTAACAAAATGTAAAAACACCGAAAGCCTTGCGATTGCTTTGTCGTGCCTCCTCTCTACGAGACGCTCCGCGAACGCAATGACAGAAGTATAGTTGTGTTTATTCACGCTTACTTACTTAACAACTATCAACCAACAAATTATACTAACATTCCAGCAATACAAGCGGTGATAAAACCGGCAAGCAATCCCCCAATCATTGAACTTACACCCATACGCGCTAAATCGTGCTGGCGGTTTGGTGCCATCCCCGTAATTCCACCGATGGTAATGCCGATTGAGCCAATATTTGCAAAATTACACAGCGCGTAAGTGGCAATAATTGCTGCTCGCTGGGAAATTTTGCCATCTTTAATCAGTTTCCCCAAATCTACGTAAGCAATAAACTCATTCAAAATTGTCTTTTTACCCAACAACGCACCTACTTGTCCACAATCAGCTAAAGGCACGCCCATCAACCACGCCATAGGTGCCATAATAAAAGACAATATCCACTCTAATGACAACTGTGGTAAATTAACAAGCGCTCCCAACCATCCCAACAGCGCATTTACAGCCGCTAACAAGCCCAAAAAGGCAATAATCATCACCCCCACATTAACGGCTAACTTCACCCCGTCAAGCGCTCCGGTAGTGGCAGCATCAATCACATTGACGTAATTGGTTTTCACATCCATCTTTATTTTACCCGCCGTCTCCGAAATTTCCGTTTCTGGATAAAGCAGTTTTGCTACCACAAGGGCAGTGGGAGCGGTCATAAAAAAGGCGGCGATTAAGTGTTCTGGTGGGATACCAAAAGATAAATAAGCACCCAGTACTCCGCCGGCAATTGTGGCAAAACCCCCTGTCATTACCGCGAACAATTCTGATTGCGTCATCTTTGCGACAAAGGGTTTAACTATCAGCGGTGATTCAGTCGGTCCCAAAAAGATATTACCAGCAGTTGATAAAGATTCAGCCCCTGATGTTTTCATTGTCTTCATCATCACCCACGCTAGCCCATTTACCACCCACTGCAAAATTCCGTAGTGGTACAATACACTGATGAAGGCAGAGAAAAAGATAATTGTCGGTAGCACTTGAAAGGCAAATAAATGATCTTTAAAATTCTCTCCAAAGACGAATTTTGCACCTTCATCAGAGAATGCTAAAAAATTACTTACCACATCACCGAGAGATTTAAACACAGCTAAACCACCAGGAGTTTTCAAAATCAGCAGTGCAAATGTAAACTCCAAACCCAACCCCCAAGCGATAGTTCGCCAACGTATAGCGCGACGGTTGTTAGATAATGCGTAGGATATGGCGATAAAAACTAATACACCCAATGCGGAAATCGCGCGTTCCATGTTTACTCCCAAGGCAGTTAATTGAAGTAGAGACGTTCCACCGGAACGTCTCTACTAAGACACAAAGAATACACAAAAATATGTCCTTTTTTTTACTTCCTGATGTATTTAGTGGTAAATCATCTTTTCGCTCTTAATTCTGTTCAAGACAAACATATTTTTGGCTGTAGTTGCGGCAGGAGTTTGTGCAGCAACCTTTTTAACACTAGATATAGGAGTGAAAAAGACGTAGCATTGCTACGTCTCTACAATCGTCGTAAAGACGTTCCGGCGGAACGTCTCTAGAATATGTGTGATTTGTCGGAACGTCTCTACAATCGTCGTAAAGACGTTCCGGCGGAACGTCTCTACAATATGTGTGATTTGGCGGATATGATATGATATGATTTAACTTAAACCCATCACCGTAATAAAAACA
>JAESGE010000085.1_pt1 | contig 103860 bp, 112 predicted proteins | sample 9269601 | NCBI WGS metagenome assembly JAESGE01 (sample SAMN14515569, study PRJNA621662) | algae metagenome | isolation source: Tolypothrix brevis GSE-NOS-MK-07-07A and co-occurring heterotrophs from wet... | place: USA: Grand Staircase Escalante National Monument, Utah | collected 2006-04-16
CAACGATTCAAAGAAGTTTTTCAACAAGTTGGAGTTGTGATGAATGCAAATTCAGATCGATGGGATGATGCCGATTTTGGTGAAGTGCCGCACCAAATCGAGGCATCGGGACAATCGACAATTTTCTACGACGATAGCGTAGAGCCGCCTGCACCCGATAAATACGCAACAATTCCAGATTACGAACAAGCCCATGCTCAATGGGTGATAAAAAATGAACCAGAGGAAAAAAATATGACATTTCAATTTTCTGCAACCAATGCTATAGCTGACCAAATCGCCCAATTACAACAACAATTAAACCAACTTGTTGCATCTCTAAAGCCATTACAAGAGTGTCAGCAGAAAGCTGAGGAATTGCGATCGCAAGTCGCAGAATATGGCAACGAAATGGTAAACAAGGGAATCCCCCAAATTGATATCATCCGATATGCTCAAGCGCTTTATAGTGCTGTTAGCGGAACAGAATTTATAGATAGCGGTAGTGACGCGTTGGCGGAAGCCTTGTCGTCAGACATCGCTGCTCAAAATGAAGTTATTGCCAAATTGAAAAATGAAGCTGCAATCGCCCGAAATGAGGCAACGATGGCGTTAGCTTCCGAGCGCGATAGGATGAGCATTGAAACCACAAGGCATTTTACGGAGGAAGAATTCCTCCGTAAAGATGCCTTGAAACTGACAGTATTAGTTGAAAGTGCGATCACCGAACGAGATAATGCGATCGCGTTATTAGAAAGAGTTCAGAATGAAAATGTCAGCCTTGTTGAAGCACTTCAGCAATTGGAGGCGCTCACAGAAGATGTCGAATCCCAACAAACAGACGCAGCCACCAGGGGATAGCGGGAAGGATGGGAGCCGCGTCTCTTCAGAGCGCGGGGGAAATCCGACTCGTGCGAATTTATTCGCCTCCAATATTATCAACCATGATGAGGATCGTTTATATACCGTTCTATAGTATCAGCAGCAACGTTTCCAGCGGTTGAAAAAAAATAGCTACTAGTCCAGAGTGATGGCAGTCTTTTTAATTCTGGAAATTCCTTTCTTAGATAATTCGATGAGCGTCCTTTAAATGCTTTAACTACTTGGAATATTGCATCAGTTGGATGAATCTCTATAAATAAATGAATATGGTCTGGCGCAACTTCTAATGCGCGAATATTCCAGCCTTTTTCAGTAGCTAATTCTGAAAATATCTCGAAAATTCTATCCCTAATTTTTCCAACAAGTACTTTTTTTCTGCGTTTAGGTATCCAGACTAAATGAATCACGCTTAGTCCAATAGCATGATTATAATGTCGATATTCATAAGAGCTTTTTTTCATAGGATTAGGGCTTGACTTGCTTTTGATTGTAGATTAGTATACTGATATCGTCAATCCTGTCAACAAAATCAACCCGTGCAAATACGCTGGAAGTTCAAGCTACAACCAAATATTGGGCAGCAAGCCCTAATGTCTGAGTGGCTTGTTACTTTACGGAAACACAGAAATTATTGTTTAGCAGAACGTCAACACGGTTTTGAAACCAATAATCAGAAATCAGACGAGCTAGTGATGTACCAGTACGGTGCATTCTCAGATTTAGATACTCGACTTGAATACGGTTCTTATTGCCCTTTAACTTGCCCTATTGTTAAGCATGGGGTGATGTCTGCTGAGTTAACAAAAAACAGCAAGAAACATGGTTTAGCCTGGGGGAGCGCGGCTGACATTCAAAGTAAAAGAACAACTGAATTGCGCTCAGAGTCTGAATGGTATAGTCGGGTTAACTCAGATGTTTTGCAAGGTAATTTGGCTAAACTAGATACTGCTTATAATGGATTCTTTCAGCATAAAAGAGGGTTTCCAGCATTTCGCAAAGCAGCTAATTTTAAAACCTTTCAATTTAAGCCAGGACAAGTAAAGCTAACCGTTAATCGAACATCTAACAAGAAGCGATGCTATTCTCATGCCTACTTCCCATGTCTGGGTAATATGCGTTACTTAGATAGTCGAACTATTCCGATTGACGCTGAGATTAGAACAGTCACGGTAATTAAAGAAGCTGACGGATGGTACATGAGTGTATTGCTCAACCTACCAGAATCATTGCCTGATGTGTCAGATATTGAAACCGTATCCTCAGCAGTAGGTATTGATGTAGGGATTAACAAGTTAATTTCGCTCACTGATGGTTCGTTTATTGAAAATCCCAAGTTCGCAACTAATAAGAAAATTCGTCGTCAACTAAGAATTAGACAGCGCAGAGTTAATCGTAAAGTCAAGGGTTCTAAGAATCGCAAGAAAGCTGGTATAACAGTCGCTAAACTGCATAAAAAGATTGCTGACAAGCGAAATGCTCATCAATGGAAAGCAGCCAATAAAGTTGTTAGTACTGCTGCGGCGATTGTTCAAGAGGATCTAAATGTTAAAGCCATGAAGTCCCGGTGTAAGCCCAAGAGGGGGAAAGGACGATTCATGGCTAATGGACAATCTGCAAAGCGCGGATTAAACCGATCTATTTCTGATGCTAGTTGGGGCGAATTATTTTCCAAGATAGCTTGGTTAGCGTTGAAATCTGGTAAGCCGGTATCCATAGTCAACCCTAAGTTCACTTCTCAGGAATGTTCAAGTTGCCATCATGTAAGCTCTTCTAATAGAGATGGTGAGAAATTCATTTGTGAAAACTGCGGTCATATTGATCATGCCGACACTCAAGCTTCTCGAACGATTTTGGGTAGAGCTAATTTAAAATTTGTCAGTACAAGACATAAAAACCTACCTGCGGACTGCGGGGAAGTCACGCTTGTCAGAGATGATTCTGCCGAATTCGGCAAACAGAATCAGGGCAAGAACCGTACATCTAAGGTAGTACCTGAAAAACGGATATTAATTGAGCCGTTGCAATTGCAATTGTTTGATTAAGAATCCCCGTTCCCTTTAGGGCGGGGAGTGTCAAGGGACTTGATGTGGCTAATAAATCGGGGGACATTGTGATGAAGGAGTGTACGCATTTGTTCGCTGCTCATCTTCGCGCCTGGGAACTTTATAAATAAAATGCCCACTCTCCAGTCCCTCAAGCGTTGCCACTCGGAACATCAAAATTACTGCGATTATTGGGGGTTGCTCACGGCTACCGTTGAGGGCGGGGATGCGATGACTGATGCAATGAAACGCAAGCTGTTGCCTAACCCAGATGGTAGACCCGAAGCGGTGATGAAAGAACGGGTAAAATTAGCTACCTATTGTAATAAAATCGCTCCGATACTTTCACGGTTTAACTCGGAACTCTTCAAAAACCCCGCCACACCGACCGGGAGTGATGACCCTTTTTGGAGTGAGCAGTTTTTCAGTGGCGGTGCATTACTTGATGGTGACGACGACGGACGGGCTAGTTTTAACACCTTCCTGATGCAAGCGATGATGATGGGGCTGACCACCGGGAAGGCAGTAGCTCAGATTGATACAAAAAGGGCAATCGGCGCTGTCAGCAAGGCACAGCAACGAGAATCCGGCGAACTTAACCCCTATGTTATTCTGCATCCGAGGTCAGCATTGTGGGATTGGGATAGCGGGAGGGATGGATTTGATTTTGTCAAGTTACATCAATTTCGATTGGTGCGATCAGGATGGGAGGCTACACCCACGCCGGAACACGTTTTCACAATCTATTACCGTGAAAATGGTGCAGTGTTCACATCTAAATATGTAGTGAGAAAGATTGAGCGCGATTCTAAACCGCCACTTCCACAACCTTTCATTAGCTCGGTAACAGACCGCGATATATCTATAGAAGCAATTATAGAAGGGCAGCCGATATTTAATGTGGGGGGTAAATTTGAGTTTCCAATTGTGACTTTGACTTTACCCAAAGCACTGTGGATGGCTGCACAGTTGTTTGATTGTCAAAAAAGCTACTTCACCCAAACAGCAGCGCTTGAATACGCCCTGTACTCCAACAACTTTGCAATGCCGGTGATAACTGGGGTGGATGACGATGAAGACCCATTGGGGGGACGGTTGATGGGGGACGGGTATTATTTGACTTTGAAAACTGGACAAGGGATAACCACATTTGAACGTAGTGGTGCAAGTATTCAAACTGCTATAGCTTACCGCGCCGAAGTAAAACGCGATATATATGACGTGCTGCAACAAATAGCGATGAGTGCTAGTGATGGGGCTTCAATTATTGCTCGTAGTGGTGAATCGAAATCCGAAGACAGAAGACCTGAAGAGATTTTATTAGAACGCTACGGGCAAATTGTGAAGGAATTTCTTGTACAGGTGCTTAAGCCTGCCGCTATAGCACGGGGTGAAATAGTGGATTGGGCGGTCACTGGATACGACGATTTTTTGGGGTTTAATATCACTGATTTGCTCACCGATATGGAGGGGATAGAGAAAGCTGCTATTCCATCACCCACATTTAAAAAGGAAATTCAAAAGCACTTTGTTAAACGTGCAGCTAGGGTGTACGACCTCGATCAAAATGCAGTGGAGCGAAGTCTTGAAGAAATTGATGGTATTGAGGTTTGAAGCGTTACTATTCCTCGTCCATCTTCTTAGATGGGCGGGGTAGTTCATACATCAATTGCATCAGGTAAATAATTTGCCTTGACGAAATTATAAAATAGTTCCAACCCAGTGCCATAAAATAAATTAGTCATCGGGTTCGTTGAATCTTCCGCAAGCGTCGGCATTTCCATTTCGTAGGCAAAGTTTCTAATCGCTTGCCCGTCAATCATTGCTTGACTTGCCCACAAAGAAAGTCGAAAGTAAATTGTTGAGCCATCTCTCCAAAGTGCTTCTGTTACACGCAAATATCCATCAACGATAGTGATACTACCGGATGGATTTTCTTCACTGATTGGGACTTCCCAAGTAACGGTTGCTTGAATAGACATTATGGTGTTGCTCCTGCAATAATCGATATTGTTGGTGTACTCGTTCCTGTAAGGACTGTCAAGTTTGCCCTGACATAAAGGAAACATTTTGAAACAATAAATACTGCACTGCTATTTGTGGGGTCGGTTAAGGTAGCAAGGTTATACCAATTTACACCACTGCTCGTCATGCTCCCCTCTATCGCGCAGCTAATTGTGGAAACCGTTCCGCCAGAAATAATTAATTGTGCTGTGAGATTGGAATAAGTGCTGTATAAATTATTGCTTGCTCCTGCACCTATTGCGGTAACTCCGGTTAGCAGATTTAAGTTTGCAGTTCCCGGTGCAACCAAGCTTCTACCTAAACCGGGAGCAGCATTACCAGCACTTCTGCGTCTATCCCAAGTAGCACCGTTATACGCATATCCTGCGGCGATCGCTGCTGGGGAAGTAGGCAAAGTTAAAGATTCATTAAGTGCAACTGCTCCACTAAATTCTGTATCAACAGTATTTGAAGAGAGTGTTACAGATTGAGGACTGAAAAACGTTACCGTCTGAACTGGCAGTGAAGATGGGGCATTGTTGCTACATTGAACAATTGCGGCTACAGTCCCCGAAGTGTAGCCAGTGACGCGAACTCTAAAAAACCTTCCCTGCTTGGGAATCTGATATAAAGTGTTGAGGGTGATACTACTAAAAGCAATGGCGTTACCGTTGATCATGTAGTAGCCACCATTCGTAAAGGTGATGCCATCGTTAGAAAACTGAACTTGAATGCCTGCACTCCAAGCTCCAGTCAATTGCAAAGTTATCCAACTAAAATCACTAACATCTACAGATGCAATCACATCTGTGTTTATTGCATTGGCACTACCAGATAGATTAAGAATTGCACCAACAGTATTTGTTTTGATGCGATCGCTTACAAGGGCAGAAGGTAACTTTGCATTTACAGCAGCAATTGTCGTTTCTGTAGCAACAGCTCCAATTGTTCCTAAGTTTGCAGTAACAGCACCAGATATGGGTTGAGTCACACCACTGCCATCAATTTTAAGGCGATCGCTGACAAGTGCAGAAGGCAACTTATTACTTATTGCAGATAAAGCAATATCTAATTTTACAGATAATAATCTTTTGACAAAAGCAAGGAAACTAAAAGTTCCAGTGTCGGTTGTCGCTGCTGTATCCGTCGTACTTCCAAAGTTTGTAGAAAATGCCCCGTCACTAGAAAGCGTTACCGGGATTGATTGCGCCGCCGTTTTTGCTCCTAAAGTATTGGTGCGATCGCTTATTAATTGCTTTACCTCATCTTGTTTACTTCCAGTAGCCGGGTCGCTCGTCGTTTTACTATCAATCGAAGTTAACTTTGCTATCTCTTCTTGCTGATTAGCAGCACTGGCATCTCCACCGCCACCACTGCCCCCACCCCCAGAAACCGGAAGCGGATTATCGGAAGTGAATTCCTTTCTAATGGCTTTTGCAATATCACTGGACATAATTTTATATATTAAGTTACGAAGGAAGAAGTTCGTAGGAAGGAGGAAGAGGGATGAGTAACAAAGAAGTTTTCTAACCTTTCTTCCTTATTGTTATTATGCCCAGTAAAAAACCCTCGGTTGATTGAGGGTTGGCAGCGTCATGTATGTAACTTTAAAATGGCACGTCTGGGTCATCGTCGCCATCATTAGCTTTTTTCAAAGGTTTGTTATCACACGTCCAGTAGAAGGTTGGTAGTTTGATATCGAGTTTTAGAATACGTTTGCCTTTCCACCGCAATTCAAGTAATCCTACTTTGTCCCACTTGCAAAATATTTGCACCGGTGGAAACTGTCGGTAGGGCGTTTCTGGTGGTTTGTAGTTGCTGCGTTCCCCCATGTGAAGCAGCAATTTGTACACAGCTTTACAATCAGCTAGTGCGCGGTGTTCTCCGCCTCCGGGTAGTTTCTGCCACCTGTAATTACCGTAATAATCATTCCACGCGCCGTAGTATTGGGCGTACCAAAGCATTGCACACTCGGAATAGAATTTGATTGGTTCCAAGTTGTGCAGTTGGCAGCAGTAACGGATGATGTTGCAGTCGAAGGCTTCGTTGTAAATTATGACTTTTTTACCCTCAATCAGTTGTTTCAATTTAGGGTAAATATCGGGGAATGTGGGAGCATTCGCTACCATTTCATCGGTTATTTTGTGGATATAAGTTGACGATGAGGGTATTGGAATTGTGGGCTTTACGAGTGTGTTTAACAAGGGCTGTCCCCACTGTGTCATCACGCAAATGTCCACTATCTCAGCATCGCCTAGTCCAGTGGTTTCTGTGTCGAGGATGAAGAATCTCTGGCTGTGTAAGAGATTGTATGCCCAGCTTTGTGCTTCTTGCTTGTCTTCTTTATCGTGGTATTCTGTCATTTTTCTTGGCATAATAAACAAGTTTGTCCGTTTGGGTGATATTTGCACTTTCGGTTCTTGGGAACCTTGTACAAATTCAATCGTAGCAACGCTTTTTTACGTTCCTCTAACCATATTTTATATGGCGTGTATTCACGACTACCAAAGGGGTAAGCTGCGTCAATTAGTGTTTTTAAGTTAGCGCCGGGTGGTGCTGATTTGATGGCATTATTGATGGCTTCAACACTCAAAGAACGCCAAATGCTAGGCTTAAATCTGCTCATTTATGTTCGTCTCCAAACGACTTAAACATTGTCGAAACATTTCCAAATTAAAGTTTAGAACCATTATCAAGAGGGTGCCGTGACTAGGGTAACGGCACCCTCTTGCTAGGTAATCTGGTCAATACGGCTTGCTTGATTTCTCATGCAAGCCCCGTCTATGAGTGAGCGGGGTTATTGACGAAAATCTTCGGAATTTAATTCTTGAAAACCGGGGTCGTAATTCTCTGTGTATTGCATGTGTTATAGGGAGTTGACCAGCCCCGTTGGGGCTAAACCTGCAACCCTTCTTCATGACACTCCCTGCTGTTTAAACTACTTGAATTAATTCGCAGTTTCTAGATTTCAAATAATCTAGAAACTGTGCAAGTTGTTCATCCTTTAAAAACTGTCTTGAGCGCACATGGAATAATTCAAATAATATACCTTTAGCCGCATCAATTGCAATATTTTTGTGTTTGATAATTGATTCAATCTCGGCATTTAACAGATTGCGGTCGTAGGCATTTGTTGAAATTGTTGGCTCGATTTCGATTCTTTTTTCTACTAACTTTGGCTGTTGAATAATTTCTACGTTTACTGCATTCCCCTCTTCATCAACTTGAGCGCCCATTTCTTCTAGGGTGTAGACGCAAACTCCCAGCAATACATCTGGGCAGTACCACCGCACACCATTAGAAAGTGCGCGAGAAAACAACATGTTGCGGGGAAATTTACGCCAGTTATCACCGTTAGCAACACCCGCTTTTTGAGCATCTTCTAGAGAAAAGGACGATTCACCAATCACTTCACCATTCTCATAAAAAACAACGGTGCAAACTTTTCCATCATGAGTTGTGATGCGGTAATTGTATTTACCGCTGCGCTTAACCGCAGCCGCCATTAAATTAGCACCAATAGTAGGCTTACCTTTGATGATGTGAATGCCCGTCATTGAAGCAACCGCACCAAAGCCCATTTCCAAGCCTGCCAACACTTTTACGCCAGCTTGAGCTGCTTCTTTGCTATCAGTGAAATAGCCAGACTTAGAAAGCATCACAGATAGTCTGCTTAAGTCTTCCATCGATTTGATTTGCAAAGTTCCAGTTACATTTTGCGGGATTAAATTACTCATTGTTTCATCCAAATTTTGAGTTTGATTTTACAAAAATTTAATGAGGTGCGGTCAAAAAGTGACCGCACCTTAACTCTAAGAAATTAGGCATTCCTCACGCCGCGAGCCACCTCTGCTGCACTGTGGGGCGTAGGTAGAGTAAGCTGCTTGCCCCACCAGGAGTGCAAGGCAAAACAATGTGGCGCATTTCTGCACCCATGCTGGCTGCTGGCTCTTCTGTTTTATTTGTGCCAGCTTCAATCCGCACTCGCGCCAATCGGCGTATTTTGTGCCGTCACCATTAGTCCAGAATTCTTCAAAATTATCCCAACTGCCATTATCCGAAAGCCAAATGTAGCCGATTAATTGGTTGTCGATCCTGAAAGCGTATTGCTGCCCTTTATCGTCTGTGTACTTGCAATCTTCAATCGTGCAAAGCTCGGTCTTTTCTTCTTCTTCAACTATTGGCAATGTGCCTTGTTTGTAGTGCCAGAGAATGTACCTTTCTGCCCTCGCTTGGGTATTCCAGCGAAATACTTCCTTGCCGCCTACAGCTACTACATAGCGCTGTGTCGAATGTTCGTCGTCGTAGTGGATAGTGGCAATTGTCTTGCCGACGACAGTTGCATCCCAGTCGTAAAAGCCGTCAGGTGAAGTGAATTCAACGTCTGGCTTACTGCTAGATAAAAATCTGGGGTTGGCATCGCCAAATGCCTCAATAATTTTTGGATTGTATAAATCCGAGACATATTTCTCTAGTTCCAATGGAGCCATTAGCGGTTTGTAATCGCGTTTTCCACAACGCGAGACGCTAAGGTGTTTGGCACCAAATTTAGCCTCAGATTCATATTTAATTTTGGCTTCCCCAGCAGAGGTGTCAATGATTAATTCTTCTCCAGCCAGCAGTCGAGCATAGGTTTTTTCAGCTTGCTGTCTCCATGAGGGTGCAATTTCTTCCGCCTGCTGTTGAATATATTGGTTAAGTTCAGATTGTGCCTGCCCAACAATTGCAATTGATTGTTGATAATCATCCGCCGCGATTTGATGCTTGCAGCGTACCCCTCTAAAATGCGCGTCTCCGCATTCGCATCGCTCCCTGGCATCGGGATGGTTGGGGCGGACTGCATAGTGGTTGCCATTGTCGGGATTGCGGACAATAAAAGTATTGCTGATTTGCTCGACCTCCAGGGGTCTGGATCGATCAATTCTCAGAATAGTTTTTTCCCGCGCCTGGGCAATCGCTAATTGAGGGGTGCTATGAGTCTGCTTGGTCAGGTCATTTGTCCAGCCATCTGCGCTGCTGTAGATTTTGAATAATGGCTCCTCAGTCAGGCTGTCAAAGACTTGGTAGGTTTTGTTGTCTTCAGTTTCTAGGTGGTAGCCAGGAATCGCGAGGTCTTGGGTAATATCATTTGCTTCTATGGAAATATCATCAGCTTTTGGCGATATAGCCGCTTCAATCATCTCCCAGGTAGCCGCAAAAGCCGCTTGCTTATCAGGCTGCTTTGCCCTCCAAAATATCGCTTGGCAGCCTTTGATGCCTTCGAGGGGTTGATTAAATAAGATGGGCTGGCTGAGATGGTAGGCATAGCATTCATTTTCAGCATCCCAAGTGCAGTCTGTAATTTGGGCGGCTCCGATTATCGCGCCGCGCTTGATTGTGTCCTTGGAGATGCCGTAAGTAGCGAAATAGTGGTCGGAATCCTTGGATTGAGAAGCATGAATTAAAATCCAGCCGCGTCTCTGGGTTGGTTGGCTGCGGTATTCGGCTTGCTTGATGCCCATGCAGATGGCGTAGGCGTGGGGTGCATGGATGCTGATAGCCTTGAGAAATTCGGGATATGATTGTGTCATGACGACCTTGCGAAAGGGTTTGTCTAAGGAGTGATCGTCTTGCTTGCGAGGCGGCGATCGCTTTCTTAATAGCCATAATAGCTACTATTAGTAGCTATGTCAATAGGATCTTTGAACTTTCTGCTTCCACAATTTCCAGCAATGGAAGCAAGGCGTAAGGATTGATAGAAAGCGCTTTACACATAGATAGCGCAAAGTCCAGGGGAACCGTAGCCGACTTCCCACTCATAATTTTTTTGATATTAGCAACCGAACACCCCACTCCGGATGAATTGAGGCTTTCGGCTATTTGATAGGAAGAACGACCTTTTATCAAATCCCTGAAAAGCTTTGCCCTGGCTTCTCCCCACGTCACACTACGAACGGACGACGCTAAAACATACATTCTTTTTATTTCGCTCAACTTAGCTACTCCCGGTATCTTAGCACTGATAGCTACTAACAGTGACTATGATGAAGCCTTGCGAAAACCTTAGCAACTGTGAATATTTGCTTAAGTTGCGGTAGGGCAAGTAGTATAGAGAACACAAATGAATACAATTACTTAGAATAGATTTTATGTTTAAAACTATTTCTGCAACTTTATTATTGTTGGCTAGTCTTGCCTCAAGCGCCCTGGCTGGTACTCCCTACCCTATTTACCCTACTCAAACTCAATATATTAGGTATGAAATCGAGTTAGAGCAATTTTTTACTAACTTTGCGGCAGATGGTGGTAAGTACTTCAGGACTAGCGATCGCCAACGCAGAAGAGATGGGCAGTTATTGTGCAGTATGCTGACGGCATATTCGGCAGAAGAATATCTCACCTCATCATTAGAGAGACACCGCCTGCTGTACAAGGACTCTCAGCAATTAAGAAGTGAAAATGCTTATACTCTGGGCGTTGCGACTGCTGCAATTGACACGATTTGCACAGAATATAGAGCAGGCTTTGTAGACTTTGTTCAAAAATATCAGCAAAAATAATGCAACTAAAATCTCTGCGGGAACTTGATAAACTTGTAGCAGAACAGATATTTGACTGGTGTGATTTTTGGGAGAATACCAGCAGCAGTGGCTATTACTATTTGATGGGCTACCCGCCACAAGAGCAAGCTATGGGCATTGATGGGGAACGTCAAGAAGTATGGAATTATTCAAGCGATATCGTGGCGGCGTGGTCAATCACCGAAAAGTTCTATTCTGCCAACATATCAAAGTTATCTAACGGCACTGAATTTGAAGCTTATTTAGTGACCACAGATGGTAAGACAAATATAGATGGTCACGCGAAAGCTAAGACCGTGGAAGTCGCTTTGTGCTTGGCGGCGTTGGAAGCTAAAGGTATTGAAGTAGAGTTGGAGTAATCATCCTAAGCAAAATCTATTACTCCTACTCCCGCCACTTTTAAACAAAATTCCCGTGTAGGGATAAAGCGATCGCCTTATCGCGGCTAGGTTTTTGTCTGGTCGTAATTGATATCCGTCTTTGTCGATGTTGCTGGGGTCGAGTGAAATGCACTCAAATTCTTCCAAAATCACCCCGACCCGCTCGACTTGTGACGGCGACTCGTTGATTGATGCGATCGCACTAATCAGCGCCTGCCTTACTGGGGTGTTGGTGTTAAATAAATCAGGTTCCAAGCGAGAACTACCCTCACCACCAACCACAACAGTAGTATCGCGCTGAGTAATTTCATACACCTCGAATAGCAGGTTTGTTTGATGGTCGGTGAGCATTACACTTTTGGCGACCAGTGCCAGGTGCCAGGCTCGTTGGTATCTGAATAAATTTTGGATGTTGCCCAAAGTACGCGAGTACCGTCTTCGTAGTCGTTTGTGCTATCAGTGAAGACTTGCAGGTTGCAATATCCTTTGGCAATTAATTCCGGTGCAACATCGCGCCATACCCTGACAACAATAGCGGGTCTTACTTCTCCAGCATTGCGTCCATCTGGCAAAACATAGTGGACTATTCGCCCTTCAGTTAATCCGGGAAATGGTTGCACTGATTGAGTCATGATGCTGTCTCCTTAGTGTTAATTTGGTAACTAATTTGTGAATCCAGTGTTACCCAAGCGACACCCGGAATCTTGGCAATGAGGGCTTCCACCATTTTGTAAGGTCGTCCTGTTTGTAGTTCTTTTCCTTGGGCGGTCGATAAGCCTAAGCGCTCAGTTAACTCCTTGAGGGACGCAGAGTTAACCAAAATAAAGCCTGCCCCCGGTGGTTGGTTATCAACTACTGGAGAATAGACTTTTTTTATTTCTTCCTCTCCTGACGGAGAGGCTGCGCCAACATCGGTTGTTACGGGTGGTGGCGGTTCTCTACGATAACCCTGTGCTAGAAAGTCGTTTTCCCGTCCTTCGGGAACATGCGTAGGCATACCGTACTGTGGTTCATAAAAAATTGGCATACAAATGAAGACCAATTGGTCTTAATAAAAGTTCATAAACTTAGAATTAAACCGCATTTACGAAAGTCGGTGATTTTAGAGCCAGTTAGCATATAAGCGGCGTTACGTTCGCTAACAGTTCCCAAGTCGTACTGCCCGGTGAAAACTTGAATACTTAGGCTAGTAGTTGGATCAACTATTGAGGCTGCGATCGCACCACTGCCGCGTCGGGGTTCAGCAATGCGGCGTGTAGCCATCACCAATCCTTCCATGTGGTTCACCGTATTAACTGAAGAGATGGTTGGGACACTAAATAAGTCTGTCCCTGGTGTGATATCTCCTACTGCTAACTTTGCGCCATTTGGAGCATAAGGAACAAGACTGATTACATTACCAGTAATTCGCAAAATCACACCGAATGCCGTTGCCTTAGTGCTAGTGCCAATTCTGGCTATTTGCCCAACTCCAACGTTTTGTAGTGCCGCACCTACAGTTAGGGTAAAATCTACTGCTCCAACGTATGTAATAGTAGCATTATCGGCATACCGAAAAGCAGTATTAGCCGCTACTGAGGCAATAGGTAAAGTAGCTTGCACACTGCCGGCGGTATCAAGGTCAGCAACTCCTGTTTGATTGCCTACTGTGTTACTACCACCCACCATAAATCCGTAGCGTTCGACGAAATCGCCTAATTGTAAGCCGCGTTGCAGGAGATTCCCACCACCAATACTTGTGGCTGCAAAACCTGTAACTACTACTGAATCACCAAGGAAAGCACCTTTGGCAGTGGATGAAATAATGGTGTAACGCTTAGTTGGCGGTACGTTTTCTTTATCTAGGTAAACATTTGCACCACGTAAGCCTTCATTACTGAAGTTGGTTAACTGCCCATTGCTATCTACACACGCACTAATGGCAATAGGGGGATGGTCGCCCAAATCCACGTTACCAGTGGCGGCGATGTTCCAAGTGCGGAACTGCGAGTACATATAACTATCATTAGGCGTAACAATAGCATCAGCCACTTGTCCCGCCGTTTCCTCTAAATAACGCTCCATTGTCTGCGTTGAGTCGTAGCCGTAGGACAAAAACCCGTCTGTCCATAGCCTTTCTAACTGAACATTTCCCGCGAAAAACTGAGCTTCAGTAAAGATGAAAGGTGCTACGCGGGGGTTGAGGTCGGTTGCTGTCCGGCGTTTGGGACGACGAATTTTTACCGAGTCGCCGCGTTCAAATGCCCCAGGCTCAAAATCCCGCACAGCAACGCGGGGATACATGACAGCGAGATTTAATTGAGTTAGGGCGCGTTGAGCGATCGCAGTTTCGAGTAGTGCGGTATTCGGTGAAAATGGCTGGGTTGGCATGGTAAATAAGGAAGAAGGAAGAAGGAAGAAGGAAGAAGGTTGAGGGAAGAATTTAATATCATCCAACTTCGGTCCTTCCTACTTCCTTCTTCCTTATTAGCTAGGTTTCCCATATTGACTTTCAAGCTCACTCACAAGTGCTTTTTGCGCCGCTTCGTCGTTGTTGTACTGGTTGTAGATATCTTGTGCGGTCTTACCTTCAAAGTTGTATTGAGATGGAGTGGCGCGGGTTCCCGTAGTTCCATCTGTACCGGTGCCACCACGGGGTACAGCAAAGTGGGCGAAATCTGTCTCCAGCATCTTAGGGAGAACGTCTTTAAAATCCAACTTGGTAGGCTCGTTAAATTTATCGACACCTTTCACAAAGTAGCGATCGCCTTCTTCTATCAGTAATCCACGTTTTTCAAGTAAGGTCAATAAATCTTCTTCCGTATTGGGACGCACCGTACCTAGAGATCGCATCGCATTCAATACTTCGCCCCGCATCTTGGTTTGACGGTCAGTTTCTCTGAGGGTTTTGGTTTCTTTATCGCGCTCGTCAAGCTGGGTTTGTAATCCAGTTAACTTGCCTTCGTATTCCTTTTTGATTTCAGCGAGTACCGCTTCACGTATTTTATCTGAGTCGGATTTGTCGTCTGTAGTCTGTTCGGCTTCGTATTCTTTCTTAACTTCACCGATGAAATCCAGTGAAGGCTTAATGTCTTTGAAACGTTCTTCAAGCAGAGTAGGTATAGAACTTGACAGCGTACCGAAGGCTTCTGAAAGCTTCTTATTGTCGTGCTGCTGCTTCTCTAATTGCTCGGTCAGCGGCTTTACGGCTTCACCAAACACATCTTTTACAGTGTCGGCTATGGCTTTTTGGATTTCGGGGTCTAGGGGCATACGGGAACTCTAGTAATGGTACTTGGTTTAATATTCCCTATGTCTCGTTTGGCGAAATTAAGAAGTAAATTTAGTAATCATAGTGAATCTACCTTTAATGAAGCTGAAGTAAGGCGAGATTCTAAAGGCAAGTTTGCTCCAAAGGACGCTGCTAAACAAATTGCATCAAAAACTAAGAGAACAAAAAAAGTTAGCGATTTAGATAAAGACTTTGACACGCTTGTAGAAGAAGTATTTCAAGAGCGATTTAAACGTTACAAAGAAGACGGTTCCTACAAGTACATGATTCTTGGTAACGGTAAACAATATGACGACATTGTAGCCTCCCACGGCAAAGAAGCGGCTGATAAAGCTTTTGAAGATCATATACGTAAATCTGCTAGTGGGATAGCTAAAGAATTAAAGAAAAGAGCCGTTCTTGAAGAAACTAGAACTGGCATTCTTAAAGGCAAGGACAAGCAATTAAAACGTGAACTCGCAGCGATGGATAAATTTTATCCACGTTTAAGATATCAAGAAACGCTTTACGAATTTAAAAGTAAAAATCCAAATGCCAACTTATTAGAACGATTGGAAGCGGAAGAAAAGCTAGATAAACAACTTAGTTACAATGGCACGATGCAGCGTGGAGCTAAACTTACTAAGAAACTCGATACAAAAATGTCCAAAGCTAAAACTGAAGACGAAAAGTTAACAATCATGGAAGGGCATCGTAATGAATTAATAAAAAATGGGATGCCCAGGCAGGATGCTATTGATTTAGTAGAAACCAAAGATTTTGATAATTCAGTTAAGAGCATGGGCAAATCAGTAACTCAAACCGCAGCCGCAGAATTCTATCAAATTGCTAGGGGATATGGTAGTTCTACTCTGCGTACTTTTAAGCGCGATACAGACAGAGCTTATGCTAATAAGCAAGAGAAAACTATTAATATTGGCGTTTTTCCAGATAAACATACTATTTATCATGAAATGGGACATCATGTTGAATTTGAAGATCCAAGAATAGCCGCTGCCGCTAGAGAATGGCGTGATAAACGCGCTACTGGAGAGGAGCAGTCGTTAAATAGTTTAGTTGAATATGGAACGTTTCGCGAGGATGAAAAAGCTAAACCAGATAAGTATATTAGTCCTTATGTTGGCAAGGTTTATCGTGATGGCTCGACTGAAGTTATTAGTATGGGAATCCAACATTTTCACTCTAAAGAATCAATGTTAGAGTTTTACGAACAAGATAGAGAACATTATCAATTTATTATGGGAGTGGCTCGACGTGATTAAATATGAAATTAAGGTTGGTAGCAGCACGATTTATGTTTCTTTAGCTGCTAAGTCTTCTAACGAAAGAGCAATGCTCGTTTATGAAGGCAATGATATTAGCGGTTTCAAGCTATTTCTAGAAAGTTCTTATGGGGCATTTGGGCATATTATAGGACAAGCAACAACGCCGATTGATTTACATTATGCAATGTCCAATCAAAAGCAGTTTGATGCAAGGTTGATTGAGGGAGAAATTACAAGTTACGACCCAGAAATACCAGATGATGCTGTTACTTAAGAACCAAATAAGTCCGAAAAACTTGTTTTCCACTAGAGCTAAACTCAACTATTTCTGCTTTTTGAGCTTTAGCACTTTTAAACGTACCTTTTTTTGAATGGGTAAAGCGTCCTTGGACATCTCGGTTTACTTGTGCTTCATTGAATTTTCGTTTGATAATAGCAAGGCGATTCATAACTATTTTTGTGAATCAAAAATAGTTATCCCTGACCGAAGTTTATTTTTAATTGCTTCTATTGATATATTCCAATTTCAAGTGAAGGCGGAAGACTTCCGGCGATCGCTTTTTACGCTGCCAGCCCTCCAGTCTTACGTTTACTTGCGTTGCTCCCGCGCTCCATTTTCTTAAACGGATAAATAGTATGTATTAAATACCCCGCTGCATCAGATAAGTGAGAAAGTAGCGGATTATCACTTTTGTTAATTGATTCTTCATTCCAAGTCACCTGCTCAAAATCCTTCACCAAGTTTTGGCAATTAGCAAAATGCACAAAACAGCGCGATTGCCGAAATAGTTGATTAACTGAGTGGATGCGGTTAACTACATAGGGGTTGCTGTCGGCGAATTTCCGCACCAAATACCCCCTACCACGTTGTTTAACTAAAGGTTCCAACCCTTGAAACACGATGTCCCAACTACTTAACTTGCTGGCAGCACTACGAGCGCGTCCCGTGGCATCACCAAATACTTGAATTTCTGGAGGGATGCCGTTTCTTTCTACCCAGTCTACGATTTGCTCGGTTAGCTCCCAGACATCGGAATCCATCAAAAACCATTCTTTGCAAAAGTGAATTTCGTTACCGCGTCGTTGGGCTGCGATCGCTACTGCGGGATTATAGTTAAAATCGAATGTCAGCAGTAACGGTAGGTTACGGTCATACTCCAGCAGCTGCGCGTCCTCTTCGTTTAAGCAGTGGTTAGCCCTTGAGAAATATTTGTAAATTATCCCCTGTACCGTGTTGATGAATTGTCCCATTACCTCTTGCTGGTAAAGTTCGTCACTGTAATTGGCTTCTAGGGACGCCACATAATCGTCACCCAAATAAGCGCGATTTTCGAGTGAAGACATCGACACCATTTGATAAATCCGCTTCAATTCGTCACTTCGAGTAGGATCGCCGAATTTATCCCAGAGGTAGTTATAGCCGACTGGTGACGTAGTGAGAATGCCTTGCCCCTTCAGATTGCCGGGTCCACGTCCCAAGCGTCCATCAATCGTCAAAAAGGCTTTTTCAGGTGAATATGCGAATTCATCACCCCAAAACCAACGAATTTGTAAACCGCGCCCTGCCTGGGTGCTTCCGGTAAATGCCGACGCGGAGAGAACGTACACAAAGGCTCGATCCGTCCCAATATAACAGCGCTGACAGTTGGTTATAGCTAATGCCTGGTCTTCTGGAGAATCTCGCCACGGCTCCAAAGGGATATTAAAATCTCGGCATACTTCCACCAACGCCAGAATTGTTGCCCTCGACAGCTGCCCGTAAGAATTTGCGCTTATCATCCCCCTAGATAAAGGAGCTAGCAAGGCACGGGAACAAGCCCAAATAGCACCTGCGTAACTCTTACCCCCGCCTATGCCACCTAATAAAGCTGCCCATCTGTGCTGTAACGGTTCCACAGATAGCCAGTTAGCCATCTCCAAAAACCGTGTTTGCCCACCTGGGTTAGGCTCGAAGTCCTCAAATAGTGTGATTCTACTCTCGCCTGACTCCATAGCTAACGCCTGTTGTGTCGCCATTTCTAAGTTTAATAATGCGCTCCATCCCGCCATTTGCTAATATATGTATAGATACTTTTAAATTTATGTCACGTAAATCTGAGTTCGACGTAAAAAAAGGTCTCTAATCCAGGCAGAAATGGGGTTGTATGGTTGTGGGTTAGATCAGGGTAAGCGCCAAAGTTTGATCAGGAAAAAAGTTTGCCTCTTGTAATGAATCTAAATCTTCTATCGTTAGATTTAATGAAGGCTTTTTATCTTGGTATGTATAAGCAATTAAACCAGAAATAACATTAACCATGAAATTACAAACGCTGCGGTGGCGAGTGTGTTGAATTTGGGAAATATTTTTTAATTGATCGTTAACTGTTTCTATCAGGGAACGCTTTCTTAATAAAATTTTATCGATTAAAGGCATGAAGCGATTTTTCATATTTTTTTTAATAGTTGTAATAAGTTGAAGATTTTGCTTTTGGAGAAGCTCAAATAATTTCTGGGAAATATATCCCCGGTCACCAAATAATTTACCAAACAAATTTTTCGTCATTTTTGGTACAGGTTTACGGTCATCTACGTTAGCGGGGGTAATCATAAAAGATAAAATCTCTCCCAATTCATTAATTATTAGATGTAACTTAAAACCGAAGTACCAGCCCAAAGAGCTCTTTCCCCAATTCGCTAAATTTTTGAACACTCGATTACGTTTAGCCCTTTGATTTATACATATTTCAAGGGAAGTTGAATCAATAAAGTTGATGCCAGTGCTGTGTCCACAACGCAGATGGAGATACCAACACAAAGGTATTAAAGCAGTTTTCTCCAATTCTACAAATCGGTTGTAACTTACTAGTTGAGGAAAATATTTTGGTAAAAAATTGCATACGTGCTTAGTATAATAATCCTTAAAGTTTCTATAAGATGATTGATGAAAATAAATAATTATTGTCATGACTTCGCTTAAGCATAAATTAAATTTTTTGTGACGTTTTCGCTCACTGTTTGGCAATAGTTCTTGCTGCCAAGTTTTTTCAAACTCTTTACAAAAATCATCGATGTCACAAAATAATTTTTCTAATTCCATATTTCCCTTTTATCAAACTTGAAATAATCACATAATCAATATAATATTTTACATAAAAACTACGACTTTAAATCATCAGGGGACAAGGTTTGTTCATAAATTTTTGAAATTATTTTGGCGATTGATATTCGTGCTGATTTTTTATGTTTGAGAATTTTTTTAGCTATTTCAATTGCTTGACTATAGCTAGGTATTGATTCTGTGACAAAATCAGATTTCCCTTCTCGACTTCCAATATTAGATTGTATGATTATTTCATGATTCTCTAATTCTGTTTTTGTGACAATTTCATAATCCCCGAAATTAGATTTAATCACAAATTCATTAACTGGGGATTTTGATTTTGTGTCTAATTCAATATTTTCGCCAGAATCAAGTCTACGAGCAAGCAACATTACTTGTGTCGCGATTAATTTTGGTACACGGATTGTAATCGTGTCTTTATTATTCCAAGTTGGTTTTCTGCCAGCATTTTCACGTCTTCCTCCCCTGAGATCCGGTTTTTGAGATTTTTTAGTACCCATCACCATAATGAATTCATCACAAATTCATTTTCCCACTTTGAGTGCCTAAATATGCATAAATACATCATATTCTCATTTGTGGAAGCTTGTTGATATCTAGCTAAAGGAACGTGTGTTGCTTAATCGCTTACTCTGTCTAGTTTTCAGACTTTTCCTTACGTCGAATTCAGGTCCTTATAACATGACACCATCTGATTTACGAGCTATTTCCATCCACGCACCTTTCGCCTACGCCATCTGTCTAGGGTTGAAGGATGAAGAGTACCGCACACAGCCAACTAAAATTAGGGGCTGGGTTTTGATACACAGCAGCAAAAATAAGGCTTCTGACGAATACTTCACCGATTACGGGATTGATAGCGCTACAGCTAAACGCGGCGCGATTATTGGGGCTTGCAAACTAATTGACTGCATTGGCATTTCTGGAGACTATGCTTATTGTCTGGAACGTCCTCTTTTATTTCCGCAAGCCTTGGAAGGAGTCAGGGGTCAGCAAAGCATATTTTGGGGAGTCAGCAAGAGCGCACCAGAGCGCGACTACGCTTTTAAATTGGCTTGGGAGATGATTCAATGCTTGAGCTAAAATGACTCTATTTAGAGGCAACTATGGCGGGATTAAAAGATATTTATGCCCTATCTCTCAGGGCAGATGCAGCCATAAGGATGGCGATTGGAGATTTAACAATACAATTAGCTTTCATAGATTTGGAATATAAAGGTAAACTCATAATCCATGCTTGTTCGTATGCCTCCAGAGAAGAAGAAGACGAATGCATAAAACGGATTACACAATTAAGTTTTTCACCAGAAGAAGTACCAACCAACAGTATTTTGGCTTGGGCGAAAATTAAAGAAATCAAAATTTACACGCCGCAAACTTTTGCTATTGATGCCAGGTTGCATGGTTATGGCATTGATTTAAATCAGTTTCTTGCTACTGAAGGCTGGCAAGGCAAAACAGTGTACGGCTACGTATTGGAAGAACATCATTATCTCAGCCTACCGATTATGGGTGTTGGTAGCGAGTATCAGCATGGTGATTGGTGGCAAGCGGAAACACCGTTTGAGATTTTGTGTTTCAAACGGTGTTTTGATGCGGAATCCGTAGATATAGCCCAATCGGTGGGGTATTAAATTCCTAACCGACGTGCAGCTCCTCTAGCTGCTGCCCGTTCGCCTCGAGTTGTACCTCTTCTAACTAATTCACGAATAGCATTGGCGCGGCGTGGCGAAACTGCGGCACCTCTGGCTACGGTTCTTGGTGCCGAACGAGAGCCGCGCCTACCACGCCCAGCGCCAGCAGAACGGGCATTATCAGCACCAGAACTTCCACCGCGACGGCGAGAACCGCCTCTTGCTACTAATCCACTACTAACGCCAATCCCTGGAAGATTTATGACTCGATTTCCCCCACCTAGTCCCGAAGTTTGGGAAGCGACTCTGGCAGCACGACGAGCTTGCCGCGCTGGAACACTAACACCTACTAATCCCCCACCTCTATTACGGGTTCCACCACGAGCAGTGCGTACCCTTCCTGTGGAAAGGTTCTGACCAAACCCGCCCCCCCCAGTCCTTCTGCCTCCACCTGATCTAGCCATAATGGAATCCTAGTTTTGTAATGTTACATATTTAGGTTTCCCGATGGTTCTTCTGTCAAGACATAAAACGCTTTATTACGAGTTGACTACGGACGATGGAGAAATAGTTGGCGGCGTTTTTGCTGTTGACCACCATCAATATATTGAAATTGTTGATTTGTTTGTAAATAAACAGTTTCAAGGGCAGAAATATGGGCGATCGCTCTTTAGGGATGTTTTAAATACCTACCCCTACAGCACAATTTGTCTGCGTTGTAAAGCTTTTGATGATGGGTTAAGTCAAGATGAATTAGCAGAGTGGTATCGGCGCTGGGATTTTGAAGATGGTTCGCCGTTTCATGAGGGGGATGGGTGGATGCATAAAAGTCAACGCCGAATTTAAGTTTTTTTTGTCATAAACCGGGCTTGAATTTCTGGAAATAGTTCACACAATTCTGCCAACTGCACGGGGGCGTAAAATGCCAGCCATTTGTAATACTGCGAACATAATATTTCTGGCGTGCAGTACCAGAGAGTACGGGGAAAAGCTTTATTACCCTTTTTTTGGGGTATTTGGTGCATTGAATAAATAGGTGAAATCGGGGCATCTTCACTTACTAGTAATGCCCACACATCGATATCCTTCCATTCACCTATGGGTAAAGCACGGACATAAGGAAGTGCATCTTTGTCATCTTGATCGTGAAACTGAAACATGCCTTCTCGACTTATTTCAAAAGCTCTCTCCATGCCTTCACCACCCCGATTACCCCACAAATACATTACATTTTCTTCACCTTCACCGTAGAGATGGTGAAATTGGTACAATGCTTCGTATGTAATACTTTCTGCCACTCCCCCCCAATCCCAAAAGTTGAGAAGCTTACCTTCTTTGGTGCGTAATCCGTAGGTATTGCCCCAGTCAAGATAAGAACGAATTATCTGGGAAAATGGGCGGTCTGTGATGTAGTCTTCAAAGTAAAATTCACCTAAATATTCTTGCCATTCAATCTCTACTAAATAATGTTGGGGTAATTCTGCCCCATTTTTAATAATAAGATGCGTGTAATTGAGTTCGGCTAACTCCAAAATTAACGCAGTTGCCATTGAGTCTTTGCCATAGCCAAACCACAGCCCAGGCGGTATGTTTTGATTTACTCGCGGATCGGCATACCATTGCTGTACACGGGCTATTGTCTTGGCTTTTAGTTTTTTGAATTGGTCGGTTTTGGCGTGGGCAGCGGCGGCGGCATAGCGAGATGGGGGGAGTGCTTCAAATATTCTCATGTTGGTTCGCCTTGCTTGCATCCAGACTCTTGGCTACTCCTGCCCTTTTTGGGCTTTGCGCGTGAGCAAAGCGTATCACCTCTGGCTTGACCAACACCATAAAAATATATACCACAATTTATACAGAATTTATCGCCTAAACCTGTGTCAGACATTTCCAAAGCATCAAGAACATCAGAGGAGCGATCGCACCGAGGGCATTTAGTCATTGACATCCACTAGCTCAATCTCTGTTTCAAATGGTGGGGCGCACGTTGGAAATTGCATCAATTCCCCAAAAATACCCATTAACTCCCAAAGTTGCCAAGTTGAATATCCCTGCTCATCCTCCTCAACAGGACGGCGAGGAAATAAGCTTTCATACTTCCCATGAATCTTTTTATGTCGCTCAACCAAGTGATTTCTCCCAACATCCGTTAGCTTTATTTTTACCTTTTGGTTAAGATTTATTGATTCCACAAATCTCCTTCTAACGCATCTTCTTGGATTTCTTCTGAGATGGGTTCACTAGACACAGTTTCGTCTTCTTGCGCTTCATCAATTAATGCCTGTAACTGTTCAATTGGTAAATCTGCATCCAATTTTAACTGCTGGATACACGATAAAGCTAATTCCCGTGCCACGCGATCGCCTGAATTTTTCAGCACTGCCACGATAAATGCCTTGCAAATTTCCAACTGACGGCGAACATCACCCATCTTGCTAAGTCGCATTGCCCCGTCAGCTAACACAAGCGTACCTTGGAAAGCGCGTAGCATCCCGTCTAAATCAAGTCCCAGCAGCCGAAGTTTCAATTCGTCTACAAATTCAGCAGTAAGCTCGCCCTGCTCCACTAGCACCTCACAAGCTTGAAGTAAGGTTTTAGCCTCCTTCCCAAACTTACCCGCACCCTCGATTTGACTAATTACCCGACCGTGAGCCACATAAAAAGTCTCACGAATTATGGTTTCATAGTCGTAATTTTGAGAGTCAACAAAAGCATCACGCCACTTTCCCGTTAATTTTTTTCCATACAACGATTCATTATTGGTCATTCACTGCAACAGCCTTTAACTACCTCAGCAATAACGCGGCTAACTTCTTGCATTGTCCGACTGCGACGACCATGTTTAAAGTTGTTTTGGCTACTTTTAGCTTTGCCTTCTTCTGTGCGTGGACCGGTTGATTTTTCCCAAGGTTTAGCAGCTTTAATCCGTTGTCTTGCAGCCTCAATAAATTCAGGTGATAAATTGCGGCGGTATTTTTTTATAGGGTATTTTTTGGAATTGAATTCGGCTAGGAACTTCTCAATATCAAACATTTTCTTGTTGATTAACAATAAATCTTACTGCTTCTAGAATAGTCTGCGATCGCCACTGTTGTGCTAGTCCTTCTCTAGGAATCTTGAGTTTATCGGCAGTCAATGCTATCAGCTCTTTAAATTCATCCAACACCTCTTTGTCCAAATACACCAAAAACCGCGTTTGTTCATCTGACGGGTTGTAACTCGCTGATTCAACTTCAGCCAATACCCCATCAAGAATTTCTGTAGTATCAACGGTTACTATTTCATTGTTACCCGTGGTGTAGTCGGTTGAGGAGCGTGCTTCAACATCAACCGTGTTGCCAGAGTAGTCGGTAGCATCAGGGCGTTCAAAATGCTCCTTATCTTGATAATCAAATTCGTCTTCCGGTTCTTCCTCCTTCCTTACTAAAAAAGCTTGCATGAAATTGTTAGCAGTGGAGGTGTCCCAGCCTGCTGTTTTAATTTGGTGCTTGGGCATTTGTGCCAGAATCGCCGCAATTTTACCGGGGTCATCCCGTCCATCGTGGGAGGTGTTGTTAAGCCGCAGTAGTGCCGATTTTTGGCTGAGGGCATCAAGTGTTGCTGGGATAACAGGAGTTTTCGACCAATAGTCACTGCAAAATCGCCCTTGATGCTTGGTAGCTATTTTGTCTCTACCAGTACCTTTTATCCAGCGATTCCACTCAGTTGTGAAGAAATCTTCATTTTGCCGTGACAGCCAATCAGCCCCGATAGTTCTGCCGTGACCTGAGATGAGGTATCCCAGACTACCATCTAGGTTTTGCTGGATACTTGGGTAGGTTAACCAACCAAAGTCTAGCAAGCTTTCGCGTATCCAGGGTAAATCATGTTCTTCGGTATGTTCGCGGGGATTTTCGGGGTGGAATTTTTCGATGATGGTGTGGGTAGGAAGCCACATTACCTCATTCGCTTGGCTCATTTTTTCACCTCTGTTGCTACAGCTTCTTGACTACGCTGCATTGCTTCATTTAACTTAAGTAATGCTGTATCTAGCTGTGGAGACTGCGAACAGTTTTTAGTCAGCCATTCGGCAAGACAATTAAATCTACCAATTAATTGCCATTGTTGTTGTACAGGTGTCATTAGTTTTCTCGAAATTTTTATACTCTTAATATCATAAGATTTCGCCCAAAGATAAATCGTGCTATGGTCGATTCCAAGATAGGTTTCACACCAGTGCAGGCTTTTACCTTCCTTGATATGTAACAAAGCTTTATGTTTAATCTCTTCCCCATACCCACGCCTGCCTACTGGTAACGGATTCTCTACAAATTGATGACCACAGGATTTGCAGAGGTATGATTGTTTACCAGTACGTTTCCCGTTTTTGATGGTTTCATACTTGCCGCAACTAGGGCATTTCACGCGCCCTTGAGTAATTGACCGTAATAATTGTATAGATTCGGTTTCAATTCTTTTGATTTCGCTTAGTTTCAACGAATACTCACGCGCAACTTCTTTTATGGGAATTACTTCTATGTATATACTACGGATAATGGCAGCGTGTTGTGGCGGGAGTTGAGACAGTAGCGGTTCCCACTCAAAATCATCATCCACGGCATTATCAGTTAGCGACTGGGGTAACTCTAGCAAATGCTGTGTACACGCTACTGCTGACTCTTGGGCTAATTCTAATTCTATATCAAGTGCTGCTGCTGCCTGGATATAGGGTATACCTTCATTTTTAGAATGCCGATTAACTTTTTGATAAGTTTCTTGCAGCTTTCGGGGTATCTTCACCAAATGCCCTTTATCGCGTAGCCATTGTAGTATTCCACCTTGGATGAAAGGGATAGCCAAGGTGGAGAATTTGCGGTTTTTGGTAGGGTCGAACCGTTCCACTGCTTTGATTAATCCCAAAATACCAACTTGTACCAATTCTTCAAAGGGCAGCGTGCAGTAGTTTGTCATTTTGTGAGCAGTCATGTGGACTAAGCCCGTGTTTTGCTCAACTAAAATGTTGCGGAGACGGATATCTTTGTTTTGATGATACTCAAGAAATATTACTTCATTATCTAAATATGTCGTGCAAACCATTTCACCCTAATATCCGAATGACTTTCACAATAAGCGTAGAGGGGCAATTCACCACTGACCCGGAAACTGGAAATCCGGTACAGGTGACAGTCCCTTACCAAGTAGAAGCATGGTTGCAGGGTAATAACAGCGTAAAACCTGAACCTGGAAGTAACCCTAACATGGTTATGCTACAGGGATATTCCGTAAAACCACGGATTTTACCAAACGAAATAATCTATAAACAATCTGAAGCAGTTGCAGTTTACATAGACCCCTTAACTGGGAATCAGCACCAAGGGAAATTTACACTCAAGCCAAAGTTTGACAGTAACCGTCCTCGTGTTGCTAAAGCATTGGCAAGAGGGATTGGAACCCAGATGGAGGGGACATTTGAATGGAGTTAAGCCGAGAGCAAGAATTTAAGATTTGTAGTTTCAATCAGCAAGTCAAATATTTGACCGAAATTGAAGTTAAACAAAAATTGGTGGAGATGTACCAAAGGATGATTATTCTACAAAATCATTATCAGCGGGAAATCAAAAAAACGTGGTTGATTAATGATGTGGGAAAATAATTTTGTCCTACCCTGTCCTACTATGTCTACAAGTATGGATATTAACCAAGTCGCTGAATATCTGGGTGTTTCCCACAAAACAGTTCGCCGTTACGTCAAGGCTGGAAAGCTTAAGGTAAAGTATGTTGAGGGTAAGGGAGTATACGATCAAGCCGAGGTAGAAGCGTTAAAACTTGACAAGCAAACACCCGTACACCGTGTTTTCCCATCGGTGGAGGAGGACATTCAATTGTCCCAGTTTGTCCCACCAGAAATTGAGGGTCGAATTATACATCGACAGCAAGGGTTTGAAGAATATTATACTCTGCGATATTTGGAAATAAAGTTAACGCTGACTATAGAAGAGTGCGCGATGATATCAGGTTTTTCTAAGGCTGGGTTAAGGAGTGCGGTAAAATCGGGAACATTAAAAGCAATAAAATATGGTGGTCGCTGGAGAGTGCGATCGCGTGATTTAGAGGAATACGTAAAATGCCTATTTGGAGATCGTGGACACCCCCACAACTGACTATCACCACCGCAACGTACCGATGGACAGCACCCTACGCCTATGATGTTCATGAGCGTCAGGGAAATCGCTGGACTGATAGAGGGTTATCGGGGAGTAATTTACCTGCTGAGTTTGCCACAAATTACCAAACTACCCACAATCTAGATTCGGCATTTACCATGACTGCTAATTACCTCAATCTACGTTTTTTACAAGAGTGTCCGGTTCGTAGTGGTCAGTTGAAAGCGTCGCAATCGATAACATTTTCTTAGCTTGAACAATTGTTCCTAGAAGCAGGAAAATATGCCCCAACACATCCACACCACCGCCCAACTCCGAAGCGCTCTTGCCGATTTACTTTTCGCCGAACTAGGGAATTTTGCCAACAATCAACCCGCCATCTGGGTTGAACCACCATCTACACCCAAAGGTGGCGCGAGTGGTGGTGTGGAGGTGAGTATTTCTCGGTTCAAGAATGTTTCTAGTAGTTCGCTGATGCTAAACAATCAACAAGAACAGCGCTACGAATGGATTGTAGCGGTGAAATTATATGAGCGCACCCCTGAAGCTTACAGCAAATTCAACAGCGCTATTGAAAAAATGCGGCGTTACTTCCCCAGGAGGCGAGAGACGGTATCACCTTACAGTGAAGAGGAGAATTTGATTGCTACGTTTCGACTGAGTGAATTGGAAGTTATCAATAGTTACGTTTAACTTCTTGCTGTTATTCTCAATAAATAAGTCTGCGTTGCCTAACTATATCAGGATAAGCGCAGATTTCATTGAAAAATCTTTCAACATCTATTGACATTTATTATTAATTATGCTATAATAGAGAAAAGGGGGAAAATCTCTTCAATCCCCCCCTCACTACAGACTTTAAATCATGGCGATTCAACATCTTCTCACTTTGGCTATCGAAGCTATCTTCTATTGCTTCACCGCTTTCATGGCAATAGACATCTTCATCCGCTACACTGCTCCATTTTCAGTCCCGCCATTGCCTAAGAAGACAAAAAACCCCAAACCCCAGAGTCTGGACGAGCTTGAAAACGACGGGATTTATAATTTCGGACTCGCCTTGGCGCTCTCAGACCCCGACTAACGCGGACTTTGGGGGCAGCGCGATCGCGCTGCCCCGGCAATATCAAACAATCAACGCTATACTCTGCACACTTCCGACCACTACACTCCTTAGTTGGCATCACGCCTGGGGCAATGCGATCGCGATTATGTAATCCCAAATGGAATCTACGAAAAGCGCTAGCGCAACAAGGTAGCTGGGACAGATCGAAAAATGCTAAGACCCGCACCCCGCTAGAGTTTGTCACCACGGCGATGGTTCCGGAGTCGCTGGTTCCTTTGGAAAAGTCGCCCTCCTCAATAATCAAAGAAAGGTTGGCGACGGTTCGATCCTTGGCAAATATATCTATAGGAGCAGAACCCAAAAGGCTTATTAGGGTTGCGTTGAGTGTCGAGGAGGGCGATCGCTAATTAAGTGAATCTGCGATCGCCTACCTGAAAATTGCTGTAATCAATACTGGATACTTATTCCCCACTTGCTAGCCTGACAAACATTTCTTCAAAACTTAATCCTTCTTGTGATGCTTGAAAAGCTATCAACTCGCACCATTCAGGAGTAAGTCGGCGTATTGATGCCGACAACAAACTGGCTGAATCAGCTGCCATACCTCTTTTTTTAACGGCAGCAGCAGCTTTCAAAACCCAGTAGTCCATATCTGCTAACTTAGCTGTTTGCACTCGTGTATCGTCTATTTTTGGCAGCCTAGCAGCTATTTCATCCCAGTTTGGAACTTCCATATTACTTTCTCATAGCTTTTTATCTGCCGTTATATTACTATAATCCTAGAAAAAGATGCGCCCAGTGCTGACGACACCGGACGACTTCCCCACCATCAGAAACTACCTGACAGAGGAGCAATTCAAGTATGACTCCAATTGAGCTTCAAATAAAGTGGAATTTATCAAACACAGAGCTTGCGATCGCAATTCGCAAGACAGAAGAAACTATCAAGGCGTACAAGGTTAGGAAGTCAGCGCGATCGCACCGCAACCCGCCACAAAGCACTATTTTGTTGTGTGAATTACTAGATAAAGAATGGGAAGCAGCAGGCACGGCACAGATACGTCTAGTTGCCGCATAGGTACAAAGTAACCGACAAAGTAGATTGCCCGCACCGTGCGGGTTTCTTATTGTGATAGTGCAACCACAAAAACTTGCACTATGGACAGCACAACGCATTTACAGACACTTGAAAACTCCCTTAATCCCCGCGACCCTCAGACAGTCGCCCTCAAAAACCTCAAAGCGGTAAACAACCGATTGATTGATGCGATCGCAGAAGCTCACGAATCATTGTTAAAATCCGCCGGCTCATCCAGCGAACCAGACAAAATCTTGAGTGCTTGCAGTATCCTTGCCCAGGCTTTGGCAGAAGTAGCAAAGGTTTAGTTTTGTTTCAATTGTTGCAAAAGCTGCCTCATGTATGCATTGTGAAAAGCGATCGCATTCAGTGCAGACAACGAAGCATCAATACTTCCAAAACTGCCTAAACCCAGCACGATAGTGCAATGCGATCGCACTCTCACCTATTGCTTCAAAGCGATCGCACTTCACAGATTGCAACTTCCTTCAAACCCGTTGCAGCAAGCATTGTAAAAATCGAGTTCAAAAACAGAGAAATTTTTATGGCGAGAGAGGGGGAAACCCACAGAAAAATCTTTGAATCGCAGTTTGGGAAACCAGTTAGAGCGCAAGCCTGGAATGCGATCGCACTCCAGATGAAAGAAGCTCAAATGCCTTTCACTGTCGAAAATTTAAAGTTTGTTGCCAAATGCAAAAGGATTGCCAATTACCACAGAGTCAAGTCACCGGTTCTCAAAAATGTCATCACAGCAGCTGCCCAATTGGGAGAGGAGGCATACGGCTTTCAAATTCTCCAATGCGTCTTCCGACTTAAACCTGGGCTGACGCGAGACAAGTTTTATCGAGCATTCCGCACCTCTGGTATCCCCTTCAAACAGTCCTTTCAGTTCAAAATCCCTGAGCTAGGGGAAGTCCTTTACAAAATATTCGTGGAAAGATGAACCAAAATAAAGTCAAAGTTATTCAGTCGCAGTTGAAGCGTCGCGGGACGAGCATGTCCTTGGCAGATATCAGGGACGCTCTAGCACTGTCCTACGGTGAGGATGTAGAAATCGACGACGAAATTGTTGCCGCAACTGTAGAAAAATTAATTGGCAGTGCAGTGGTTGAATCAAGTAGCGCCATGACTGTGGAAGAAAAACCAGAATTAATTACAACCAATATAGAAAAAGAAAAAATAGTTATTTCGGTAGCTCAACAAATTAATGTGTCGTTGCCGATTGAAGCAATCAAGCAAATAGCATCAAGTATTGATTGGGCAATTGATTCTCGTTCCGCCTTAATGAAAGAACTGCGGAGTGCAATTCAAGCTTGGGCAGATCATAAATTAGCAGAAGCTCAAAAAATAAGTGATGAAATTCGCGAAGAAACTAATCAATTATTTGTAGATGTTTCTCAAACAATTAATAATGCGATCGCTTCTGACAACGAATTGTTTGAAATCAAAGCTATGGAAATGAAGAGCGTAGTAGACCAAGCTGTTGAAACTTTTCGGACTTCCCATAAAGAAATCCTTGATATTTTCAAGATTCCAGCTTGAAGAAATTGAATCTTACACAAAGTCACACAAGTTGAACTTGCTATTGCTTGTGCTTGCATTTCCACTTCTACTATTAACTTTCCAAAATATTTTGTATGGCAACCCCCAAACACATCAAAACCCGTATCAACACCAACACCAAAGCAGGTAGCGCTGCTGCTAGAGTAACCGGATTTAGTCCACAAGAATTAGAGCAAATATTGAAAGGCGATCGCGTCGCCATCAAAAAGCTGCGTGACTGCTATTACGAGTCAAGAATGGCTGAATTAACTTTGCCGATGATGGAAGAAACTATTCCCAAAAGCATTGAGGTTAATAAACGGTGGAATCAGCTATTAGGAAAGTACGTTGCCCAAGGTAGCGCGGCTGATTTAGCTATTGAATCATCTGCGACCCAGGCATCTTTTGCAAACATGAAATATGTTCATGGGACAAAAGAGCTAAAAGAAGGATTTCAAGCGCAAGTGGAAATTGAGCGGGAACGGCATAGCAACCAAATTGATTATCAACGAGCTAAATTCTACGTTGATATGGTTTTTCAAAATGTTGATGCTGACACTAGGCAATTTGAGCAGGGGAAACGAGTAGCAGTAGCCCAACTAGTGGCAGATGAAGCTTATGAAATGGAATCAACTGTGGCAGTTTGGGAACACGGAACCCTTGACCATATCAAGCGCAAGAACTATGAATCGCATCTAACCAAGCCAGGAAACATCTGGCGCAGAATGAAAAATGCTTTGGGGATTTAACTTTGACAACTTTTTGCGCCTTCTTCATCTACTGTCTTTCATTAAATCAATCTGTTAATTCCGTCCAACCAGTAACGGTTCAACCCGTTACTTCCCAAAAAAAACCAGCACCTATTCAGCCTAAACGCCCTAACGCACAAACATGTAAAAAGTTTCAATACGATCCGAATCATAAGTATTTAGCTACAATTTCTTCCGCAGAACTTCAAAAGGAATGGGAGTTGTATCAAGAGTGGGAAAAATCTGGATGCGGCTTTAACGATTATTATGAAAACCGAATTTGAGTATGCATCTAATTGGCAAAATACTCGCAGAAAAACTTTAAAACTGATGCCAAGATGTACCTGTAATCCACTGCACAAAGCATCAATTGTTCACCACTTAAAATACAAGCGATCGCTCTTACGTCGGTTATTTGGTTGTTTCTTGTTACATAATCCTTTTCAAGCTTCGGTATCAGGCTACGAGATTCTTGGTTGGGACATCGTACCCGTGTGCAGCAGCTGTCACGAAAATAGTTATGGTCGAAGTCTCAATCACAAGAGTGTCCATTACACAAAAGTTTGGAAACAGAAAGGCGGATTAAATAATCACAACACATTCTTTTTTACGTGGAAGATGCGGTTTCTATTTTGGATTTGGATTAGTTTATTAATGCCATTAAGATGTTGCCATCAATTGATGAAATCGTTGAAGAAAGAGAAGAAAGCGAGGTAGAGAAAGTCTATACTGACTACCTCGAAAGACTGGAAATGTCGCGCTTATCAACTGAAGCTGCATTTGATTTTATTCGCAATTGTTTAATTTCGCTAACAGCAAATACCGCGAATACAGCAATGATCTACGTCTGTATCGACTTTGGAATGCACTGGTTATCAGCCTCTATGTTTGGTTTCGGATTGGGCTTGATTCCGGTGGCATATCACCTCAATAATGCTGGTATTGATTTAAGTAGTGAATTTAAAGTGAAAAAGATTGGTGCGTTAATAGTAGCTGGCGGCTGCCTAGTCGCTGCATTTAATGTTAGTTATCAGTCAGGGGGAGAAAAGCGAACTCTAATTGATTTTACGAATAAAGGATTGATGGAATCTTCGCGAGAAGTTGCCAACTATGAAGTCAAATTTAGCCCGTGGGATGGGGTTAATTTTTGGTTTTCGTATCATTCCATGCAAGCGGTAGGGAGTGGGTTAATCCCTGCTTTATTGGGTGCGATCGCAATGAAATATTTAAGAGGCAGGCGATAAGTGGAATGGTTAAAACTATTTAAGCAGCAAAATCAAGCCGCACTAATTATGTGCGGTTTTCTTGCAGCGTCGGGAATAGTAGCGCAAGTTTATTCGTTGTCCGGGACTAAATACGATGTAATTGAATATTGTTTTAAACCCCACAGAATTAATAATAAAAAAGCTAAATACTGCACTGACGATAAAAAGTATATTGCTCCTTTGGGATTTTACGAGCAAGAGAAATATGCTCCCGCAAACCCGCGTTTTCAGCGGGAGGATATATTTGTACTCTCAGATAAAATGACGCGGTTGCGGACGATTCCAGCGACAAATCCGCAAGCTAAGAACTATGCGATCGCTGGATTGATATTAGAAATTGCTGCTACATTTTTAATTTCTCAAAGAGCTAAACGTTATAAGCGGGAATTTGCCGCTTATTTTGAGCAATTAAAAACTGATTTAAATCAAGAAATTAAACTTAACGAACAAAAGCGATCGCTCTTCAACCATAAAGTTGCGGTTGAAACTGAATATATCAAAGATGCCATTACCGACCGCGACGCTGTACAGCGCTATCAAGATAAACCGCCAGAGTTGCGCGAATTTGAGTCACAGCAAGCTCGTCTCCATAACGAAGTAGTAGAACTTCAAAGGCAAGTACAATTAGCTAAATTTAAGGCTGAGATAGCCAAATTAGAGGCAGATGAAGCTAAATTTAAAAGTGAAGCTTCTCGACATTTGAGTGCAACGGCTGACCCCTTAGAGTTGGCAGAAGAAATTGATTATAAAGCTTTATGCCCTGGAAAAGTAGGAGAGCTTGAATTTTATGATTGGCGAAACCTAGCTGATGATGCTGTTGGTATTATGGTTGTGGGGAATAGTGGTAGCGGCAAGACTAGCGTAGCCAGTTGGATTGCGGGGTGGCTAACCAAAGACAAACCAGCGCAAGTTTTGGCGCTTGACCCCCATGCAAACAGAAATCCGTTATGGAATCAGTTAAACATTTATGTAATTTCTGATTTTCAATTAATTCAGCGCCAATTAGAAATCTTGTTGGAAATTCTCGATCAAAGACGCGCTATGACGTTTGAAGAAGTTGAAAATGCAGATACAATTATTTGTTTTGCAGATGAGCTTTCTGCTTGTATCAAACAATTTAATGACCCCAATGTAGTAACTCATTCGCTTGAAAGGCTTGGTTGCGAAGGGCGGAAATATAAAATAGTTTTCATTGCTATGAACCAAAGTATAAATACCAAAGATAACAAAGATACCTCCGCTGCAATGTTATCAAATTATTTGATTATTCGATTGTGCGCGATCGCCCGTCAAATTTCTGAGCGGTGGAAAAAAACCGATCCTCGACACAAGCACGTCCAAGAAACGGCTTACAGTTGTGTAATTTGTGGTTCGGCTTCTACTAATGTTGCCGTGCATCCTACGCACCACAGCTACAAACAATACAAGCAAAAAGGTAACAAGCCTCTTGGATTATTACCAATAAATCAACTTCCCCTCACAATTCAATTAGCATCTCCCCAGGATATTCAAACTGATTGGCACGAGGACTTAATACTATGGGCAGACGAACTAGGAAGGCTACCAAATCCCCAGGAAATAAAAGAGCATTGGGAGGAAATGATGGGACATCCCCCAAGCGGCAAGCAAGTGGAAATGCTGCACGAATATCTAAAAAACCGGAACTAGATTATTCAGTGCGGTACGGCAATAATTATAGTCGGGAGTGTGCTGTAGCTTGGGAAACTCATAAAGATTTGGGGTCTATTTGTGTATGCTGTTTAAAAGCTAAAGCAACTCAGTTGCATCATACGTCTTATGGGGGAAACCCTCTAAACAGGCTATATGAAAACTGGACACCTGTTTGTGTTAAATGTCATCGAAACTTATGTCATGATAAAACAAAATACTGGGTTCTTGATAAAAAGAATCCAGTATGGGGAAATTGCAATACTGAAGAGTTCAAAAAAAGACTTAAGCTAGGGTTGGATCTTTTACGGTGTCTTTATTTAAATTCCTTTATTAAATAAAAACGCTTTCATTTTTCAGGAATAAAAGCGCAGAGAATCAACTTAAAATGTTGCTTAAATCTTAACTATTTTCCCCAGAATTGTCAATAAAAAAGCACCTTTCGGTTAACGACAAAGGGTGCTTAATACGTGAAAAAAAACTAAATCCATTGCTTTAACCCTAACCTTCAAAACTCCAATCGTCAAGGAATTAAACTCGCTAACTTCTCTTCAATCCTCGCTATTTTCCGCTGCATAATCGCTTCAGCTTCAGTTTGCTGAACTTGTGCAGATAGTCGCCCTAATTGACTTCGCACATCTTCAATTGCCTCACTATTGAGCGCGATCGCATCCCGCAAATTCTCTTCCGCTGCTTCCATACGCGCTAACATTAAAGAGTGTTTTTCGAGAAGTGCAATACTTTGCTCTTCTTTTCGTACTTGGTTTACTTGAATTGACTGTTTTTTATCGCTTATCCAAGTAAACCAAGCGCTAAAAATTGAGAATAAAAGAGCTAATACTCCCACTGATTCAAGAAAGGCTTTCCAAGTTGTAAAGGGTAAGTAGATATCGAAAATGCGCTTTGCCAACCACATAGCGATCGCACAAAATATCAGAGTAAGAATTAACCAAACTAAATATTTTTCATACTTCGCGTATCTTTGATAAAGTCTCTTCCTCGAATTGGGAAAAATCTCGTTCGGATTCATATAATAAGATGATTTGTTCATTTCCAAGAATTATTTCATCGCCATGTTTTAGGCAAGCATATTCAACACGCCGACCATTTACAAAAATGCCATTAGCGCTCTTGTACTGCCCCCAGCCATCAATTAATTGGTAGCCAATTTCGTCTCGATACAAAACGCAATGTATCGCAGATAAATACTTGGCTTGGTTGAAGATAATTAAAGTCGGGGTTTGGTCAAATGCGATCGCTTTTTTTATGCACCTATGCTTAATTCTGCCGATTATATAGTTACCATCTAGGACAAGACGAAATGAGTCGCTCCCGGACTCATTTATAAGTAGCGAGTGCCGTTTCAACTTACTCCTTATTCTTTTTTTGCGCTTTGAGCCAAGCCAGAAGCTCCAGCAATCGCTGTACCAGCCAGCCCAAGACCAGCTGCTGTTTTAGTCTCGCTTAAGTCAGAAAATATTACAATGATGCCAATTATTCCGCCAATTATTCCTAACAATAAAGGCGTTGAGGCTTGAATTAAATCAACTTTCATAGTTTGCTTCCATCCATAATTGTTGTTAGAAATACATAATTATTGTTGGCTTGATAACGAGGGTCTGATTTGATAATTTTCATAAACTCTAAATGACCTCTTGTGGACTGACCCACTAAACAGCCGGCACTAGCTCCATCGACTTGGGGCATGTCGTACCCCCAGTGTTGGTTTACACCAAAGTCTGAGCCGATCACAACAGTGTCGCCAGTGCGAAAACCGTCTTTATTGCGATCACGATAGCCTTTAATCTCGCCAACCTGCACCAAGGCTTCATGGGTTTTATGCCAGCCGACAGACCAGGCTTTATACTGACTCAAGGCGACACGGAAAGCACCACCTGGATTAAGAGGATTGATTGTATATTTTAATCCTGGCTCTGTGGTTGCGTTCCAACAATTACTAATTTTAGGAATGCCGTTTTCAACCCGTAAAATCAAGCGCAAATCATTCCACTCATTCATGGTGTCGGCGTTGGGTTTGCCGTCTGAGTTGCAACCTTCCGCGTACACAATATTGTTGTGTCGTTCATCAATCCAGTAATTTTGAGCCAGCATATATTTAGCGATACGGGCTGCAAAATCGCCCTTGCTTAAGTCAAGTTTGGGCTGAGGTAAGGACTTAAGTTGCAGCAACTCAGGTGTTAAAACTTGACTTTTAGTAATTTGAAGTAATTCAGCTATGGCACATCTGGTTTGCGCCCCTACTTTTCCGTCAGCAGTCCCAGATAATAATTTTAAATTAATCAATATTGATTGCACAAATGCAGCTAATTCTTTGTCAGCAGCAATTGCTTCAATATCTAAAGTATTTAATTTCATAACGTCACCATGCTATAAGAGTTAGAATCAGCATGGCGCTCACACGCCCTTTTATGATGGCAAATGCTTTTGAATAAGGCATCGTGGCTGTTACTGAAAGCAAAAGCTCAGGATTGCCTGAGCTTTTGGTATTAATATTGACGAAATATAAAGAAATTAAAAAGGCTTATTACTAACTTGATACTTACTCCACAATCCCACTCGCTGTCATCGTAGTAGATCCGCTTGCTACTTGTGCTTGGATTCTGACTGATTCCATCCCTTCGCAGCGCATTCTGAACCAGCCATTGCCACCCGCAGGAATGGTAATAATAGTCCCGCTACTCACGCCACTGTTGATAATTTCAGCGCTGCCATTGTTAGCGGTTTTACCGTTACTGGTTGTAAAGTCGGCGGTAGTAGATGCAACTGCATTCCAAATAGTCAAAGCGCTATTAAACCGTGCTTGCACTTGTAAACCTGAAAGTGCAGTAGCACCAGTATTCTGTAGTTGTACACCCAAAGTATTTTTACCCCGACAATCAAAGGTGATTACGGTCGTGAGTATGGTAGTAATGGTTACAGCACTAGCTGTTTGTGCTTCTAAAAAAAAGGTTTCTGCTACACTACGCACCATAGCCATCAAAGAACCGGAACGCGCCGCAGTGTCTCCAGTAATGCCCAGTGATCGCAACTTGGCGTGAATTGACCCCGTACTAGATGCGGTATCAGAAGTTGTACCAAGCCCTTCAGCCAAAGCACGTAGCCGTGCCATGAGCGTACCCGTAACTGACAAGGCATCGGAAGTTGCACCGATTGTGTCGGCAATTAGCAGCCGCAATTTGGCATGAATCGAGCCTGTAGCAGAGGAAGCGTCCGTTGCATCCCCTAACAGGTTTTGCCAAAGACCGCGAATTATTGAAGCAATTGTGCCGTTATCGCTAGGGCTATTTATAGGTGAATTGTTGGTTTCACCCAGGCGGTCATAAGTTCCTTGGTCAGCAAAACTAAAAACATCGGGGTCGCCAGTTGTCCCATCTCCAGAGGCGGATTTGCGCTGGCGTAATGCACCGGAACCATCAATATAAGAAACACTCATTAAAATTCAGTCGCGAAAATAGAAGTTAATTGGTCAGTAAAGACAGCTGAATAATTAACGTCGCTGAAGGATATCGGATAAGATTCCACCCAGCGAGAAGATTTCCCGTTAATATCTAATGCTGCTACCCTCACATAGTATTTCCCAAATTGCAGTCCTTCAAATTGGGTGTTTGTATTATCAACAGTTCGCGTTTCCACCCAATCGCCATCATCACCATATCTGTATTCAACAAAGTAACTGGTGATAAATGGGTCGCGTTGCCCATTATTTAACGGGTATTGCCAAGATGCATTTAATGTGTATATGAAAAAGTCTCCACTATTAATTGCTCGGTAAGATAGCAATATATTTCTAGGAGCATTTACAACGAGAGGCACTCTATTAATTGTCGGGCGCGGTGTCAGTGACCAGCCTTGCTCAATTGAGTTGTATTTATCACTTCGATATTCTAAAGCGGTGATTTCGTGCAGCATCTCTCCACTTCCCGGTGCTGGTAAGCGGTTAAGGACGCGAAATAATTGCGGCTGCACAGTAGTGCTGGCTAGTATCCAATTACTCTCGGCAGGTGGGGGGTCGCTACTGAAAGAATTTAAATTTAGGGTGGTATGAGAGCCTGGGGCATTTGTAACGGTACGCTCAGTTACCGTCCCATCGCCCATCATCACTGTCAGGGTATAGGTTTCGCCAGAATTTAGGACCACTGGATTATCTAAGGTTACGCTGCCACGAGTAGATGAAGCGATTAACCCGCCGTAACGAATATCGGCGCGTTTTGCGTCAGAAATTCTGATAATGTCGCCCGGTTTTGTGTAGGCACCGTAGGCACGGACTCGGAAGGTTACAGTTTCTGTTTCTAAATGTTCTGTTAAAAGCGCCGCTAGTCCAGCGCGTCGCGCTTGCCCTCTGGAAGTGCAAGCAAAGGAAGACATTTCCAATTCCCGTACACCATATTTAGCAATGCCTTCAGGGTCTTCTACTGTTTCGATGGTTTGTTTATAGAAGTCGTCGGGGTCAACCCATGTTACCAATGCAATGGTATGTCTGCTTTTTAGCCCGGTGCGGCTATAAGAAAACATGCCATTTTCGATATCAGCTTGGGTAAACTGCGCTACTGGGGAGCCTGGTTTATCAGCTGCAAAAGAAATTGCACCATTCATCCAGTAAGAAAAGCCACGAAAAATTGAGCGGATAGATTCGATAACTTTGTAAGCCTCTTCTTTCCCTTCAATTAGTACGTGGCATTGAAAACGGTGTTCTGTACCGCCTTCACCATTGGGAACATATTCGTTGCAGTACTGTGAAATTTCGTAAAGCGCCCATTTATCGATTTGGGATTGGTTGATGTAACGTCCCAATCCGTAGCGAGAATTGGTAACGAGGTCATACAAAATCCAGGCGGGGTCAGCAACTGCTACAGATGGGATGTAAAAAGTGCCGTCCCAAATGCCGTTGTATTGTAGTCCCCTTGTGGCTGTGGGTGTAGCGTTGGTAGGGATAGCGATTTTGCGCCCCGCAAGTTTGAGCGAGATTTGCGGAATTGATTCAAATTGTGCTACATCAAAACGGAAAGCAAATAGGGCGCTATTGGGATAACGCAATTTGGTTTCAGTAGCTTCAATTAATGTGCGCCATGTCAATGCGCGTTGGTAGCGCGTGGTATCAGCGTCTTGAGGGGTAACACGCTCTACACGCACAGAAAAATCGTTAACTGTACCACCTAAGTTATTTACTGGAAAATTATATTCAAATTCTGTGAGTGTTGAGTAACGCCCTTTGATTGTTTGGTCAAGGCGCTGTACGAAAGCGCCTTGACCTTCTTTTACATAAATCCGAAATTGGATTTTTGACCCCAACACTCCACCTTTGGGAGGATATTCTTGTAATACGATAGCAATCCGAACACGGATAATATCAAGGTTAGCATTAATTATGGAGCGGGTGAGGGGAAACTGTTGCTTGATTTCTGCCCCAACATTGGTTTCTGACGAAATCTCATCAGAAAAACCCGCTAACCTATCTTGCCCTTGGGTTCCACTCCTCCAATCCCAAGTAAAAGATTGGAAGTTTTGACTACCATCGCTATTTTGTGTCGGTGTTTCGTCGAAGTAAATTGATTGTGTCCCATTAGCAAGTCCTTCGATTTCCCCTTCAGATACAATACCCAGCATCTGAGCAATTGAAGTACTGCGCCCGCTGTCTGCCTCTTCTTTGGGCTTTGACTTCTTGCCTAGTATCCCCCCACTACCCGATAAGTTTAATACTTGCGCCCCTTTAGGGCGGCTTCGTTTTTTCTTGGGCATTGCTACTTAGTCAAATACGTGACTATCTTTGCCGAAACCAAATACATCCCAACAACAACCACCCCATAAATTATTGGTACTCTCCCCCCTTCTTTGGTTGTAGTCGAAGGGTTGCCAAAACCGAGAGATTTTTTGCTTTCTTTGGCATCAGGCGAACTTTGACGACCAAATAAGGAAGATATTCCACCTAAAAGCATTGCACCACCAGTAAGGATAAGGGTTGTGGCAGAAATGCCCAAAAATCCCACTCCCGTCAGTCCTAGCCCGATTAATGCCACACCTCCAATAATCCGCCCGACTGTCCCCGCACCAGCAATAACGGGAATAATACGAATTGACCGCACCTGCGGAGATATCGGACTACAAAGTTGGGTATCATCTATTTCTTGATACCCTACTTTTATTTGATAGTTCACACCCCGGTGTGCAGCTTCGTATAAATAAGTTGCAAATCTTGGGAAGTTTGCACGTAATGAGGCAACTGCTTCGGCAACACTATTAACATCGACTGTAATTGTATCTATAAATATATCAGCGAGTTCACCGCACAAAGTAACAGTAATCATTTTGAATGAAGGAAGAAGGAAGACGGAAGAGGGAAGAAGGTTGAGGATCATAGGGAAGATTTAAAATAAATTCAACCTTCTTCCTACTTCCTCCGAACTTCTTCCTTCGCTATGAGCTACCCTATACTTCCCTTAACACCGACATGGGGCAATCCAGAACAAGAACAGGCTGATGTTGCTAAAACCAAATATGGCAAGGCTGGTGTTGAACAGCGCGATTTTATTGGGATTAATCCCCTTTCTACAAGTTGGGATATCAGCGTTAATATTCGCAACTTTCAAGAAGTTGATGATTTTTTGCTTTCGCGTCGTGGACAACCATTTCGCCTAAGTTTGGATGGAGGAATTACCGACGATGGAAAGTTCTACATTTGTACGGAGTGGCAAATACAGCAATTAGGGATAGGAGCAGGAAGCTTCAATGCCAAGATTAATCAGGTGCGAAGATTACAACCATTGCCTTTCGCGGGGGAGGGAAGTCCAGGTGTAGCGTACAGAATAATGTATAAATTTGAGATTACCGGGGACGGGGGACCTTATACCTTCTTTGATAATCAAATCATTGATCTATGGGGTGTCATTGGTGAATTCCAGACAATACGGAATCAAGGAACCATTAATCTATTTTTAGAATGTCAAGGCGATCTTTATAATCCTTATACACCATCTCCTGTGTTAGTTGCTTTAACAGGGTATTCAGGGTTTACTCCTGAATCGGATATTAGGAATATTAGCATTATTTCTATTAATCCACTATGAAGTTCGTAGGAAGAAGGAAGAGGGAAGAAGGATGAGTTAGTTGCTTTGTAACTTTTGAAGAGTAGATACCATAATACGCTGTAAGTCATCTACTTCTTTCAAAACAGCAGTAAACAAATCAGGATTAGCTAACCCTACTTCTTTGGCAATAATTAATTGTGTGTCTAGTTCCCTTAAACTGCCTAACGCAATTTGCAGAAACCTTATATATTCTGCTTTATGTACCCTTCCGTAGCCCTCGGCTATATTTGAAGGGACAGAAACCGCAGAACGCCTGATTTGACTAGTTAAACCATATATCTCAGAGCTAGGGAAATGCTTAGTTATTTCATAACAAGAGATGGAAAGCTGAATACCGCGCTTCCAAATAAACTGTTCTCTGTGACTCATGATGTTTGAAGGAAGAAGTTAGAAGTAGTTCTAATTTTATCATCCTTCTTCCTCCTTCCTTCTTCCCTCTTCCTTCCTTATGATTAGTAATTTAATATCACTCAATCCAGATTCACCAATTGAATTATTTGAAATATCGGGGTGGAATTTAATTACGCCGTCAGAAAGTTTATATATTTGTAACTTTACAGGTGTAGCTTTTGAAGGCACAGAATATTCAGCGATTGGGTGTGAAAGCGAAGGATTTGATTTAATTGGTCAAGGTTCGATTCCGACACCACAATTAACTGTGTCCAATATTGGGCGGGTGATTAGCGATTTACTTTTTATCTGCAAAACTAATCCGAATTATCGGCTTGAAGGGTCAAAGGTATTACGCCGTGTCACCCAAAGGCAATTTTTAGATGGGCAAGAAAACGTCAATGCGGCGATTAAAGAACTTCCCCGACAAGAATATATTATTGAGCAGATGCAGGAAGAAACGTATTTAGCCGTGAAATTTCGTTTGGGAAGTCCGTTTGACGTGGAGGGTGTCACACTTCCAGCGCGTCCACTGTTACGATCTTGTTCTTGGAGGTATCGCAGTGCTGAGTGTGGGTGGACGGGGGGAATGCTTACTTTAAATAATCAGTCAACTACCAATTCCGCGCTAGACCAATGTGCAAAATCACTCCCGGCTTGTGAATGCAGGTTTGGTCAGTACACAGATTTACCTTTTGGTGGTGCGCCTGGACTCAACACTTATCGATAAAAAGCAATCGCATAGAAGGAAGCTAATTATGAAGTTCCGTAAAAAGCCTGTAATTATTGAAGCTGTACAAATCGACAACCGAATGACTGTTGAAACCCTTGAAGGGACAATGACCGGCAATCCCGGAGATTGGTTAATTACAGGCATCAAAGGGGAGCTATATTTTTGCAAAGACGATATTTTCCAGCTAACCTATGAACCTGTTAATACTCAAGAGGCTTAATGTCCGGCTACCAAAATGCCAATAGCAATTCTAGAACTACCACCCACTTGGGATGCAACTAAAAAGGTTGCAGTGCCAGCTGCGATAACCAAACTAGGCGACAGTTACGGGCAAGTTGTGGTGGAAGGAATAAAAGGAGCAACCCACGAATGGGATGTGAAATCGCCGGCATTACTCCCTGAAGAGGCACAAGATAAATTAAGTCAATTGCGAGTGTTCTCTGGTGTGACTCCATTTTTGTGGAGTCCCGATAACGAATTGACCATACTGAGAAAAATCTACACCTGTGAAGGTTGGACACTGACCAGGGTGGGAATAACCGCTCATCAAATTAGCGCGACATTCAAGGAAGTTCCTTGACTTGCATGATTGTTGAATTCGGGTTAAGACCAATTGGTCTTAACATTTGTACACATTTCTCGTGTTTGGATTAACGGGAACAATACCAAAAAGTTCTATTGGTTGAGTAACTTCTCGTCCTTCTTCCTACTTCCTACTTCCTACGAACTTCATAAATATGCCACAGACCATTAACCGCGCCAGTGTAGTAGAAACTACCCTTGGTATCACCTTTCAAATAGGCGAACTGCCTACACAACAAGTAGGAGCAGTAATTGTAACCAACCGCAACGTACTCAGTTACACAATTACCGCATCAGCTGCGGCTCTTGCCACTGCTGAGTCGCTTTCTGTGCAAGCGACACCCGTACTTTTGGATGCCGGAACATTGCTTAATTTCGGGGGTGTGGTTGCCACGCTTTCAAATGCCGCCGCTGCCGGCAGTACTGCATTGCAATTACTGCCATTGCCGGGAAGCATTGGTAATGGTGCAACTGCTACTACCAAAGCACTGGTTTTTGTTTCTGGATGCACGGATGCCACGGTTAGCCCAGAAATCAAAAATGTTGACACCACTAACTACCTTTCTGGATTGGGGATGGAGAAGGTGACAACGGGTAATTCCAAAAAAATGCAGTTGAACTTTAACTTAATTTATGGCGATCGCGGAGGTAACATCCTCAGAAAAATTGCTTACGATAAAACTTATGCAGGGCGTGAATTCTACTTCTACTTGCTTTTTCCTAGTGGTGAAGCGCACGAAGGAATAGCCTTATTGGAATCAGCATCTCCCACGCAGCAAGTGCAAGATAAGCGCGCATTTTCCTGTAATGCCCAAGTACAAGGCGATACCTATATTTACACACCACCGGCATCCGTTAACATCTTCTAATTATGGCAATCACACTTGAACTTACGCGCCCTAAATCTGTTACAACTAATGCCCAAAACACTGTGGTATCAATTGGGACTATTGTAGAAACGGATGCATCGGAAGAAAGCTTTTTCATCCCCATAACCAGCGCTTCAACCGATCCACCTTCTTTCACTGTTGCCAACTCCACCACAATTAGTGGCAACACAAGCGTGACAACCACCAATAATGGTTTCCAAAATGTCAAAATCGGTGATGTGGTAACGGGTACTGGTATTGCGGCTAGTTCCACGGTAACGGCTAAGGTAAACAATAATACGATTACGCTCAATAACAATGCCACCGCATCAGGTACGGTGACGCTAACTTTTGACCCACCCGCTGCCATACCGACACTGTACGCGCTGAAAGTCACTCATACTAAGGCGGGTTCTGTTTTTGGGATAAACGTATCTCTTTATACTTATGATGGGACGCTAGGGGGGGTAGCGGGAACGGCGGCGAATGCGAGCAAGACTATTAATTTAGTATCAACTGACGGACAGCCTATACAAATTAATATGGATTCTTTCTTAACTAACTTGCGTGTTCCCCAGTCGCCGTAAATTGAAGCACAATTATTTGCATTCAAATGGGCATACCGTAGCCCTTATTAATTGCAAACTGCACTCCGAGTATTTGACTTGTGGTGCAGCTTATTTTGTAGCAGGATTGCCGGAACGTATGCTTTTATACAGTTTAGATGGCAATAAAATCTGTTTGATTGTTATTCCTAAAAGTGTTAGAAATAATCCTACATATACCCGTTTACTTTCACCACTAGACGATATCAAATATTATTATGCAGAACCCTTGGGGAGTGCCTGAAGTTGTTGATGTAGCTGGATTTCCACTGCCGAAGATGGGCGGTTTGAATCCAGAAGAAAAAGATTATATGGCTAATAAAATTCGGAATGTGCAGTTTCAAGAAATTGCACCTTTGGCTGAAATTGCGGATTTAGTTGTCGAGAAAGAAAAGATTTCCAAGATTGAGGCTATCTCGTTAATTCGCAAAACTCTTGAAGGTAATGCGGGTAAAAGTGAAGAGGAAATTGATAGATTACTAGCATTCGCCATTGAATACCAACACGAGCTAGGGCGGATTAAAAAGCCTGATATGATGGTAGAGAGGCAGTCGCAAGAAGTCGCGGTCATGATACTGCGATCGCGGCTAAAACCTGAGTGGATTTTAGAAAATATTGAAAATCTCCGAGCTTCTTTTCGGTGTTCACTTGATAAAGAACAGTGCGCTTTACTTATGGCAACACCTGAAGAGAATTGGTTGAGTGATGCCACGCGGGAGAAAGTTATTAGGCAGATTGTGCGGAAGTTACCCGAAAATATCTATGCACAAATTGCCACATTTGCATTAGGGGAAGAGAAGGAATGGGTAGAACTTCCAATCATCACTTTTGAATCGGAGGATGTAACGCTGGGGGAGCGCTCCAAAGGCTTCGAGAATATCAAGAAGTCGTCGAAAAAGAACGCGAATTCTACAGAGAAGCCTACTACACCATCCAATATTTCGGAGTCACAGACCCTAGATTCCACGCCCGAAGTTTCCACCGTGTCAGCTGTTGGGTGATTCGCGAGATGGTTAACAGTTTGTACAAGCAATATAAGCTACATGCAAATGTAGTTACTTCCACTGTTGCGAAAATAGGCACGATGCTGGATATGTCAGGTAAGGCAACCATGCAAGAATTTCTACCGTTTCCTGACAGTACGCAAGAACGCAAGGCTTTACCAGTGTCAAAAGAGACGGCGCGGGTTTATCTGGAGTTGCGATCACAAGGGCTAATTCCCACGCGGGTATTAGGGGCGTTTGCGGATATTGATGTTGAGATGGAGAAAATAGCCTTCTAAGGGAATCATAACAACGTGATTAATGTTACCTAAATGACCTTCTCCGGTAGTTCCCTCGGCACTCTAGAATTACAGCTAACCGCCAATCAGCAAGTATTACGGCAACAGCTCAATCAAACTCGTGCTTACGCCACACAAATAGCGCGGGATATTGAGCAACAAATAAATCGGGCTTTTGGTGGGACAAATCGGAGTAATACCCAGTTGCCGGGACTGCGGAACGCTTCTGCTCAAGGTGCGGCTGCTGGTGCAAATGCAGGAAATTCCTTTGCTGATAAATTCAAAGATGCGATCGCACCGCTAAAAGGAGCGATTGACAATATTTTTAGTGGTGCTTTTGTTGGTGCAGGGATAGGAGCTTTTACTTCGATTACTGGTGCGATTGGGACTGCCGTTAGTGCGATGCAGGGTTTTGCGGGGCAGATTTTCACCGTCACTAAGGACTTTCAGGGGTTTGAATCGAGTTTAAAAACGTTTCTTAAAGGGAACCAGCAAGAGATTGATAAGTTTGTTGCTGGCTTAGAGAAATTCGCCGCGACTACACCTTACGAGCTTAAGGACTTACAGCAAGCCGCGATCGCTAACTTGGCTACAGGGGCAAAACCTGACCAGATTCTTAAGGACTTGAAATCGATTGGTGATGTGGCAGCCGGGGCAAATACCAGCATCAAAGAATTGATGGAAGTCTACGCCAAGTCCCGCACTGAAGGTAAGCTACAGAATGAAGATATCGATCAGTTTACCGGGCGTGGCGTACAATTAACCCTCCAACTTGCCAAACAATTAGGGGCAAGTGAAAAAGAAGTAAGGCAACTTGCTACTGATGGGAAATTGGAATTTCGCCATCTGGAAGAAGCCCTACGTGCCATGAGTGGGACGGGTGGGGCTTACTTTGATGCGATGAAAAATAAAGCCACAACTTTAGAAGGTAAATTATCAAATATTAACGATACTTTCTATCAGTTTCAAAAGCAATTGGGACAAGCTTTTGAGCCGTTATTTAGTTTGGTCACTGACTTTTTAGGAAAGCTTGTAAGTGGGCTAACTGAAAATAAAGATTTAATGGCGCAATTGAAGGGACAAACTCAAGAAGTCGCCGATTATTTTAAACAAAATCCAGAGATTGCAGAAAACTTATCAAAGGCATTAAACGAGCTAGTTCGCGGTGCAATGACGGCTGTGGTGGGGAGTGCCAAGCAATTGGGTGAATATTTAAAAGAGAATCCAAGGGCAATTCAAGATGCCGTTAAAGGTGGAATTCAATTAGGAAAAGAAGTAGCTTCAATAGTTACAGGTGCTGCATCTTTGGTTGGTTACATTATTAAATTTACCAGTGGCGTGAAAGAAGCTGCAATCGCTGTCAGAGACACGCTTGGCGGTGCGATGAAAGCAATTGGCATAGGAGAGAAACAAGAAAATCCTATTGCTAACTTCTTAGTTGGTGATGGCGCACAGCGATCTGCGGAAAATTTTCAAGATACGTTGTACGGTAAAAATGCCCCATCTTTCATGCAAGGTCTTGGCAAGATGATGGGGTATAAGGGTGCGGAAGGTTCGGCAGAAGGAAATCAAGCTCAAGCTCCGTCATCTGGTGGTAATCTGCCTTTTGGAGCTGCTCTTGCTACTGTTCAAAGTTTTTTTGGTGGTCAGCAACAACAAGCTCAAAAAAGCAAAGTTCTTATGCGTCGGACGGGACAAAAAGACGAGAATGGGCTTGAGAAATTAGCTTTAACTGTATACGATGAAAATGGACAAGCTAGCCAGTTTACTGTTAACTCTGGCAGAAAAGAAACTCAGAAAAAATTTGGTGGTGCTGGAAGTACGCGGGAGGGGTCAAAGGCTCCACTTGAATACGGAACTTATAATATTGGGCAAGAAAGAGCGGGTACAAGCGCTGCCGTTGGTGCTACTTTTATTCCCACAAATCCAAATTTCAGCACAGAACGCACTGACATCGGATTTCATCAAGATGCTGACAGAAATGTAGTACCTGGTAGTGCTGGATGCATTGTGTTTGCCACAAAAGAAGAATTTCAACGATTTAGGCAAGTTTTAAAGGGTAGTAAAGCAACTGAGCTAAGTTTTGAAGAGGGTATTTCTTCTGGTAACTTGGGTTCCGCACTTCAACAATCTGGGATTAAAGGCTCCCCATATAAAATTGTTGAAAGTGTTGGCAGCAGAATGGAAAATGTTGGCAAATACGAAGACTTAGAAAAACATCATCCTTCTGCCGGTAGAGAGCCTAATCGCAATTACGCAACGAGTGGGGGGAAACTTGAAGAGGTGACACCAACAAGAGGTGTTGAAGGCGGATATTTAATAAAGAAAGATTATGTGCTGATAGGGAAGGGTGGAAATCAAAGAGTTGATTCTCCTGCTCCAGTTTCTGGTTACGCAAGAAATATCGGTCAGGGATGGGGAGCCGTTTCTTTTTATGATGCTCCCAAAGGAGGTAATTTAATTGGTCGAAGCGGTCATTTAACTAATATATCAGTCAAAGAAGGTCAATTTGTCAAGTATGGGCAGCCGATAGGAAAACAAGGGGGTGCGGGGGGGTATGCAGTTCACTCCCATGTGGAGCTAGCTCCAAATCAATGGCGAAAATATATTCAAGATTTGTTGGACGGGGTTTTTGATGATGGGAAAAAGGCTGTTTCGGGAAGTAAAAACCCTGTATTGAATACACAGGCAATAGCAAAACAATATAATTTGCAATCTTTACTTGTCCAAGAGTTGCAATCGGGGAAAGTACTTGGTGAGAGCAATAGCTCTAAGTCTCCGGCTTCACCAGCATCAACAATTAAATTAATTGTTGGCGATTTAATTACAGATGCCGTTAATCAAGGTAAGGCTAAATTAGAGCAGGAATTAACGCTTAAGCCTGGAGAAATAGCCGAAGGTTCTGATTTGAAAACAGGACAACAAGTAAAAGTCTCTGAGTTAATCACTCGGATGCTAAAAGAATCTGATAATACAGCGACAAATGCCTTGATTGGCTTACTAGGCGGACTAGATAAAACCACTCAGTTGGCAATTGAGAAAGGATATAAAAACACTCATATAGGCGGATTATTAAGCATCCCTGGTGCTACTGGATTTAAGAATAAATCAACGGCTGAAGATACGACTAAAGCAATGCGTGATTTATTGCTAGATAATTCTGAAGCTGGCAGAATTGGATCTTCCGCTTTGCGGTCAACCAGAAATTTTAAATATGAAGGTGAAACAGGCGGGAAGATAGACAATAATTCTAAAGTTATCGGCAATGTCGGGATTGTCAATATCAGCGGCAAAGAATATATTGTTACCGCTTACGCTAATGTAAATGGCAATGTAGATGGAAATAGGGCAGTTATTAAAAATGCTACAAATGATGTAACCGCGTCTCTAAAAAATCAAAACTCTCTCAGTTCTCCTAATATATTTGAGCAAGGGGTACAAGCATTTCAACAAATTATTAAGCCAGTACAGCAAGCCTTACAAGGTGCGTCAGGCGGAGGTAAAGTAAGCTCTTCAAGCGATCCAATGTGGGGTAAAGCTGCTAACTACGCACCATCTGATTTATCAAAGCTGACTTCAACTGGAAAGAAAGCGATGGAAGCATTGAAAAATCCCAATGTGCGCGCATTTTTGGATGCTGTGGCGATCGCAGAATTAGGAGATGATGCAGCCCAAAAGGGTGGATATGGCTATCTATTTGGAGATGTGAACGGCAAGGAAACATTCGACCCCAACAACCTCAGTTCGCATCCTAAGCAGAAACGACGTAGCGGTAAATACGTCTCTTCTGCTACAGGGCGTTACCAAACAATGGATTTTGTGTGGGATGATGATACTAAATATGGTTCAAAAGGACTGGGACTTGCAGACTTTAAGCCACAGTCACAAGAAATCTTGGCTATAGGAAGGATGATGTACCGTGGCATCCTTGATGAAGTGATGCGGGGGAACGTTGCCGGAGTTATCAAGCGCAGCGGCAACATGGATGCTTCGAGCGAGTGGGCATCATTGCAAGGCAACCCCTACGGGCAAGGGACATCCGGGGGTAAACGCTCTGCTTTCTTGGGGAATTTTGAAAAATTCCGCAATGAAGCAACAAACTCACAGCAATCGGCTCTGTCAAAGAGTCAGCAACCAACAACCAACAGTCAAGCGATCGCAACCGGCAACAACCAACCAACAACCAACAACCAACCAACAACCAACAACCAACAGTCAGCAGAAGACCAACGCAACTTAGTAGCGGCAAGGCGTAAATTAGCAGAACAAAACTCCAAAGAAATTAAAGATGAGCTTGATTCAGCAAATAAACAAGCCGATGGAAGGCAAAAACAGCAACGAGAATTAGATGCTCAAAAACGCGGACAACTCGATAAAGAAAAGAAAGCACAGTTGCAACTTGAGATGGCTCAGGCTCCCGATGATGAAGCTAAAAAGGTTGTCGAGCGACGGCTTTCACGCTACAACCTTGATAATAAGTACGAAGAAGATTTAATCAAATTTGCTCAACAACGCGAAGATGTAGTTGACGCTAGAGACAAGAAAATGCAGGTTATAGCTGAAGCTAAAAAACGCAATAAACCAATCGATTTGGGTGAAGAGGCAGGCAGGGATTATACTAAGGCAATTAATCAATTAGATGAACTTATTGCTTCTACTAAAGAACAACATAAAGTAGAATTAGAGACTGATAACTTAAATGAATCTAACTCTACAAACCAGCAAGAACGAGATAAAGAAAGGCAGCGTGAGATAGAAAGATTAACCCGCGCTCATGAACAATATATTAATCAACTAAAGTTAGAGCAGTCGCTCTTAAAAGATGAACCAACTAAACAAAATATTCAATCGTTAATTGATTCTTCCGAATTAGAGTATCAAGCAAAAACAACATTGATGCCGTTGCAAAATGACCTTGATGATTTGCAAGATAGGAAAGTTTACTTATTAGGTAAAGGTGGGCTGAAAGAAGATTCAGAAGAAGTGAAACTTTTAAGTAAAGAAATTGATAATTTAGTTGCTCAGACTAATTCCGTTGCTGATAAGTCGGGGATTGATTTAAAAGTATTCAATAACCAACGCAAACAAACTCAAGAAAACAATGCTTTGTTGCGTGAGAATGAAGATAAAGAGCAAGCTTACAGCCAACAAGTAAACCAACTGCGATCGCAACTAGGAAATGCACGCACCCAACAGCAGAAAGCAGAGCTACAATTTCAACTTGATAAAATAGCTGCAATTCACGAAGAACAGCAAGCGCTACAGCCTCTCAAGGAGCAATACGATAATTTGGTGAAATCGCGGGAGCAATTAATTGTGTCCGGCAAATTTGACACTAATAGCGAAGTTATCAAAGAGCTAGACAAACAAGTTGCTCAATTAAATAATCAAATAAAATTAGTTGGCGAACAATCGAAGGTTAGCTTTCAAATCTTAACCAAGGAATCGCAAAAAGCAATTGAACAAGCTAAGTTTGCTGATTTGGAAGCCGCTTTATCTAAAGAATCGGGACTCGTTAGTAGCAGCACTTCTGTACTTCAAGGGCAAGCCGGTTTAATTCGTAATCGCGGGGGGAACGAATACCAAGCTTCGGCATTGGAAGGTGAAGCTTCGCAGATGCAGGAACAAATTAGATATAAGCAAGAGCTATTACAAATTGAACAACAGATTGCAGCCGCACGGGACACTTCTTCTGAATATACAGAATTAGAAGTCTTCAAGATGAAAGCGAATGCGGAAACATTAAATAAAATAAATTTAGAAAATATTTCGGGACAAGTTAAAACCCTCGCTAAGGATTTAACGGATGTTGGTAAAAACGCCTTGGGTGGATTTTTTACTGATATTATCACTGGTTCAAAGTCAGCAGCAGACGCTTTTAAGGACTTGGTTGGCAATATCGCTAACCAACTCGCACAGTTAGCAGTTAACAAACTGATTTCTGAATTATTTGGTGGTGGGGGTGGCATTCCTGGTATAGGTAGTGGAGGCGGTGGGGGCTTCTTGGGCGGGTTACTTGGCTTTAATCAAGGGGGGATGGTTCCGAACTACGCGATGGGGGGTAGTGTGGGGGCTATAGCCGATGCGCTACAACGAGAAAAAAGTGCTTCTGGGCGTAATCCGCTCTTAGCCGCGCTAACACCGGGGGAAATGGTGCTAACTGTGCAGCAAGCCAAGCGCTTCCAAGAATTGCGTTTAGATAAAGTGTTGAATTTTGCTAATGGTGGTGTAGTTGGGGGCGTTTCTGGCAGCGGTGAAATTAAAGAGGACGGCATGACTATCAATATCCCTGTCACTATTGCCGGGGGAGCAAAAGAAACTTCAGTTGATGTGCCACGCTTACAAAGTTCAATCCGAGGCGTGGTTGTTGAAGAATTGTTGAAACAACAGCGTCGTGGTGGCGCATTGAATCGGTGATGATTTGCTCCTAGACATATATATGTGCAGACGTTTTCGTTGATATATGTATAGATACTTTTGGCGGTCAATTCGAGTACCGAATTACCAACCGCGTCCTTTCCACCCAATACCCGCCATACATAAATATCTCACTGAGTCGTCCCTCTCCCAAATTGTGTAGCGCTTTCCCGGTTGAAGGGTCTAGGAGAATTGCGGCGTGGTGAGTGCAACTGCCCGTAATGCACATAAGTATCACATCGTTTATTTGGAGTGGTTCACCACTAACGAGTTTCCGAAATCCGCATGAAACAAAAGAATCGGTGAACATATCCCAGTCGGGCGAAGTAGTTTCTTCAATATCACCCCTTGGAAAGTCTGGGAGTTCAACACCCAACATCCCTTTGTAATAGCTACGAAACAACGTGTAACAATCGCTACGATTGTACTCAAACTTCCAGCCTAAATAATATTCCAGTGACTTCGGAGAGTGGAGGTTAGGAATTAGGGGATAGGGGTAAATATCACCCGGTGAGTAATAGTCCCATTGCCCGAAAGCAGTGTGGTAGAGGAGGTAGGGTATTTTTGATGCCTTACTATTACTTATATCTGTAGGGCTAAGTAACGCTGGCTGCGAGTCTTGCCAGTGGCTGTGGTAAATTGCCGTTACAGGAGTTGCGGCGTTTATTTCTTCAAAATAGTCTGTTGAGATTTCAAAAGCTTCTTTGGGATTATTCGCAATGTTGCCACAAGGAAAAATGCGGTCTCCGCAAATCAACCCACACGTTTCTAAATTGGGCAGATGTTGAGCATGAGCAATAATTTGTTGCTTAATCTCGGTGGTTAACTTCAAAATTAAACCTTATTTTTAATTCAAAACTAGCGCAAAATTAGCTCAGTCTTTTTTTATATCTTCACGAACCCGCATCCTGCGGAGGTTTTATTCTATGGTGCTACTGCCTTACAAGCAGGACGTCATCAGTTCGAGTCTGGTACTGCCCATTTTTAATTTTGGTTAAATGATAAAAAACATCAAGTTTGACTTGATGTTTTTTTGTCAGGACTAAAGTCCTCACTAGGAATTTATTCTACCGTTACCGACTTGGCTAAATTTCTCGGCTGATCGACATCCAAACCGCGCCGCGCTGCAATATGATAAGCCAATAATTGCAAAGGAATTACAGTCAAAATTGGTGAAAGTAATTCATCCACGTTAGACACGGGGAGCAAGTCGTTAAAAATTTCCGCAGCTTCACCATCTTTGACGGGAGTTACACCGATTAATCGTGAATCTCTGGCTTTTGCTTCTTGAGCGTTGGAAAGCACCTTTTCATAAACTTTACCAGGGATAGCGATCGCTACTACTGGTACTTTGGCATCTAATAGAGCGATGGGACCATGTTTCATTTCTCCAGCGGGATACCCCTCAGCGTGAATATAGCTGATTTCTTTTAATTTCAACGCTCCTTCTAAAGCGATGGGAAAGTTAATTCCCCTACCCAAAAAGATAAAATCTGTGGTTTCGGCAAAGTCGTGCGCTAACTGTTCAATTAGATGTTCCTGTTTTTCCAAAGTTGCTTCAATTTCTTTCGGAATCTGTCGCAAAGAGTTAATAATTTCCTCTAATTTGTCGGGAGAAATTGTTTGACGACCATAAGCTAAATCCAAAGCTAAGGCATAAAATGCCATCAGTTGGGCAATAAAAGTTTTCGTTGCCGCTACCCCAATTTCTAGTCCCCCATGAGTATTGATAATCTGAGATACCATTTGACCCAAGGTGCTTTCTGGACGATTAGTAATTCCTAAAAGTCGCGGTTGATACTTAGGTTCTTTACCACTGCGGCGCTCTTTTTCCATCGCCAAAGCAGCTAGTGTATCAGCAGTTTCCCCAGATTGAGTTACGCCAATTGTGAGAGTATTTGCTGTCAAAGGTGATGGTGCGTAGCGAAACTCAGAAGCATATTGAACCTGTGTGGGAATTTCTGCCAGTTGTTCAATTAAATATTTACCGATTAGTGCTGCGTGCCAACTAGTACCGCAAGCTACGATTTGAATTTGCTCTAAATCAACGTAAAATTCTGCTGGTAAGCCTAAATTAATCGGCGAAGACGGATCATTTGTAAAGTAAGCTTCTAAACAAGCCCTAACTACTCCCGGTTGCTCGTAGATTTCCTTGAGCATGAAGTGCTTGAATCCCTGTTTTTCTACCATCATGGGACTCAAGTTAAGCAAACGCGGTTGTTTTTTCAACCTGTCACCGGCAAAGTTATATATTTCCACCCCTAAAGGCGTCAACCGTGCCATTTCGCCATTTTCTAAGGTTAGCACCGCACGGGTATGAGAAACGATCGCTGGGGTATCAGAAGCGCAGAAAAATTCACCTTGACCAAAACCAATTACCAGCGGTGCTTGTTGTCGGATGGCAATCAGTTCATCGGGAAAATCAGCACAAAGACAAGCGATGGCAAATGCCCCCTCTAATTTATTCACAGCTTGACGCACTGCCTCGAAAAAAGGAGAGGGGGAATGCAAAGAGGGGGGATTTTTTAAGAATTCGGCGATTAAGTGGGGAATTACTTCTGTATCAGTTTGGGAACGAAACACATAGCCTTTTTCTTTAAGATCCTCGCGTAACTCGCGGTAATTTTCAATAATGCCATTTTGCACCACCGCTACCCGCATTGCTGTATCCATGTGTGGATGAGCATTATACTCTTCTGGCTTACCATGAGTCGCCCAGCGAGTGTGACCAATACCAATTTGTGCTGGGGTTTCGATAGCTTCTAGTTTAGAACGCAGGTTATGCAGTTTGCCTTTAGCGCGAACGCAATTAACCTCACCTTCCCAAATAGTGGCGATTCCGGCGGAATCGTAACCCCTATACTCCAGTTTTTCCAGCCCAGAGAGCAAAATTTCTGTCGCTGCTTGAGTGCCGATATAACCTACAATGCCGCACATTGATCACACCAGTTTGTTTAGAGGACGATTAAACCCAGTATAGTTCTTAACATAGATGTGCGGTTTTCGCTAACTTTAAACAAATTTAATATGTGAACAAATAAAAAGAGCAAGGATTTTTGGTATGTAGAGACGCGATCGCTCGAAGTCTCTACCCCAATACGGTTCAGTTAAGGTTGATAATTGAGAATATTCTCAATTATTTGACGTAAGAATAAGTCTTTCAGCATTACAAAAGTTGAGATTTTTCGTGAAGTTAACAGTTTAGAATACCAATGTGCTACTAGATAGCGATCGCCCTGTACCAGTTGCGTCAGATATGCTAATACGCATGTACTATAAATTATTGTTCGCCTGTGCCAGTTACGTAAGTCCTGGTTTCAATTGGGGGCTAGATTTTTCATGTTCATTTTTTGCCTTCACCAGATGTACGGAGCTTTTTCAAAAATCAAATACTAATCCTATAGAAATAAATTCGTTATGGAAAAAAGGAAATGGTAAGCATCGAAGACAACGAGTATTTTAATAATTCTTATAATGAAACACTAGAAGCTTTAAATAATTTGTCACAAAGTTTAATTTCAACCTCTGCTGATGAATTGATCCAAGCTCTTCCTGAGAAAGTTTGTAATATTTTGTCTGTTCCAATATGTATTCTGTGGAACAAAGAGCAGGATAAGCCAAAGTTTAAAGTGATTGCTACTTATGGAGAAGTAGATGATAAGTACAAGAGAATTGAAATGGATTTGGGACATCCAGGAGTACAGTATATTTTGAATAGAGATAAAGTCTTGTCTTTGGTCAATGTAAATGAAGCAACTTTTAGGTTGGCTGATATTGATGAACTCAACAAAAGACAGTGGATCTCTTTTTTAAGTATTCCATTAAAGATTGAAAGCGAAATTGTTGGTATTCTTGATGTATTTACAAAAGAGACTCGCCACTTCAATAATTCTGAAAAAAGTTTATTTAATATACTGGCTAATTTTGCTTCTTTATGTATTCAGAAAAAATATTTTGTCAAAGACAAAAAGGAAATTTCCGAAGATAGGGAAAAACTTCAGGATCTGACAGCTATTATGCTTGAGATGACAGCGACTTCTGAAACTAATGAAGTTTGGAGCCTATTAAGAAAAGGAGCATTGAAGCTGGTAGGTTCAAAGCCACGAATATGGATTGGTAGTTTAAACCATCAGAATGGCAAATTTGAGTCAGTAGAGTTAAATAATACTTCAGAGCTTGAATTTGGCATAGGTATTACTAATAAAGCACTCATCGAAGGAAAAACAATTATAGCTAATGATGTTCTGAGCGATGAATGGTCAAAAACTTATCATAAACGTTGGGCAGATACGCGCTCTCAGATATCTGTTCCTATATTAATAGAGAAAGTGCCAATCCGAGAAAATTCAGAAGTCAAAGCAGGTTCTAAGCGGATTGGTATATTAAATATTGAAAGTTCAAAGATTGATAATTTTCCTCAGACATATAAAGAGCGTCTCTTATTATTGGCACGTCATACTGCTTTACGTCTTGAAAGAATTGAATTCTATAAAAAATTGGTGGCTATACGGGAAATTGAAAGAGAAATTACTAAGGCTAAAAATTATGATGAAATTATAAAAATTGTCATCAAAGGTATTACTAAAATTCTTGAATTCACTTGGGTTAATATTTCCCTAATTAATTCAGATCGAACTAGCATTAAGTCTGATTATATATTTGGGCTTCCAAAAGATAAAAAGGAAGAGTTTAAGAAAATGGCGTTACATAATCTAGATAGTAACGATATTCAAGCCAATATTGTACGAACTAAACAAATTAAAGTACCTGCTAACAATGATCCAGGACTAGATAAAGAAATCTTTAAAAAGTTTGGACATGAAGATATTATCAGAGTTTTCATTCCAATGATTGAACCTTTAAACAACTTAGTCATAGGAACTGTTGAAGCTGGTTACAAAAGAGAATATAGACAGCATATTTATGAGCAAGATGTTCAAATACTTAAGGGGTTTGTTGAACATGCAGTTCATGCTATTGAACGTAGAAAATCAGGGCTGATTGACAGAATTACTCATGAGCTAAAATCTCCAGTCGTAGGTATAAGAAGTCATGCTAGTTTTCTTCAGAGACGATTTAGTGATATAAATTTAGCTCCTAGTACTATTGCAATAAAGTTTGAAGATATCCTAACTGATTGTGATTTACTTCTTTATCAAATTAGACAAATTGAATACTTTTTGGGTAGGAGTTACTCTGAAAAACCTAAATTTGAATCGATTATTGTTTTTCGAGATATTGTTGTTAAAACAGTTAACCAGCTTAAACCTATTTTAAATGAGTATGGTTTACATGTAAAGGGTGTAAGATATGAATTTGGTGATGCTGCTAGGATGGCAATACTTACAGATAAGGTGATGTTAAATCAAGTAATCTATAATCTCTTGATAAATGCAATTAAATATGCTGAAAAAGATCCAGGACAATTCAAAATATTACTAGAGGCAAGTGAGTATAAAGAAAATCTGATGATTAAATTCAAAGATTGGGGAATTGGAGTTTTAGAAGAGGATTCAGATAAGATATTTGAAGAAGGATTTCGATCTTTGGACGCAATTAAGAAAATAGGAGGTTCAGGATTAGGATTAAGCATTTCTATAGCGATTATCCAGCAACTAGGAGGAAGCTTAAAGTTAGTCAATAACTCAAAACCAACTGAATTTCATTTGATTCTACCAAAAACATTTAAGGAGGCTCCAAATGATTCTTTTCGTTGATGATGAAAGAAGAAGAATGGATAGTTATGTTCAGGATTTAATTTTATCTGGACACGAGATTGAATTTAAGTCAGATGTAGACTCTGCTTTAGAATTTTTTGTCGATAACCAGACACAAATCAAACTTCTTATTTTAGACATCATGATGCCAACGGGAGAAAGTTTTGATGACGATCAGACACATTATGGTCTAAGAACAGGGATTGCCTTTTATCAGAAGATAAGAGAACAAAACCCTTCTCTGCCAACCATAATATTTACTAATGTCTCTGACGAAAATTTAGCAGAAGAAATTAGTAGAGGCAGCAATGTTTTATTTTGTCAAAAAGATAATTTTCTTCCTTTTGAGCTTGAAAAAGAAGTCAGAAAGATACTAAATCTTGAATAAATAAGGACTTACACACGGACTACGATTGTGCATCATTACGAACGAAGCAAAGTAATCGTAAAGGCTTGGTTTTTTGTCACGAGTGGATAAGTCCTATAAATATAACATTATCGGTTGGTGAAAATTAAGCTGGAAAGGAAAATTGAAAAATGGCAAGCCTGAGTGTGCTTCTCGATTGTGTCAGCAGTTTTGAAAGAGACTTCAAAAGTCAGTATCATAAAATTCAATCGTATCTTGAACCAAGCGAAAGGAAAAGTTTAAATAAACAAGTTGAGTTGGATAAAGTTAAAAAAATTGAATTGATTGGAGAATTAAGAAACGGAATTATCCCTGAAATCAATGATTTTGATCCTTTGATAGAAAATATCAGTGATATTGAAGAAACTGTTGAAAAAATAATTGAAGAAACTGTTGAAAAAATAAAGAAAGTTGAACAATTTATTTCTCAAGGTAAACAAAAAGATTTGGTACGTGAAATTGGGACATTACTAAAATCGGATATCGAATCAGTTGAGACATTAAGTAATACGATTGACTTCAGCAATAATGAACAGATCATTAGTGAGTTGCATGATTTACGCAATAAAGGTGAAAGAATCTGGAGATTAACACTTCTCATAACTCCTGCTGACGAAAAAGAATTTCAGGCTGCTATCATGTGGGCAGCTGAACAGGGACAAGAAATAGAGTTAGATAAACTACAGAAATTAAAGGGAAATTTACCCTATAATTCCTCCCAAATTCAGCAGTTACTTAAGTATTCCCAGAAGAGAATTGAAGAAAGACTTTGGCAGAAGGAGGGAAAATACCGAGTTTTATGCTCTAAAAATGAGCTAGAACGTTTTGAAAATGTCCGAATTGTTAAGAGCTATCCAGCATTCACAATTATTTCAGCTTCGATGCTGGCAATTAATAATATCAAGCCGTTCTTTCCTGTAGAGCGGTTGAAGTTTTATGAAAGACCTAACCCTAGCCCTGGATATTCCAATATGAGAGATCAAGTAGTGCGGTTTAAGAATCCAGTTCTTGAAAGCTGGAAGCAAAAAATAGAAGAGATAGGTGCAAAAATTTTACAGCCTTTGAGCCGACTAGAAATTGTCGTGTCTGTTTCTAGTGAAGATATTATTAACCAGCTTAGGAGCTTTGAGGAAGTTTCTCAAGTCACACCCTATGTCCCTAAAATTCGTGTTCAACCCCAATATCTTCAAAATCTAGGTCAATCAGCGACGAAAGAGGCGATCGCAACAGCTAGATTAAAAGCAGCCGAAAACCCTCCCAGTTCTCAAAATCGAGGCATTCCTCTTCCAGGTATTCTAATTGCCAATTTCTTTACTCAAGAAGATCGCGATCTTGCTGCTCAAGATTTAGAGTCTCAAGGAATTCGCGTTGCCGATCAACCTAGAACAACTAAGCTGGTACTCGATCTTAGTTCAGACAATAATGCAATAGATTCCCTGAAAATCATTGCTAATCAAATAGGATTAAAATCCTTGGAAGAAAAAGTCATCCCCAAATTGTTCAACGAAGAAGCTCGTCATATAATTGGGAAAGGTGTTATACCCTCTAATCCTATGCCAACGCTTGGTTTGACTGGAAAAGGAGAAATCATTGCTATTGCCGATACAGGATTAGATACAGGAGAATCTGAAACACTTCATCTTGACTTTCGTGATAGAGTTAGGTGGATTAACAGTTACCCAATACAATCATCTCTAAATTCCTATATTCTCAATCCTGGATCTGACGACGGAGCATCTGATACATATTCAGGACACGGAACTCACGTAGCTGGGACTGCATTGGGAAACGGAGAGCAAGCAAAAAAGTTAGGGATTTCTTCTATTCCTGCTGGTATGGCTACAGACGCTCAATTGATTTTCCAAGCAATTGAGCAAACACCTAAGTGGAATCTTCAAGGTCAACTGTTATGGCTGAATTCCTATCATCAAAATCCCCCTAAGTCGGGGCTGTTCGGTATTCCCGACGACCTAAAACAACTATTTGAGGACGCTTATGAGAAAGGTGCAAGAATCCATTCAAATTCATGGGGTGGGGGCGAACCAGGAGGCTATGATGATAGATGTAACGATCTGGATCTATTTGTTTGGGAACACAAAAATTTTTTGGTGCTAGTAGCTGCTGGAAATGATGGCAAACATCGTTCTTCAGGTACACCAGCAATTGAACAAGGAAGTGTGAGTTCTCCAGGAACAGCTAAAAATTGTTTGACTGTGGGAGCATCTGAGAATAATCGTAATGGACAATTTTCTGATGCTTATGGCAATTGGTGGCCAAACGACTTTCCTCATCTTCCCTTCAAGTCTGACGGCATGGTTGATTCTGTAGATGATATTGCGGCTTTTAGTAGTCGTGGTCCGTGTCAAAATGGTCGCCGACACCCTGATGTAATTGCTCCTGGTACATTTATCCTCTCGACTCGATCCTCCCAGATTGCCAGCAATAATTTTGCTTGGGGAGCTTATCCTTCTGCTAAAGAGCATTACATGTACATGGGAGGAACCTCAATGGCAACTCCTATGGTCGCTGGATGTGCGGCATTAGTGAGGCAATATCTGCGAGAGAAACATCAGCCGTCTATTATTGATCCAAGCGCTGCTCTAATCAAAGCTGCACTAATTCATTCTGCAACTTATATTGACTACCGCTTTGCCCATCCATCGTCTAACCCTTGGGCTGATAATGAGCAAGGGTGGGGAAGAATTAAGCTGCAACAAGTTTTAAATCCAGCAGAACCGACGCAAGTACTCTTTATTGATGAAGCAAATGGTCTGAAAACAGGCGAGAAAGCTGAGTATAGGCTACAAATTTCTGATAGTAAAGTTCCCTTAAAAGTAACTCTTGTTTACACTGACTATCCAGGAGAAGATTTAATTAATAATCTAAACTTAATTCTCTACCGTCCTAACAGCACATATATCCTTGGTAATGATTTTGAAGGTGAGGGCATACCAGACACAGTTAATAACGTAGAAGGGATTATCGTTGAAACTCCTGAAATTGGTGAGTGGAGAATTGAGGTTATTGCTGAGGTTCAACAGGAGCAGCAAGATTATGCTTTGGTGATCTCTGCTGGAGGATTGGTGAGAATCTAATGTAAATTTGAACGGTTCCAGTTGCGTCAACTTTTTTAGCGTTCGCAGGAGCAGGGAAAAACTTTTTGGTTTACGGTGTATAGCTAAATGCATATATTTATCCAAAAATCAACCATCAATGTGTCACTTTAAGGTGCGTTCGCCCTGGTCTCTACCCTCGTACTTCAGGCTTAACTGAAGGGTATTGCGATATTTTTATAGAGTGGTAATCATACACTATTCAAATTAATAATGTATAATTACCACCCTATGATGCTGCTATCTATCTGTTTGGGATTGACTGTAAATTACCAGTCGAATCAGAAATTCGGGTGAATTTCTTAGTAAGCCAGACCCATACTGCGAGTGGTTTCGGCTCCCAGGTAAACCCGGATGCTCAAAAAGTCAGTGGGGCAAGCAGTTTCACACCGTTTGCAACCTACACAGTCTTCCGTGCGGGGTGAAGCGGCAACTTGTTGGGCTTTACAGCCATCCCAAGGAACCATCTCTAGCACGTCTGTGGGGCAAGCGCGGACGCATTGGGTGCAGCCAATGCAGGTATCGTAGATTTTTACGCTATGAGACATTGAAAAAAAATCTCCTAACTGAAGTGTTCTTCTCTGCCAAAGAATCATAATCAAGGCATAGTTTACCGCAGTGTTCTAGCACCTGTAAGCAAAAGGCTACATAACTTTAAACAACTTGACAGTTTACCAGGTAGTCTGCTATGCACTGTTCTGGTTTAATAATACGGCAGTTGGCTGTTTGAGATTGCGATCGCCTATTACAAAATCGGGAAACTGCGATCGCGGTTTTTTTCCTACTTTCTCACATCACCAAAAAAATCGGGATACGTTAAAACCTCACCCCCTTCCCCTCTCCTTATTAAGGAGAGGGGTGTCCGGAACGGACGGGGTGAGGTTCTGTATTGTGCCATGCAACCCGCTATAATTCAAGACTCAGCACTAATTATCAAGAAGCATTTTGCAACTCAGCCGTGCGTACAGAGAATAGCTGTGTCTGGTTTCCGCGTAGCACTTTTACCTGCAACGTTTGACCGAGACTACTATTTTCGACAACATTTTGCAACTCTTCGGCTGTCGCGATCGCTTCTCCATCAATTTGCACAATCACATCACCTAGACGCATCCCCGCAGCAGCAGCGGGAGAATTGGGTAAAACTCGCATCACCAAAACACCATTAACTTCGGCTACTTGCAGTGGTGAATTGGGGTCATCATTGTTTTGTTTGGCAGCATCAGCAGTTAAAGTTAGCATTTGCACACCTAAATAGGGGTGAGCAACTTTTCCACCACGTTCAAGTTGATAAGCGATCGATGAAGCTTTATCTATGGGAATCGCAAACCCAATACCCATAGCGTCAGCACGAATTGCTGTATTGATTCCAATCACCTCACCTCGGTCATTTAACAGTGGTCCCCCAGAGTTCCCAGGGTTAATTGCTGCATCGGTTTGAATAAACTCCAAGCGTTTGTCAGGAATTCCGACTTGAGCGCTAGAACGTCTCAGAGTGCTGACGATTCCTAAAGTCACGGTATTATCAAATCCTAAAGGATTACCGACAGCGATCGCCCAGTCTCCCACTTGTACATTAGCTGAAGAACCCAAGGGCGCAGTTGGTAAATCTCCACCAGCATTAATTTTGACCACTGCTAAATCTGTCACTTCGTCAACACCTTGCACTTTACCTTCAAAGCTGCGTCCATCTTTGAGCCTAACTGTTACTTTATCAGCTTTATCGACTACGTGAGCATTAGTGAGAACCAAGCCACTTTTGTCAATAATGAAACCAGAGCCTAAACCGCGTAATTGTTCCGAAGGCATCCTTTGGGGTAAACTGTCACCAAAAAACCTGCGAAAAAACGGATCGTCATACATCGGATCTACCCGACGAGTAATTGTGCGCTCAATATCAATTCTGACAACTGCCGATCCCACACGATTCACCGCAGCTGTGACAAAACTACTACTAGCGACAGCAGCACTCGCCGGTGATTGTTTTTGAGCAATTAATTGTGATGAAGAATCTGAACTTACAGCATTTGGTGCAGGTTCCGCTTGGGAAGGTAACACTTGTAAGCTACTAACTGTTAGCAAAACTCCTAGAAATATCGCTAACATATGGGTACTAAGTTGCCGTATAGACCGGGGTATTTGGGAAAGTCGCATAACCACACAAGAATGTTTTAGCGTAATTATTGTTTAATTTTGACAAATATTAGAAGTGTTGAGCTACAAAAACCGCTACTCAAACTTCTCTATCTACAGCTATTGTTACAGGTTTGATCGAAATTCCTGCGTATTAACCTTTGTTTTGGGCATTCCTCCTTGTCCCCCTTGTCCCTCCCCATCTCTCAATACGGTTCGGTTAAGGTGCATAGTCCTTAAAGATCCCCCATTATCCCCCTTAAAAAGGGGGAAATAGAGCCATTCTGAGCAAGCCTTAAAAAGGGGGGTTGGGGGGATCGAGTCTTATCCGAACCGTATTGCCCCATCTCTCCTCCTCTCTAGGCTAGGATCTTAATGTTGCCAGAACTTTGATAACCTATGAACGGATTAAACCGATTAGCTGAAGAAACCTTGTCCATAACACCAGCAGAACATTCCCAAAATGATGACCACAGCCACACAGATCATACTCCTGGGCATGGACAGTCGGCTCATCCACACGTCCATAGTGAAGAGTCATTGCGGCGAATTGTTAATCGGCTGTCGCGCATAGAAGGACACGTTCGTGGCATCAAAACAATGGTGCAACAAAATAGTCCTTGTCCTGATGTTTTATTGCAAATTGCCGCCGTTAGAGGTGCAATAGATAAAGTAGCGCGAATTGTTCTCGATGAACATTTAACTGAGTGTATTGGTAGAGCCTCCAAAGAAGGTAATATTGAAGCGGAAATTCAACAACTCAAAGCTGCTTTGGATCGCTTTTTGCCTTAGAAAATAACAATCGATATATATTGTAGAGACGTTCCGGCGGAACGTCTCTACGATGGTTACGATGTTTTTATTACTGTTAATTAAATGGACATGACGTAATATGTCCCTGGAAAATTACCAATCGATATATATTGTAGAGACGTTCCGGCGGAACGTCTTTACGATGGTTACTGTTAATTAAATGGACATGACGTAATATGTCCCTGGAAAATTACCAATTTCACTATTGTTTCACGGGCAATTCCCAGAAAACGCCAATTCTTTTTTTACACGGATTCATGGGGAATTGTCATGAATTTGATGAAGTAATAAAATTTCTATCTAATGATTTTTATTGTCTGACAATTGACCTTCCTGGACATGGGAAAACTCGAGTTTTTGGTGGCGATGAGTGCTATACAATGGCAAACACGGCACAAGCATTAATTAAGTTACTAGATAACCTAAAAATTGCTCAATGCTTTTTAGTTGGTTATTCAATGGGTGGAAGATTGGCTTTATACCTTAATTTGCATTTTCCTCAACGTTTTTATAAAGTTATCTTAGAATCAGCTTCTCCTGGTTTAATAACAGAAGTCGAACGATTAGAGCGAGTTAAATCTGATGAACAAATAGCGAGAAAATTAACAAGATGTGTTGAAGAAGGTGATTTTAGAGCTTTTTTATTAAATTGGTACAATCAGCGAATTTTTGGTTATGTAAAAAATCATCTTGAGTTTGAAGGCATGATAGAAAGTCGGTTGCAGAATAATCCTTTAGAATTGGCTAAATCATTGCGCTTTATGGGTACTGGATGTCAACCTTCTTTGTGGGAAAAACTTAAAGAAAACACAAATTCGTTGCTGTTATTAGTTGGAGAATATGATGAAAAATTTATAATTATTAATAGAAAAATGGTTAATATATGTAAATTTACACAATTAAAAATAATTAGTAATTCGGCACATAATATACATTTGGAAAATACTTTGGCTTTTGTGCAAAATCTCAATAAGTTTTTGATTGAGGTTTGAAGCTATATGGAGATTACTTGTGATTTTTAAGTTGGAATAAGCGTTGAAACGCTTACTACGAATCAATTTTTCGTAGCGTTTAATTCTTCTCGTAAGTTTTTCTGATAAATAGTAGGTAGATAACGACTGACGGAATTAGTTTCTATACCATATCCGAGACTTGTCCAAGTGGGGGAAAGTCGTCGCAAAACATCGTTTAACTTTCCTTGATGCAGTTGTTGAGAAATGTCAGTTCCCCAAACTTTGCGATCGCTTAACCAACTGTAAACTACTGCATCTTGATATTCTGGTGCAAAACTATAATTTGCCCAAAACACAAACCGCGTCGGGTTCGGATGATAGCGAGGAGCAATTCTATACCAAGTAGTATTGATGATTTGATATCTCCCAGCAGCGGTAGAGCAATTACCTTTATTAGGACCAGTAACAATTGTGACGCATACCTGAGGATGCTGGTTTAAATCGTTGACTTGCTGTCCACCATATAACAGAGAATAAGGGCGATCGCTATTTGCTTCACTGGCTGATATAGTTCGCATTAAAGCACGAATGTAAGGATCACCACCTTTCATTACCAAGGGTGGATTTTTTTGACCAAAGACAGGAATATTATGCGATCGCAAATCCCCAAATACATACCACTGTAACAAATATACAAAGCCGAGAAGTGCGGCTATTGGTCCAATCAGTTTTTCAACACCTTTCGATTCTACGCTTTTCAGACTCGGACTCCTTACAATTTGCGTATATTCAACAACAATAATAATCGACGCACTTTCAAACAGCAAAGTTCACTCTAGTAGTCAAGAGTCAACAGTCAAAGATATTTTGACCATTAGACATCGACCAAATTTAATTATGCGTTGCCTGATCCCAAGAGACGTAGCAGTGCTACGTCTCTACATTCATTTTCCGAGATGACCATTAACTCAGACTACGTTAGCAAACAACTCCCCAAAGCTTTTCGAGGTAGCTTCTTCTTTCGCAACAATCTCAACAATTTTGTTGCGTGCGGCACTTTCAAACAGCGACTCAACACAAACTTGGGCAACTTTCTGCCGGGGAATGCTACCCTCGAATAGTGTATCAGCACTTTGCATCACGATTCGATTGGAATTATCTTCATTTTTTAATCCCCCAGGGCGGACAATTGTATAAATCAAACCGCTTTTCTGGATATATTCCTCAGCTTGCTTTTTCCAAACTAAAATCAGCCAGAACAAGTTCAAAGGATGAAATAACTTGGAAGTACACAACGAAGAAACGAAAACAAAATGCTCTATTCCCTTCGCTTTGGCAGCATCTACTAAATTTTTAGTCCCTTCAAAATCTACTTTATAAGGTTCTGTGGGGTCAAAACTAGGTTTAGCTCCTGTAGCGCAAAGTACTACTGTGCTATCTCCTAGAGCAGTCGTCAGGCTTTCTGGGGTTAATACATCCCCTACAACTAATTCAACATCAGGAGGCAAAATACCCTTCGCTTTTTCTGCGTCACGTACCAACGCACGGACAGGAATATTTTTTGCAATTAGCTCTTGTACTATCCTACGACCTGTCTCACCTGTTGCCCCTGCTACAAATGCTTTCATAATAAACGTTATCCTGGAAAACTAAATATTTGATTTCTTCGTTCCCTATTTTAGTGATTCTATGAAGTTGCTGGCAGATTTTTAAAGTTTCCGTCAAAATGTACTCTAGTGTGCGAATTCTCTGACCCGACATGGGAATTATTAATACAGGTAAACGCAAAATTATATAGGAATGTTTATATGCTTTCACAAAATCGCGAATATCAATCCTTGGAAGTAAAAGAAGCAGTTGTACCTGTGGCATCAGTAGCGCATACTGAAGACACGCTAGAGCAAGCAACTGGTAGAACACCAACAAAGTTTTATGGTCGTTATCACGACTCGATGGAATTGTATGCTTCAGCAAGCTTAGTTGGTGAGTATCTCAATGCTCATTCTTCATGGTTTTCCCGCTGCGCTGAACCGATGAAGGTGCAACCGCTAGGGGAAAATGGTTATGCTTTAGGAATCGGTCGTTTTGGCTCTTTTGGTTATGAGGTAGAGCCAAAAGTTGGTTTGGAACTGTTACCTCCCGTTGATGGTATTTACCGCATCCACACTATACCCATTCCTGGTTACTATCCGCCCGGTTATGACGTAGACTATAATGCATCAATGCGTATGGTAGAAGATGTTGCAAACGATGCACCCACAAGTATTAACGAGATAACACGAGTTGAATGGGAATTGGATTTGATCGTTGATATTCACTTTCCCAAGTTTATTCAGCGTTTGCCTAAGTCTTTGGTACAATCTACGGGCGATCGCTTACTTAACCAAATCGTCCGTCAAGTCTCAAAACGCCTAACCCACAAGGTTAGTCAAGATTTTCATCAATGTTTAGGAATAGATTTTCCTGTCAAGTCTCAGAAAAAGCGTTAAATGGATAGTGGATAGTGGATAGTGGTAAATCTTAACAACGCTACAACGCTCCAACTATCCACCAATAACTAATTATGCATTAGTAAGAAGTTTTTGAACAATTTGCACACCACTAATAGCCTGCCAAGCAAAAAGTCCCAAAAGTGTGAAATTCAACAAAATGTGAGTCATTCGCGCCCAATTTGCGCCTTTTTGCATAAAAGGAGATAGGGACGCAGAAAATGCGATTATACTCATCATCCCAAGCCCTGCTAGCAGGTGAGCTCCGAAAAATAACTTACCATTATTGATGTAAGTGACAGCCATACCACCGATGGCACCTGCCACCATCAAACCTAAAAGTATCGATCCGATTTGATGGTGTTTAACGTTATACTTACCTTTAATCAGTTCTTTTTTCTGTTCACCTTCAACATGTCTGGTACGCTGTACTTGCAACCCTAAGTAGGCAGCGTAAATTGATAATAGCAGTAGCGCCCACATCATTACCGGATGAAAGAAGTTCAGCCAATATTTCACGGATGGAGAAAGTGCGATATTCATCGAAATCCTTTGGGTTTGAAACCCCGTCCTTTAGTACCGGTTTATATTTAAATGCTGGTTTTTAAATGGATATAATCCCAGGAACCAGCAAACCCGTAATTTGTCCCCTCCCACAACGCAACTAAGATGCTTGGCTTTACCCAACGCTTGACCAATCAAGCTTAAATATAGTCCGGACTGGGGAAGCATCCGGAAGTTTGTGCTCTTCGTTGCGTCTCAATGTGGTATTCACCGCTTACGTTGTCCAAACTGGCTTGGTCAATCCTCACCCCTTTCAGGATGAGGTTGGTGAAACGTGTTCCCGCCTAGTTATTAAATCTTTATAAAAGTTAGCATAATCCCTTGAAAAAAGATGGCAAAGCTATTTCTTACTTATGCTGTACCCCTTCCGCTTTACCCCTCTTGGTCAGTCCTACATCTTTTTAACGTGTCGCAGATAAAGGTAGATAAACACAGATAATAGACATCTTGTGTGAAAATGAATTTAGAGACGTAGCACTGCTACGTCTCTACAAGGGTTTCAGATAACGCATAGTTTATTTCACTCTAATGTCTATTTGTGTATTCTACCTTCAGCTTTTTAGGGGCTGTCAATTCTGATTCTCTTGTTGTAGTGTGGAAATAACCCAGTCATTTGTATGAGTTAGCGATCGCACTTCGGAGAATTATCAATGGCTTCTACTCAAAATATTCCGTTAATAAGCGCAATTACTCGTGGGGATCTAAAGCTTGTGCAAGCGATACTAACTCGTGGTACGCTTGCTGATACGTGCGATCGCACTGGAACTACACCGTTAATGTTTGCTGCTAATTTAGGCTACACCGAAATTGTGCGATCGCTTATAGATGCCGGCGCAAATATCAATTTACCGAGAAAACGCTATAATTTAACAGCTTTAATGTTGGCAGCCAGTGCCAATCAAGTTGATATTGTCCGGCTTTTAATATCTAGAGGCGCTGATGTCAATGCGGTTAATGAAGATGGCAGTACAGCTTTGATGGCAGCAGCTTTGAAAGGTTATATCCATGTGGTGAAAGTCTTGCTTGCTGCAAATGCAGATGTGAATGTCGCAGATAAAGATGATGATACTGCTTTGAAACTGGCAGTTAAGCACCGACATTGGGACATCGTATATACAATACTACAAACAAGCGTAGATGTCAATACCCAAGATGAAGATGGTGAGACTTTGTTGATGGTAGCGGCAGACTTGGGACATTTGGAAGTTGTACAAGCATTGCTGGCAGCGGGGGCTGATGTAAAGCGGCAAAATCGAGATGGGGGAACTGCACTATCTTCCTCTGCGGCAGCGGGACATGATGCGATCGCTTCAATTCTATTAGATCATGGTGCGGATGTGAATAGCCAAGACCAAGATGGTGAAACTGCTTTACATTTTGCGGCTGTTGAAGGCTACGGTGATGTGGTAGAAGTGTTACTCAGCCGTGGTGCGGATGTGCAGATAAAAAACTATCTGGGTGATACACCATTACTTGTTGCGGCGTTCCAGGGACATAGTAAAATTGTAGAGGCGCTGTTGCGGCAAGGTGCGGATGTAAATGGAAAATCAAGCGAAACGCCTTTGTTGGTTTGTGTATCGCAAGGACACGCGGAAACGGTGAAAGTGTTGCTAGACTATGGTGCTGATGTTAATAGTCAAGGAAGCGATGGCAAAACGGTTTTGATTAAAGCTGCGGAACAAAATCAAATAAAGATAATGCAGCAACTACTAGATAAAGGTGCAGATGTCAATTATATAGATTCAGCCGGTGCAACAGTTTTAATGTGGGCAGCATCGCGGGGTTATAATGAAGCGGTGCAGATGTTAATTAAAGCTGGTGCGGATGTCAATTTAAAAAATCAAGGTGATTATACAGCTTTAGCGATCGCTCAGTTTAATGGTTTTGAAGATGTGGTGCAAAGTTTACGGGCAGCTAGCGCAGAAGAGTAAAAAAAGTCAGAATTTTGACATTTCCAGAAAACAATGTAGAGACGTAGCACTGCTACGTCTTTTCTGGAGATTTCCATTAGACATCTGGTAGAAACTAATTAGGGCTTGCCCGAAAACCTTGATTAGACGTAGCACTGCTACGTCTAATCAAGGTTTTCCAACAGATGTCTAATAGATGTCTATTCTGGAAACTTCTTTTCTCGCACCTCAACAGCGTATTCCTGCACAGCTTTGTTAATGGTCTCCCGCAGATTTGTATAAAGCTTGGCAAAGGGGGGCTGTTTTTCTGAAAGTCCCAACACATCAGAAGTAACTAAAACTTGACCATCACAATGCACTCCCGCACCAATACCAATTGTGGGAATGCTTAATTTTTGTGTAATCTGCATTGCTAAATCTGCGGTGATATGCTCTAAAACCATCGCAAACACACCCGCTTGTTCGAGTGCGATCGCCTGAGTTAAAATTCTCTCACCATCTTCTTGGGTCTTTCCCTGTTGACGCAAGCCGATTTGATGTATCGATTGCGGTGTCAAACCGATATGTCCCATCACCGGAATTCCCGCTTGTACCAAACGAGCGATGGTTTCAATCATTGCCGGATAGCCACCTTCTAACTTTACCGCTTGCGCTCCCGTTTCTTTCAACACCCTAACCGCTGAATGCATCGCTTGCTGAATATCTTGATACGTTCCAAATGGTAAATCTACCACCAAAAAAGCGCGTTTCACACCACGTCGCACTGCTTTAGCGTGGTAGAGCATTTCATCCAAAGTAATAGGTAGTGTTGTTTCATGCCCCAACACCACCGACATCGAGTCACCCACCAAAATTAAATCTACACCAGCAGCATCAAGAATTTGAGCGATGGCATAATCCCAAGCAGTCAAAGCCACAATTGAACGCTTTTGTTGTTTCCATTGAATTAATTGTTGGGTAGTGACTGGCATTTTGGGTTGGTTAGTTGTTGGTGGTTATATTATGTCCGTTTAATTGACATTAATAAAAAATCCGAAATCCTTGTAGAGACGTAGCACTGCTACGTCTTTACATCATATGTAATCTAGACATGATATTAGTGGTTAGTTGACGGTTAAGAATTATCCACTATCCACTATCTACTAACAACTATCCACTAACAACTATCCACTAACTCTTCCCTACCGGAAATAATGGGGTTAGAGTGTCAATTAACAGCGCGACTAAAAGCCAGATGAGTTTTTGCCTTTGGCATTTTTGGCATTAACCAAGCTAAACCTTCACTAGTGCCTATCCATAGTTTATTACCAATGTCAGGTGCAAGGGCAAACACACGACTAGAAGGAAGACCGGCAACTTCGTCTAATACTGCTCCTGTATGTGGATTTAATCTTAACAAACCATTGTTAGTCCCCACCCAAACACTACCATCTTTGGCAAAGCGTACTGCTGTGACATTACGTCCGCGCAACCGAGCGACAGAACGCAACACTGCACCAGTTTTCGGGTTAATAACCAGCAAATTATTCGGCATTCCTGCCCAAATTAACCCTTCTGGACTAATTGCTAAAGCTTGGACTGTGGTTCCTGGTAAATTATTGATCCACTTCATGACGTAAGCATTAGCAGTATTCACTCGCACTACTCCATCAAGCGTCCCAACCCAAAGTTGACCATCAGCATCTAAAGTTAAAGCGTTAGCGCTGACACCAGGAAGATTTTTGACTGTTGTCATAATCAAACCTTGGTCTGGGCTAATTAAGGCTAAACCGTTATCAGTTCCCGTCCACAAATAGCCACGTTTGTCAATCAACAGCGATAAAACTCGTTTAGAAGGCAAAAATAAATTCTGCGCTGTGATTTCATTTGTGCGTGGGTCTACTCGTTGCAAGCCTTCGTAATTTCCCACCCACAAGCGTCCTACTTTGTCTTGAGCTAAAGCACCGATGGCGACATTCGGTAAACTAACTCTACCTAAAATCTTACCAGTGTTCGGGTCAATGTGCGACAATCCCCGCCAAGAACCCACCCAAAGATTACCTGTAACATCCCCCAGCAAGTTACTTACACGATAATCGGTTTCTTTTAAACGTTCTAGCAGATCCCTTTGATCAGGTGAAGGGTCTTTTCGCGGTGGTGGTGGTGAAGCGGGGTAAGAGGGAGTTAATTCTGATGAATCTACGTCAGGGGTTGTTTTTGGGGGAACTGAACTACTATTTTTTTGAGCATTGACTGGAATCGCTATTGAGATTACCAACCCCAGTAAAGCAGAACTGATTAATGAAAGAATGGGAATTCGATACAATACCACTGTTAAACTTCCTTTGGAAACATTTTCCATAGCCTTTGTCTGCAAAGGGTACGGGTTAATTACAGTGTTCCCGTAGTTTGTATCTTTTAAACAGTTAAATGTTGTAAGGGCTTCAGCCTTTAAAACCGAAGATATGAGCGGTGAACCGCTCACTACGAATTAAAATGCTGTAAATTACTGCCTTTATTCACATTTTGGCGTAAGTGTCAAGGTCTAATTTGGGAAATGCGCGTAAAATTAAATGCTGGGTTTGAAATTGAGGAATTAACATTTGCGCTCCTCAACTCAACAAAACTTTTATAATCTTAACTTAGAGGGCGATCGCCATGCTTCTGCCACAAACTTCGGTTCTACGTGAGTATTTCCATGCGATCGCAGGGGTATTATCCTAGAAATCGAGCAACTTTGCCTAAGTTTTCACTCTTCTTGCTGCTAAAGCAGGTTTTTTGAATAATGCGATATTATTATCGCTTATATTTTGTATATATATCTTAATAAAATGTTAAATTTTGAAATTAAATAACAAATTTAAATAAAAGAGTTAAGAAGATTAGAAGAATAACTTATCGAATTATTGATATATTGTGGAACAAGATACAAATTACGTGGTGTGCACACAGTACGAAATTTGCTTGTAAAAATAAAGATTGACTTGTTGGAAGGATAAAGTATGTCTTACGCGCAAACGAAGACTCAGTCGAAATCTGGTTATCAGGCTGGGGTAAAAGATTACAGATTAACTTATTACACCCCAGACTACACACCTAAAGATACAGACCTTTTAGCAGCATTCCGGATGACTCCACAACCTGGAGTTCCTCCGGAAGAAGCTGGTGCAGCCGTAGCTGCTGAGTCTTCCACTGGTACTTGGACAACAGTATGGACTGACCTATTAACTGACCTTGACCGCTACAAAGGTCGTTGCTACGACATCGAACCAGTTGCCGGCGAAGACAATCAGTACATTTGCTACGTTGCTTATCCTCTAGACTTGTTTGAGGAAGGCTCTGTAACCAACATGTTGACCTCAATTGTAGGTAACGTGTTCGGTTTCAAAGCATTACGGGCATTGCGTTTGGAAGACTTACGTATTCCTGTTGCTTATCTCAAAACTTTCCAAGGACCTCCTCACGGAATTCAAGTTGAACGTGACAAATTAAACAAGTATGGTCGTCCCTTGTTGGGTTGTACCATCAAGCCCAAGCTCGGTTTGTCCGCAAAGAACTACGGACGTGCCGTTTATGAGTGCTTGCGCGGTGGTTTGGACTTCACCAAAGACGACGAAAACATCAACTCAGCACCATTCCAAAGATGGCGCGATCGCTTTCTGTTTGTAGCAGAAGCCATCCACAAAGCACAAGCAGAAACAGGCGAAATTAAAGGTCACTACCTCAACGTTACCGCTCCCACCTGCGAACAAATGTTGGAACGGGCTGAGTTCGCTAAAGAACTCAAAATGCCCATCGTCATGCATGACTACCTGACCGCAGGTTTCACCGCGAACACCACCTTGGCTCACTGGTGCCGCAGAAACGGTCTATTGCTGCACATCCACCGCGCTATGCACGCTGTTATCGACCGTCAAAAGAACCACGGTATCCACTTCCGGGTATTGGCTAAGTGCTTACGGATGTCTGGTGGCGATCACATCCACACCGGAACCGTTGTAGGTAAGCTGGAAGGCGAACGCGGTATTACAATGGGCTTCGTTGACTTGCTACGTGAAAACTACGTTGAACAAGACAAGTCACGCGGTATCTACTTCACCCAAGATTGGGCTTCCATGCCTGGTGTAATGGCAGTTGCTTCTGGTGGTATTCACGTATGGCACATGCCCGCACTAGTAGAAATCTTCGGCGACGACTCCGTACTACAATTTGGTGGTGGTACTCTCGGACACCCTTGGGGTAACGCTCCTGGCGCAACCGCTAACCGCGTTGCTTTAGAAGCTTGTATCCAAGCACGTAACGAAGGACGCAACCTCGCTCGCGAAGGTAACGATGTCATCCGCGAAGCTTGTAAGTGGTCGCCAGAATTGGCTGTTGCTTGCGAACTGTGGAAAGAAATCAAGTTCGAGTTCGAGGCAATGGATACCGTCTGATTTGAAGTTAGAAGTTAGAAGTTGTAGAGACGCGATTAATCGCGTCTGTTAGGAGTTAAATTAAGTCATAACTCCTGACTAATAACTCATAACTCTTTTGGGCTGGGTCAAGCATGGATTTAAAACAAATTGCGATCGCTACAGTTAAGACGCTCTCTAGCTACCTAACTTATCAAGCAGTGCGGACGGTGCTAACTCAACTTGGCGAAACGAATCCTCCCTTGGCGTTTTGGCTGCATAACTTTTCCGCTGACAAAATTCAGGATGGAGAAGCATACATTCAAAGTCTGTTTCGAGAAAAGCCAGATTTGGCTTTGCGGATCATGACTGTCAGAGAGCATATCGCCAACGAAGTCAGCGACTTCTTACCGGAAATGATTCGTACTGGTATCAGTCAAGCAAATACAGAACACCGTCGTCAGCATTTAGAGCGAATTACCCAATTAAATATGTCGATACCCAGCCCAGAATCAGAAGAAGCAGCAACCTCAGATCCAAATTTGGATAATTCATCGAGTTAGTGGTTGGTGGATAGTAGTTATGACTACTATCCACCAACAACCAACTCTCCTAGAGACGTTCCGCCGGAACGTGTCGTAGAGACGTTCCGCCGGAACGTGTCGTACAGACGTTCCGCCGGAACGTCTCTACTACCATCAGTTTTGTAGTCAAAAATCTTCACCTATTACCAACTATGCAAACCTTACCAAAAGAGCAACGTTACGAAACCCTTTCTTATCTGCCTCCTCTGTCTGACGCTCAAATCGCCAAGCAAGTGCAGTACATTTTAGATCAAGGTTACATTCCGGCGATCGAATTTAACGAAAAATCCGAGCCAAAGGAATTCTACTGGACAATGTGGAAGCTGCCTTTGTTCAACGCTAAATCAACACAAGAAGTGTTGAGCGAAGTTCAAGCTTGCCGTTCTCAATTTTCCACCAGCTTCGTTCGGGTTGTGGGTTTTGATAACATCAAGCAGTGCCAAATTCTCAGCTTTATTGTTCACAAACCCGGCACCAGCAGATACTAAAAAGGTAAAAGTAAGAATTACCTTTTAAATTGACTTAATACAGAGAGGTAGAATTATCTACCTCTCTTCTTTTCGTAGTAACGACTTCAGTCGTTATCTTAAATTAGAAGAGGACTTCAGTCCTCACTACGAATTAATAATACCTTGTGGGGAAAAGTTTTTCAACTGACCTTACCCCTTACCCTTTCCCATTGCCCAATTCGCAATTTAATACACTAAAGGTTGCCCACCAGTGAGATTACGGAAGGCATTCATGCAGTATGGACAGTCGCAACCAAATAAAGCGATCGCTTGATTGCTTTCTGCTTCCGAAAATTCCAACATCGCAACATTTTTATCCGATTGCTGTACTGAACTCACTTTCGGTGGAGGTGTTGTCAGTGAAGCCCGCGTACAAACAAAGTTTTTGTATCCAGCATGTGGATGACGTATACAAGCTTGACCGTCTTTCATGCGGAGAACTGGCTGTGCCCCATGTGCCGGATTTACTACCCCAATAATAGACATCATAGATGCAAAAATAGTCGGGCTGGAAAGCAAACTAAGTATTAATTTTCTGTTCATAAGTTATCAGAGAACATCTTACTGAACGATTACGTTATCCGATTAGCTGTTACAGGTCAAGAGAGTATTTATCGGGAATATTTAATATTTGTAATATTTTCTTAACAAATTAAAGCTCCGTTTTGTGCGTAAGAGTAAAAAAAATAACGATAATCATTGTCAAAAACGTACTGTGGTATCGTCTATGTTTAATTAACATTAATAAAAATATCGCAACCCTCGTAGAGACGTTCCGCCGGAACGTCTTTACCTGGACAATTTCTATTTTGGGAACATAACCTAATAAAATTCCCCCGAAATCAGGACGGGAAAATATCATTTCTGCGGTGAAACAGATGCCCACAGTTGCTACTAACATAATTACCAAAGCTTCTGTGTAGCGAAAGCCTTTGTGTTGAAGCAGTAGCAATGCGATTATATCCAACACGGTGATGCACACACCCCAAATTAGGGGAATGCCAAAAAGCAATTGGAGCGCGATCGCACTTCCGAGAACTTCTGCTAAATCACAAGCGGCGATCGCTATTTCACAAAGTAGCCATAAACACAAGTTTACACGCGGACTGAAATAGTCTCGACAAGCCTGTGCTAAATCTCTCCCCGTCGCTACCCCCAACCGCACGCACAGCGATTGCAGACGGTGAATAGTTCACTTTAGTACTTTGTCTGGAACTGCTACACTACTGTTTGAAGAAACTATATAAGTGATACTTAGTGCTGGAGACAAGTTTCAGCTATTGAAACAAAACGCAATGAATGAGATTGCTGCCTCAATAATCTCAATAGTCATCTTGAGGCAAGATTATTGACTTAGATAAGGAAGTGAATGTCATTTGTTCAGCACATACACCCTAAACACGACGCATTGCAAGACCAGTATGACTTGCTGTGCGAAAAGTTAACAAAATTGCGAAGGGATTGTGCGATCGCAGCCGATACCCTAATTCGCTTCCAACTAGACAAGCAAATTCAACAAGTCGAAGCCGAAATTGATCACCTCGCAAACCAGCTTGATAACCTGGAAAGAGCTTCGTGTAGCGAACGACTGTACAAGGCTCTATTGCAATTAGGATACCGCAAACAGGCGCAAAACTTCCGCAAATTTGCGGAGGCGGAATCAGTGGCAGCCTTCCTGATTCACGGTTGTACCCCAGATTACGGGCAACGTTGGTTATTGAATCGGTTAGTAATCAAGCACGTTCCCAAAAGCATTTCTGGGAAGATAGTGCGAATTGACCTCAAGCGAATTGCTCGTAGAAGTGATGTAGCAGCTTTATGGCGCGAACTCAGTAATCGGGTTGGTTTGGGCAGACAAGGCACACCGGCTGAAATAGCGGAAAGAGTTTACCAATGGTGGCAAACTCAGAGTGTCTTACTTATTTTCTACGATGTGGATTTTCTGCCTGAACGATATTTGCAAGAACTAATCCGTGATTTTTGGCTACCATTAGCGACAAAAGCGAGGGGTAATCTTGCCAACGCCAATCAATTTCAATTATTAATGTTTATGGTTGATTATGCAGGTTGTGCAGATGGTTGGAATATGCCTTTTGCAGAAAAGTTTGAAGCAACTTGGAAGCCGGATAATCCGGTTAAATTGCCTGTAATTACGGAATTTTCCGAGCATGAACTGACCAACTGGCTAGAGCATGAAGCGGACGAACTACCGAGTAAACTAACAGATGAGGTGGGTGAAACAGTAGAGAAGATACTAGAAAATAGCGACAATGGCATTCCAGAACCCGTAATGGCAGAAATTTGTCGCTTATCTGGTTGTGACTGGTACGAACACGAGGAAAAATGGCTGAAGTTCTAGGCAAGCAAGTATTGGAATATACAGGAAAAGTGCAGCCCAAACTCGGAGAAAGGGGAGCTAAGGGACAGCTTTTGTATCCTTATCTACCCAATCCGGAACTGGTGGAAGCGGTGAATCTGGCGATTTATTTGGAGCGACCGTTACTGCTGAAGGGGGAACCCGGATGTGGTAAAACTCAATTGGCGATCGCAGTTGCCTACGAATTAAGCTTGGATTTGAAAGCTTGGTACGTAAAATCCACCAGTCGGGCGCGGGATGGTTTGTATAGTTATGATGCCGTGGGACGGTTGCGAGATGCCCAGCTTGCGGCTTCTAATCGCTTAACACCAGAACAAATCCAGCGCATCGATGATCCAACAGCCTACGTGCGTTTGGGACCATTGGGACAAGCATTTCAGCAGGAGAATCCCACGGTGGTGCTGATTGACGAGATTGATAAAGCTGACATTGACTTTCCCAACGATTTGCTGCTGGAACTGGATGAACGGCGGTTTATTGTTGAGGAAACGGGTCAGGAAGTTGAGGCAAAGGCAGCCCCAATCGTGATTATTACCAGCAATGATGAGAAAGATTTACCAGATGCCTTTTTGCGTCGGTGTTTGTTTCATTATGTGGAATTTCCTAACAGTGAAACCCTCGTCCAAATTATCAATGCCTTATTTCCAACTACATCAAAGGAGTTGGTCACTCAAGCTATAACTCGCTTCTTGCAACTGCGGGAGGAAATGCGGAAAGATAAAGGGGAAGCAGGTAAGAAGGTTAGCACCAGCGAATTAATTGACTGGTTTCGCGTTCTGCGTCGCTATCCTCAAGATGAGGTTTTGCAGAAACTGGATGGTAAACTTCCCTATGCGGGTGTGTTGCTAAAAAGTTTGGAAGATCATGTACGGTATTTAAGGGGAAGCCGTGGATGAGAATGATTTGCCTCTGCTAGAACTGTTTACCAGACTGCGGGAAGCAGGTTTACCACTTGGTATTGACGAATATCATGCAGTTTTGCAAGCTTTGCAAGCTGGCTTTGGAATTAATGATAAAGCTGCTTTAAAACGTTTATGTCAGACTTTGTGGGTCAAATCAGCGGAAGAAAAGCGGCTATTTGAATATCAATTTAAACAATTAATTGACAGTGAGGTTATTTCCTTAACCCCTGAAACACAATTTGAACAGCATCAAAATAAAATATCTCAGATTGTTCGCTACGTAATTCTGGGGATTTTAGGTATCGGCATTGCTTTAAATTTTAAACTCAGTTCCCATGAACAAACTCAGACAAAATTAGCACCGAGTCCAACCACAAAACTAAACACTATAGGGCAGCCAAATACCACAGCACAGCCAACAACAAATCAAACTCCAATAGTACAACCAACTGCAACACCATCGGCAAACACCAACAGAAACCAGCCAAATTGGATTTTTGGCAGTTTGTTATCGGTCATCGTCTTGAGTGCTGGGTATATAACTTTCAGGACGGTAACTAAGCGGAAAACTGAACAGTCCCCAATTGAAAATACCTCCATTCCTCATTTATCTCCAGAATTGACACAGATAATCGAAGATGAGGTACAAGTAGCTCAAGCAGTACGACAAGTTACAAATAAAAGTGAGGAAATTCCTCAGATTAGCTTTATCTTATCTACTGAATATTTTCCTGTAACTGAGCGGCAAATGAAACAAACTTGGCGCTATTTACGCCGTCCAGTACGTGAGGGAACAGCGACAGAATTAGATGTAGAAGCAACTGTCAACCAAATTGGACGCCAAGGTTTGCTATTAGAACCTGTGTTGCTTCCACGTCGAGTCAATCGAGCAGAAATGCTGTTACTAATTGACCAAGATGGTTCAATGGTGCCTTTTCATGCATTATCCCGTCGGTTAGCAGAAACAGCTTTGCGTGGTGGTCGTTTGGGTAGTGCTGGTATTTACTACTTTCACAATTGTCCTATTGATTATCTCTACCGCGACTCCTATCATCAAGAAGCGGCGTTAGTTAATGATATTGTTACTAATATTTGCTCTGAGCGTACAGCGGTCTTAATTTTCAGTGATGCTGGTGCTGCTCGTGGTGGCTTGAATGAAGAACGCTACGATTTAACTAAGCAATTTCTTCACAAGCTGAAACAACGAGTGCGTTACATTGCTTGGCTAAATCCCATGCCAGAAAAACGTTGGTTTGGTACAACAGCAGGGGAAATAGCCTGTTTGGTTCCGATGTTTGAATTTAGCCGCCGAGGTTTACAAGATGCTATTGGTGTGCTGCGTGGACGTCCGACGAAAATATGACAGGACTTACGCACGGACTACGAATTTCCGTCATTGCGACGTAAGGAAGCAATCTCAAAGTCTTGTTTTTTCGTAACGAGTGCGTAAGTCCTATATGAGCAAAATCACAACTCAAGTTGCCCAGCGACGCATCGAATCTTTTACAAAACGCTTTGGCAAAGCACACCTGTATTTGGCGTATCATGCAGCTTTTCCCTTAGCACTCACACCCGATTTGTTATATCGTTTGTGGGCAAATTTTCAGAGAGATATTCATGGTGAAGTGTTGGATATTCCTTGGGTAACGGTAGCAGATTTACTACTTTCAAACCTGTGTGATGAAGTTGGATATGAACTTTATGAAATAGATTTGGCTGTGCGAAATCAACTGTTGCGGCAATTAAAGGAAGATGAAAAATTTGGGCAAGAGCGAATTCAAGAACTTTCACATTTCATGCTCTATTATGTACGGCAACAACTCCACAGCGATGACCCTGATGTTAAGGATTTTGCTCAAACTCAAAGGTGGACGGCTTTAGCTTATACTCAACCGGGCGAAGCTGTCCGCGAACTGGCGTTGGTATTTTCTAAATTGGCAGAGAAAGATGCACCGGAATTGGTGCGAATGGCATCATTGACGGAAACAATGGCAGAACCTTTAGTTGATTTTCAACCGCTACTGATTTATGCTCGTGGAATGAAAAAATTTGTCTGTGGCGATTTGGAGGCGGCAAAAGTAGAGTTTGACAAAGCCCTCACAGAAAAGAACGAAATTATCGTTGCTGATATCAATTTGCCTATTCCCGAACAAATAGCACCACCAAAAACACCACAAAACAAGAATTTATCTCGGCGGCGGGTAATTCAATATCTGGGTTGGGGAGGTATCGGGTTGGGTTTGACGGTTGGCGGCGCTTATTTTTTTAGTTCAAGAGATAATTTGCAAACCTCTGAATTTGAAGTTGTCACGGTGGATGCTAGAGGAAATATCACGAACCGCCGCCGAAACCAAGCAAAGTTTTTTGTTGAAGATTTGGGAAATGGTGTATTATTAAATATGGTAGAAATACCAGGTGGAACCTTTGCGATGGGTTCACCACCAAATGAAGCGGGAAGAAGCGGTGATGAAAGTCCGCAGCATCAAGTAACAGTGCCTCGTTTTTTTATGGGGAGGTATGAAGTTACCCAAAGCCAGTATGAAGCGATTATGGGAAATAATCCTTCTAACTTTAAGGATAATGGTGCAAACCGTCCTGTAGAAACTGTTTCTTGGAATGATGCTGTTGAGTTTTGTAAGCGATTAAGTCAAAAGACGGGACGTACTTATCGTTTACCGAGCGAAGCTGAATGGGAATATGCCTGTCGTGCTGGGACAAGTACACCTTTCCATTTTGGTGAGACGATTACTGCTGATTTAGCAAATTATAATAGTGAAGTTGCTTATGCTTCTGCACCAACAAAAAAAACACGAGGACAAACCACGCCAGTAGGTAGTTTTTCAGCGAACGCCTTTGGTTTATATGACATGCATGGAAATGTTTGGGAGTGGTGTCAAGATATTTGGCATGACAACTACCAAGGCGCTCCTGTAGATGGTAGTCCTTGGTTAACGGGTGTGAATACGAATACTACGAACACTACAAGGCTGCTTCGCGGTGGTTCTTGTTACGACAACCCTGAGGTTTGCCGTAGTGCTGACCGCTACGACTTCGACCCCGTCATCCGCTTCACCTTCGTCGGTTTTCGAGTGGTTTTGGTTTCTGCGTGAGGATTCCCCTTCTTTACACTCTTGTCCTTTTGCACTCTACACTTTTTTCTTTTTCACTTTCCTCCGCCGAAGGCGGAAAAATATTTTTTAGAAAAAAGTGTTTAAGTGAGTTATTTTGTTGTAATCTGACTTTGACGGGATATTATGAAGCAGTTATCGAATGAGCGATTTACCTATTGTACAGAAAACCTACGATTTAATCAAGTGGTACGTGCCAATTCTCAACCGCCTACCTCGCGACCATAGATTTAGCTTGGGGGAAAGGATGATTGCGGGACTTTATGACTTGCTGGAGAATTTAATTTTAGCACGGTATGCCAAAGATAAATTAGCCTTGTTGGAAACATTAAACGCCAAATTAGATGTTTTGCGCCACCAAACCAGATTACTATTAGATTTTCAATTAATTCAAGTAGAACGATACGAATATGTAGGAAAATTGATGAATGAGATTGGCAGTGAATTGGGAGGCTGGATAAAACAGCAGCTTAACAAGGTAAAAAGCAATTTACATCAATAAATAATTAGGATTGGTATATCAGATAAACCTCATCTACCTTGAGAACCGTAGTTTTCTGCCAAGACTTTGAGATTGCTTCCTTACGTCGCAATGACATATCTGAATAATTACAAACTCCAGGTTTCAACATGAACGAGGTTTAATTTATTATTTGTTGGAAATTGTTAATCAACAAGAATAAAAAACAAACATGAAACGCTACAATAATCTTTGGACACAAATTACAGATTTTGCAAATTTACTTGCAGCCGCTAAAAAAGCACAGCTTGGCAAACGTTTTCGTGAAAGCGTTCTCAGCTTTAATTACAATTTAGAACAGAATTTGTGGCAACTCAAGACCGAATTGGAAACCAAAACCTACCGTCCGGGTGCTTATAAAACCTTTACAATCTTAGAACCTAAACCACGCATGATTTCCGCTGCACCTTATCGAGACAGGGTTGTACATCATGCATTATATAATGTAATTCAGCCAATTTTTGAGCGGACTTTTATTTTTGATTCTTATGCAAACCGTACTGGTTTTGGTACGCATCGCGCACTTCGCCGTTTTACAGAATTTGCCCGTTCTAGCCGTTACATTCTCCAGTGCGATATTAAGAAATATTTTGCCAGTATTGACCATGAAATTCTCAAACTATTGCTGCGGCGTAAAATTAAATGTCGAGATACACTCTGGTTAATCGATACAATAATTGACAATAGTAATGAACAAGAACCTGTAGTAGAATATTTCCCAGGAGATGAAATTCTCACTCCCATATATCGCAGGCATGGCTTACCAATTGGTAATCTCACCAGCCAGTTTTTTGCTAATGTTTATCTCAATAGTCTTGACCATTTTGTTAAAGAGCAGTTGCAGGTAAAAAAATATATCCGTTATGTGGATGATTTCGCTTTATTTGCTGATGACCACCAACTTTTAGTCAATGCTCGGTTAGCAGTAGAAGAGTATTTAGTTGGTTTAAGACTGAAAATTCATCCTGTCAAAACTCAGCTATTCGAGACAAAACACGGGGCAAATTTTCTCGGATTTCGCGTCTTGCCAAATTTTATTGGCGTGCGGTGTGAAAATTTACGTCGAGGGCGGCGCAGATTGCGGTTGATGCAAAAAGACTACGCACAGGGTAAAATTACATTGGAGAAAGTATCGCAACGAATACAAAGCTGGGTAGCCCATCTGAAACATGGTGATACTTGGCGGTTGCGCGAACAGATATTCGCTTCTCTTGTCTTTACAAGAAAGTGAAGATGGGACGGGCATTTCTAGCTGCTTCGCGGTGGTTCTTGGAACAACAACCCTGAGAATTGCCGTAGTGCTAACCGCAACAACAACAACCCCGACAACCGCAACAACAACATCGGTTTTCGAGTGGTTTTGGTTTCTGCGTGAGCGCTCCCAAAGGTCAGAACTGATAGATGGGAATTTATCGGGCGCATTTTAAGGGAGTCCAGACCTGTTCCAGTGATGTTGGCGACAGCATCCGAATATAAAACCGAATCGGATAGCCTGGTAAGTTAATTATACTGAACGGTTGTCCGATTCATTAGATATAGCATATTTCAGGTAAATAAGGTACATGCATAAATCCCAAAACCCGCTCTGAGACGTTCCGGCGGAACGTCTCTACGTGTATTCAATAAAAACGCAATCTGCTGTATCTCTAGAAAAAACGCGGAGACGTAGCACTGCTACGTCTCTACAAGGGTTTCGGGCAACGCATAATTAATTTTTACTATTATGTCTATTAGATATCTCTAGAAAAAACGCGGAGACGTAGCAGTGCTACGTCTCTACAAGGGTTTCGGGCAACGCATAATTAATTTTTACTATTATGTCTATTTTAGTTTAACCCTGGCTCAAAATCCCCACTAAAATCTGCATCAAGATTTCTAAATCTGTAGGCACCCGATATAACATTAAATGTTGGGTTACTACCCGCGAAACACGCTCAAAACTGCCAAACTGCCAAATATCCCCAGTTGTCACCGCACCATATAAAATCGGGTCTTGCAACTCCACCCAACTATCAAGGGCTATCAACTCAGCTGCTAATTGTGTAAAACCCCGTGTTAAGTCTGCCTGTTTTGCTTCCACTACCAGCACATTATGTTTTGATTGTAAATAGTAACCCAAATCGCCTCTCAGGTATTGGTCAATCTCAATCGAGTACTCAATATTGACTATTGCCTCTGTGATATGCGCTACTTCCAACAGAATAGGTGCAATTAAAACTTCCCGTCGTGCTGCTTCACAAAAAACTCGCGCTCTCGGCACGGAAGCCCCTTGGCTTTCAGACAGGGGAGGAAGTGCCAACAGTGGTTTTAACCACTGTGAAAAATGATAGAATTAAAGTGCAAGTAGGAATAATCATCTACGTGCTGAAGTGTTTTGTAAGGAGCAACCCCTGATTTGCCTCGCACCCGCACAAGTTGCGACTCTGGGTAAACAAGTAATGGGAAAACATGGAGCGTACCAAACTGGCTTTGTGATGAACGTAGGATCGCATTAATTAAGTCCTAAGTAAGCGCAATTGCAATACCTGTCGTATTGGTAGTTGTTTTGAGCGTTTAGGGGGATATTTGACTATCCCTTTTAAGCAAGTCTTAGAGAATCTGCGTGTCTTTAGACCGCAGAGTGTCAATAGTTAAGCTGACACGAGTAATTCCTTCCTCCAAGCGCTGCTTTAAGTCTGGGAGTCGGGTTAGTTCCATTGAAGAGGCAATAGGTAAGTTGATTGTACCCTTAGTTAAACTTGCTCCTAGCTCTCGCAGGATATCCCCTGGAGCAAACTTCATGAGAAAGTAACTCCCAAAGGTGTAAGACTCATTCGGTTTGAGGATAGGGGGACGCTGAGTCATGGGATTTTAGATTTTGGAGATTTTCACGTCGAAATGTGGCAATCAAACCAAAGCGATCGCACCACCATTTATCTATTATGTAATATATTTAAGGGTCGGATGCGTGAGAATGCGATCGCACCCTATTCAATATATTCTTTTTTCTGGCTGATTTTTTAGAAAATGCGATCGCTGAGAGACGTAGCAGTGCTACGTCTCTACATATATTCGACTAGAGCGCAATCTGCTGTATATCCGGGGTGTCTGTGCTTTCGATGTATTGGCTATCGAGGAGAAAGGTTCCCTTAGTGAAGCGGATACCCCAGTATCCTCCGGGACGACGGTCAATGACTGTCCCCTCTTCGCCGATGTGAATGACATCGGGGGGGCGAAGCATGGGCATGGGGTCAGCGGTTTTCACGTAGGGTGGTAGTGCCACAACTCGGACTTTACTATTAATAGGGAATTCTGTTGACATAGTTGAGCCATGAGCTTTTAGACTTCAGAATATACCAAGAAAGCGATCGCAAATTGCCGTTAATTGTTCTTGATTATTCACAGGCGATCGCGGTGCTGGTAATTCTGTATTGGGCCAATTGGGTAAATCATTACACGGACATAACTCAGGTGGCATTCCCAAGCTTCGCACAGGTACTGGCATGGTACAACGACCACAGTTAGTGATTTCCCAACTCAGTGTCAGCAATTCGGCGATAGTTTCTTGCGTACCTTCTAAGTAACAGTCACCTGAATCTGGTGAGATAATTTGTTGCCATGTGGTTTCAAATTCATCACTATAGCGATCGCCTTGAATTACTGGTTGCGGCAACAGACTTGCCGAACCATTATTTGTCATCACCTTTTTGCCTAACTGAAACCAGTAAGCAAGGTATTGTTTTACTTCCTGTTGGGTTGCCATACCATAATATTACAGCAATTTTCACTTTTTGAGGTCGCTTCCATGCAGCTTCAGTCTACCGCGATGCCGGCGGGGCTGCCCCCAAAACCGAATTCAAACGGGGCTATGTCACCATCGATGGTATCAGGAAGACCGCCAAACTCACCGAGCTTGGTGAGGCTGCCATCGCGGTTGATCCGCCAGCCAGCGATGGTACCAGATCCCGGCAAGACATTGTAGAGAAAACGTCCGTTCTTGGTGATGCGAAGATCGAGAGGCGTCCCTCCCTGTGACTTGTCAGGAGGTCCGGGCAGGTCGTCGGCGAGTCCGGCGACTGAGGCAAGTAGCGTCAGGCTCCCGTCTTTACCGATGCGGTAGCTGGAGATTGTACCTGACGTGTAGTTCGCGGCATAGGCGTACCGCCCGTTATTCTCGACCCAGCACGTATCGATCTCTCCATTGGGTACGTTGGACGTGATCGCTTTCAGCGTGCCGTCCTGATTGATCCGGAACGAGCCGACCGATCCGGTGAGTTCCGGTCCGCCGACGAACAGCGCCACCAGCAGGTTGCCATTGCGATCAAACGAGAACCCAAAGGGACCACCGTTGTTCAAGTCGGTTTGCGTGAAGTTCTCTGACGGCTTTCCATCATATCCGACACCAAAGACCAGCACCCGGCTCGGACCTGTCGGGATGACGTTCGGCATCGCCCCAGCAGGAGGTCCGTCCTTGATCGTCACAACGAGATGCCGACCGTCTGGTGTAAACGACACCTGCGCCGGATTGAACAGGACATCGGGGCGCACAGAGTCCTGATTGGCGTTGAGCGTGCGGGTCGAGCCGGGAATTGGAGTGAGATCCCCGCGGTTGTTCAGCACGTAACCCGTGATGCTGCCTTCACCTGCGGAGTTGAGGACGTAGACAAGGTTGCGATACTGGGTAATGCTGTTAGGGAAGACGCCAGTCGGCTCCACATCGGTGCGTTCGAGTCGGTCCCTCTTCACACGGAACACCGACACGTTGTTACTACCGGCGTTGGTGACAAACAGCCAGCGGCGGTTGTCGCTGAGCTGCACCGAGTGAGAGGAGCCGAGTCCATCGCCGGCGAATCGGACAGCAGGTCCAGATCCCTGACCACCCGTATCGAAGGTGCCAACGAGGTTAAGCTTGCCGTTGTCAGCCCGATTGTACATGACGACTTGGTTAGCGGGTTCATCTGCCGGGGCGTTTGGGTGCGTGTTGTTGTGGTTCGTGCTCACAAACACAACTCCTTCAGAAGAATCTTCGGGCTGGGTAGCGGTAACAACTGTGGCAAGGGCACTAAATGCAAGGAGGACGGCACCAGACTGTAGAATACGCGTTATCGACTTCTTCATGAGTTTCTCCTGGTTATAGTTCAATACACGGGCGTGTTAAAGATTTTTGGTCTTGATTTTTAGACCTGTAGAGACGCGAAATCTGCATAGATGCGATCGCACAAACTAGACATCAACCGCTCTTTTTTGATGCGTTATCTGAAACCCTTGTAGAGACGTAGCACTGCTACGTCTCCACATTCATTTTCACTTTTAGATGCGTTTGCCCTGACTAGACACAGAGAAATAAGAGGAGCCAGAGAGTTTTTGCGCTCATTCCTAACCTTAGAAGGCTACAACCCCCTGCGGACGGCTATCACTGACTGGAGAGATTACGAACGGTGAGGAAGAAACCTCGGACAAAGTGCCATCTTCTGAATTCACCTTAAAGATATGTACCCCCGTGCCTTCATTGGGTGGAGCAATGGCTTGTTGGCGTTGACTGATCACATTCAGAAACGATTCGGTAGGGTCTAGAACAATATTGACCGGACCAACTTGAGTCAAGCCGTTTGCAAGTGGCAAATTACTTCCCTGAAGTATGAGATGTTGGATTTCAACCGGGTTACTTGGGTCTGCGAGATCATAAACAGAAACGCTGTTGGAAAAGGATTCAGCTGTATACAGACGGGTTCCAGCTTCGTTTGCATAAAGCCAACAAATGGCTTGACCGGAATTGGATACCACTTTCAGAAAAGTTAACTCTCCTGTATAGTCGTTGTAAGAGTAAACGCCTACTCTGCTGCTTAGAGGGTAGCCAATATAGACAAATGGAAGCTTGGGGTGAACTTCGATACCTATAGGTCCAACTGGTGTGGTGTTAGCGATACTCGAAAACCCCGAAAGCGGGGAGTTTATACTCTCAGATAAGCGACCATTTTTGAGGATACGAAACGCCCGAACCATTTGTCCAAACTGCTCAACACTAAACAAGAATTTTTCGTCTGGAGAAATAACTATTGCCTCTGGTGCGGAACCCACTGGAACCTCGAAAGTAAATCTGGGTATGAGTCTCCCTCGCTGGGTGACACGAAAACTAGTGTAGTTGGGCAAAGAACCACTTGCATCCCTTGACAGGTCTTGAGGATCTAGATTCTTGTTAGCTACGTAGAGTATGTCATCTACTAAACTTAAACTGACTGGGTATACCCCACCAGATGGGAACGGAGAACCCTTGACTGGAGATAGTTTACCATTGCGGGAAATATCAAATACAGCAATAGTGTTTGAACCCGAATTCACAGCAAAAAGGCGGGTTCTTTCAGCATTAGTGATAAGTTGTCTGTCCCCATCTATAGATGCAAGGTTAAATTGGAGATCTACGATGCCTTGTCCCCCTGTAGGGAAAGGTGAATTGGGTAGAGGGGTTAGCTTGCCGTCATCATCACGACGGAAACCAAGAATGGAATTGCCATTCTCAGTTGGAATATTGCTTTGAGTGTAAACAATGCCAGATAGGGTAGGCTTATTTATTCGCCCTTGAACAGGATGAAATGTTAATAAAGCTACAGTGAAACTAGCGATCGCTATACAAATGAGGTAGAATCTGAAAATTGATTTTTTATTAAACATCAAAAAATCCTCACTTCAATCCAAATTTTCCAGGTAATTGGACAAAGCCATTACCTAGTTTGGCGATAACATCACTTCCACCTTCCTCATCGAAAAAGGTGGTTATGCAACAGTCTTAATGTCAATCACTTCCTGACAGCTTTCACCTCGCTAGTGTATCAGGAAGTCCATAAGCTAAAGTAGATTTAACTTGCACATTAGACATAGGTGTGGAAATTAATTATGCGTGACCCAGAACCCCAACAAGACGTAGCATTGCTACGTCTCTACAACTCCACGCCTATGTCCATTGTTTATGGCAGCAGTATCGCAAAAACTGCTGACCTCTATGTTAACCAAATAAGTAACCCAACAGAATTAATTACATGGTGTTTTTTTAGTGGGCAATACTATTAGCACAGAATTTGTGTAATCAATTGCGTCCGACTACTTAATTGAAATAATAGCCTATGGTGTTGCACAAACCATGAATGGTTTAATAATAAATATGAACTGACCAAAACGATGTCAACTGAATTCCACTCTTAAGCAAGTAGGCAGAAATATTTCATATCATGCCCGGTGAAAGACTTCTCATGATTGTCCGTAGCTTTACTGGGGGGACATCTTGCAGGATTTTCACAACTTTAGCCCAAATGCGGAAATCATAATTAATCAACCGGACATGACTTAAAACTATGTTAAGAAAATTAAATTGTCGGGTGTCCTTTAAGACGAACCCGACGCTGATTTTACATTTATTTACTGATTAAGATTTTGGTGGTAACGGGATACCAAGAACGCACAGATTAAGAACATGACCACCTGTGACTAAATAAACAGCATCGCAAACCGTACCTAACTGGCGAATTAAAGAACCGAGGCGATCGCGAAAATTTCTCCCAACGGGGTAAGCTGGCACTACACCCCAACCTGTCTCTTCTGCCACAAATATCATATCAGCCGCAACCAAATCCACCGTTTCTAATAATTCTTGAACCGTGTTTTCCCAAATTGCATCCTCCTGAGAGAGTAGATTAGCTACCCAAGTTCCCAAAGAATCTACCAACAGACAGATATTTGGTTCAGCATCCGCAAGCGTAGCAGATAATTCCGTCGGGACTTCCAGTGTTACCCAGTCTTCAATGCGGCGTTTTTGGTGTTGTGCAATGCGTTGATTCCACTCTGCATCTGCTGAGTTTTGTGTGGCAGTTGCAACGTAAACAACTGCTTTGCCTGACTGCATTGCCAGAGTTTCTGCCCATTCACTTTTACCAGATCGTGCAGGTCCAGTTACGAGGATGACTTTACCCAAAGCTTTTTCCTTAGTATCTTTAAGTGAAGTACCCCAACCTGCTTCGCTGAGGTTGGGGCTTCCAACATCATTCAATCAGGGACGGTCTTATTCGTCTTCTCCCAAGGGGAGACGCTTACGCGAACGGAGTTTCCCGTCTCGACCGCCGTTGCCACGTTAGGAACTTCCGAAGAAGTCGAGAACTAAATCTCGTGATGGTCTTACACGGCGTCCACAGGCAGACACCCGCCTACCGCAGGTGTATAGCTTTACGACACGTTCACCTTGGATTTACAGCAATGGCTAACCAGCTAGGCTTACGTCTTCCCCCTTTCTCACGCTCTTAGACTTGGTAAGCATATTACTGCTACTGTGACCGTTTGTTATGAGCCGTGTGGGTGGGTCATCGACCATTTATATTATAACATGGATGTATTGCTAATATATATACATCATGAAAGAAAAGTCGATGATGATCAGGCTTTCTCAGAAGCGTTACGACAAACTCAAGCTCTATGCTAGAAGCAAAGAAAAAACAGTTACGCAGTTGGCTGAGAATTGGATCGACAGGTTGCCTAGTCATAAGATTGACGACTCCTCATCCACCCCACTCCTTAATCAATCTGACGATTGATGTTGGTTGTCGCTGTAATCGTCGCCGTCCGGCGTGATGCACCCCGCCCTGTAGAGGGACGCTTAATTCCGCCGAATTCGTTAAATAGGGTGGCAATTTCTTACCAAAACTTTTTCACTGCCAAAGTGGGATTTTTGGGACCAAATAACTTTTAAGAGATAAAATTAGCACCAACATCGAAAGGAAGAGGGGAAAAGGGTTTTTACGACCTTCCCCCTTCCCATTAAGACACTTCTCAATCATTAGAACACCACTGGGGACAGGATAAGTCAGGTAATTTTTTATGAAAGCAGGCTTAAAACGCATTGAGGCAACTCTACACGATTTGGGAACTAACGGCACTGCCTCCGCTGAAGCTAGTTCTACAAAGCAGTCTTTCTCTTTTCGGATCAGCGTTGGAAATAACGAAGCTACAGCAGATGCTGTTTCATCAAAAGAAGATGTGACAGAGGCAGATGCACCTGAGTTTGACACAGAATTTGAGAGTCAATATAATCAGAATAACTCTGTGCAAACCTTTCCCACACAAGACAGCGATGGCAGATCACCTGCACTACCTAAGTTCAAAACTCCCAGTTTCACAAGCCATCGCAACGCAGCTAATCCAGCATTAGCACTTAATTTATTGCAAGAAATTCAGGAAAGCGTTTCGCTTTGGCAAAAAGAATTGCAAAAAATTGTTAAACAAATTCAAGATATTTATATAGAAGGTCCCATTGTTAATGGCTGGTTGGAATCTCAGGCACGAGAAAGCGAACCGGGGGGAACCGCAACCCTGCGTCATGCGGAAGTCGATCGCTTGATGGATTATGTAGAAGAAATTTGCGCGGCTCAAGAAAATATATCTCATCAATCAGCGCGTACAGGCTACCGTCTTTGCGGTTTAGATTCCTCCGGTCAAGTTTGGTCGCGTCCCTGTCCAGCCGATCAAGTGCCGACTGTCAGTATGGCGATCGCTCGTTACCAAAAGTTACGTCAACTACTAGGACGCAAGCAATATCTAGAAACTAGGCTTAGTCAACTAGCGGAAACTCTAGTAGTTTTACACAGCCATATTCAACAAACATGAACTTTTAACGATTATTTCCGAAAAAACTCGGTTGGTGAGTCAGGAATTTTTGGTATAGATTTAGCGGTAAGGAGACACGGGGACAAGGGGACAGGAAAAATCACTCTTGACTTTTGACCCTTGATTTTTGACTCTTGACAAATCCAAAATCAACTTTATGCCAGATCCGCTAATCTCCGCCATTATCTGTACTCACAATCGAGAAACCTATTTAGGTGCTGCTATAGATAGCCTTTTGGCGCAAAAATTTGCCCCTGGCTTTGAGGTGGTGGTGGTCGATAATAACTCAAGCGATCGCACATCCGAAGTTGTAAAACAAAGGTTATCCGATGGGCGTTTAAAGTACGTCTTTGAACCGGTTCTTGGTTTATCTGTTGCTCGCAACACTGGTGCAAAAGAATCTAGGGGGGAAATTATCGCTTATTTGGATGACGATGCGGTAGCGTGCGATCGCTGGTTGCAAATATTGTATTCTGCCTATGAAAATAACTGTAATTTAGCGATCGCTGGTGGCAAAGTCACTTTATTATGGTCGCCAGGAATCCAACAACCACAATGGCTATCTCCCGGACTAGCTGCCAATTTGGGAGCATATGACTTAGGCGATCGCATCGTCTACATCGAACAGCCCGGTTTAACTCCCAGAGGCTTAAATTACTCGATCCGCCGCAGTTTCCTCAACGAAATAGGCGGTTTTGACCCTCATCTCGGTCGAGTCGGCAAAAACTTATTATCTAATGAAGAGCTGCAAATGACAGAACTTGCCCTCCAACGCGGTTGGCAAGTTGCTTATCTTCCCGATGCTCTAGTTGCTCACAATGTCGCTCCAGAACGCCTCAAACGCTCTTGGTTTTTAAACCGAGGCTGGTGGCAAGGGATCAGTGAGTGCTATCGAGAACAACTTGCCGGTAAAGCGGGTATTGGTCAATTGCAGCGCGGCAGCGAACGATTTTTACGCGGATTGTATAAATCATTGCAACATTTTAGTGACCCAGCAGAACGCTTTGACAAACTTGTTTATGCCTACGGTCAGATTGGTTACTTAAATGCAGCTATTCAGGGTCTTTTATCGTCATCTAATAAAAAATAGAAATAATTACTTAATATGTCATCAAAAATACCAGTTTCCGTATTAATTCCTGCAAAAAACGAACAAGTAAACTTACCCGCTTGCCTCGCTAGCGTTGCTGTTGCCGATGAAGTGTTTGTTGTAGACTCTCAAAGTACCGATAAGAGCGAGGAAATTATTAAAAGTTACGGCGCAAACCTCGTGCAATTCCACTTTAATGGACGCTGGCCCAAAAAGAAAAACTGGTCTTTAGAAAATCTAACTTTCCGTAATGAATGGGTGCTAATTGTCGATTGTGATGAGCGCATCATCCCCGAACTCTGGGATGAAATTGCTCAAGCAATTCAAAATGATGAACACGATGGTTATTACCTCAACCGCCGAGTATTTTTCTTAGGCAAATGGATTCGCCACGGTGGTAAATATCCTGATTGGAACCTGCGTTTATTTAAGCACGCCAAAGGTCGCTACGAAAATCTCAACACTGAGGATATTCCCAACACTGGTGACAATGAAGTTCACGAACACGTTATTTTACCGGGGAAAGTCGGCTATCTGAAAAACGATATGCTTCATGAAGACTTCCGCGATTTGTTCCACTGGTTAGAAAGACATAATCGTTATTCCAACTGGGAAGCGCGTGTTTATTTGAATATTCTTACAGGTAAAAATGATAGCGACACTATTAGCGCAAATTTATTTGGTGATGCAGTGCAACGCAAGCGCTTTTTGAAAAAAATCTGGGTGCGTTTGCCGTTTAAACCGTTGTTGCGGTTTATTTTATTCTACATTATTCAGCGCGGCTTTTTGGATGGCAAAGCTGGATATACCTATGCCCGCTTGCTGAGTCAATATGAATACCAAATTGGCGTTAAACTCTATGAATTGCGTAGTTGTGGCGGGCAACTAAATACTACCAGCGTTCCTAAATCTGCGCCACCATCCCTCAAGCCGGAAATTCAACAAACGGCAACTTAAGGAACTGGGGATGAGGAGACAAGGAGAATTACAGCAAATTGCGTTTTTATTGAATACACGTAGAGACGTTCCGCCGGAACGTCTCTACAGGGTTTTGGGTTTTATGCATGTACCTCATTTACCTCAAATATGCTGTAATTACCAATGCCCAATTCAAAATCTAAAATCTAAAATTTGATGTCTCAGTTAAATGTGAGTAAACAACCGTCGGTAGTTGATGCAGAACCTTTTGTAGATTTACGCAAGTATGACCAATCCTGGTTTGATCGGGGTCGTTCGGGTTGGTATATTTTATTTTGGTGGTTTGTCCAAGCGATCGCCTTTCCACTTACTCCTCAGCCCCTCAGTAATCTCCGTTGCGCTATACTCCGGCTATTTGGGGCAAAAGTCGGCAAAGGTGTATTAATTCGTCCTACTGCCCGTTTCACGTACCCTTGGAAAATCAGTATTGGCGATTATAGCTGGATTGGTGATGATGTCGTTTTATACAGTCTTGATGAAATCCACATCGGATCACACTGCGTAATTTCCCAGAAAAGTTATCTATGTACTGGTACTCATGACATCAAAGATCCAGCCTTTGGACTGAAAACAGCAATTATCACCATTGGTAATGGAGCATGGGTAACAACAGATTGTTTTGTTGCCCCAGGAGTGACAATTGGCGCTAATGCCGTAATTGGTGCCCGTAGCAGTGTTTTAAGCGACATACCCCCTGGGCAAGTTTGTTGGGGAAATCCCTGTCGTCCCAGGTATGCGCGGGAGAGAAAATAGCGATAGTCCCTCGGCGAGATCATACAATTATAAATCAAAAGAGCGATCGCACATTGGTCGATAGTGCGATCGCTCTTTTTTATTGAATATTTGTAAAACACAGTCGAATAATTAAAATATTCAAAGCGCCTGCATTTGTTAATGTTATATGTGGCAGGTAAATTTCTTAATGGATACTTACGATAAACGTTGTCAGCTAGGTGCTTCTCGCCGTCGTCTTGAAGATGCTCAAGTTCTACATACTCAGAAGCGTTGGACAGGTGCTATTTATCTTGGTGGTTACGCGATTGAATGTTCTTTAAAGTCTCTTATCTGCCATGAGGAGGGCAAGACTAATTTTAAAGACACTAAAATTTTCAAGAAGGGGCTGCAAGGAAGTAGCCTACATAGTTTAACAACATTATTAAGCGCTTTGACTGTTGTACAACGTACTATACAACTAGATCGCACTGGTACTTATCGAGAGGCATGGAATTTAGTTTCATCTGTTTGGCGTAACGATGAATTACGATATTCAGACAAAACCGGAGAAGAGGAAGTAAGCAAAAAATTCATTAAGGCAGTAGAAACTCTGCACGGATTCCTGCTAGATAAACAAGGTGAGGCATCATGACACAATCAATTACTTTAACACCTCAAGCTCTTGAGAAGTATTTAAGCAATCATTTAAGTGTTGAAGATGAACAAGTACAGGTGAGCGTCAAGCGTACTTCATTAGGCTGGCTAAAGCTTCGGATTATTACAAGCTGTTTTGAAGGGCAAGCATTAGTTGAGCGTGAAGAAAGAATTGACAATTTACTAGCCAGTTTTAATCCTCAGCTTAATCTGGGTCAATATCCAATTGCTGGTTATGATTTGTTGACTCCAGAGGAAGCGTCTATTGCACCTCCTCAATATATTCAATTACCTCTGTGGTCAGATATCTTAATGGCTCCGGAACCTGACGAGCCAATGGTATTGGATGAAGATAGTCCTAAAAAACCTTTGGTTGTCACTTTTTACTCTTTTAAGGGAGGAGTAGGTCGCTCTACAGCTTTAGGATTGGTAGCAGGTATACTGGCAACCCGCAACCGTAGGGTGGTAGTAGTTGATTTCGACTTGGAAGCTCCTGGAATTTCAATTATGTTTCAGCCAGATATTGAAAATACCAGTGGAGAACAGTACGGGGTGCTAGATTACCTACATCAACGCCACCTAACTCCTGAGAAAAATATTCCTAATATTGGTGATTGTATCCGCCAGATAAACTTACAAACTCGCGGCGAACTTTTTTTAGTGCCGGTAGGAAAATATGACGAAAATTATATTCATCGGCTAGCTGACTTGGATATGCGGTCTTTCTATAGGTCTGGCAATAATGCAGTTGAACAATTGATGGAAGATATTAAAGCGCAACTAGATCCAGATGTAATTTTGATTGATGCTCGTCCTGGATTTAATGACGTAGGTGCGATCGCACTTTTCGATCTAGCTGATACTGCCATCATTTGTTTTTCACCAACTGGGCAGAACTTTGAGGGGTTGCGTTGGGTTGTGCAAGCAGCTCGTAAACAACAAGAATATCAGGGTAAGCCTGATGTGCGATTTTTACTAACACCTGTGCCAGCAGTTGCAGCTGAACAACATCAAATTTGGATAAATAAAGTCGAGAGTTGGATTGAAGACAACTGGGGTTTACCGAATGAAATTACTGTCGGGCAACTTTACCATGAAGTTCTATACAATCCGAATATCACAACTTTGTCTAGTCTAGTCAACAATGTACCCAAGAGTTTAATAGATACTTATTTGTCTCTTGCTGATACGATTGATGCGAGTTTGCCAGATATTAAACCTAATATAGTAACTAAAACTATTGATTACCGCAGAAATATTTTGAATGAGCTACAGTTTCAGGCAGCAACTGCTCAGGAACTACAACCAGATAATATTCCAAATATATTTCAACGCACAGAAGATTTTCCGAAATTTCTAAGTAATAAAACTTGGCTAATTCGTGGTGCTAAGGGAACTGGAAAAAGCCTTTTATTTCGACTGTTTGTAGAAAAGTCAGACGCAGCTAAAGAATTAGCGATGGTGGATGTGACCTTAAATAATGTTAATTTTATTCCAGGGCATGGTCAGCCTAGAGTATCGGCAAGCATTCTCGAAAGTGGCGATCTGGCTAGCTATGAACAGCAAGTTGGTGAGGATGAATGGCAATTTTTTTGGCTAAACTATGGTCTTTTACAATTATGTAATGGTAAATCGGAGTTACGTTCGCTTCCTGATTTAGATGAAAAATTGGTAGCATTAAGCGCTCAAGAAAACCCTTCTCATGCTGATATTGTTTCATGGTTGGTAGAGCGTTCAAAATCTCCCCAAGCGCGACCGCAAGCAACTGATGAGTTACGTGCAATTGACCGATGGTTACAGCAGAATAATCAAGCTGTGTGGTTGCTTTATGATGAGCTAGATGCTGGCTTTGGTTCTACTCCAATAGATTATAAGCGACGCCGACGCTCTCTCGAAGCATTGCTTTCCTGGTGGTTGGAAAGCGGAACAAGTCTCAAGCAGATTGTACCCAAGATATTTTTACGCGACGATATCTGGAACCAGCTCAACTTCACCAATACAGGACATTACAGTGGGCGATCGCTTCAGTTGCGTTGGGAAGAAGCTGACCTTTGGCGACTGCTACTTCGCCAAGCCCTCAAAAGTTCTGAATCTCTAAGAAAATCTTTGGAGCAAAAGTTGGGGGTTACTGTTGAGCGACTCAATTCAATTGGGCTGGAGCAATTGCGTCAAAGCCTGTATACATTATGGGGCGACCGCATGGGGCGTACAAAAAAAGCCTACACTTATAACTGGGTTCGTAACCGTATAGCCGACAGTCAAGACAACTGTTTTCCACGCAGTTTGATATTGCTTTTACAACAAGCAGTTCAACTTGAGAAAGATTTTTCTAGTGAATACAGTCCGGAAATTACTTTGCGTCCAAAAGCGTTAATTGATGCCTTTCCTTATGTTTCTCAGCAACGTGTGGCTGAGGTGCGTAATGAATATCCAGAACTAGAAAGTTTTCTAGAGAGACTTCAAGGTCAACGATCTCCTATTGATGAGAACAGTCTAGCTGAAATATGGAATGTACCAGATGCTGAATTAGCCCTTCGCATCAAGGATATGGTCGAAGCTGGTATTTTCACAGAACGTTCTCGTCCTAAAGATCCTCCCCCTCGTGTCTATGGTGTTGCTGAGTTATACCTGTATGGACTAAACATGGTTCGCAAGGGACAGCGATAGGAAAATATTGGAAATGGAGAGAATTTGAATTTATCAGGACTTACGCAAAATGTTTTTGTCATACTAACTGAAACGAAGTGTAGCCAAGTATCTCAGACATTTTTCACGACGCTTGCATTTTGTTCAAAATGACAGTTTTTCGTCAAAATGCGTAAGTCCTATTTATAAACCGGATTCGTCTCCTCATCTTTTGGTAACTAAGCAGTGTAACTGTTCCCCCTACCCTAATCCCAACCAAGAGAAGAGATTTTGCCACCAGGAATTACTCACCTGACCCACAAGCTTCATTTTTTGGCGAATGTCTTGAATATTCCAATTAGTTAATTTAGCAAGGGTTTGCGCTTCTTTTTCAAAACGCTTGCCCAAAGATCGTTTATATTCTCTTCCCGCAGAACATGTAACTTGACCTGTAAACGGATGTTGCAATACGTAACGTCCTTGAAAAGATTCGCGGTTAGAGGTTTCGTGAAACATCAAATCTTCGGGGAATTTGTCGCGGGTGTAGCGGACATGCAAACGAGAAATGAAAACACTACTAGAAGGGCTTGGTGGACGAAAGCGACGGGGTGTAGGTGCGTTTACCCCCAAATCATTATCTAACCAAAATACACCTGCTTGCTTAAGTTCCTCTTGGTTGAGAGGTTCGGCAGAACAAGGATCGCAATTACTCATATCCCAAGCATATTCTAAAAATGCGACTTTTCTATCTTCTTTGATGTAAGAAGTTTGGAACATGGATTTATAAAATTTGCTAAATTCATCTTTGACAAATAAGGGAATATTGTCACCGGAAGGAACTTTCACTGTGCGGTAATTCGTAATTTCTGCTTGTCCTTTGGGCGATAAAATGTAGACAATCAAATCTTGTTCGCTTGTGGCATTAATCATGCCCAAACGAATTGGTAGCATGAATTTAGGTGAAGTGTAAGAAATTTGCAAAGGACGCAGAAACTGATAGCCAGATTTCTCAAATTTATTCAAGTTGACTTTAGCAACAAAGAATTTCATTGAGGAACGAATGTAAGGCTGAAGTAGCTGTTTTGCTCCTCTAGGAATTTTATAACCGTTGCGGTTCAGCCAAGTTTCCAGTCCGCCAGATTCTTTGGCGCTGAGGATTAAAATGTCGTATTCACCAACGTTAAAACGCGCTTCTATAGTCACACCTAAATTATCAGCACTCCTGGCATTTCCTGCCCGACTTCTTGGTGCTGCTGATGGTGCAGGTAATATCCTATCTTCCTGGTAAGTAGGTGTGCAGGGATCTGAGTCGAAATATTCTACCAATCGTGGTGCGCTAAAAGCATCTAAACGCTCCATGATTTTCGGTTCGGCAACACGCACTTGCTCTTTTTTCAACACTGTCGGTACAGGTATAACAATCGCAAAATCTTTGACTTCACCCTGAAAGTCATTTGCCATCGTCAGGACAGTGCGATCGCCTGATCGGGCGATCGCTACCTGAGAAGCTTTGTTATACAGCTTTGCATCAGCTTTAGCAACATAAAATCCACAAAATGCCCAAGCCGCCGGCGTAAAACAAAACACAGCAACAAATGTTAGTAGTAAAGAAATTAATAATCGAAAAGGTTTCATGTTTGTTGGTTGATAGTTGTTATTTGATAGTTGTCTCCCTTGCCTTCCCCATTACCGATTCCCCAGGAAAATTGCGGTGCTTTCCACAAGGTATCTAGCAGGATAGTTAAAGGTGCAAGGGCAAACAATGCCCAAAAAACTGCGGTGGAAATAAAGAAATAATTCCGCAGAATAAAAGTTAATATGGCAATGCACATTGCCCAAATGACACGCCCAATTTGAGCATTGGGAATTGACCGGGGGTCTGTTACCATAAACAGGGCAAATAGTAGCAATGATCCACTCATCAATCGATGCCAGTAAACATCCCAAGTCCAGCCCAGCATCATATTACGAATTGCTTCCATAACAGCGTATGTAAGCAAAAAAGCGGCTGTTGTATCCCAACGTCCGACTCGCTTGAGAATCATGCTACCTGTGCCGGCAAATAATAGCCCATACCACCAATCATCACCCCATTGTCCCGGTGAAACCCAAGCATCGGGGGTTAGTAATAAGGCACAAATTATGCCAGCGTTGGCGGGATTGAAGAAATGTTTATCACCGACTTTGAAGACAAATTTACTAGCGATCGCCACAAATCCCGCTAAAGCCATCGTCGTCCAATCATCGGCTCGTAAAAGTAAGCTGAGTCCTAATGCGGTAATCAACGCACTACGAAAATTCGTCTTTCGTCCTGTGTCATTTGCCAATAACTCTTGACTCGTAGAGACGCGATATATCGCGTCTCTACACCTGTTGACTGTTGACAAAAGCCATTGCGTTGATACACAGGTAGCGATCGCTACTGCAATCAACTCTGGTCGCAGCGTCCAATCTCTTGTACCAATTCCCAAAATTAGGAATAAGGAAAGAAATAAAATTTGATAATCTCGTATATCTTTAAGCAACATTGCCCCTTAACTCAGGGATTTCCCAAATATGTGTCACCAATCTAAACGAGTAGAGACAAAAATGATGCTGCCGTTACAAATTTTGTTACAGTTTGGTTAGACGTGGCTATTAGTTATAAAAATTTTGTTGTTGATTATACTTGATTTTTAGATGTTTTACACTTACAGCAGATTGCCCTCTAATCAAATACACTTAGAGACGTAGCACTGCTACGTCTCTACAAAGTTTTGGGTTTTATATATGTACTTTATTTACCTGAAATTTGCTGTATATAATTCAATACCGTTCAGTTAAGCCCGAAATCCTCTGTAGAGACGTAGCAGTGCTACGTCTCTACATGCCGAAATCAATACGAAAAATCCTTAACACCAACGGTATTGGTATATAATTCCCGAAATTCTATCATAGTAAGCATTCCAAAATCCAAAATTCAAAATTGAAAGACTCAAGATGCAATTCGCTTCACTATATCCGCTTATTTACCGAATTCTCAAACCAACGTTTCCTAAGTGTCTTTGGTGTGGTGATCCAAATTCTAAAGCGATCGCACTCACGTTTGATGATGGTCCCCATCCGCAATATACTCCAGAACTTTTAGCCGTTTTAGACCGCTATAATATTAAAGCTAGTTTTTTTTTGTTGGGTGTTTGCGTGAATCGAAATCCAGCGATCGCCAAAACAATATGCGATCGCGGACACTGGATCGGATTGCATAGCTACGATCATCGCAATTTCCCCATGCTTTCCCCAACTCAACTTCAGCAAAGCTTAGAAAAAACCCAAGCTGCAATTCATAATGCTTGCAATTTACCACCGTCACAAGTACGTGATGTCCGACCCCCCAACGGCTTCTTTACACCGGAAACTTTAAAATTATTACATCAGTGGAATTACCGTCCTGTTATGTGGAGCGTTGTACCAGAAGATTGGGTAAGACCAGGAGTGGCGACTGTAGTGCAGCGAGTTCTCCAGCAAGTACAAAACGGCTCACTCATTGTTTTACATGATGGTGCTTGCGGGGGACAAGATGTTGCCGCTACAGCAGAAAGCCTGATTCCCCAATTGCTACAACAAGGTTATCACTTTGTGACAATTGATACTTTATGGTAGGAAGCAGCACTCAGGTAAGAATTATCACCTATAAGCTTTAGTTAGAGCCAATAGTTAATGGTCAATATTCCCGATGAATTGTTGCTATCTATGAAGGCGCTGCTAATTAATACCCTTTTATAGTAAAATAATAGTATGGCAATGGTGTACCGCATACATTTTAATTTAGGTAGTATACGCACTCTGTAAATTGCTTTTCTTACGTGCAAATAGTCGAACAATCAAGTACCAACAAGAGTTGGCTGGTGCTTATGACGGAAGAAATTAAGAATGAGTGAATTTACTTAAGACACGTTGGAGTTGCTTCTAGCGACTTTGCGCTTGTGAGCTACTTCAGGTTGGACTGTGCTGGTAAGCGTTGGCTCCTCAGTCCCCAACAAGTCATGTATCTGGCTTAAGGATATTGACGTTTTTGCCGAAATCTCTTCTGGTGATGCACTTACGTACTCAATCAGGTCTTCTACTTTGCAGTTTAGAGCTTGGCAAAATCTCACGATTCTTTCAATATGGTCTGTTCCAGTCCTGCCGCTCTCCCAGTTCTGGATGGTGCTTTCAGTAACCCCTACAAGACGTGATAACTCAAGTTGGGTCAGCCCTGCTCTGTCACGCAGGAAGGCGATTCTTGGTTTTGCTTTCTCTTTCACAGCTATAGCACTTGATATCTTAACTTATAGTCGTAGATCCTAGCACCAAAAAAAAACCAGCGCCCAGGAATTTCCCAAAAAAAGCTTTTGCCCAAACTCTTGACACCCCCAATATCTTTGGTTAAATATATTAAGGATCAGATTCACCTCATTTAGAGGTTATATAAAGGACAGATTAAGCACAGGCATTGAATTTCAAAAAATATTTCAAAAAGATCCGGAATGATGGGATTTTGATTTGAATATCATGATATCAAACGACAGCGTAAAAATCCTGAGACTTTTCAAAATCTAAGTATATCTATATGCAAATTGAGTCACAGAATTTATTAGGACTTACGCACTCGTTACCAGAAAACAAGACTTTGAGATTGCTTCCTTGCGTCGCAATGACGGAAATACGTAGACTGTGCGTAAGTCCTGTTTATAAATTAGTTTGAACCAACTACAACACAGAAATTTAGTGCATAAATTCTCAAGGCGTTACCTACTTAATAAAAGAATCAGAAAAACGATTCCACAAGTCTTATAACGCCTTCTCCCAATCAACAACACACACTCAATTAATTAGGTATAAAAACAATGTTGAAGAATTTTGCTTTCGGTATTTTGGCTGCTGCAATCGCGATCGCTCCTGGTGCTGCATTTGCTGGTCAATCTCAAAGCAACGTCCAAGTCACCGAACAAAACGGTGTAGCACAAGATGGTAGCACCAACGCTCAAAGCTCCACCAGCACCAACGTTCAACAACAAATTCAACGCGCTAACCAAGCCGGTAATCGTTATAACCGTGGCAGATAT